>LXNJ01002059.1_pt1 | contig 11288 bp, 8 predicted proteins | sample 809081 | NCBI WGS metagenome assembly LXNJ01 (sample SAMN04870510, study PRJNA318959) | sponge metagenome | biome: sponge; feature: marine sponge reef; material: water | host: Petrosia ficiformis | place: Greece: Milos, Mediterranean Sea | collected 2013-05-29 | depth 5-7 m
ACCTTTTTGAGGTTACGGTTGATGGGGTCACGGCGACTGAAAAAGGGCTTCGAGGGAAACCTGAGCCAGATACATTTATCGAAGCCGCTTCGGCGCTTGGAAGCAAGCCCGAAAAAAGTATCATTATCGAGGACGCTGCGGCAGGGGTAGCGGCGGGAGCGCGCGGGGGCTTCGGGCTTGTAATCGGTGTAGCGAGAAAGCAAAACGAAGATGAGCTTCTTTCAAACGGAGCGGATGTAGTTGTCAGCGATCTGGGAGAGTTCGGGTCTGGAGAGTAGCGAACCAAGGAAACCGGGATGATAAAGAGAGAGAGAAAGGGCATATACACGGCACGGCACATATATTCCCCCGATCCGTGGAGGATAACGGAAAAACAGTTTTATCCCGAACTGATCGGCCTCGCGGAAACCATCTTCTGCACCTCAAACGGCTACATAGGAATGCGGGGGGCCTTTGAGGAGGGAAACCCCAGCTACCAGAACTTCACCATAGTCAACGGCTTCTACGAAACATGGCCCATCATATACGGAGAAGAAGCATTCGGGTTCACGAAGATGGGACAGACAATAGTGAACATCCCGGACTCAAAAATAATCAAGCTTTACGTAGACGACGAGCCCTTTTACCTGCCAACCGCGACTCTTCTTCACTTTGAGCGGTTCCTTGACATGAGAAACGGCGTGGTCGAGAGAAATCTCGTGTGGGAAATGTTCTCGGGCAAGCAGATATCGATAAGGTCGAAAAGACTAGTTTCCATGGAGCACCGCCACCTAGCCGCCATATCTTACGAAGTAACGGTTCTTAACGACAAGGCCCCCGTAATCATATCTTCGGAAATAATCGACCACGAAAACTACGCGGAAGGGGATGAAGAGCAGCAGATCCACGGCAACGGAGGAGATCCGCGGAGGGCTAGCAAACTTGAGCATCGGGTTCTTGAACCCCGCATGAACGATGTGCAGGACACAAGCGTGATTCTCTGCCACTCGACCCGAAACAGCAAGATGACGATCACCTCGGGAATCGAGCACACGCTTGATACAAACTGCGATTTTGCCTATACAAGCAGGGCGGCAGATGACCGCGGAAAAGTGGTTTTCATGGTCGATGCCCGAAAGGGAGAACCCATAAATCTTACCAAGTACATGACCTATCACACCACAAGAACCGCCCCGCACACAAACGAGGAACTGCGAGAGAGAGCTAAAAGAAGCCTCAAAAGAGCCAAGAAGTTCGGGTTTTCAGACCTGCTTGAGGGACAGCGCAAGTATCTCGACGAGTTCTGGGAAAGAAGCGACGTGAGCGTGGAGATGGACAATGATGAGCAGACCGTATCGTTCCAGCAGGCAATACGATTCAGTCTTTTCCAGATGTACCAGTCTTCGGCAAGAGTGGAGGGGGCCGGAGTGCCGTCCAAGGGTCTCACAGGAGCGGGCTACGACGGTCATTACTTCTGGGACATGGAAATATACTTGATGCCTTTCCTTATCTACACGTCACCCGGTATTGCCGAGAACCTTTTAAAGTTTCGCTACAGCATGCTTGACAAGGCAAGGAAATACGCAAAAAGGCTTAACCAGAAAGGAGCAATGTTTCCCTGGAGAACCATAAACGGGGAGGAAGCATCCGCTTACTACGCGGCAGGAACTGCGCAGTACCACATAAACGCCGATATAGTCTACGCGCTCAGAAAATACGTGAATGTTACGGGAAATCATGATTTTGTTTCCAAGTACGGAGTGGAGATTCTGATTGAAACAGCCAGGCTCTGGAGCGATCTTGGATTTTACTCGAACTCTGGAGAAGGAAAATTCGAAATACACGGCGTTACGGGTCCCGATGAGTACAACACCGTGGTAAACAACAACACCTACACGAATCTCATGGCCCGCGAGAACCTGAGGCTCGCCGCCACCACGGTTGAAAAACTCAAGGAAACCGAGCCTGAACTTTTTAAGAACCTCGCCCACAAAACCAGTTTCCGCACTTCGGAAATCAAAGACTGGAAAAAAGCCGCCCAACTCATGTACATACCGTATGACGAAAAGCTGGGGATACATCCCCAGGACAATTATTTTCTCGAGAAAGAAGAATGGGATTTTGAGAATGTTCCAGAAGATAAATATCCCGTACTGCTCCACTACCATCCGCTGGTCATCTACCGTCACAGAGTAGTTAAACAGTCGGATCTCGTGCTTGCGATGTTCCTCCTTGAAAAGGAGTTCTCGCAGGAAGAAAAAGAACGGAACTTCGATTACTACGATCCTCTCACAACAGGAGACTCTTCGCTTTCGGCATGTATACAGGGAATAGTGGCTGCCAAGGTAGGACAAATGGATAAGGCGATGGAATACGCGGAAAATGCGGTTTTCATGGATTTGGGAGACATGGGACGAAACACCGTTGACGGCTGTCACATAGCCTCCATGGGTGGAACGTGGATGATGTTTGTGTTCGGGTTTGCCGGGCTCGCCAACACAGGCAAAGCTCCCGAGTTCTCTCCAAACCTGCCCGAAGAAATGCTGCGGCTCAGTTTCTCCATCACGATCCTGGGCAACCTGATAGAGGTGGACCTAAACCACTCAGAAGCCATGTATACGCTTAAAAACGGAGATGGGATAGCGCTTCGCCACGCAGGAATTGATTTTGAAATTTCCCCGGAGAGCCCGACATTCGTAACGAAAACCTGAGAAACCGCCGAAGCTTTGTTCTAAGCGCGGGATCTGATACAAATGGGCTTTGAACTGGAAAAAAAGGCGGGGATCGACGCTGTAACCAAAGCATCCAGCGTCTGCGCGCGAATGCGCGAGGAACCAGAGTTCCGCGAAGCACTTCACAAAACAGACGGTTCCCCGGTCACCCTCGCGGATTTTTTCGTGCAGGCGTTAATAAACGAGGAACTCACAGCAGCTTTTCCCGAAATTCCCATAGTAGCCGAAGAAACTTCGCTCTGCCTTGAGGGCAACTCCGGGGAAAAACTCAGAAAACATCTTGGGGAGCTTCTGCCTGGAAAGAACTTAGACGAAATACTGCGTGCGATCGACAGAGGGAATAACGAAGGCGGAAGCCACGGAAAATTCTGGACGCTTGATCCGATTGACGGAACAAGAGGGTTTCTTGCAAAACGTCAGTATGCAATCGCACTCGCACTGATTGAAAACGGAGAAGTCGTCCTCGGAATACTGGGGTGCCCGCAACTGGGACCGGATACAAGAGACGATGCAGGCCGGGAGAAGGGATTTGTGTTTTTTGCCGAGAAAGAACAGGGTTCCTATCAGGTCGCACTTTCAGACGGTCTGCAAACGCGCATTTCGGTATCGGGAATCGCAAGAGCCTCAGAGGCTGTTATGTGCGAATCGGTCGAAGCCCCGGGTTCATCCTATGAATTCTCGGGAAAAATCTCCCGCCTTCTCAATATAAGCGCAAGACCTGTAAGAATGGACAGTCAATGCAAGTACGCGGTTTTGGCCAGGGGAGATACCTCCATCTACCTTCGCCCGCCTCCGCGAAAAGACTACAAGGAAAACATATGGGATCATGCAGCGGGATGTATAATTGTCAGGGAAGCCGGAGGAACCGTGACAGACTCTTCAGGGAAGCCTCTTGATTTCTCCGTCGGCAAAAAACTGCACGAGAACAAAGGGGTCTTGGCAACCAATGGCGTCATCCATGAAGCGGTGCTGCAGGCGGTGAAAAAGACCGTTCCCCAAAAAAAGCATACAGATTAACAGATCAAATTTCTTGCGAGTGGGAAACCGGCATTTCCTGAATCCAGTCTAATCAAAGACTTCTAAAAAGTTACTCCCCACTTCACTGGACCCCATAGAGCACAACTATTCCTACACCCACAAATAAACCGCAATTATCACAACAGAAAGAACCGCTCTGTAAACGACAAAAAGAGTGAATGACCTTGTCTTAACGTAATCCAGCAGAAATCGGATGGCGAAAAGGGCCGAGATAAAAGAAGTCGCGATCCCGAGAGCAAACGACCATCGGAATATCTCCGCATAGCCAAGATGCCTGATCTCAAAAACCCCCGCTGCCACTATGACAGGTATGGCCAGAAGAAATGAAAAACGCGCGGCTTCCTCTCTTTTGTAGTTTCTGAAAAGCCCTCCGGTAATCGTAACGCCCGCTCTCGAAGCTCCGGGCAAAATTGCGAAGGCCTGCGCAACGCCGAAAAAAAGCGCGTCGGTAAGGTTCATGTCCTGAAGGGTCTTACTTGCGGTCGTCTTCCTGTCGGAGATATAAAGAAGCACCCCGAAACCAAGAAGAAATACAGAGACCAGAACCGGGTCTCGAAGCACACCTGAGGCGTAGCGCTCAAACAAAAACCCGGCCCCAACCGCGGGCAGGGTGGCAACCACCAAATATATCCCCGTTTTTCCATCTTGGCGTCCCTCGAACGAAAAAGACCACAAACCACAGAAAAAATCCCGTACGATGAACCCAAGCTCCTCCCTGAAGCAGTAAAAGATCGCAAAAAGGCTTCCTACGTGAAGCGCCACCGTGAAAGGCAATCCCTGATCCTTCCAGGAAAAAAGCCATGGGACCAGGAACAGGTGAGCGGTGCTGCTTACCGGGAAAAACTCGGTTATTCCCTGTATTACGCCGAGGATTATCGACTGCACTGTTTCCAATCTCTAACTCCCTGCAACCCCGTTTTCTAAAACACCTCTGAGATAAAAGGCCGTGTGTGAATTGCTGACCCCGCATATCTGCTCGGGGGTACCACAGGCCACAAGTTCTCCTCCATCCTCTCCGCCCCCGGGACCGAGATCAATTACGTGGTCCGCGCACTTTATTATGTCCAGATTATGTTCTATCACAACCACGGTGTTTCCGAGATCCACGAGCCTGTGTATCACCGAAACGAGCTTCTGTATATCGTCGAAATGAAGCCCGACAGACGGTTCGTCAAGTATGTAGAGTGTTTTTCCAGAAGCTTTTTTCCCAAGCTCTCTCGCAAGCTTTATCCGCTGCGCCTCCCCTCCGGAAAGAGTAGTCACCCGCTGCCCAAGTCTTACGTAGCCGAGCCCGACATCGTTTAAGACCCTGAGCTTTCCCGAAATCTTCGGGATGTTTTCGAAAAACTCAGCCGCCTCCCTTATCGTCATATCAAGAACATCTGATATGCTCTTCCCCTTGTACCTGATCTCCAGAGTTTCGTCGTTATATCTTTTGCCTCTGCACACCTCGCACGTAACGTAAACATCGGGAAGAAAATGCATCTCGATTCTTACGGTTCCACTTCCCCCGCACCCCGCGCAGCTTCCCTGGGAGAGGTTAAAGCTGAACCTGCCCGGCCCGTATCCCATCACCTTCGACTCCGGAAGCATGGAGAAGATTTTTCTTATCTCGGTAAGCACACCGGTGTAAGTTGCGGGGTTTGATCTCGGGGTTCTGCCTATCGGGCTCTGATCAACTTTGATGACCTTGTCGAGATTCTCGGTGCCGACAATTCCCCCGTGAGGCGCAACGCGGTTTCTTCCCCTGTTAAGCTTTCTCGAGAGACCGCTGTAAAGAGTATCAACTACAAGGGTGCTTTTCCCCGACCCTGAAACTCCCGTCACGCATATAAATGTTCCGAGAGGAAAATCGACGTCGATTTTCCTCAGATTGTTTCCGAAAGCTCCACGCACCCCGATCCGGGCAGCGGAGGATCGTCTCGACCCGGGCACAGGGATTTTCTTTTTGCCCGAAAGGTATCTTCCGGTAACCGAACCGGCGCAGCGGGAGATTTTCCCGACGCTTCCCGAGCAGACAACCTCACCTCCGAGCTCGCCGGCCCCCGGACCGACGTCAAGCACGAAATCCGCGCTCTTTATGGTTTCCTCGTCATGCTCGACGACAATTACCGTGTTGCCCATGTCCCTTATGCTCTTTAGTGTTTCAACGAGTTTTTTGTTGTCCTTCGGGTGAAGTCCTATGGAAGGTTCGTCAAGCACGTACGTTATTCCCGTAAGTTTCGAACCCACCTGCGTCGCGAGCCTCACCCTTTGAGCCTCTCCACCAGAAAGAGTCGGAGCCGTACGGTCAAGACTCACATAACCAAGTCCTATGTCCCCGAGAAAACCGAGCCGAGAGGATATCTCTTTTACTACTTCTCCCGCAATCTTTGTCTCTCTTCCGGAAAGCTCAAGCGACTCGAAGTAAGGGAGAAGGTCGCAAATGGCCATCCCCGCGAGATCCGATATGGTTTTTTCCCTGAGAAGCACGGAAAGGGCAATCCTGTTGAGCCGGGCTCCGTCGCACTTTCTGCACGGAACCGTCCTCATGTACTTTGAGAGTTTTTCCCGAAGCTCTTCCGACTGGGTCTGTGAATACCATTCCATGAGCATGCCGACGATTCCCGGAAAGGTCGCAACGTACTCCCTGAGTCTCCCCCTCCTCGCTTTCCTGAAGCTTATCCTCTCCGTCCCCGAACCGTACAGTATCTTTTGTTTGTCTAGAGAGGTGAGCTGAGAAAACGGCACGTCGAGTGCGAAGCCGTAATGATCGGAGAGTCCCTCGAGTATTCGGGTAATGTATTTTGAATCTTCAAACGGTTTGATCGCTCCTTTGGAAAGAGATTTCCCCGAGTCTTCCACTATGAGCTCAGGATCGAAAAATGTCTCGAATCCAAGCCCCTGACAGTTCACACACGCGCCGTAGGGGCTGTTAAAGGAGAAAAGCCTGGGGGATATCTCAGGGTAGTTTATCGCGCAGCGGGGACAGGAAAAATGTTCGCTGAAAGTAAGAATTTTCCCGCCTTCGATCTCGCATTTTAAAAGCCCTCCCGATCTTTTAAGGGCTAGGGAGACTGCGTCAGCTAGCCTTTTTTTCGAACTCTCCCCACGCAGGACTATGCTGTCCACCAAGAGTTCGATAGTGTGCTTTTTGTTGCGGGAAAGCTCTATGCTGTCTTCAAGGTCGTAGGTCTCTCCGTCAATTCTCACCCTCACGAAGCCTTCCCTTCTCATGTCCTCAAGCTCTTTTCTGTATATCCCCTTTCTTCCCTGAACTACCGGGGAATACACGCACACAGGCTTTTTGCCCGCTTCTTCGTAGATTCTCTCAATCATGCTCAATGGGGTCTGGGAAGATATCTCCTCGCCGCACTCATAGCAGTGCGGCTCTCCGACTACGGAGAAAAGTACGCGCATGTAATCATATATCTCCGTTATCGTCCCGACGGTTGAGCGCGGGTTTCTGTGAAAGGTTTTCTGATCGACCGAAACGGAGGGAGAAAGACCCTCGACAAAGTCGACGTTCGGCTTGTCAAGCTTCTCGACAAACTGTCTTGCGTAGGAGGAAAGGGACTCCATAAATCTTCTCTGCGCCTCGGCAAAAAGTATGTCGAAAACCAGAGAAGACTTTCCCGAACCGCTCACTCCCGTGACAACGGTGAAGCTTCGCCTCGGTATTTTGACGTCTATGTTCTTGAGATTGTGCTCTCGCGCACCGACTATGCTTATGAACTTCAACCTGAAGGCTCCCCGGGCAAAAATACGCAGATAAAATTACCCGATACTCGGGGAACCGTCCGCCGTCTGGGCGGCCTCTGTGAGGAACCGGGTGAAAATCAGTTCGGACAGGCGGGTCCGCTCAAGCTCGGGATGCCACTGAATCCCCATTACGCGGCCGTCTGTGGACTCAAATCCCTCGACTATTCCGTCCGGGGCTAAGGCACTTACCCGAAGACCCTCTCCCACGCTGTTTATCGCTTGGTGGTGGTAGCTTTTTATCTCGAATTTCCTTTCTTCCGTAAAGCTGCCGAAGAGCGTGTCCTCAAGAACCGTGACCCCGTGAACCTCGCCCCCCTCGTGACAAAGCGCGTCGGGCAGAAGCGCTTTTATGTCCTGATGAATTGAGCCCCCGTAGAAAACGTTTATAAACTGCATGCCCCCGCATATGCCGAGAACCGGCATGTCTCTTTCGAGCGCAAGGCGCAGGACACTGAACTCCGTTTCAGTTCTCTCGGGGCTCATTGGCTTTATGGCGGGATGCGGGGATTCGCCGTAGAACTTCGGGTCCATGTCCCTTGAACCCGGTATCAAAAGCCCGTCAATAGCGGAGACTATACTGAACAGAAAATCCGAGCCTGACGTTTCAGCGACTGTGGGAATCAGAACTGGCGCACCACCGTAGAACTCAACGGCCTTCGAGTAGGCGGACTCTATGAGGTTTGATTTGTCTTCAAGGTCGGTTGTTATGCCGATAATCGGTCGCGCTTCAGCACTCGCCGGTTTTTGGGCCAAAGGAAAGTCCCTCTCGTTCACGTAACAGAATAAGTTCAGGCGTGATAAAGCTTACCCGCAGACCCGAGAATATGTACAGCGCGCCGGTCCCGGTTTATTCCGAAACGATCATACGCGAGTTAAGAGGCTGCACTGGGCGCGCGTTTACGGAAAAAACCTGCCTGAATTTTTCAATCTGCCCTTTGGAAAAACGGATCGGTTCACGAAGCACATACCAGTTCACTCCCTCCGTACAGGGCGGGGTGGTAAGGGATCCCATAAAGCGATAATAACGCAAATCGCCGGGCAGTAGCTCTGCCGCGTTCACCATGACGTCCTCATGCGTAACCGCTCCAGCTTTACGCAACGGCAGGTACCGCCAAATTTCTTCGGCCGCCGCGCTTGGTTTGCCTTCCTCAATCATTACGCCGACAACCCCCAAGATCCCACTCTCCGTTTTGTGCACCAGATGCATTTCCATGGCATATGACTTGCTGTTTATTGTGTTTTCGCTCGGGGTGTGGAAATGGAGCTGCAATAAACGATAGATGATGCCACCCACCCTTAAAGTGCCGCCTTCGGGAAAATTCACCCGCACGGTGTGACCGTTGTTGAGAATTTCAAGCGGAGAATCTTTGTAGTCAAACACCAAATCGGGCAGATCCGCCGAAAAAGTGGGCTTGATATCCACGGGAGACTGAAATTTCCCCAGACCACACGCTCTGAATTCAGGCTTCAATTTAGCCCAATTGCCCGGAGCACCTTCACCTTCATAACCCCATTCGACCTTGGTTCCATGGATTCGCTCGGCACTCTCGACGTAAACAAAACCAGCCATTACCACCGCAAAAGCACCAACCACCAACAGCCTAAGAAACCACTTACGAGAGATTTGGTGTCTATGCCACATGTTTGTCTCCACACTTCCACCGGCCGTTCACGGACTCAACCGAGAACTTCGTACTTCCCCCGGATTCTGCGCGTTCTCTTCCGACTTGGGAATTTCACGTTACGAAAAGATCTTTCAGTGCTAACGCGCGCCGCCAACCATCGCTTCCAGCCGGGCAACCCTTTCTTCCGTCGGAGGATGAGTGCTGAAAAGCTTCGCGAAACCTCCCCCGATCATCGGGCTCACTATCATCATGTGAGCCGTACTCTCGGCCGCCTGCTCGCTTACCTGCAGGGGGATTCTTGACGCTCCCGCCTGCAGCTTTCTAAGCGCATCGGCCAGATAGAGAGGGTTTCCGCATATCTCGGCCCCGGTCTTGTCCGCTCCGAACTCTCTTGTTCTCGATATGGCCATTCTTACGATCATAGCCGCCATAGGAGCAATAATGGCCATAGCCAGAAGTCCCAGCATTCCTCCACCGCCTCTTCTACTACCCCCTCCGAAAATGGCCGCGAACTGCGCCATGTAGGCAAGGTAGCTGATAGCACCCGCGATCGTCGCCGCCACAGAACCAATCAGTATGTCTCTGTTCCTTATATGGGCAAGTTCGTGAGCGATTACGCCTTTAAGCTCATTTCGGTTCAAAAGACGCATTATTCCCTGAGTGACCGCTACGGCCGAGTGGTGCGGATCCCGTCCCGTGGCAAAGGCGTTTGGAGCCTGTTCAGGGATTATGTAGACCCGAGGCATCGGAAGCCCGGCTATCTGGGCAAGCTCCTCCACATCGGAATAAAGTTGGGGAGCGTCGTCCCTTCCGACTTCACTCGCCTTGTACATCCTGAGAACGATTTTATCGCTCCACCAGTAGCTTGCGAAATTCATAACTCCCGCGAGAACAAGCGCCACCATGGCACCGTTTTTTCCCCCGATCATACCCCCTACCCAAACCAGAATGGCGGAGAGAAAAGCAAGCAGAAAAAGACTTTTAAGGGTGTTCATTTTCTATGAATGCCTCCGAAATATTTTCCAAGCCCAAAGAAAAACAATGGGTTCCTCTTACAAGAGATATAATAATACCGGCGGCAGCAAATTCAACGAAAAGCATCTATTTTTAAGTCACAACGTGATTATCACCATCCTTATGCGATTCTACCGTAAGACTTAACCTCTCGGCTGAAATCTCAAATAAATCACCTACGAAAACTCCAAAGTCGTCTTTCGTTTATCCGTCAGGCTTTGGCGGTTATACTTGGCACAGGAAAACCACTTGGGTGGTTTAGAAAAATGTCTCTTGCAAGTTCAAAAAAATACGAAGTGATAGTTATAGGAGCAGGACACGCAGGCTGCGAGGCGGCACTTGCCGCTGCCAGAATGGGCTGTACGACCTTGGTTGTCACGGCGAATATAGACACCATTGGGCTCATGTCGTGTAATCCTTCAATAGGAGGCGTTGGAAAAGGACACTTGGTAAAAGAGATAGACGCGCTTGGCGGCGAGATGGGAAAAGCCGCCGACACCGCAGCCATACAGTTCAGAAGACTGAACACCCGAAAGGGAGCGGCGGTTCAGGCGACCAGGATACAGGCAGACCGCCAAACCTACAGGACCTATATGAAAAAGGCTCTTGAGAGCGAACCCAATATAGAGATAAAACAGGCAATGGTCGAGGAGTTTCTGGTCGACGGCAAAAAAGTCGCGGGAGTTAAAACAGCGCTCGGTGAGAAGTTTTTCTCAGATACCGTTGTGGTTACCCCTGGAACGTTTCCCGGAGGACTCATACACATAGGGCTTACCCGGATTTCGTCGGGGCGGGCGGGGGAAGCCGCCGCGGGAGCCATATCGAATTCCTTTGCGGATCTGGGTTTCACAACGGGCAGACTTAAAACCGGAACCCCTCCGCGCTTTGATGGAAGAACTATCGAGTGGGACAAGCTTGAGAGACAGGATGGGGATGAGAATCCGGTGCCTTTTTCCTTCTCCGCTAGAAAAATCACGACTGAGCAGATGCCGTGCTACATAACCTACACAAATGAGGAAACCCACCGCGTGATAAACGAGAACATTGACAAGTCTCCTCTTTACTCAGGCCTCATAAAGGGAATAGGACCTAGGTATTGCCCTTCGATAGAAGATAAGGTGGTCAAGTTTCCCGACCGCAGCCGTCACCAGATATTTCT
>LXNJ01002060.1_pt1 | contig 11280 bp, 9 predicted proteins | sample 809081 | NCBI WGS metagenome assembly LXNJ01 (sample SAMN04870510, study PRJNA318959) | sponge metagenome | biome: sponge; feature: marine sponge reef; material: water | host: Petrosia ficiformis | place: Greece: Milos, Mediterranean Sea | collected 2013-05-29 | depth 5-7 m
CCTGTATGATCCGCGTTGGCGTCATCGGCATGCGCGGCATTGGCGGCCAGCATGCCGCGGTATACGTGAACAACAGCAGAACACACCTTGCGGCTGTCTGCGACCTGGTCAGGGAACGCGCGGACAGCGCGGCCGAGCGGTTGGGCGCGAAACCGTTCTACACCATTCAGGACATGCTCCGGTACGAAGAACTCGATGCCGTGAGCATAGCGACCGGCGGCTTCGAGAACGGAGGCGACCATTACGAACCTGCAATCCAGTGCATGGAAGCCGGATTAAACGTCCTGTGCGAAAAGCCCATAAGCAATAACATCGACCATGCCCGGCAGATGGTGGTGAAAGCCCGGGAGTGTAACATCCGTTTTGGAATCAACCTGAACCACCGGTTCGTCCCGCCCGCTGCAAAAGCCAGGGGCTGGATCGAGGAGGGCCGCCTCGGCCACCTGCTGCTCATCAACATGACCATGTGGATCGGAAACCCCAACGAGACGTCCCCCTGGTTCCACCTTCGGGCCCTGCATCCCCATTCAATCGACATCATGCGTTACTTCTGCGGAAACGTCAAACGGGTACAGGCGTTCCTGAACAAGGCGCCCGGACGCAGCGGAGACAACGCCTCGGTGTGCTGGTCGAACGCGCAGATCAACATGCAATTCGAGAACGACGTTGTGGGCCACCTGACCGGCAGCTACGACACCAATCCGGCCCACAACCTGGAACGCTGCGAGGTGCTGGGAAGCGAGGGGCGATTTGTACTGGACAACTGCTTTGAGGACTTGACGCTGTATCCAAGACGGTCCGAGGAACTCACCGTCGTACGGAACTCCATTATGGGCGGTCTGGTTTTCGAGGACACCTTTCCAAGGCGCATCAACCGTTGGATCGAGCAACTGGACGAAGGCGCGCCCCAGTCGGAAATCGAAGGATCCGGCGAAGAAGGGCTGGCCGTACAGGAAGTCATTGAAGCGGCCATCCGCTCGTGGAACGAACGGACCATCGCAGACGTGCCGGCCGTACCTGGCACGTAGCGTGCTGCCCCGACGATACCCCACCGTTCGGCCGCCGATTCATCCTGTCTCGCCGGCCGATTCTTCTTGCAGGGTACGCAGATGGCGACGCATCTCTTCCAGATAAAACCGGACCGGCAACGCCGGGACCGTCTGCCCTGTTACGGCCTGGCCTTTATGCGGACGCTTGCGCTGGACGGATCTGCAGTCGAGGGGCTCGTCTTCGACCGCTGTATTGTCCCGTCGCCGGTGCGGGAAGTATGAGAATTGAACTCAACGGCGTGAATTATCGCATTCCGCAAGCCTCCGTCGCGGTCATCTGCGTCGACGGCGGGGACCCGGAGTACATAAAGGCAGCGCGGAAATCCGGAGCGATTCCTGCCATTGCCCGATTCATGGAATCCGGGTTCACCGGTACCGCCCACTGCGTCATTCCGAGCTTTACCAATCCCAACAACCTCTCCATCGCCACGGGCGCCCCTCCCGCTGTGCACGGTGTATCCGGCAATTTCTGCCTGGACCGGCATACCGGCGAGGCGATTGCCATGACGGACCCCGCGATGGTGCGCTCGCGTACAATTTTCGACGTCGTTTCAAAGGCCGGCGTCGAAACGGCCGTCATCACCGCGAAGGACAAACTCCGGCGGCAACTCGGCAAGGGAATGGACGTCGGCAACGGCAACATCTGCTTCTCCTCCCAATGCGCAGACCGCTGCACCCCCCGCGAGAACGGAATTCACGACGCGCTCGGCTGGGCCGGCCGACCGTTGCCCGACATGTATTCAGACGCGCTGTCGCTGTTCGTACTCGACGCGGGCATCCGTTTTTTCGAACAAGATAACCGGCCGCGTCTGGCGTACCTCTCGCTAACCGACTACGTCCAGCATAAGTACCCGCCGGACCATCCTGCGGCACTTGGTTTTTTTGCATCGCTGGACCGGCGATGCGCAAAGCTCGATCGCCTCGGCGCGATCGTCGCTCTGGTCGCCGATCACGGTATGAAGGACAAGTGCGCAACCGATGGTGCGTACAATATCATCTATCTTCAGGACCTGCTGAACAGGCGCTTCAGTCCGGGAAAAACGCGCGTTATCTGTCCCATCACCGACGATTTCGTGGGACATCATGGCTCGTTGGGGGGATTTGTCCGGGTTTACTGCTTCGAAGACCTGAAGGTCAGCGACGTGATTCGATATATCGAATCAATCGATGGGATCGAGACTGTCATAGAGCGAGGCGACGCGGCGACGCGTTTCAAGCTCCCGTTCGACGTCGAGGGAGACGCCGTGGCGATCGCCGCCGACGGGTTCTGCATTGGCATGACCCCGGCCGATCACGATCTCGAAGGGCTTCATGGGGAGCGCCTCCGTTCCCACGGCGGCCTTTCCGAGCAGGAGGTCCCGTTCATACTGAACCGTCCGCTCAACGGGAAATACATGGCGCGCGCAGCGTCGGAACAACTGATGAACTACCACATTTTCGAATATGCATTGAACGGGGTAAGGTGAGGCGACCTCGAGGTCGCCGATATATCGAAACTTCCAGCCCAAGAGGGAGAAAGGACGATATGGAGATGGATTCGACGAAGCTGTACGAAGCCGCTTTTCCCTATGCCGACGACGTCCTTGCGCTGCCAGTAGAAGATATCGACACAGCTTCAACGTGGTACTGTAACGCGTTTGGACTCAACGAGGTAGAGCGTCATTCCAATCCTTTTCCCACGGTCGTTCTCGAGCGGGACGGCGTCCGGATCGGATTCTCAGTCAATGGCGGTGACCCTGAACAGGAAGGGGCGGCTATTCTGGTGTCCGATATCTACAAAGCGAGGCGGGAGCTGGAGGTGAACGGAATCCGGATTGGCAACTGGCGCGTTGACGAGAACGACGGCCGAAAATTCCAGGTCTTCTTCGTTGTCGCACCGGACAGACTCTGTTACTATTTTCACCAGCCGATCGAAGATGCATAGACACAGCAAAAGGCCGGACTCGGAGCCCGGCCTTTCTGAATATATTCCTGGACGAATACGAGGAGCGGAGACGAATGACTATCGTCGGTTCTTCCTCTTTTTCTCCTTCCTGGCAAAAGATTCCGGTATGTACGAGGCCGCATCCGGTGTCTTGCAGTTCGTTTCGCCGTGGTCCACCTCCACGGGGCCGATCCGTTTCGCCGCCCCGATCGCCAGATCGCGATAGGTCGCACTAAACGTCCCTATAGCGATCAGCGCGTTGTTCATCGCGTAGCGGACGCGGTTCGGCTGGCTGTGGATCTGCATTTCGATTCGATCGAGGCAGGCGTCCAGAAGCGCCTCGTCGACGTCCCCGTGATCGTTCAGAACCATCTCCGTGAACGTATTCCACCCCGCCGTGGCGACCCACTCGCCCCGCCTCGACGTCCATTTTCTGAAGCGTGTCAGACCGGTCTTCGAGACGCTTGCCAGGGCACCGAGTTCTCCGGCAAGAATCGAGTTGTCGATATCGCGCGACCAGACGTCCAGCCGAGCCGCGTTCATTCCCGTCGGGTCCGCCACTCGCGCAGCCAGTACACGCGCGTCGTGAATACCCGTGGCCCACAACGCATCGGCCAGTTGCTGGTCCCGCCTGATCTTCCGAACCACCCTGTTCAGGTTGGCATAGCTGACGCCGTACATGGGCGGGTTGACGCCGTGGCGCGCATAGACCTTGCGGTTCTGCGCCGTACCCAGTTCTTCAAGCATTGAAAGTGTCTCGCTCAGCGTCATCCTTCCCCACCTGACGGAGGTTTTGCGCCATTTCCGCGGCGGTTGCTCCCGCAATTTCGGAACGGTCCGGGACTCATTCCCCGGGATACTCGAAATTGATCTGCCATCTGATGCCGAACCTGTCGACGCACATCCCGAAATAGGCCCCCCAGAACATATCCTGCATCGGCATCACCGTATTGCCGCCCTCCGACAGCGCGGCAAGCAGGCGGTCGGCGCCCGCCTTGTTGTCAGGGCTGACCGTTATGGAAAAATTGCTGCCCGTCTGAGGAGCGGGTCCGAATGTCGAGACATGATCGCTACCCATGAGCACGCTCGAGCCAACCGGCAGCGACACGTGCATGATAAGGTCGCGTTCTTCTTCCGGCACCTGCAGATCGGCGGGGCCGTCTCCGAACGTCTGAATGAACAGGAAGTCTCCGCCGAACACGGAACGGTAGAACTCGAAGGCCTCCCGACACTGCTTTTCGAAGGTCAAATAGGTATTCAGTTGCAAGGTCGCCTCCCTTGAGACATGCGGCAGGCTGCGCGCCACACAGTGAATTGATTGCTTCCGCGTTCAGAATTCAATTGCGGAAGCGCCGGAATTGAGGCGTTTCTGCATCGCCGTACTCTCTGCTCCTGATCAGAGTGCATTCACAGCGTTACAGATACAGGCCGATCATGCAGCCGGTGAGCATGGTGGCCAGGGTTCCGCCAACCAGGGATCGCAGCCCCAGCCGCGCCAGGTCGCCGCGCCGGTCGGGCGCGATCCCCCCGATGCCGCCGATCATGATGGCCACGGATCCGAAATTGGCGAAACCGCACAATGCGTACGCCGCGATCACAAAGGACCGTTGACTGAGCGGCTCCGGCCCGTTCATCAGCCGACTCAGGTCCAGATAGGCCACGAACTCGTTCAGGATCGTCTTCAGACCCATCAGCTCTCCGACAATGCGGGCATCGGCCCATGAAATCCCCATCAGCCAGACGAACGGACGGAACATCTCGCCGGCGAATGCCTGCAGGCTCCAGCCGCTGGAACTCGCGTTCACCAATACGTCAATCCTGCCGATAAGGAGGTTGGCCAGGGCGACAAGGCCGATGAAGGCGACAAGCATTGCGAGGATGTTGATGACCAGGCGCATGCCCTCGGCGGCGCCGCGAGCCGCGGCATCGAGCCCGTTCAGCGTGTCTTCCCGGGGAAGTTCCACCTGGCTGCGAGAGGTGACGGGATCGCCTGTTTCCGGAATCATCAGTTTGGACACGGCAATCGCCGCCGGCGCGCTGATCAGCGATGCCGTGAACAGGTGGCCGGCGACGTCCGGATTGACGGCACCCAGAATCGTCGCGTAGATGACCATGACCGTTCCGGCGATCGTGGCCATTCCCACGGTCATCAGACAGAACAGCTCGCTCTCGGTCATTCGGCTCACGTACGGCCTGATCAACAGCGGGGATTCCGTCATTCCAAGAATGACGTTGCCGGCGGATCCGACGCTTTCCGCCGAACTCAGGCCGAGGGACTTCTGCATGGCCGCGCTCAGCCTGCCGATCACCCAGGGCAGGATCCTGTAGTGGTAAAGCATCCGGGAAACCGAAGCCACAAAGATCAAAACCGCCGCGATTTCCAGTGCAACGACGGGACCGTATTTGCTCGTGAATTCGGGATTGGACAATCCCGAGAAGAGGAGCGATTCGTTGGCCTTCAGCGCGGTCGTACGAAGGATGTCGGTGAGGGCGCCGACCACGCCGAAGACGTAATGCCGCAACCCCGTCCTGACGAGGATGCCGGTCAACAGCAGCTGAAGGCCGCTGGCAACCGCGACGGTCTTCCAGGGGATTCTCCTTGAGCGCCGGCCCAGGCACCATGCAACGGCCAGAAGCACGACATATCCGATGGCGCTATGAAGCACCGTCAAGTCCGGACTCCTCTTCGTGGAACGCGGGGGCAGAGGCGGATGATTCCAATAAGAATGCGACGCTTCCGCCACGTTCGAGACCGGCGCCAATAATAGCCGATAACGCGCTACTCGTCAAGCCATTTCCCTCTCGAAGGCCCTGACTCGCCCTGGTACCTCTTGACAAGAATGAACGAAAACCCTATTGTTGAATCTGCCGTCGTCGTACGGCCCATTCGTTGCAACTTCGTTTGCCGACGCCATTTGCGCCAGTCCCGGACACCCGGCATGATCGCAAAGAGTGACATGTATCCCCTGTACGAGACACGTTTCGGAATCCGGTCGCCGCGAGGTCCGCATGCGGTCTGACACCCCCGAAAAAACTGCGCTGATAACGGGAATCACCGGCCAGGACGGCTCCTATCTTGCGGAGTATCTGATTGGAAAGGGCTACGTGGTGCATGGCATCATCAGGAGGGCGTCTCTGTTCAATACCGATCGGATCGATCACCTGTTCTCCGGCCCCCAGGATCCCCACCGGCGAATGATCCTGCATTACGGCGATCTCACGGATACGGCGAATTTGATTCGAATCGTCCAGGAAGTTCGACCGGACGAGATCTACAACCTGGGTGCGCAAAGCCACGTGGCGGTGTCCTTTGAAACCCCTGAATACACGGCGAAGGTGGCCGCGTTGGGGGCGCTCCATCTGCTCGAGGCCATTCGCATCTGCGGCCTTGCAGATCGAACTCGTTTCTACCAGGCATCCAGTTCGGAAATGTACGGCAAGGCGACCGAGACACCCCAGAGGGAATCGACACGGTTCTATCCCCGCTCGCCATACGCCGCAGCCAAGGTATACGCCTACTGGATCACGGTGAATTATCGCGAAGCGTATGACATTTTCGCCTGCAACGGGATCCTGTTCAACCACGAGTCCCCCGTCCGTGGAGAGACGTTCGTGACCCGGAAGATCACCCGGCGGCTGGCACGCGTGACGGTAGGGTTGGACGAATGCGTGTACCTCGGCAATCTCGACGCGATGAGAGATTGGGGCCATGCACGGGACTATGTTCGCGCCCAATGGATGATGTTGCAACAAACGGAACCCGAAGATTACGTCATCGCAACGGGACAACAGCATTCGGTTCGCGCATTTGTAAACCTTGCGGCCGGGTTTCTGGGGCTGGAGCTGGCGTGGCGCGGGACGGGCGCCGACGAAGTCGCAATCAACAGGGCAACGGGAAGTGCGGTGGTGCGTATTGACCCGCGGTACTTCCGGCCAACCGAAACACATTCACTCCTGGGCGATGCATCCAAAGCGCGCAGGAAACTCGGCTGGCGGCCGCAAATCAGTTTCGCAGACCTCGTCCGGGAGATGGTCGAGGCCGACCTTCTTCTGGCAGAGCGCGAGGCGTCCGCACAGCTTTGAATATCGATTAACACAAATCCGCAGGGTCTGCAAACCCGCGTTTCCCACACACGGGAAGCAGATCAACAGGCAGAAACGAAAGCCAATAGAGGGAGTTCGGTCAGGTCCATGGGCGACAGAACGCTTTTTGATGCGTCATACGAAAAACGCAGGAACCCGTTGCTGAAGCAGGTGCTGGAGCGGTTGTACCCGATTTACTCGCCTGAAGAACGCGAGGTCATACGCATTGATTCCATCAGCAGGGAGCTGCTCTCCCGCCCCTCGGGGCGCGGTTTTGTCAACCGCGACCTCCTCGAGACCGTTCTGGGCAATCTGCTCGAATGCGTCGCGCCGGGCTCCCATAACGTTCAGGCAGCCGGGCCGACCGACAGCCTGGAGGATGCAATCGGAGAGATCGCCGACCAGATCTATGCGATGATTGCGCAGTCGTTTCTGGCGGCGGAAGGGAACGGCAGAGATATCGAAACCCCGACTCTGGACGCCACTTTCTCGCTCCTGGCCGACCTGCCCCACCTTAAAAGCCGGGCACTGTGGAACCGGTTCGCTTCGTTGAAGGATCCGGCGGTATGGGATGCCTATATCGTGGCCAAACATCGAACCCAAATCGGCAGGTTGGCGGACCTGGACCACGGTTCTGTGCTGGACAACGCGATCGATGTCCGTGATTTCAATCCATATCGGGATTTTCTGAAGACTCGGAATCTGGACTTTGCATTCGACTATCTCATGCAGTTGGTGATCAGCACCTACCCCGGCTGGCGTGTACTCTTCTATCATGACGTAGCCCACGCCCTCACCAGGTCCGGTTCGGCGGAAGGCCTGACAGATGTCGAACGCAAACCGGTCCCGCTTCTGCCGCGCGCCATATCGGAACTTGGAGGCCGGTATTATCAGGCCGACCTGCATCCCGAAACCGTGATCGGCGATGCGAACTTCCTGGATCATCCGCATCGGGGCCTGACAACCGGACAGACCGGCGTCATCGGCTCGGGCTGTTATATCTATCCCTGCACGATGGGTGGCCTCAGCGGCAGAGTCAGGCATCGGCATCCTGAAATCGGGGATCACGTCCAGATCGGGACCGACGCCACCCTCCTGGGGCCGGTCAGAATCGGCAACCAATCGACCGTCGGGCCGAATACGCAGGTGTACGGCTACGTGCAAACCGACATGGAATGCCGAATCGCCTCGTCGGTCGTGGTCGGCACCGTCTTGAGTGGAGACAGGAGACCGGGCAAAATCCATCTGGGCAAGGGGGTCCGCGTGGGCGACGGGACCGTGATCGAAAACAGTACAGAACTCGATCTGATCATACCGGACAAGGCTGAAATACCCGCCCGAAGCCATGTGATTAATGACGGCTTCGGCAATCCGCGTTTCGTAAGGGAGTAAAAGAACAGCGGAGCGTTGATTTCAAACGCTCCGCTTCACAGGATCCCAGGCCGGCCTCCGGCAATCTACCGTTGGGATTGAACACCTGGCGCCTCCCTGTGGAATTGGATATCGGCATACCACGTCGACGCCCGGCTGTTCGTATTGTCGGTGTCCGTCATCAGATAGACCCGCAGTATCTTGCCAGGCTCCTCCCCCGGATATCCCCGTTTGTAGTCTTCGTAGAGATTCCGCACTTCCGGCACCCACTGCTTCATGCGGGCCGACCCGCTTTCCACAACAATTCGCCGCCACGACAGCTTCCAGACAAACGGGATTATGGTGGTCTCGGACTTGAACATCAGTGATTCGGGCAGCGTGTTGGACCAGACGTATGCGATCTCACGGATCTTGTTCGTGCCCTTTTCCAGGATCGCAATCCCCAATTTCGCATTGAAGTCGTCGTCACGCTTGTTCAGCTTGCCACCCTTCTCCAGCCGCTGCCGGCCGATCGTCGAATAATCCACCTTCCACCGCCAGGTCAGATAAGGGTTCTCCGCCACGTCGATCAGCGTGTCGTAACCCCGGCTTCTGATCCTGTTGCCAAACTCTCTCGGCGGCCGCTTGCACCGCCCGATCCACGGATTTCGGTCCGGATCCAGCGCCATGGGTCTGCCCGATCGCGTCGGTATCTGCCAGAGAAGCGCGGCGGACCCTTCGCTGACGAAGCGCACCGCGTTGTTCGCGTACTGGAACTTCGTCTTTGAATTGCATTCCGCCCAATCCCGTTGAAGCCATGAGCCCATATCAACCCGCAACCCGTCACCTCCCGCCTTCGCGATCGCGAAGGCGCCGCCGGTCCACCACGCGAGGACGAGGCAAGCAATGCTGCATATCCGCCGGACGCGTGCCATGCCAATCCTTGACAGCCCATGAATTTTCACGAAAATATCTCGTTATAGACGCCAAGGGTCTTTCGCGCGCAGTCCCGCCATGTGTACCGGCCGGCCTGAAGCCGTCCGCTTACCACAAGACGTTTCCGCAATGCGTCATCGCGAATCAGACGGGTCATTCCGCCGGCAATTGACTTGACATCCATCGGGTCGACGAGGACCGCAGCGCTGCCGGCGATTTCCGCAAGCGATGATGCATCGGACGTCAATACGGGACAACCGCTCGCCATCGCCTCGATAACAGGCAGCCCGAAACCCTCGGTAATCGATGGAAACGCGAAGAACATGGCTTCCTCAAAGCACGCTCGAACCTGGCCATCGCTCAGTTGCTCGGTAAATATGACGTTTCGAGTGATCCCCAGGTTCCGGGTGAGTTCAGCCAGGGTGGCGTACCCGTCGCCCCGCCCGCTGATCATCAGGAACAGATCGGGACACTGTTTCGAGACCAGACCGAACGCCTCGATCAGGCGTCGGATGTTCTTGTAGGGTTTTGTATTGCCCAGGGAGAAGATGAACCGCCGGCCCCGGCAGACTTCAGGAAGGTCGCGGGAATCCCCGTTACCCGCACAGGACCCGTCGCTTCCGTGATGTATAACCGTGAATTTGGATGACGGCACCGGGTATCGCGTGATCGCGGCCTGCCGCGTTGATTCCGAAATTGTGATGACATGGTGTGCCCTTCTTACGGACTCTCCGATCCATGGGCCCGCGAATCGCCGCGCCATCCAGCCACGCCAGCGGGATTCATAGGCAATATCCGGATTGTTGATCCAAATCAGATCATGCAGGGTAAGGACAATCCGCCCGGCGCGGACGCCCACGGGAAGAAGATGAAAGAGACAGTGGTATATGTCGGCCCGGAGCGGGTTCACAACCCTCGCCCCACCAAGGAGATTTCGCCCCGTTGAGATCCCGAATGGAACCGCGATATCTGTAAAATTGGGCTGCACCACAATCGGACGGGGATAGGCCGCCCGCCTGAGCAACAGGTAATCGTTGTGCCGGTCGAGCCGGGCGATCTCCCGGACCAGGCTGAACGCATACCGGCCGACGCCGGTTTCCACGTTCCGGACCTCGCGAGCGTCGATACAGATTCTCACCAAGCCTCCTGTTGGAAGCAGTATTTAGGTTCCCGGTGTGTTCCCGAGCGCGAGCGAAGGGGTGTCGGTCCAGTCGGGCGAATTCGTCACCCCTGTCTCAATGTGTCGAGGCTGCGCGCCCCTCGCCTCCGGGATGGAATTGACCACCGCAGCCCGGCACGTCTGCAGCCGGGCAAAGACCGCAGGGAATCATATCACAGCTTCTTAAACGAAAATGCGTCTGATCCGGCGATAGACCCGCATGCCGAACTGCTTTTCTTCTTCTTCAATGCCGAGCAGAAAGAGAATTCCGCCAAAGCACAGAAAAACCAGCGCGGCGTGGCTCAGAGCATTCCACAGCGCCGCCGACGGAGCAGGGGGTCCATACACCATCATCAGGACTGCGGTTGCGAAGCCGGCAAGCAAAGGCTTGCAGAGTTTGATTGAAAACGCGTGAACTTTCAGCCGTCGAAATACCCACCAGGAGGAGAGCGCCGGCGATAAAATTGCCGTGAACGTTGCGCCGATTGCGGCGCCGGCAGGGCCAAACCGGCGCACCAGAACAAAGGTGCCGGTCCCGCTGATCAAAAGCGTTACAATTCTGACGCCCATGAGGGCGTTGGGATGCCCGGTCATCACCAGAACATAGCCCGACAAACCCAACAAAGCCGTTGCGGCGGCGCCGAGCAACAGAATCAGCAGCCACGGGTATCCTGGCGCGAACTCCGATCCCACAAATGTCGCGATCTGCCTTCCGTTCAATGCAAATACGAGCAGAATGGGTATGGTAACCAGCGTAACCCATCGTGTCACAAGTTTGA
>LXNJ01002061.1_pt1 | contig 11278 bp, 10 predicted proteins | sample 809081 | NCBI WGS metagenome assembly LXNJ01 (sample SAMN04870510, study PRJNA318959) | sponge metagenome | biome: sponge; feature: marine sponge reef; material: water | host: Petrosia ficiformis | place: Greece: Milos, Mediterranean Sea | collected 2013-05-29 | depth 5-7 m
CAATCCGCAAGCGGCGTTACGACATACGGTCCGGTTGTCCCGGACACGGCCACAACAACTTGCAACCGGGCATATTCGCCGGCGCCGTCCGTCGCAGTCGCCCAAACGTTGGTCGATTGGCCCTTTTTCGCCTGTTCCGTAAGCGTGATCGTCAGGCTGGACCCCGATACCGTCGCCGTTACGATATCGACCGCATCGTCGCCTGCGCCCACTTTATCGGCGCTGGCTTCGTAGGTCAGGGAGACATCGTTCGGGTCGTGGAAGTAATCGCGAAGTTCCAGTTCTTTCGACACGTCGTCCCTTACCGTCAGGATGACTTGCTCCGTATAGTACTGGACTTGATCATTGTACTCTTCTCCCACGGCAATATCCTCTCCTATCAGCACGGGCGCATTGGCGGACATCACTTCCACACGGATGAGTTTCTCGTCGTCCTCCACACTCGCATCCGGATCCACGGCGAGCTCGAATGCGCCTGCCGAAATCGGACGCAAGGTGAGCTTGTTGCCGGTAAGGACGACGCTGGCGTACGATTCGACGACAAACGAATGGCTGGGGTTGTCCACCGCGTCGTCGTCCCCCACCCGGTAGTGACGTATACTCCAGCTTGCCCCCGAATCGTAAGGATACTCCGTATTCAGGTTAACGGTAACGGATCCTCCGCCCACGCGGAGAATCCTGGATAGAACCGCCGGCGCGGCGACAATGCAGATGTTATCGCTGTCGCCTGAGAATTCCTCGAGATCGCCAAGCCATTCCTGGAATGCGGTATCACCCGGCACGCACAGCCCCTCGTCGACAAACAGGTCCTTGAGATTGCTCAAGTTGCTAAACGCCGCCGGGATCGAACCCGTCAGGGAGTTTTCGGAGAGAGCCAGTCTCTCGAGTTCGGTCAAGTTGCCCAACTCCGCCGGGATCGGACCCGTAAGGGAGTTTTCGGAGAGATACAGTGTCTCGAGGTTGATCAAATCTCCCAACTCCGCCGGGATCGGACCCGTAAGGGAGTTTAAGACGAGATCCAGGTACTTGAGAGAGTCCAGGTCGCCCAGCGCCGCCGGGATCGACCCCGTCAGGGAGTTGTTGTAGAGAACCAGAGAGGTCACCCGTCCGGCGTCATCGATTTCGACGCCGTACCACGTATTGAGGGCGGCGTTAGTGCCCCAGTTGGTATTGTCTCTCCAATTGGCCCCGTCGGTCGAATCGTAGAGCGCGATCAACGCATCTTTGTCGGTCTGAGCGTACGCCGTCCCGGATGCGGCCAGCAAGGCAACCGCGACAACAGGAATCCCCACCGGTCGAAGGAGGAGGGCGAACGTGCGGCGCAAGCGGTGGGCTACGATGCGACGGCCGACATGGAGCGCGCCGAAAGACGCATTGTTATCGTTCTGCTTTGTAAAACGGGTCGCTGGATCCTTTTTCTTGCTCATGGTTCGGAGTTCGGTGCTTCTGTACGATCTTTTTGGGTTTTAAAGCCTGCAAGCGCACAGCGCACTTAAAAACACGAAAAAACAACCGGACGGCTTTTTCGTGTTTTTAAGTGCGCTGTGCGCTTGGCTAAGGCCGCTTTATAGCGGCGGCTCTGAAAAGTTACGTCGCCGGGAGTCGATTGTCAAATCCCTGGCGGGGGTGTTCCTGGTTGACGTAACACAAGTAGTGGGCAATTCCCTTCTCGGCCTCGGCTATTGCCTCGCACGCATGCCGGTAGACCTCTTCCTGCTTGAGACTACGCCAGAAGCGCTCCACGTACACGTTGCCCGGCCAGCGGCTCTTGCCGTAGATATGCGCACGCCGTGCGCCTTGAGCGCACAGGTAAATGTATCGGAGATACATTGCGCTCCCCGGTCGGTATCGGACGCCTCCGGGGCGCCATTGCGTCCGCCACTTCTGGCGATACGAATGCCTCTCGCCTCGAGCATGCTCTTTAGCGTGGGCGATCCGCTCGTGGTGTGTACTCCGTCCGTCGGGCCCTGATCGGCGATGCTAGAAGGTTCGCCTGCAACGGTTTTCTTGTCGGCAAGAGAGGTGGTTCGTTATTGATATACAGAAGATCGATTCTGTACAAGCAGGAGTTGCTATCCAGGTCTTTCGGTCGCTATCTTTGTCCCATGCGTTCCGTTTTTCGCACCATATTGGCGCTTGGCTTGCTGGCGTTTGCCGCTCCGGTTGCAGCGCAGTCGTCCGGCGACCTGTCTTCCGAAGGCGTGCAGGCCGTCATCGACCAGCTCTTCGACGGCATGCGGGCCGGCGACAGTACGATGGTCCGGGAAACGTTTCACCCGGAGGCACGCCTGCAATCCGCGTTCGTGCGCGACGGTCAGCCCGTGTTGAATACAGGCAGCGTGGACGGGTTCGTCGAGGCGGTAGGGTCGCCCCATGACGAGGTATGGGACGAGAAGATATGGGATGTGGAGATCGCCGTGGACGGCCACCTTGCCCAGGCGTGGATGAACTACGCCTTCTTCCTTGGGGAAACGTTCAGTCACTGCGGCGTGAACGCCTTTCATTTTTTCCACGACGGCTCCGCCTGGAAGATTACGCAGATTACCGATACGCGCCGGAGAGAGGGGTGCGAGGTGGAGTAGGGGGTGTGTTTAGCACCTACGTCGCAACAGCCGGGAAGTCTGCGCCGAAAAGATGCCCCTCGATTCGCCCGAGGCGGGCGTTGATCTCGCTCAACTCCTTGTAGACCTCTGCCCGGAGATCGCTGATTTCCACTCTGATACTGGCGATTTCTCCCCGGACCTCTGCCCGGAGTTCGCTGATTTCTCCCCGGACCTCTGCCCGGAGTTCGCTGATTTCTCCCCGGACCTCTCCCCGAAGATCGCCGATTTGTCCCTGGAGGTCGGCGATCGTCCTGTGCAAGTCGGCGAGCGACTTGATCATCCAGCCGATCAGGCCGGCGAGCGCTACGGCCACGGACGATATGAAAACGAGGTCGAAATCCATGCTCGATACGATTAGGGAATACTCGCAAAGTATACATCCCTTTCTTTCTCCGCAAGGCCCGATCCGGATCGTTGCAACATTGTTACATTTTGAATAAAAACTCTCCCAAAAAATACCAAAAACTCTCCTAAAACATACCGAAAACTATACAAAAACGTCTCAAAACCACACAAAATCGGTAAGAATGGGGGTCGAGACCGTACGTTTAGCCGGGGCTGAGGCCATTTTGTCCGCGCTCTATCTTCCGCGCCGCATTCCCGCAACTTCTCCGCCATGTCTCGCACTGTACGTTACGCTACGCCTCGCTGTGTCCTCGCCACGTCTCGCGTTGCATTTTACACCCCCACAACGCCGGCGCAACCTTTACACCCCCACCTTCTCTCCCAAACGACCCCTTCCGAACCCTTTCACCCCTCAGAGAGTATCTATCCGCTTTGACCGATATTTTCTTCACCGAGAGCAGGCATGGCCGGATATCCCTTCGCCGAAATAGAGCAGAAATGGCGGCGGTACTGGGAAGAAGAACAGACCTTCCGGACGCCCGACGATCCGGATCCGGACACGGAAAAGTTCTACATCCTGGACATGTTTCCGTATCCGAGCGGAACGGGCCTGCACGTAGGTCACCCCGAGGGCTATACGGCGACAGACATCCTTGCGCGCTACAAGCGCATGAAGGGCTTCAATGTGCTGCATCCGATCGGCTGGGACGCCTTCGGCTTGCCCGCCGAGCAGTACGCGGTGAAGACGAACATCCACCCGCGTATCGCCACGGAAGCGAACGTTGCGCGTTTCCGCGAGCAACTCAAGATGCTCGGCTTTTCGTACGACTGGGAGCGCGAGATCGACACGACCTCCCCGGATTACTTCCGGTGGACCCAGTGGATATTCCTCAAGCTCTACGAAAAGGGGCTGGCGTTCCAGAGCGAGGCGCCCGTCTGGTGGTGCCCGGAACTGGGCACGACCCTGGCCAACGAAGAGGTGGTGGACGGGAAGTCCGAAGTGGGCGGATACGACTGCGTACGCCGGCCGCTGCGCCAGTGGATACTGCGTATCACGGAGTATGCGGAACAGTTGCTCGAGGGACTCGACGAGCTCGACTGGCCCGAAAGCACGAAGGAAATGCAGCGCAACTGGATCGGCAAGTCCGAGGGCGCCGAGGTGGATTTTCCCGTGTGCGATCTTCCGGACGAGACGATCCGCGTGTTCACGACACGCCCGGATACGCTCTTCGGGGCCACGTACATGGTGCTGGCGCCGGAGCATCCCCTTGTGGCGAAGGTAACGACGCCCGAACGCCTCGAAGAGGTTACGGCCTATACCAGGGAGGCGTCTCGCAAAACGGATCTCGAGCGCACCGAACTGCAGCATCACAAAACGGGCGCATTTACCGGCGGATTCGCCCTCAATCCGGTGAACGGGGAGCGCATTCCCATCTGGATCGCAGACTACGTACTGATTTCCTACGGGACGGGCGCCATCATGGCCGTGCCCGCCCACGACGAACGCGACTACGATTTCGCAAAAACCTTCGACCTGCCGATCCGGGAGGTCGTTTCGGGCGGCGACATTGCAAAGGAAGCCTATACCGGGGACGGCGTGCTCGTCAATTCTTCCAGCGAGCACCGGGCGATTCCAGGCGTTGCGGAGCGGGGCGTTTCCATCGACGGGTTGCACGTGGACGCCGCCAGGCGGAAAACGATCGACTGGCTGGAAGCGAACCGCTGCGGGTGCGCGAAGATCAACTACAAACTGCGCGACTGGCTGTTCAGCCGCCAGCGCTACTGGGGCGAGCCGTTTCCGCTGATTTTCGTGGACGGCGTTCCGAAACCGCTCCCGGAAGATGCGTTGCCCGTTACGCTGCCCGACATCGCGGATTTTCGGCCTTCCGGACACGTGGAAGGCCCGCTGGCGGCGGCGACCGAATGGGTCGATACGGTCGATCCCGAAACGGGTGCGCCGGCCCGCAGGGAGACCAATACCATGCCGCAGTGGGCCGGGTCGTGCTGGTATTTTCTCCGCTTCATCGATCCGCACAACGACCGCATGCTGGTCGATCCGGAGAAAGAACGGTACTGGATGCCGATCGATCTTTATATCGGCGGAGCCGAACATGCCGTGCTGCACCTCCTGTATGCGCGGTTCTGGCACAAAGTGCTCTACGACGCCGGGGTGGTCAGCACGCCCGAACCGTTCCGCAGGCTCATACACCAGGGGATGATCCTCGGCGAAATGGAGTATACGGTCGATGGGCAGCGCGTGGAGGAATCGGCGGTGCGGAAAGGGGAGGGGTTTGTGCTCAAGAGCGATCCTTCGGTTCCGGTCGACGCCCATGCCTACAAGATGAGCAAGAGCCGGGGCAATGTGATCAATCCGGAAGACGTAGTGCAGCAGTACGGTGCGGATTCGCTCCGCCTGTACGAGATGTTCATGGGGCCGCTGGAACAGGTGAAGCCCTGGAGCATGCGCGGCGTCGAGGGCGTACATCGCTTTTTGAACCGGGTATGGCGTCTCCTGATCGACGAGGAGACGGGCGCCCTGCAGGGCCGTGTGAACGGAGTCGTTGCGTCGAAGGAGCAGTTGCGCGTGTTGCACCGGACCATTGCAAAGGTCACCGCCGACATTGAACGACTGCACTTCAACACGGCCATTGCCGCCATGATGGAGTTCGTCAATGTCGCGTACAAGTGGGATGTGGTGCCGCATGAGGTGGCCCGCACGTTCGTGCTTCTGCTGAGTCCTTTCGCCCCGCATCTCGGCGAGGAACTCTGGCGCAGGCTGGGAGGAGAACACACGCTGGCCTATGAATCCTGGCCGGAGCTTGTGAAGGAATACCTGCAGGAAGATTCCGTGGAGATCGCGGTGCAGGTGAACGGGAAGATACGGGCGACGATCACGGTGGCGCAGGATACCGAAAGGGATGCCGTGCTGGAGACAGCCCGCATGGAAGAGAATGTGGCGAAGCATATCGGGCAAGGCGCCGTAAAGCGGGAGGTATACGTCCCCGGGCGCATCGTAAACTTTGTGGTGTAACATGGTTTCCGCTTCCGCTTCCATGACGCCTCCGCTGGATGTGCTCGCCTTTGGCGCGCATCCCGACGATGTGGAATTGTGCGCGGGCGGGACGATCTGTGCCTTGACGAAGCAGGGCTACCGCGTCGGCGTGGCGGACCTGACGCGAGGCGAACTCGGCACGCGGGGTACGCCGGAACTGCGCGCCGAAGAAGCGGCCCGCGCCTCGGAAGTCATGCGGCTGGTCGTGCGCGAAAACCTGGGCCTTCCCGACGGAAACATCGCCAATACGCCCGAAAACCGTCTTCCCGTCATCCGTGCGCTGCGGATCTGGCGCCCGCATATCGTGCTGATCGGCGGGTCGGAGTGCCGGCATCCCGACCATGGCGCCGGAGCTCGCCTGTGCGCCGACGCCTGTTTTTATGCGGGGTTGCAGGGCCTGCCGACCGAGGACGCCGAGGGGGCGCCTCAGCTTCCCTGGCGCCCGCACCATGTGCTGCATTATATGCACATTGTCGAGTTCGAGCCCACGCTTGTGGTGGATGTGACGGACGTGTGGGAACAGCGGCTTGAAGCGCTGGGAGCGTTCCGTTCGCAGTTTTACCGCCCCGACTACGAGGCGGGGTCCGGCGAACCGGAGACCTTCGTGTCGAACAAGGGGTTTCTGGACTGGGTACATGCCCGGGCAAGGACCTTCGGTCACCGGATCGGGGTCGAATACGGCGAACCGTTCCTGTATCGACACGGCCCCGTCGGCGTGAGCGATCTTATGCGTGTGCTCGATAAGAAGAAACGATTTCGATAGGCGCAATCCTGCATCCCCAAACAATGGCCGAACTGAAAACCAGAAAAAACGACCGGAGCGTGGACGGTTTTATCGCATCCCTAGACGACGAACGGAAGCGGCGCGCGAGCCGTACGCTTATTGCCCTGATGCGGGACATAACCGGTTCCGAACCCTCCATGTGGGGCGAAAATATCGTCGGTTTCGGAAATTACCGGTTCAAATATGCAAGCGGACGAGAGATCGACTGGATGTTGACGGGGTTCTCGCCGCGCAAGCGGGCCTTATCTATCTATGTCATGACCGGATTTGACGGGCAGGACGAGATCATGAGCGCGTTGGGCAAGCACAAGACGGGCAAATCGTGCCTCTACGTAAACAAAATCGACGATATCGACATGGCTGCGTTACGGAAATTGCTGGAAACCTCCGTGTCGCGTCTGGTTGAAAAATACGGTCCGGCGCAGCCTGCGAATGCGTCCGGCCATGCCCGGATTGACTGACAGGCCTCTCCGGGGGTATATTAGCCCTTCGCCATACGCATTCCGCACAGGACCTCGGAAGCCATCCTGTAAGGGCTTTTGCCGTGCGACGTACCGATTCTCATCCCGTTCGCCATGCCTGATACAAGCGATTTTCGCAACGGTCTCACCCTCGTCCGGAACGGCGATCTGTGGACGATTTTGGAATTTTTGCACGTAAAGCCGGGCAAGGGGGGCGCCTTCGTGCGCTCGAAGCTTAAGCACGTTCGTTCCGGCAAAGTCGTGGATCATACGTTTCGCGCCGGCGAGAAGGTAAAGACGGCGCGCATCGAGCGCCGTCCGCACCAATTCCTTTATCAGGACGACCTGGGCCTTCATATGATGAATACGCAGACCTACGAACAGTTTTCGTTGCCTGCGGATCGTGTGGAGGGGCGGGATTTTCTTATGGAGGGCGTCACCGTGGATATTCTGTTTCATGCCGAGGCCGAGGAGCCGCTCAATGTCGAATTGCCCGGAAAGGTCGATCTTACCGTGGTCGATACGGATCCGGGCGTGCGCGGCGACACGGCTACCGGCGGCGCCAAACCGGCTATTATGGAGAGCGGCGCCGTCGTGCTGGTTCCTCTTTTTATCGACGAGGGAGACATCGTTACCGTCAATACGCAAACCGGCGAATACGTAACGCGCGCGGCCGCGGCGGACAAGACCTGACCGACTACTTCCGAACCCCGATTTTTCCGGTTGCTACCCTGCTGAAACCGATCCTTGCTACCGCATTGCATATGGATCTACCTCTGATCAAAAAGCTGATTAAAATCGTCAAAGACAGCGGAGTCTCCGAGGTCGAGATTACGGAAGACGATTTCAAGGTGGTTATCCGTACGACGCCGCCCTCCGGACCGCCTCCTCCACCTCCGTCGGCCTGGCCCCCATACGCAGCGCCTCCTCCGGTCGCGTATGCGCCTCCTCCGGCGCCTCCTCCGCAAGCCGCACCGAGCGCTCCTGCGCCCGAACCGCCTCCATCGCAGGAAGAGGTGGGCGAAAGCAAGCCGGACTCCGGTCGGAACGGCACGGTCGTCAAGGCGCCCATTGTGGGTACCTTTTACCGGGCTTCGGCGCCTGGTGAAGCGCCGTTTGTGGAGATAGGAGATACTGTCAGGGTAGGGGATACGCTGTGCATCATCGAGGCGATGAAACTCATGAACGAAATCGAGAGCGAGGTGGACGGCAAGGTGGCGGAGATTCTGGTCGATGACGCGTTGCCTGTCGAATTCGATCACCCCCTCTTTCTTATAGAAACCTGACAACTTCCGGGCAGGTCGATCCCGTTGCCGTCGTGATCAAGAAGGTGCTCATCGCCAACCGCGGAGAAATCGCACTCCGCATCATTCGAACCTGCCATGAGATGGGGCTTCGGACGGTGGCCGTCTATTCGACGGCGGACCGGGATGCCCTGCATGTTCGATTTGCGGACGAGGCGGTGTGCATCGGCCCGCCTCCTTCCCGGGAAAGCTACCTGCGCCCCGACCGGATCATTGCCGCCGTAGAAGTGACGGGGGCGGACGCCGTACACCCCGGCTACGGGTTTCTTGCCGAAAACGCCGATTTTAGCGCGATTTGCGAAGATCACGGAGTGATTTTCATCGGGCCGAAAGCGGGGACCATTTCCCTGATGGGGGACAAGAGTGCGGCCAAGGAAACCATGCGGAAAGCGGGCGTACCGGTGGTGCCGGGTTCCGACGGGGTGGCTCCCGACGTACGAACCGGCAAGAAGATCGCCGACGGTATCGGGTATCCGGTCATGGTCAAGGCGTCCGCCGGCGGAGGCGGGCGCGGCATGCGGATTGTTCGGCAGGCAGGCGATTTCACGCGCCAGTTTTCGGCAGCGGGCGCCGAGGCCGAGGCCGCTTTCGGCAGCGGCGACCTGTACATCGAGAAATATGTCGACGGCCCGCGCCACGTTGAAATTCAGGTGTTCGGGGACGGCAAGGGGCATGTCGTGCATTTCGGCGAACGCGAATGCTCCATCCAGCGGAGGCATCAGAAACTGGTTGAGGAATCCCCCTCCCCTGTGGTCGATGCGGATCTGAGGGCCCGCATGGGCGATGCGGCGGTGCGCGGGGCGAAGGCCGTGCAGTATGCCGGCGCCGGGACCGTGGAGTTTCTCGTCGATGCTTTCGGCGATTTCTATTTCATGGAGATGAATACGCGCATTCAGGTGGAGCATCCGGCAACGGAAGAGGTGACCGGCGCCGACCTGATAGAACTCCAGATTCGCATCGCGATGGGCGAAGGAGTTCCGGAAAAGGAAGTTCCGATGACGGGCCATGCCATCGAGTGCCGGATCAATGCCGAGGACCCGCTCAACGATTTCCGTCCTTCGCCAGGCGTCGTGACCGCGTTTCATACGCCGGGCGGGAAAGGCGTTCGCGTGGATACGCATGCGTATGCCGGGTACGCCATTCCCCCGTACTACGATTCCATGATCGCCAAGCTCATCGTGTATGCCAGGACCCGCACCCTTGCGATTCGGAAGATGATGCGCGCGCTTGACGAATTCGTGATAGAAGGCGTACATACTACGATCCCGTTTCACCGCCGGCTTATGGAAGACCCCTCTTTTCAGGCGGGCGAGTTTACGACGGCGTTCCTCGATACATTCGACCTGATGCCTGCGGAAGCGGAAGTCTGACATTTTTTGCTGTATTAGCCACCACGGTTTCCATGAAATACCCTGCCGACCTTCTTTATACGAAAAACCACGAATGGATACGCATCGAGGACGACGGTGCGGCGGCGACCGTGGGCGTTACGGATTTTGCGCAAGACGAACTCGGGGATGTCGTGTTTGTCGAATTGCAGCCGCCCGGTTCGGAGGTTGCCCGGGACGAGCCGTTCGGCGCCGTCGAGGCGGTCAAGACGGTTTCCGATGTATATATGCCTCTGTCGGGTCGCATTCTGGAAATCAATGAGGACCTGGAGGCGCATCCGGACTACGTCAACACCGATCCGTACGGGCAGGGCTGGATGATTCGCATTGCGCTCGCCGATGGCGCAGAAACGGGTGAGCTGCTTTCCGCGAACGATTACGAACGCATGACCGGGTAGGCCCGCGCAAGATGCACGAACGCATCGTCATTCTGGATTTCGGGAGTCAGTATACGCAGCTCATTGCACGGCGCGTGCGCGAAGCGGGCGTGTATTCCGAAATTCACCCCTGCACCAAACCCGCCGAAGAAATCCGGGCGATGAACCCGCAAGGGATTATCCTGTCGGGAGGACCCTGTTCCGTATTCGACGCAGGAGCGCCGCAACTGGACGCCACCTTGCTCGACATGACGCGGAGCGACGGGTCGCCGACGCCGGTGCTCGGCATTTGCTACGGCCTGCAGGCCATGGCTCGCCTGTCGGGAGGAGAGGTTGCTCCGGCCGAACGCCGCGAATTCGGACGCGCTCATCTGCATATCGACGATACCGCGGGACTCTTCCAGGGCGTACCCGACGGTTCCATCGTCTGGATGAGCCACGGCGACCACCTGACCCGCTTGCCGCCGAAGTATCGGGTTATCGCCCATACCGGCAATGCGCCTATTGCGGCGGTAGCGTCCGACCGACTTCCCCACTACGGGGTACAGTTTCATCCCGAAGTGGTGCATACGGCCGCCGGGCGTCTGCTCATCGAAAACTTTGCAATGGGTATCTGCGGGTGCCGGGGCGACTGGACGCGGGCCTCCTTCGTAGACGAGAAGAAGCGGGAGATACGGGAGACTGTCGGCGACGCTCACGTGATTCTCGGCCTGTCCGGCGGCGTGGATTCGTCGGTGGCCGCCGTGTTGCTGCACGAGTCGATCGGCGATAAGCTCACGTGTATTTACGTGAACAACGGGGTGCTTCGGAAAGGAGAATGGGAGGAGGTGCAAGCTGTTTTCCGGGATCATTTTCACCTGCGTCTGAAGGCTATTGACGCCACCGATCTGTTTCTGGACCGTCTGGCGGGCGTCTCCGATCCGGAGACGAAGCGCAAGATCATCGGCAATGCGTTCGTGGAGGT
>LXNJ01002062.1_pt1 | contig 11277 bp, 9 predicted proteins | sample 809081 | NCBI WGS metagenome assembly LXNJ01 (sample SAMN04870510, study PRJNA318959) | sponge metagenome | biome: sponge; feature: marine sponge reef; material: water | host: Petrosia ficiformis | place: Greece: Milos, Mediterranean Sea | collected 2013-05-29 | depth 5-7 m
TCCGGCGCTCCCGGCACTCCCGGCACGGTCGAGCACGAGTTCCGCAGTCCGGGCGAGACCATGGACGCGGCGTTCCTCCTCACGCCCCCGGCCGGCTGGCGAGGCGAAGCGGAGATCGCGGCCGTGGCCCGCGCGATGGGGGTGGACTATCGCCGCGGGTACCGGACCATCGAGCACCGGGACCTGGCGCTCGCGCGGCTGTGGCGCCCCGCGCGGGCCACGGTGCGGTCCGTGGGCGTCGCCCGGCTCGACGGCGTCCGGGTCGGCTACGTGATGGGGGTCGGCGATGAAGTCCCGGCCGGGATCCAGGCGCTCGGCGCCACGGTCGAACTCCTGGACGAAGCCGCTCTGGGGGAACTGGATCCGGCCGTCGGCGCGGGATCCGGCGGGGAGGCGGGGTTCCACGCGATCGTCGTGGGCACCCGCGCCTACGCCGTGCGCGAAGACCTCGTCGAGCACAACCAGCGTCTCCTGGACTACGCCCGCCGGGGCGGACACCTCGTCGTCCTCTACCAGACGCAGGAGTACGTGCCCTCCGAGATGGCGCCGTATCCGGCTTCCCTCCCGCGGGGAGCGGAAGAAGTGTCGGAGGAGGACGCGCCCGTCCGCCTGCTCCGGCCCGACCACCCGTTGATGGCGGCGCCCAACCGCATCGCCGAAGCCGATTTCGATGGGTGGATCGAGCAGCGCGGCTCCAAGTTCTTCTCCGACTGGGATCCGGCCTACACGCCGCTCGTGGAGACGCACGACACGGGCCAGGCTCCGCAGGAAGGCGTGTGGCTTACGGCCCCCGTGGGCGAGGGGCGCTACACCTACCTCGCGCTCGCCCTCCACCGGCAGTTGCCGTACGGCGTGCCGGGCGCCTACCGCATCCTCTCCAACGTCCTCACGCCTCGCGCGGCATCGACGCCCGCACCCGACGGGGACCGCTGACGGGTGGCGCTGACCACGCTCGACTGGGTCGTCGTCTGCGTCTACGGCGCGATCGTCCTCGCCATCGGGTTCGGGTTCGCCAGGCGGGCGAGCGGCAGCATCGAGGACTACTTCATCGCCGGCCGCTCGCTTCCCTGGTGGCTCGCGGGCACGTCCATCGCGGCCACGTGGTTCGCGACGGACGCCCCGCTCGCGACGGCCGCCCTCGTGCGCCGGCAGGGCGTGTACGGCAACTGGCTGTGGTGGTACGAGGCGGCGGGGATCCTCATGCTGACCTTCTTCTACGCGCGCCTGTGGCGGCGGGCCGGCGTCCTCACGGACGCGGAGGTCATCGAGATCCGCTACGGCGGCGCCCCGGCCCGCGCCCTGCGCTGCTTTTCCGCGGTGTACCAGGGACTCCTCAAGAACGCCGTCGTCATGGGCTGGGTCATGCTGGCGATGGTGAAGTTCAGCCAGGTGCTCCTGGGGTGGGACCCCGCGCTGACCCTGACCGTCTGCATCGGACTCGCGCTGGCCTACACGGTCGCGTCGGGACTTTGGGGCGTCGTCGTGACCGACCTCCTCCAGTTCGTCGCCGGCATGCTCGGGGCGATGACCCTGGCCGGGATCGTGCTCACGCGCTTCGGCGGTCCGGCGGCGATGGCGGAGGCCGTGCGCAACGTTCCGGAGGCGCCGCCGGGCGCCCTCGATCTCGTGCCGTCGGCCGCGACCGCGTCCTCGCTCGAGATCGTCTCCTTCCTGTGCCTCATCGGCGTCCTCTGGCTGAGAAGCGGACAGGGCGACGGCTACGTGGCCCAGCGCCTGTTCGCGACGCGGGACGAGCGGCAGGCCGTGAAGGCCTCGCTGTGGTTCGCCTTCGCGGGAACGGTGCTCCTCACCTGGCCCTGGATCGTGGTGGGACTCGGGTCGCTCCTCGTCTTCCCGCCGGGGGCGATGGACCCGGCGCTCGCCGCCGACCCGGAACTCGCCTATCCGATGATGATCCGGGAACTCATGCCGGCCGGGCTCAGGGGGCTGATGGTCGCCACCTTCCTGGCCGCGTTCATGAGCACGATGGACACGCACCTGTGCTGGGGGGCGTCGTACATGGTGAACGACGTCTACCGCCGCTTCCTGAGGAAGGACCGCTCCGAGCGGCACTACGTCGCGGCGTCGCGGATCATGGTCGTGCTGCTCGCGGTGGTCGCCGCGGGCGTGGCGTGGCAGATGGACTCCATCCAGCGAGGGTGGATCTACATCATCGAACTCACGGCGGGGGTCGCGCTCGTCTGGCTCCTGCGCTGGTACTGGTGGCGGGTGAACGCGTGGGCCGAGATCGCCGCCATGGCCGGTTCGGTGCTCCTGGCCAACGGGCGCCTCCTGCTCGGCGCGCTCGAGCCGGTCCTGCCCGCCGCGGCGATCCGGACCGTCGATGGCTTCTACGCGCCGGAGATGGACCTCATCCGGGGGGTGATCATCCTCGTCGCGTGCACCGCGCTCTGGCTGGGCGTCGTGCTCGCCACCCGGCCCGAGTCGGACGAAGTGCTGGACCGCTTCTACCGCCGCGTACACCCGGGCGGCTGGTGGGACCATGTCGCGGAACGCACCGGCGTCCGCTCCGCCGACCCGCCCGCGAGCCGCATGTGGCCGGGCTTCCTGCTCGGCGCGCTCTTCGTCTACGCCAGCCTCCTCGGCATCGGACACCTGCTCACGGGCCGAGCCGGCACGGGCTTGCTCCTGCTCGTCGTGTCGCTGGCGGCAGGCGCCATCACCGTCCGGATCGCGCACGCCGACACACCCGCAGCGCCCCCGGGGGCCTCGGGGACGTCACCGTGAACGACGACCTCAGGATCGTGCTCGTCGGGGCCGGCAGCCGCGAGTTCGGCCCCGCCTCCATCCGCGACCTGCTCCTCAGCGATCCGCTCTGCGAGCAGGCATTGAGCCTGGTTCTCGTCGACATCGACCCCTCGGAACTTCCCCGCACCCGGGCGTACGCGGAGGCGGTCGCGGAACGCCTGGGCCGGCGGGTCGCCGTGTCCGCGACGACGGATCTCGAGTCGGCACTCCCGGGCGCCCGCGCGGTGGTCCTCGCCATCGAAATCAACCGCTACTTCTACTGGGCCCAGGATTTCCACATCCCGCGCATGTTCGGCTCCTCCCAGATCTACGGAGAAAACGGAGGGCCGGGCGGCCTCTTCCACGCCCTCCGCAACATGGGTCCCGCCGTCGAGTTGGCGCGGGCCATGGAGGTCCACTGCCCCGAGGCGTGGCTCGTCAACTACACGAACCCGCTCACGAAGCTGTGCGAAGCCCAGACCCGGCTCTCGTCGGTACGCGTCGTCGGACTCTGCCACGGCGTCTTCCACGGGATGGAACAGATGGCGCGCCTCCTGGAACTGCCGGTGGAGCGCCTCGAAGCCCGGGCGAGCGGACTCAACCACTTCAGCTGGTTCGAATCCGTGCGCGACCGCGAGACCGGCGAGGATCTCTACCCGAGACTCCGGCGCCGCGAGCGGGAGGCGCACTGGCTCCACGACTGGGACGAGATCGCGCTGAGCCGGATCCTGTTCCGCGTCTTCGACCGGTATCCAAGCCCCGGAGCGAACCACATCGGCGAGTACCTCGGCTGGGCGCGGGAATTCCTCGGCAGCAGCCTGCTCCAGTTCTTCTACGACCCCGTGCGCGGCGCCCCGTGGGAGACGGGCGAGACCCCGACGTGGCTCTACAACCTCGGCGAGAATCCGACCGACGTGCCCGCGTTTCCGGAGTCCCCGCTCCCCCGCGTGCGGGACGACGGCGACGAGACGGGCCGGGAAGGCGAAGTCGGAGCCGCCGGGGAACTGACGCCGTCCGGCGAGTTGGCGGTCCCGCTGCTGGAGGGAGTCCTGTGCGGCATTGACACCCGTCTCGACGCGGTGAACGTGCCGAACCAGGGATACGTGCCGGGCCTGCCCGACGGAGCCGTCGTCGAAGTCCCCGCCCGCGCCGACGCGAGCGGGCTGCATCCCGCCGTCATGGAGCCGCTGCCGGAGGGGATCCTCGGACTGCTCCGAACCCAGACGTCGATCAACCGCCTCCTCGTCGACGCCTTCGCGGACGGCTCCCGTCGGACGCTGCTGCAGGCGCTGCTGCTCGACCCGACGACGACTTCCTACCGCACCGCGGTCCACACGATCGACGAGATGTTCCGGCTCCAGGGGGACGTGCTGCCCGACATGGAGTGGTAGCGTTCGGGTTGTCGGGGTCGACCCCTCTTACCAAGGTTACCAATTGTAGGATGTCCACGCGCCGCAGTCGGCCGACGGGCACGCGAGTCGGACCCGGAACGGCGAGTCGTCGGAGCGGGGCGCCCGGTGCTGCTCGACGCAGCGCACCATGCGGGTCTCGCACCGGGGGCAGTCCGGTTCGCCCCCGGGACCGGCGTGCTTTCGGTCGCGCCGTTCGAGCGTCCGGCCTGCCTCGAAATCGAGAAGCGGCCCCTGCTGCGGGGCCGATTGCGACGGATCATCCATGGGGAAACAGGATATTCGGGCCGAGCTCGGATCGGCCAGCCCGGCGGTCGCGACCGCGGTAGCGGAGTCCGCGCTGCCGCTCGACGATCGCATCGACGAGTTGAGGGGCCAGTTCCCGATTCTCTCCCGCAAGACATACCTCAACTCCAACTCCCTCGGCGCGCTCTCTCTTCGCTCCGTCGAGGAGCGCCGGCGCTTCGAGGATCTGTGGCACGAGATGGGCGCGGGCGCCTGGTATGAGATCTGGGTCGCCAAGCTCGAGGAAGTCCGGATGCAGTTCGGTCGGACCATCGAGGCCGAGGCCGACACGATCGCGCTCATGTCGAGCGTCTCGGCCGCGGTGTCCGTCGTCTGGGGAGCGATCGCGGCCAGCCTCCACGGCACCGGCCGCAACAAGGTCGTGCTCACGGAACTCGACTTCCCCACCGTCGGCCATCACTTCCTTTCGCAGCGGGCAAACGGCCTCGATGTAGAGATCGTGCCGAGTCCCGACGGGATTCACGTCCCCCTCGAATCGATTCGCGCGGCCGTCGACGAGCGCACGGCGCTGCTCACGACATCGCATGTCTTCTTCACGAGCGGCAACACCCAGGACGCGGCCGAACTCACTCGCATCGCGCATGATGCCGGGGCGTTCATTTTGCTGGACGCCTACCAATCCAATGGACAACTCGCGATCGACGCCGGGGCGCTGGGGGTGGACTTCCTCGTCGGCGGAGCGCTCAAGTGGCTGTGCGGCGGACCGGGCATGGCCTACCTCCACGTGAACCCCTCCGTGCGCCTCGATCCGGTCACGCTCTCATGGTTCGGTGTTGAAAACCAGTTTCTTTTCGACATTCGCGATGCGACCCCTCGCGCGGACGCCAGGCGCTTCGAACTCGGAACCCCCGCCGCGGGTGTCGCGTACACGGCCGCAGGCGGCCTTTCCATCGTTCTCGAGTACGGAATCGTGACGATTCAACAGCGTAACCGGTTATTGTCGATTGACTTGCGGGAGAGGCTATCGGATCTCGGCTACAGGCTCCACCAGGCCTCCGATCCGGCGGCGCGATCGGCCCTCGTCCTCGTCGAGCATGAAGAAGACGCGGCCGCCGCCGTGCGGCATCTGGCCGCGCGGGACGTAATTGTCGACCATCGCGGACCCCTGGTTCGATTCTCGCCCCACTTCTACAACACGCTCGAGGACAACGAACGCGCGGTGGCGGCCCTGGCCGAGACTTGACGCTGTCCGTGCCCTGGTGCAGACGCCACCCAGCGAGAGGTAAAGCGAAACGGTAAAGGACGTGCGACCGGGACCGGTCGCGTATTTGGCCCGTAGCCGGAAAGGGAGGAACCGATGGAAGACCTCACGCGGGCAGTGGAAGTGTTCGTGTCGATCAACCTCATCGCCCTGGGGGCGTCGTACCTCCTCCGGCCGGCGGACTGGCGGGCGTTCGTCGAGCACCTGCAGTCGAAGGGTGCGGCCGGCAGCCTGACGGTCGCGTTCCTCGCCATGGGCATCGGATCCTTCATCGTCGCGTTCCACAACGTGTGGGGCGGCGTGCCGACGATCCTCACCGTGTACGGCTGGTTGGCGCTGGCGAAGGGGGGCTTCTACGCCCTGATGCCCGGGCTCGCGCAGAAGGGGATGGAGACGGCGCTGGGGATGGGCGCCGGGCTGTGGCGGGCCGGCGGCGTACTGGTCGCGGCAGTCGGTATCGTCGTCCTCCAACACGCCCTGCGGGGGTAGGAAGCGGCTCCTTCCAGGCCCCAACCGGTGGCGGCCGTCAGGCGAGCGTGGCGTCGGCGGACATCGCGATGGCGCCCGTGTCGTCCAGCGCCCTCAGGTCGACCTGATTCTCGGCGCGGCGGCCCTGAACGGTGATCCGCCGGTCGACGAACATCGGCCGGCGGGCCCGGAAGGCCAGCGTTCGCAGCGGCCGCCCGGAGCGGCGGGTCGCGAGATCCGCGAGCAGCAGCGCCGTCAGCGGCCCGTGCACGACGAGATCGGGATACATCTCGACATCGCGCGCGTAGTCCCGGTCGTAGTGGATGCGGTGCGCGTTGAAGGTGAGCGCCGAGAACCTGAACAGCATCGACGCGTTCGGCGTCACGGACTCCGACCACTCCATCTCGTCCTCGGGACCTGCAACGTCCGGCAGCACGAGCGGTTCGACGGGCCGCTCGAGGAAGACCAGGTCCTGCGCTTCGATGACCTCGCCTTCCGCGCCCGAGATCCGGTGCTCGACCGTGACCAGCACCAGCGGCCCGCTTCGGCCTTGCTTGGGCGTGACGGAACGAACCGTCGAGCGGCGGCGGAGGTGCTCTCCGATCCGCAGGCTCCCTTCGAAGGCGATCCGTCCGCCCGCCCACATCCGGCGGGAATACGGTAGCGCCGGCAGGAAGTCGCCGCGTTTCTGGTGGCCGTCGCCGTCGAGTCGGCTGCCCGGCGCCAGTTCCCGGCAATACATCCAGTGGAAGAGCGGCGGGAGGGAGTCTCCCTCGCCCAGCGCCCGCGGGTCCCGGTCCAGCGTGGCCAGCATGGCGCCCGCGAGCGTGGCCGAGGCCCGATCCACGACCTCCTCGGTGCGCCCGATTCCGCGCGCCTCTCCCCCGATTCCCTCGATTCCCTCGATTCCCTCCATCGCCGGTCCTCCCCGCTTCAGAAGGACTTCGGGAGACCCAGGACGTGGGTCGCCACGTGGGACAGGATCAGATTCGTGGAGATCGGCGCGACCTGATACAGCCGGGTCTCGCGAAACTTGCGTTCGATGTCGTACTCGGTGGAGAAGGCGAAGCCCCCGTAGGTCTGCATGCACATGTCGGCCGCGGCCCACGAGGCGTCCGACGCGAGGTACTTGGCCATGTTCGCCTCGGCTCCGCACGGCGCGCCATCGTCGAACAGCGAAGCCGCCCGCTCCACCATGAGCGCCGCCGCCTCCGTCTTCATGTGGGCTTCGGCGATGGGGAACTGGATACCCTGGTTCTGCCCGATCGGGCGGCCGAACACCTCGCGGCCCTTCGCGTATTCCGCGGCATGCTCCACGAAGAACCGCGCGTCCCCCACGCACTCGGCCGCGATGAGCACGCGCTCCGCATTCAGCCCATCGAGGATGTAGCGGAACCCCTTCCCTTCCTCGCCGATGAGATTCGCCGCCGGCACGCGCAGTCCGTCGAAGAACACCTCGGTGGTGGAGTGGTTGATCATCGTCTCGATGGGCCGGATCGTGACGGACTGCCCGACTTCGTTCCGCAGGTCGACCAGGAAGACGGACATCCCCGCGGTGGGTTTCGCGCTCTCCTCGCGAGGCGTCGTGCGCGCGAGCAGGAGCATGAGATCGGAGTGTTCGGAGCGGGAGATCCAGGTCTTCTGCCCGTGAATCACGTAGGCATCGCCATCGCGCTCGGCCGTCGTCTCGATCCGGGTCGTGTCCGTGCCGCAGGTCGGCTCGCTCACTCCGAAGGCCTGCAGACGCAACTCTCCCGCCGCGATTCGGGGCAGGCAGCGCCGCTTCTGCGCCTCGCTGCCGTGCCGGAGCAGAGTGCCCATGATGTACATCTGGGCGTGACAGGCGGCCCCGTTGCACCCGGTGCGCTGGATCATCTCGAGGATGACGCACGCCGCCTTGAGGTCGAGTCCGGCGCCTCCGTATTCCTCGGGGATGAGCGCCGCGAGATATCCCGCTTCGGTCAGCGCATCGATGAACGCGGTCGGGTACGCGCGCTCGCGGTCCCGGTCCCGCCAGTACTCGCCCGGAAAGCGCTCGCACAGACCGCGAACGCCCTCGCGGATCGCCTCGTAGCCGTCTTCAGCGCGCGCGAACATTCTCCGAGGGTACGAGCTACGCGCGGCCCCGGCGATGGCTCCGGCGATGGCTCCGCCGATGGCCCCGGCGATGGCTCCCCCGGAAGCCGCACCGCATATTGCGGCCGATGACCTCGAGAGACGGCGGCGACGACTGGGGAGCGGAGGTATTCGAAGCGCTCCGAAGACTCGGGATCCGGCACGTCGCGACGGTGCCGGACGCCGGTCTCGGGAGGTTTCTCGAACTGTGCGAGGCGGACCCCGGGATCCGGCTCATCACGCTCACGACGGAGGAGGAAGGGATCGCCCTCGCGTGCGGCACGTGGCTCGGAGGCGAACTCGCGGCGGTCGCCATGCAGTCGAGCGGGGTCGGCAACATCGTGAACATGCTTGCACTCCCCAACGTGTGCCGGATTCCGTGTCTCCTCCTCGTGTCCATGCGCGGCGAAGCCGAGGAGCGGAACCCGTGGCAGGTCCCTGTGGGGCGCGCCGTGCCCGATCTCCTCGCCGCCCTCGACGTGGACGTGTTCCGTCCGGAGTCCGCCGCCGGGGTGGCGCCGGCATTCGCGGAAGCCGCCGCGCGGACGCGGGAAACGGGACGCCCCGCCGCCGTACTCGTCAGCCAGCGCATCATCGGAGCCAAGTCGTTCGTGAGCGGAGACTGATGCGGGAGGCGAGGCTGGACACGGTGCTGGACACGGGGCTGGACCGGCGCGCGCTCGTCGCCGCGATCCTGGGCCGGCGCGGCGATGCGGCCGTGGTGGCGGGACTCGGTTCTCCGGCGTGGGATTGCCACGCGGCGGGGGACTCGCCGCTGAACTTCTACTTCTGGGGCGGGATGGGCGGGGCCGCCATGCTGGGGCTTGGCGTCGCCCTCGCGCAGCCGACCCGACGAGTGCTTGTGGTCACCGGGGACGCGGAGATGCTGATGGGGGTGGGGAGCCTGGCCACAATCGCGGCCCAGGCCCCCTCCAACCTCGCCCTCCTGGTGCTCGACAACGAGGCCTTCGGCGAGACGGGGCGTCAGGCCGGGCTCACCCGAAGGCACGCGGATATCGCCGCGATCGCGCGCGGGGCCGGCATAGGGGCCGGCAGTGAGGCTGGGATCGGGGCCGGCAGTGAGGCCGGGATCGGGGCCGCCTTCACGGTCGGCGGCGACGTAGCGGAGGGGTCCCCCGGGATGGACGCCGACGCGCTGGCGGGAACGCTGTTCGAGGCAGAAGGACCGGTGCTGTGCGTCGCGAAGGTCGCTCTCAGCGCTGAACCGGGTTCGTATCCGCCGAGGGACGGGGTCCTGCTCCGGGACCGTTTTCGGGCCGCGCTTGCCGGCGACTGAGCGCCGTGGCGCCGCTCAGGGCTTCAGGAGGCCGGAAGGGTCGTAGCCCGCGCCCCGCACGATGCGCTCCACCGCCTCCCCGAGCTTCGAGTTCGGCGTGGAGGCGCCCGCCGTGATGCCGATGCTGATGTTCCCGTCCGGCAGCCACGTGCCCTCCGTCACCGTTTCATCCGCTCCGAGCGGCTTGTGCGTGATGCGCCCCCGCACGGTATCGATGCAGGCGGCGTCCTCGATGTGATACGTCGTCGTGTACAGTCCGCAGAGGTACGCGAGCTGGTTCGTGTTCGAGGAATTGTAGCCTCCGATCACGACCATGAGGTCCGGCGGATTCTCCATCATGTCCTTCACGGCGTCCTGCCGCTTCTGCGTGGCCGAGCAGATCGTGTCGAAGCTGCGAAACCGGTCCGGCATCTCCTCGGAGCCCCAGCGATCCGCGATCGCCTCGCCGAGTTGCGCGGCGATGGCCAACGACTCCGAAGCCAGCATCGTCGTCTGGTTGGCGACGCCGACCTTCTCCAGGTGGAGGTCGGGATCGAACCCGTCGGACACCGATTCCGCGAACAACTGCATGAAGGAAGCCCGCTCCCCTTCTCCGCGGATATACGAGCAGACGAGTTGGGCCTGCTCCATGTCGCGGACGATGAGGAACTTCCCGTCTTCGTGTTTCAGAACCTGCGAGCTTGTCGCCCGCGTCTCCTCGTGCCAGTGCTTGCCGTGGATGATCGAGGTGAAACCATCGCGGGCGTAGCCCTCCACCCGCTTCCATACGTTGAGCACCGAGCCGCAGGTGGTGTCGACGAGAATGCAGTCGAGGGCCCGCAACTCTTCAAAGTCGTGCAGCGTCACCCCGAAGGCCGGGATGATGACGACGTCGTCGACGGTGACGTCGCTGAAGTCGAACTCCCCGGCGTCGGAAGGATAGAGGAACTCGATCTCCATCTCCCGGAGCCGGCGGTTCACGTGCGGGTTGTGGATGATCTCGCCCACGAGCAGGATCCGCCGATCCGGGAACTTGCGGCGCGACTCGTACGCATAGTCCACCGCACGGTCCACGCCGTAGCAGAACCCGGAACTCTTCGCGAGGCGCAGGAGGATCCGCCCCGCCTGAAGCTCGAAGTCGCGCTCCCTGATGAGGGAGACGATCGCGCTCCCGTACTCGAAATCGATCACCGGCTGGATCTCCTTCTTCAGACCCAGCCCGCGCCGGTAATAACGTTCGTCCGCGGTCGACGCCTTGCGACCGCCCGATCTCATCGTCTGTTTCGTCATGCCCTGAAGATGGCGAAATCCCGTGCGGCTGCCAAGCAAGCGCCGATCCTGCCGTCTTGACGCACACCGCCCGCATCGGCAGACCTCTACACGCGTCGTTGCGCCAAATCGACGGATGCGGGGGTCCGGCGACCGAAACCGCCGGGCCCGAAACCTGCACCGGAAGACGCGACTCTCACAGGCGCGCACGTTGCGCGAGGACATAGAAGCTACGCGAGTATGAGCGAAGAAAACGGACGCAAGGATCAGGCGAAAGCGCCGCCCGCCGACAACGGCGGGGTCCTGCTCGAGATGAAGGTCGCCGAAGTGGAGAGCGCCGAAGCAGCCGCCCCCGGCGAAGAGACGGAACCCGGGACCGGGACCGACTCCAAGCGCTTGCGGCTGCCGGTACTCCCCCTCCGCGGCACGGTCGTGTTCCCCGCCGTAGCCGCGCCGATCGCGGCGGGTCGGGGAAAGACGATGAA
>LXNJ01002063.1_pt1 | contig 11275 bp, 10 predicted proteins | sample 809081 | NCBI WGS metagenome assembly LXNJ01 (sample SAMN04870510, study PRJNA318959) | sponge metagenome | biome: sponge; feature: marine sponge reef; material: water | host: Petrosia ficiformis | place: Greece: Milos, Mediterranean Sea | collected 2013-05-29 | depth 5-7 m
CGTTCTGGCTGACTTGACTGTATTACGAGTACCAAACCAAGCTCGCTTTTCTACAGTGATACGGGATTTACAGCCCTTTACTCTCAATCTTTCTACTTTATCTAAACCGATGTGTTCCAGAGCACTTATGAACGTGTCTTTGGCATAAATTCGATTGATAACACGGTCGTCATCAGGGAAGGTCACCCGGAAACTACTAAATGGCATCGCTTTGTCCTTTCCCTGCCGTCCCCATCTGAGAATAGTCCTAGAATCCTAAAGACGCCATTTTAGATAGGCACTTGATAAATACCGCTTGAGTCCTATGCTACTGTAATTTAATGCTTCTATTTCCCTCTCTTTCGAAGCGACTTTTTTCATAAACACGGTCTTCCCCCGTTAAGCTCAGTAGTTTTACATCTGTGTTTGGGGCGGGCATAGCCTTCTCCCTTCGGCATAGACCGGAGGTTACGTTTATACGTTTAAATGTAACCGTCTCCTTCACGTACAAGACGGTCGGTCCCAAGGTGTGTAATCGAGATATTGCTTCATGAAATCAACGGAGAGGGTGGGATTCGAACCCACGGTGCCCGGAGGCACAACGGTTTTCGAGACCGTCCGATTCAACCACTCTCGCACCTCTCCGGCAACCTCGGTTCGACAGCCGGATCCCCCGCTCTGCGTTTTGCCCTGAAGAAGTCCTTCAGCAGGCCGGAACAGGTCTCCGCCAGAACACCACCCGTAACTTCCACCTGGTGATTCAACCGGGTGTCCCGCACGATATCGCGCAGGGAACCACAGGCCCCGGCCTTGGGATCGGCCGCACCGTACACCAGGCTCTGCAAGCGGGCCAGCACGATCGCGCCCGCGCACATGGCGCAGGGTTCAAGCGTAACGTAGAGCGCGGCACCGGCCAGCCGCTCGTATCCCAGCGCGGCGCAGGCCTCGCGGATCGCGAGCATTTCGGCATGGGCGGTGGGATCGCGCAGACGTTCCACGCGATTCTGACCCCGTCCGATCACCACGCCGTCGTGTACGATCACGGCTCCGACAGGCACGTCGCCAGCGGCACCGGCCGACCTGGCTTCTTCAAGGGCAAAACGAAGCCATCCTTCGTGTTCTCCGCCATTGCTTCTCATGCTGCCGCGTCCCGCGAAAAATACGCCCGGAGGGAGTCGAACCCCCAACCTCCTGATCCGTAGTCAGGTGCTCTATCCAATTGAGCTACAGGCGCTCAGGACCAGCATATCAGAGCACCGCAAACTAAGGGAAGAGACCGTCGAAGTCAAGCGAATTTTGAAGCCTGACACGGTATCCGAAGCGTCCAAAATCAGGAGATCAAAAGGAACCGAGAGCCCGCCGTTGGAGATAGATTCCGCGGCGTTCGACATACCCTTCCGCGGTCCGGTGTATGCGTTCGACCTGCTCGTCCGTGACGGAACGTACCACGCGTCCGGGAACGCCCACGACAAGGGATCCCGGCGGCACGTCCATGTTCTCCAGCACCAGCGCGCCGGCGCCGATGATGCTGTGCCTGCCGATCCGCGCGCCGCTGAGGATCACGGCGCCCATGGAGACCAGCACGTGGTCTTCCACCACCGCGCCGTGGACGATGGCGCGATGTCCCACGGTGACGCCCTTCCCGAGGACAGCGGGCATGCCGGCGTCGATGTGGATGACGCTGCCGTCCTGCACGTTGGTCCCCGCGCCGATGGTAACCGGTTCGTCGTCCGCCCGGATCACCACCTGGTACCAGACGCTCGCGTCCTTACCGATGTGGACCGCACCGATCAGATCGGCACTTTCCGCCACGAAGGCGGAAGGATGTACGCGGGGCGTATGGTTGACGTACCTGTTGGAGGTCATGGGCGGCTCGTTTTCAAGCGAAGGCGACTGAACTTCCCGCGGCCTGCCTGTCCTGGCAACGCGTATTCGCGGCGGCAAACCCGACCGGCGCAGACCCGACCGGCGGCCTGTCGGCCCCGGAGGCGCGCTACCCGGCGGCGTCCTGTCCCCGGCGCACCCGGGGAATGACGTAGGGTCCCCTCGGAACGACCGCGATGGCGGCACCGGCACCGTGGCGTTTCAGGGCCGATTCGATGCCGGCCTCGACGGACGGGACCGGCTCCACCAGGCAGTCCCGGACATCGTCGTCGCTCAGTCCGTCCGTATAGAGATATACCCTGCCCTTCTTCAGCGCCTTGACCAGTTCTTCGATCTCCCACTGGTCGATGGTGAATACGCCCGTTTGCTGGATCCACTCGATAAAGGCATCGATATCGGTCGTCTTCCGCAGCAGTCCCTCGAACTCCGGACTGCCGATCCCGTCGGCGCATGCGGCGGCGATGACGATGGATCCGCCCTCCTTCAGGATGTCCAGCACCCCGACCATGCCCTTCACGGCCTGGTAGAAGGTGGTATCCAGGGGATAGCCCGCCGCCGAGGTCACGACGATGTCCACCGGTGCCTCGACGGTGGCCACCACCATGCCTTCCACGTGGCCGACCCCGTACCGGTGCGCCTGGTCGAGCTCGCCGGCGAACACCCCGGTGACGCACCGTTCCTCGTCCATGGAGATGTTCAGGATGAAATCGACTCCGGTCCGGCGGGCGATTTCCAGCGAGGCCTCGTGGAGCGGGTTGCCGTCGAGGACGCCCGTCGTGGCGCGGGGGTGCTCCAGGATCCCGGGACCGTGCAGGTGCTCGATCGTCTCCACGCCCACCAGCCCGGGTGCGACCAGCTTGCGTCCGCCCGAGTACCCGGCCATGAAATGGGCTTCGATCAACCCGGTCAGCACCTTGAGATCGCTTTCGACGTACCTGCGGTCCAAGTGGATGGGGATCCCGGTACTCGTGTTGCCCAGGAAGGCCTGTTCGTCCCCGTTGCGCGCGACATGATTGACGACGGGATACCGGTCCACCACGGCGCCGGTCAGGGTCTCCCGAAGTTGATCCTCGTTCATGGGAGCGTGCAGCCCGGTGGCGACCAGGAGGGTGATGTCTTCCGGCGGCAAACCACTCCGTTCCAGGCACGCCAGCAGCGGCGGCAGGATAATGTCGTGGGGCACGGGCCGGGTGATGTCGGAAACGACCACGCAGGCGTTCCGGCGGCCCCGGGCGATCTCCTCGAGCGGCGGCCCGGCCACGGGCACGCGAAGCGCTTCCCGTGTCGCGGCCACCGGGTCGTTCAGGGGCGGCGTTTCCCGCATGTTCAGGACGGCAACGAGGTGCTCGTCCGGAACACGCACTTCAAGCCCGGATCTGTCGTAGTCTAGCGTGATGTTCACGACGTCTCCCCTGAATTCATCATCATTCCTCGTGCTCGATCCGAAGGCCCGGTCCCGGTGCGGGTTCCAGTATGCCTGCGGCACCGGCCTGCATCATTACTTCGGCCAGATCGCCGGGTGATTCGTGAAGCACGACGATGGCGCCGCTGCTGCCCGCCAGCTTGGCGCCTGGCGCGCCTGCCCGGCGGGCGAGATCGATGAATCGATCGTCCTCGGGATTGGATCCGCCGAGCGTCCGGGTCAGCGCCTGGTTCTCGTTCATCAGGTCACCCAGCGTGTCGAGGCGGTTTTCGAGCATCGCCTTCTTGCCGTCCCGGGCCAGACCGGCAATGGTCCGGTAGGCTTCGACCACCTCGGTTTCTCCCGCCAGCCACCGTTCTCTCAATGGGGTATGCACACCGCCGGAGACGCGTTGCCCTCCCGTGATGACCACGACGAGCGGCAGGACCGCGGGCATTCCGATCGGTTCCATGGTGGCGTAAGGGTCGGATCCGTAGTCCAGGTGGAATTCCTTTCCCCTGAAATCCATGTAATGCAACCCGCCGAAGGTGCACATGTACGCGTCCTGGTACCCGCAGAAGGTCAGGTTCCGGTATTCGATCATGCGGACGAGTTCCGCCAGGCGGTAGGGACCGTGGCGTATGCCGCGGAATGCGAGCAGGCCGGCGACCATCGATACGAGCAGCGCGGTCGATCCCGACAGGCCGGCGCGGAAGGGGATATCGGTCGACCAGGAGACGTGGACGCGCAGGTCCGCGGACTCGGTACCGGCCAGCGCGACCCGGGCGATGTCGAAAATGTCGCCCCGCGGGACCAGGTCGTCCGCGGTCTCGAGGACTATCTGTTCTTTGCCGGCGTCCAGGACCAGGCGGTCCGACGACTGGATCCTGACCCGTGCTCTCTCCACCGTCGAACACGAAATCACGCTCCCGCCGTACATGTCGGTCGGATTACCCACGATGCCGACGCGGCCGGGGGCGGATGCGGTTACGGTCCCGTTCAATTGGACTCCGATTGGCGCGAACTGTTCCTACGATATGCGCGCCGAAACGCACGTGGTATGCGCGTGCCGTTCATGATTCTTTCAGCCGGCCCCGCAGCAGTTCGCGAAAGGCCGCGCCGTCGGTCTCGTCTTCCAGGGCGTAGTCGGCAAAGGCTTCCCAGTAGGTCAGGGGCGTGCCGATATCATAGCGGCGGTCGCCGGACCCCAGCGGCGCGCACCAGACCGGACCGCCCTCGCGGAGCAAATAGCGGATGGCGTCGGCAAGCCAGCGTTCCCCGCCCCTTCCCCGCGGAGTCGTTTCCAGCGCGGAGAAGATGCCGGGACCGCATATGTACCGGGCCGATACGGCGAAGCGGCTTGGCGCGTTTTCCGCGGACGGCTTCTCCACGATGTCATCGATGGGGAACGCCGAATCCGACTGGTACCTGGGCCGTACGATTCCGTACCGCGACACCTTGTTTGCCGGCACGTACTCGACCGCGATCGTGCACCCCGCGTCTTCCCTGACGTGGATTTCCATCATGCGCCGCAGGACGTCGCCCGCCTCCCGCGACCGGATGACCGCATCGCCCCAGGCCACGACGAAAGGGTCCTCCCCGGCAAAGGCCTCGCCCAGTTTCACGGCGTCTCCGTTGCCGGAGGGACTATCCTGTCGGACGAACGCGTAGTCCAGGGCCGGTGGCCCGACTGGGTCCTTCGTATCCTGACAAGATTGGTCCCTGGACGGCTCATTCGGCGGACTGCCGGGTTTGAAGTACGCCTCGATCGCCGTCTTGCGCGAAGCGGTAACAAAGAGGATCTGGTCGATGCCGGCGGCCGCCAGTTCATCCACCACGCGGTGGATCACGGGTTTGCGGCCCAGGGGCAGCATCTCCTTGGGAACAGACCGTGTGATCGGCAGCATCCGCGTGCCCAGGCCCGCGACGGGTACCACGGCCTTCCGGATCATCCCCCACCTTCCTGTCGCGCCGCCCGGACCGCCTCCACGTATTTCCCGGCCGTATCGGCAAGGGCCTGCCAGTCGCCCGCGTCCACGGCGGCCCTGTCCACCAGGTTACTGCCCACGGCGACGGCGCAGGCGCCCGCACGGATGAAGTCGCCCGCGTTGCCCAGGTCCACCCCGCCCGTCGGCATGAGTTCGATCTGGGGGAGCGGCGCCTTGACGTCCTTGAAATACCGGGGCCCCACGGCGGTTGCGGGAAATACCTTCACGATGTCCGCGCCGCATTCCCAGGCCGTCAGGATCTCCGTCGGCGTCAATGCGCCCGGGATAATGATCTTGTCGTATCTCCGGCAGAGGGTGATGACGTCCGGGTTCAGGGTCGGCGTCACGATGTACTCGGCCCCGGCCAGGATCGCGGCCCGGGCCGTTTCCGGGTCCAGCACGGTACCCGCGCCGAGGAGGAATTCGTCCCCCAGCCGGTCCGCGCATTCGCCGATTACGTCCAGGGCCCCGGGCGTCGTCATGGTGATCTCGACGGCCCCGATGCCTCCGCTGCCCAGGGCATGGGCGACCTGGACCAGCGCGTCGGGCCGGTCCGCCCGAAGTACCGCGACCACGCCACAAGCCTTGATGGTTGCCAGGTTTTCCGTTCTCGAAGACATGGTTACTCCAGGATGACCTTCACCTTGCGTTCAGGCCGCTCGTGCAGGTGCCCGTGACCCGTCAGGGCCACGCCGAGGCGGATAGACGGCTTGCCGCCCACCGGGAATATGTGGTGGAACGTGAGCGCCGGCACGTAGATGAAGTCTCCCGCCTTAGCGTGTACCGTTTCGTCCCGTCCTTCGATCACCCAGTCGATCTCTCCCTCCAGCACGAGCCACCACTCGTCGTAGTCGTGGCAGTGGTTGTCGTTCACCGTGCCCGACAGCTGCCAGATGAATGCCGCGGTCACGTGGTCCGCGGCAACGACCGCGCAGGAGGCGGGCGGCGGTCCGATCTGTTCCTTGATCTCATCGATATTGATCCGGTTGAGTGCGGCGTGCATGATCGGATTCGATGGGGCCATTGAGATGCTCCTTATGCCTTATGAATGAAACGCATGAATACGGCGGAATCAACTACGCGACCCGGTACCTGGCTATGGTTTCCTCGTTCACCGTGACGCCCAGTCCGGGTCCGTCGGGGACCGCCACGAAACCGTCGTCATCGATGGCAAAGCGTTCGCGGGTCAGTTCGTGGCGAAGCGGCGAATCCGACATGCAGAATTCAAAGACGGACGCGTTAGGCAGGGAAGCCAGTCCGTGGAGCGACGCTGCCATGGTAATGCCGCTCTTGTAACTGTGGTTGACGACCCTGCGCCCGTGGCGGTGGGCGGTTCGGCCGGCCGCCGTCATCGTCGAGATGCCGCAACGGCCCGGGTCGGGCTGAATCCAGTCGAGCCCGCCCTCGGTGACCAGGCGTTCAAAGTCCTCGAGACGGGATTCGGCTTCCCCGGTTGCAATGGGGACCGGACTCTCCGCGGTCAGCGCGGCATATCCTTCGATGTCGTCGGGGTGCAGCGGTTCTTCGATCCAGAAGGGCCGGTATTCGGCAAAATGCCGCGCCCGGACCAGCGCGGTCTCCCAGTCCCACACCTGACCCGCGTCGATGAGCACGTCCACTTCGTCCCCCGCGCCCCGGCGGGCCTCGCGGACCAGTGCGACATCCTGCGCTTCATCCTGGCCCATGGGGCCCCAGCCGAACTTGATCGCCGTGAATCCCCTGTCGGCGAACTTCCGACCGATGGTCCGGGTCGCCGCGGGCGTGTCGCCGAACAGGACCGAAGCGTAGGCCCGGAACTTCAGCCTGTGCGCGCCGCCCAGGAGCTGGTAGACGGGCTGCCCTTTCGCTTTGCCGGCGATGTCCCAGAGCGCCAAGTTGACTCCCGCCATGGCGTGCCGGCCCACGCCGATCCGGCCATAGTAATTGGCCGCGTCCATCATCCGGCCGGTACACGCGTCGATATCCAAGGGATCGGCGCCGGCCAGCGCGTTGGCCAGGCCGTTGCAGATCTGGTGGGACAGGGGCGCGTCGATGACGGCCTTGACCACGGTGGGACAGGAATCGACTTCGCCCCAGCCCGTTATGCCTTCGTCCGTTTCGATTCTGACCAGGCAGGTATCCTGCGTTCCGTCGCAGGCCTCCGTTACTTCGGGAAGCCTGAGAACCAGCGCGGAAACCTCTACGATCCGCACGCCTGCGTCCTCCTTGTCCTTCGAACATGCACCGGGAAATCACGTCGGATAATCTGCGAAAGGACATGGGGGGTGTCAAGGAGAGATAACCCCGAACCAGGGACGGTATTCCGCCCTGAATCGACGCGACCATGCCCCGGATTTATCGTGGTCGGAATCTCGGCCGGGCACGGCCCGAACCCGGCAAATAAACCTTGACACCCCCGCGCCTCTGCTTGCACTATTGAGGGCGAACCGCGGGTATTCACGCTCGTATCACGAACCGGCGGATTCCCCCGATCCCATCGCGGTGCATAAGAAAACCTGACCCTATGATCCGATACATCATATACCGCGTCGCGGGCCTGGTCGGCGTGCTGTTCCTGGTCACGATCATCACCTTCAGCCTGATGCACGCGGTACCGGGCGGCCCGTTCGACGAAGAGAAGATGCCCCTGTCGGCCGAGGCCAAGGCCAATATCCTGCGCAAGTACGGCCTGGACCGTCCCCTGTACGAGCAGTACGGGCGGTACATGTGGAACGCGCTGCAGTTCGATTTCGGCATTCCCTTCCAGAGTCCCGGCGAGACGGTAACGGACCTCATTGCGCGAACCTGGCCCATAAGCATGCAGCTGGGCGGCATGGGCCTCGCCGTGGCCTTCTCGTGCGGCATCCTCCTGGGCATACTGTCCGCGATACGCCAGAACACCTGGGTGGACTATGGAACGACCGTGGTCGCCACCCTTGGGATTACTGTGCCCAGTTTTGCCATTTCCATCCTCTTCATCGTCCTCTTCGCAACCATCTGGCGGGTGCTGCCCACGGGCGGGTGGGGCGGACCCGAGACCTGGATCATGCCGGTGATCGTCTATGCCCTCGGGCCCATGGCCATCATCGCCCGCTATACGCGTTCCAGCATCCTCGAGAACCTGCGCATGGACTACGTGCGCACGGCGCGGGCCAAGGGGCTCAAGGAGCGGAGCGTCCTGTTCATCCACGTGCTCAAGAACTCCCTGATCCCGCTGCTGACCATCATGGGGCCGATGCTGCCCGGCGTAATGACCGGGTCGCTCTTCGTCGAAGGCATTTTCCGCATCCCGGGTCTGGGACAGTTCTTCGTCACCAGTATCTTTGAACGGGACTATCCCATGATCATGGCGTTGACGCTGCTCGTCGCGGTGCTGATCGGTATCGTCTACCTCATTACGGACATACTCTACGCGCTCGTTGATCCCAGGGTCAGATACGTACGCGGGAGCAAGTAATGGCCACTGAATCTTCGCGTTCGGGACGTACTTTCCTGGATTACCTGGGTATCTCCGCCCGGGGATTCTGCATGGGAGTCGCCGACGTCGTTCCCGGCGTTTCCGGGGGAACGATGGCCTTTATTCTCGGCGTGTACGAAGAACTGCTGGACGCCGTGCATTCGGTCAACGGCCGGTTCCTGCGGCTGCTGTTCCGGTTGCGGTTCAAGGAGGCCGGGGCCGGGTTCCCCTACCCGTTCCTGATCGCCCTGGTCGGCGGCATCATGGCGGCGATCTTCAGCCTGGCCCAGTTCTTCGCCTGGGCACTTGCGCACCATCCCGTCCAGGTGTGGGCTTTTTTCTTCGGGCTCGTGCTCGCGTCGATCGTCGCCGTGCGGGGCAAGGTGTCCGCCTGGACCGCGACGGAAGTGCTGGCGTTGCTGCTGGCGGCGGCGGCGGCCTTCGTACTGGTGGGCGCGGTGCCGGTGGAGACGACCTCCGCGGCATGGTTCGTTTTCCTGAGCGGAGCCATCGCGATCTGTGCGATGATCCTGCCCGGCATCTCGGGTTCGTTCATCCTGGTGATTCTGGGAAAGTACGAGTACATGCTCAACGCCGTGGTGCAGCGGGAGTTCGTGCCCATTCTGATCTTCGGGTGCGGCGGTATCCTGGGCCTGATCTTCTTCGCGCGGGTGCTCCGGTGGCTGTTGCGCCGCTACCATGACGCGACCGTGGCGGCCCTCATCGGCCTCATGGCCGGCTCCCTGCGGAAGATCTGGCCGTGGAAGGAAACAGTGGAAACGTTCACGGACCGCCAGGGTGTGATGAAGCCCCTGGTAGAGCAGAACGTCCTGCCCGCGGCGGCGTCGGAAGACGTCCTGCTGGCCATTACCCTGGGTGTCGCCGGCTGCGCAATCGTACTGGCCATCGAGCACTTCGCGACAAGGCGATCATCGGGGTCAACGGAAAACTAGCCCACGGAAAACCAGCACCATGACGGAAATCACACAATCCACCGGCGGCCTCTGGCGCGACGCCCTGCGCCGCTACATGAAGAACAAGCTGTCCGTCGCGGCGGGGATCATCGTCATCGTCATCACGTTCATGGCCATCTTCGCGCCATGGGTCTCGCCCTCCCATTATTCCGAGGCCAATTTCGACGCGGCGTGGCAGTTTCCGTCCTGGACCCACCCCATGGGCACGGACAGCATCGGCCGGGATTACTTCAGCCGGATCGTGTACGGGGCGCGGATCTCGCTCATCGTGGGATTCGTCGCGCAGATGATTTCCCTGCTGATCGGGGTACCGCTCGGGGCCATCGCCGGGTTCAAGGGAGGCAAGGCCGATTTCATCGTCATGCGCCTGGTGGACGTCATGTCGGTTTTCCCCAGCCTGCTTTTCGCCATACTGATCATGGCCTGGCTGGGAAGCGGACTGAGCAACGTGTTGTTCGCCATCGGCGTGACCGGCTGGGTGGGCGTATGCCGCCTGGTCCGCGCGCAGTTTCTCTCGCTTCGCGCGTCTGATTTCGTCCGGGCGGCCCGGTCCATGGGCGCCTCCAACGTACACACCATCGTTCGCCACATGCTGCCCAACGCCCTCAGCCCGATCATCGTCGGCCTGGCCATGGGCATTCCCCAGGCCATTTTCGCCGAAGCGGGCCTGAGCTTCCTCGGGCTGGGCATCAATCCGCCTACGCCGAGCTGGGGCCAGATGGTCAGCAGCCACCTGCCCAACGTGATCTACTACTGGCACCTCGCCCTCTTCCCGGTATTCATGATCGCCCTGGTCATGCTCGGTTTTTCGCTTATCGGCGACGGCCTCCGAGACGCCCTCGACCCGAGGATGAACGAGTAGGGCGCTTCAGCCGCCTGGCAGGTGCAACATGGGAAAACAGACCGGCACATCGGTTCTTCGGCGTTCGATCTGCTTCTGCCTAGTCACGGCCGCGACCTGGTCGGCCTACGGCCTGATCGATACCCTCCTTCCCGCCATCGGACCGCGCCACGTAAACTCCATCGGGGTGACGTTGCCCGAGGATGCCCTGCCACCCGAGCGACAGGTCCTGTACAAGTTCTCCGAATCCCGGCCCTACAACGAATGGTTCCGCACGGTCTACAAGGGTGCGGAAGGGAAATACATCATCGCCGAGCCGTTGACGCGCACGAACCGGAATTTCGTGTTGCGGGGCGGCGCCGCGGAACGGTGGGACATGTCCGACGACGGACTGGTGTGGACCTTCCATCTGAGGCCGGGACAGCAGTGGAGCGACGGCCGTCCGCTGACGGCCCACGACTACGTCTTTTCCCTGCGCCGGGGCGCCGATCCGGAAAACGCCTACGACTTTGGATGGTACTACCAGCCGATCCGGAACTGGCAGGCCGTCGTCGCCCGGAAGGCGCCCGTGGACTCCCTCGGCGTGTGGGCGACCGACGATCTCACGCTGCATGTCGCCACCGAGGAACCCACGCCCCACCTGCCCCTGCTGCTGACCTATTCCTGGGTTTCCCCCGAACACGCGGTACGGAAATACGGCGATACCTGGTCCACCCGCCCCGAAACCTGCATTTCCTCCGGTCCCTTCGTCATGGTGGAATGGACCAAGGG
>LXNJ01002064.1_pt1 | contig 11275 bp, 18 predicted proteins | sample 809081 | NCBI WGS metagenome assembly LXNJ01 (sample SAMN04870510, study PRJNA318959) | sponge metagenome | biome: sponge; feature: marine sponge reef; material: water | host: Petrosia ficiformis | place: Greece: Milos, Mediterranean Sea | collected 2013-05-29 | depth 5-7 m
CTCGCATGGAAGAGCCTTCAGCCGGGGAGCGCGAGGGGCCCGCCCCTCGCAAGCAAGAGCCCTCAGCCGGGGAGCGCGAGGGGCCCGCCCCTCGCAAGCAAGAACCGCGACCCCAGCATTCGTCACGGACGATGACCGGGGTCGTTAAGTCGAGCAAGGCGGACAAGACCATCTGCGTGCACATCGAGCGCCGGATCAAGCATCCCGTCTACGGCAAGTTCATCCGGCGCTCGACCAAGCTGCATGCGCACGATGAAGGCAACGACTGCCGCGAAGGGGACGTCGTGACCATTGTCGAGACGCGACCGATTTCCAAGACGAAGGCTTGGAGACTCGATCGGATCCTCGAACGCGCTGGTTCGTGAAGGCGCCGCTAGAAGGCAAGTTAGGAAGATGATTCAAGCCGAAACCATGCTCGACATCGCTGACAACAGCGGTGCGCGACGCGTGCAGTGCATCAAGGTCCTCGGCGGCTCGCATCGGCGCTACGCGGGCATTGGCGACGTCGTCAAGGTCACGGTCAAGGAGGCCATTCCGCGCGGGCGCGTGCGCAAGGGTCAGGTGATGAATGCCGTCGTCGTGCGCACGAAGCGCGGCGTCCGCCGAGCGGATGGCTCGCTGATCCGTTTCGATGAGAATGCGGCCGTCCTGCTGACCGGTGCCCTGCAACCCGTGGGCACGCGGATTTTCGGGCCGGTTACGCGCGAACTGCGCACGGAGAACTTCATGCGCATCATCTCGCTCGCGCCGGAAGTGCTCTAAGGACTCATGCGGTCAACGATGCGAAAGATACGAAAAGAAGACGAGGTGATCGTGATCGCGGGCCGGGACCGCGGCAAACGGGGCGCTGTTGTGCGCGTCGTATCGGATGCGAAGGTGCTGGTCTCTGGGATCAACATGGTGAAGAAGCACGTTCGCGCGAACCCGCAGATCAACGAGCCCGGCGGTATCCGCGACATCGAGGCGCCCATCGCGGTGTCCAACGTCGCGTTGTTCAACCCCGAGACCGAGAAGGCCGACCGCGTGGCAATCCGTATGGAGGACGGCAAACGCGTGCGCTACTTCAAATCCACCAATACACCTGTGGACGAGTAAAGTGTCCGATTTGCGGCAAAGGTATCTGGACGACATTCGCCCGGCGTTGATGGAGCAGTTCGCCCTGTCCTCGCCGATGGCGGCGCCGCGGCTGTCGAAGGTGACGCTCAACATGGGCGTCGGCGAAGCGATCGGTGATCGCAAGATCATGGACAGCGCCGTTGATGACCTCACCTTGATCGCCGGCCAGCGCCCGGTGGTGACGCGGGCGCGCAAATCCGAGGCGGGCTTCAAGATCCGGGAAGGCTTTCCCATTGGCTGCAAGGTCACGCTCCGGCGGATGCGCATGTACGAGTTCGTCGAGCGTCTGATCGGCATCGCGATTCCGCGCATGCGGGACTTCCGCGGCCTGAATCCAAGGTCCTTCGACGGTCGGGGCAACTTCTCGATGGGCATTGCGGAGCAGATCAACTTCCCGGAAATCGACTACGACAAGATCGACAAGATTCGCGGGATGGACATCACCATCACCACGACGGCGGTCAACGATGAACAGGGCCTCGCATTGCTCAAGGCCTTCAACTTCCCGTTTCGGAACTAAATCCCCATGGCGAAGCTCTCGATAATCGAACGTGAAAAGAAGCGCGAGAAGATCGTCGCGAAGTACGCGGCCAAACGCGCCGAATTGAAGAGAATCGTCGCCGACCGCGGCGCCTCGGACGACGAACGCTGGCAAGCGCAACTCCAGCTTCAGAAGCTGCCGCGCAACGCGTCCCCGGTGCGGTTGCGCCGGCGTTGTGCCGAAACCGGCCGCCCGCGGGGCGTGTACCGGAAATTCGGGCTCGGGCGCAACAAGCTGCGGGAGGCCGCGATGCGCGGCGACGTGCCGGGCCTGGTCAAGGCGAGTTGGTGATTCGGATGAGCATGCAGGATCCGATCGCCGATCTGCTCACCAGGATCAGGAACGCCCAGAGGGCGCGCCATGATGCCGTGACGATGCCCAGTTCGCGCCTCAAAAGCGCGATATGCCGCGTTCTGGAGGACGAAGGCTACATCGGCGGATTCCGCGTCGATGGCGACAAGAAGCCCGAGCTCACCGTGGCCTTGCGCTATTTCGAAGGCGAGCCGGTCATTGCGGAACTGAGCCGCGTCAGTCGTCCTGGGCTGCGCATCTACAAGGGCGCTGGCGACTTGCCCGAGGTGCGTGGCGGCCTGGGCGTGGCGATCATCAGTACGAATCAAGGCGTGATGTCCGATCGTGCCGCGCGCCGTCAACTGCTCGGCGGCGAAGTCCTGTGTACGGTCTTCTAACCAGGCGCCCTTAAGAGACGGAGGCTGCAGTCAAGTGTCACGAATCGGCAAGAATCCAGTCACCGTGCCTGACGGCGTGGATGTCCTCGTCGAGCCGAACGGCGCTGCGTCCCGGATCACGGTGAAGGGGACCAAGGGTACGCTGGCCTTGGACATCGACGCGGTTGTCGATGTGCTAGCCGAGGACGGCCTGGTCAAGTTCGCGCCCCGGTCCGGATCCCGCGCGGCGAGGTCACTCGTTGGCACGACGCGCTCGCTGGTCGCCAACATGGTGACGGGCGTCTCCGCGGGGTTCGAACGGAAGCTCGAACTGGTCGGCGTGGGTTATCGCGCCCAGGCCCGTGGTCGTCAGCTCAACCTGCAACTCGGCCTTTCCCATCCGGTCAACTACGCGCTCCCCGAAGGCATCGAAGCGCGGACGGCGTCGCAGACGGAGATCGTTGTCAGCGGCATCGACAAGCAACTCGTCGGCCAGGTCGCGGCGGAAATCCGCAGCGTCCGTCCGCCGGAACCGTACAAGGGGAAAGGCGTCCGATACGCCGACGAGCGCGTGCGCCGCAAGGAAGGGAAGAAGAAGTAACACATGGAAAAACGACGCGACAAGAGGCTTGATCGACTGCGCCGTGCCAAGCGAACGCGGATGAAGATCCGTGAACTGCATGCGGCGCGCCTGACCGTGCACCGCACGCCACGCCACATCTATGCACAGGTGATCGTCGGCAACGGCGGTTCGCACCGGATCGTCGCCCAAGCCTCGACCTTGGACAAGGCGTTGCGCGGCAGGGTCCTCGACGCGGGCGACGCCGGGAATGTGGCGGGCGCCACAGCGGTGGGGCAGTTGGTCGCCGAGCGAACAGTGGCTGCGGGCATCAGTACCGTGGCCTTCGATCGATCTGGCTACAAGTACCACGGTCGGGTGAAAGCCCTGGCCGACGCCGCGCGAGCTGGCGGATTGAACTTCTAACCCACATACCGGCAATAGGCGAATGGCATACTCGGAGCAAATCGAAGAAGAAGGTCTGGTCGAGAAACTCGTCCAGATCAACTACGTCGCCAAGGTGGTCAAGGGCGGTCGTCAACGTGGTGTTACCGCACTGGCGGTGGTCGGCGACGGCGAAGGGCGGGTCGGCTTTGGTCGCGGCAAGGCGCGGGAGACCCCCGCCGCCATCCAGAAGGCCATGGAAGCGGCGCGCCGCGACATGGTGGACGTCGAACTGAATGGCACCACGATCTGGTATCCGATCAAGGAAAGCTACGGCGCATCGACCGTCTACATGCAGCCCGCCTCCGCGGGCACCGGCATCATCGCGGGCGACAAGATGCGCGCCGTGCTGGAATGCGCTGGCGTCCGCAACGTGTTGGCGAAGTGTTACGGCTCGACGCGGCCCGTGAATGTCGTGCATGCCACGTTCAACGCGCTGACGCGAATGCGTTCGCCGCAGATGGTCGCGGCCAAGCGCGGCAAGACGCTCGCGGAAATCTCGGCTTGACGCCCATGACCCGAACAACGCACAAGACGGTGAAGGTAACCCTCGTCAGGTCGCCGTGGGGGCGCTTACCGAAGCACCGTGCCTGCTTGATTGGCCTAGGACTGCGGCGCGTCGGCTCGCAGCGTGAACTCGAGGACACGCCGGCCGTGCGCGGCATGATAAACAAGGTCCGCTACCTCTTGGACGTGGAGCCGGCCGAAACCGACGCATCGGACGTCGAAGCGTCGGACGCAGTGGAGGAGACGGTGGAAGAGACGGTGGAGGGCGACCAGGCATGACCGCGCGACTCAACGACCTTTCCCCTGCCCGAGGCAGCAAGCACGGCAAGAAACGCCTTGGTCGGGGAATCTCGGCTGGCGGCGGGAAGACTTGCGGTCGCGGCCACAAGGGGCAGAAGGCGCGATCCGGCGGCAACATCCGGCCCGGTTTCGAAGGTGGCCAGTTGCCCCTCCAGCAGCGCATTCCGGCGTTCGGATTCCGATCCGGCATCGGCCTGAAGACGGCCGAGGTGCGCACCTCGGAACTGTCCCGTGCGGCAAGAGACGGTGTTGTCGACCTGGCCGCCTTGAAAGATGCCGGGATCGTTCGCAAGAACATGACCCGGGCCAGGGTGTTTTTGTCCGGGGAAGTGACCGCAGCGCTCACCGTGCGCGGCGTTGCCGTATCGAAGGGTGCCGCTGCCGCCATCGAGAAGGCCGGCGGTACGGTCGCCGTGCCGGACGGCGCCTCGTAGGTCGCGCGCGTTAGCCGGGAGTAGAGCGTGGCAACAGCAGCATCGGCATTGCCAGGAATGCGCAGCGGAGGCAGCTTGTCAGAGTTGCGCTCGCGGCTCCTGTTCGTGCTGTTCGCGCTCCTGGTCTACCGAATCGGCACGCACATCCCGGTTCCGGGAATCGATCCGGACCAGTTGCGCAACCTGTTCGACGCCAACCAAGGCGGCGTCCTGGATCTGTTCAACATGTTCTCGGGCGGCGCGCTGGAGCGGATGAGCATCCTTGCCCTGGGCGTCATGCCCTACATCACGTCCAGCATCATCATGAACCTCATGACGATGATGTACCCGACGCTCAACCAGCTCCGCAAGGAAGGGCAGGCAGGGCGGCGCAAGATCACGCAATACACGCGATACGGGACGCTGCTGATCGCCCTGATCCAGGGGAGTGCCCTCACCGGCACGCTGGCCGGGCAGGGCCTCGCGTTTGCCGCGACGTTCAATTTCTACTTCGTCGCGATCGTCACCCTGGTGGCCGGCGCGTTGTTCATGATGTGGCTCGGCGAACAGATCACCGAAAGGGGCGTCGGCAATGGCATCTCGCTGTTGATCTTCGCCGGCATCGTGTCCGGGTTCCCGGGTGCCGTCGGACAATCGTTCGAAGCGGCGCGGCAAGGCGACATCAACATCGTCGCGTTGCTGGCCGTGGCACTGATCGGCGTGCTCATTGTCGGCTTCGTGGTCTTCGTCGAGAGCGGCCAGCGGCGCATCACGGTGAACTACGCCAAGCGTCAGCAAGGGCGTCGGGTCTACCAGCCGCAGAGCACGCCGTTGCCGTTCAAGATCAACATGGCTGGCGTCATTCCGGCAATTTTCGCCTCGAGCCTGCTGCTTGCTCCGGCGTCGATGGCGCAATGGTTCGGCCAGGCACCGAACATGGGGTGGCTCCAGGACGTCGCATTGGTGCTTTCCCCCGGCCAGCCGCTGTACATCCTGATGTTCGCGGGCGGGATCATCTTCTTCAGCTTTTTCTATACCGCGATCATGATGGATCCGAAGGAGATCGCGGACAATCTCAAGCGTCAGGGTGCGTACGTCCCCGGTATCCGGCCCGGCCAGCAGACCGCCGCCTACCTCGACGACGTGATCACGCGGTTGACCATGTTCGGTTCGTTGTACGTCGCATCGGTCTGCCTGCTGCCGGAGTTCATGGTGGTGGCATTCAATGTCACGATGCAGCTTGGCGGTACGGCTTTGCTGATCGTCGTCGTCGTGTCGATGGACTTCATGTCGCAAGTCCAGCAGCACATGATGTCCAGCCAGTACGCGAAACTGATGGAGAAGTCGAACTTGCGGTCCTACGGTCGCGCGGGACGCACAAACGTTGGTGGCGGCCGAGGTCCGAAGGGGCGCCGGCGATAAGGCCGGGCGCACACCGGCTACGGAGATCAAGGCAATGAAGGTCAGGGCATCGGTCAAGAAGATGTGCCGTAACTGCAAGATCGTGCGACGCAACGGCGTTGTGCGGGTGATCTGCAGCGCGGAGCCTAGGCATAAGCAGCGGCAGGGCTAAGGCGCGCCTTCGCGCGCACGACCGCGTAACCCGCAAGAGGAACGAACCAAGTGGCAAGAATCGCAGGCATCAACATCCCCGACAGCAAGCATGCGGGCGTGTCGCTGACGTACATCTACGGGATCGGACGGACGAGGGCGCGCACATTGTGCGACGCCGTAGGCGTCGATCCCGAGGTCGATCTCGGCTCGTTGGGCGAGGACAAGCTCGACGCACTACGCGCCGAGGTCGCCAAGCTCAACATCGAAGGCGACCTGCGTCGCGAGGTCCAACTCAACGTGAAGCGCCTGATGGACTTGGGCTGCTACAAGGGCATGCGCCATCGGCGCGGATTGCCGGTGAACGGGCAACGCACACACAACAACGCGCGCACCCGGAAGGGGCCGCCAAAGCCGATCAGGAAATAGGTACCTCGCTCCATGGCAGAACCGACCCGCAGAAAGACCAAGCGCGTTGTCACCGACGGCGTCGCGCACGTGCATGCGTCCTTCAACAACACCATCATCACCATCACCGACAGGCAGGGCAATGCCCTGTGCTGGGCGACGGCCGGCGGCTCGGGCTACCGAGGCTCGCGCAAGAGCACAGCGTTCGCGGCGCAGGTGGCGGCCGAACGAGCGGCGACCAACGCCATCGAGCAGTACGGCATGCGCAGCGTGGACGTGTTCGTGAAGGGCCCGGGATTGGGACGCGAGTCTTCCGTGCGCGCCATGAATGGGGCTGGCTTGAAGATCAACAGCATCTCCGACGTCACGCCGATTCCGCACAACGGCTGCCGGCCACCGAAACGGCGGCGCGTCTGAGCGAGCGGCCGGCACCTTAAGAGAAACACGAGCAGAGCACGCAATGGGCAGATACCTAGGACCGAAACTGAAGCTGTCGCGACGCGAAGGAACGGACCTGTTCCTGAAAAGCGGCGTGCGACCGTTGGACTCCAAATGTCGCGCCGACACGATTCCCGGCCAGCACGGCGCCGCGCGGCGCCAGAAGCCGAAGGACTACGCCGTGCAACTGCGGGAGAAGCAGAAGGTGCGGCGCTTCTACGGCGTCCTCGAGCGCCAGTTCCGCAACTACTACAAGACCGCCGATCGGCAGAAGGGTGCCACAGGAGACAATCTCCTGCGCCTCCTGGAGCGCCGGTTGGACAACGTGGTCTATCGGATGGGCTACGGCTGCACGCGCGCCGAAAGCCGACAACTGGTGTCGCACAAGGCCATCCTGGTCAACGGCGCGGCCGTCAACGTTCCCTCCTACCAGGTGGCCCCGGAAGACACGGTTACGGTGCGCGAGGCATCACGCAGCCAGTTGCGCATCCGCCAGGCGCTCGATCTTGCCAGTCAGCGCGAGGCCGTCGAGTGGGTCGAAGTCGACTCGGATCAGATGTCCGGCGTCTACAAGCGCGATCCCGACCGCAGCGAACTGCCCCGCGAGATCAACGAGAACCTCATCGTCGAGTTGTACTCGAAGTAAGCGCGACCCACTTAGCCTCTTTATAGTTCAACTGGAGGAACTTCAATGCCACAGTCGGCGACCGAATTCCTGACCCCGCGACGCATCGTTGTGGACGATGTGAGCAAGACGCATGCCCGCGTCACGCTCGAACCCTTGGAGCGGGGTTTCGGCCATACTCTGGGCAATACGCTCCGCCGCATCCTGTTGTCGTCGATGCCGGGCAGCGCCATCACCGAGGTCCAAATCGACGGCGTCGAGCACGAGTACGCACCGATCGAAGGTGTCCGGGAAGATGTCATCGACGTGCTGCTCAATCTCAAGGGCATCGCCGTGAGGCTGCACCAGGGCGAGTCCGCCACCATCCAGCTTTCCAGGACAGGCCCGGGCGAAGTCGTCGCTGGCGACTTCCAGTTGACCGCGGACGTGGAGATTGCCAACCCGGACCACGTCATCTGCACGCTCAACGAGAACGGCGCGATCGCTATCGAGGCGAAGGTCACGCGAGGTCGCGGCTACCAGCCCGTCGAGTACGACGTGGAAGAGGAAGAGGAGGCGCGACCCATCGGCGTGCTGCGTCTCGATGCCAGCTACAGCCCGATGCGGCGCGTGGCCTATGCGGTGGAAAGCGCCCGCGTGGAACAGCGAACCGACCTGGACAAGCTGGTCCTCGACATCGAGTCCAACGGCACCATCGATCCCGAACAGGCGATCCGCCGGGCGGCGACCATCCTGCAGCAGCAGTTGGCGGTCTTCGTGGACTTCGACAAGGAGGGCGAGACGGTCGTCGACGAGAAGCGCGACGAGGTCGACCCCGTGCTGCTCCGCCCCGTGGACGATCTCGAACTCACGGTGCGTTCGGCCAACTGCCTGAAGGCGGAGAACATCTACTACATCGGCGATCTGATTCAACGCTCCGAGGTGGAGCTGCTGAAGACGCCGAACCTCGGCAAGAAGTCGCTCACGGAAATCAAGGAAGTCCTCGCCGATCGGGGCTTAGGCCTCGGCATGCGGCTCGAGAAGTGGCCGCCCTCGAACCTCCGCGGCACCATCGGTTGATAGGACGATGAGACATCGCAAGAGCGGTCGCCACCTGAACCGCACAAGCTCCCACCGCAAGGCCATGTTCTCGAACATGGCCGCGTCGCTGATCGAGCACGAGATCATCAAGACCACGGTGCCGAAGGCGAAGGAGTTGCGGCGCGTGGCGGAACCCTTGATCACCCTGGCGAAAAGCGACACGGTGGCGAACCGCCGCCTGGCGTTCTCACGTCTGCGCAGCAAGGCCGCGGTGGGAAAACTGTTCTCCGAACTCGGGCCGCGCTACGAGGAACGTCCGGGTGGGTACACGCGGATTCTCAAGGCGGGTTACCGCAACGGCGACGCCGCACCGGTGGCCTTCATCGAGCTTGTCGGTCGGGAAATGGCCGCGGAAGACGACGAGTTCCTCGACGACGAGGACGAGTCCTAGTCATCGGCGCGCTGTCAAAACCTGGCAGAAATGCGCGCCTTCGAACACGAACGGCTGGTTCCTGTCGATTCGGAAGCCTGCTGCAACCAGGCGGTCGGCCAGGTCGGTGATCTCCGCATCGTCCTGTGCCGCCGAGATCAGGTCCCGCATGCGCTGCCGGTAGCTATCCGTCTCCGCGTTCACTTGCCGCAGCATCGCGAGCTTCTGCTCGACTGACATCCCGGCCGAGACGTCGGGGTTGAATGTCGCCATGGAGTTTTCCACGTAGTACACGATCTGCCCGGGATCGCGAAATCGCGTGCTCTCACGATTGAGTGCGCTGAGGTATTCGTTGATCGCTGTACGTTGCGTCTTGGCTCGATCATCGTGTTGGGGATCCTTGCCGCGGCTGGCGAGCTTGTCCAATCGCGCATGGAGCTCCCGGATCGCGTCGTGCAAGCCGGATTTAGCACACGCGGCGATCTGTTCGATGCCGTCTTTCGCCTGGCGGACGATGGCGGAGTCGGCATGGTGGATCATCGCGGCGAACGTCGCGTTCTGCGGTTTCAGGATCCGGCCCACTTCGGCGACGGTCGCCGCTGTTTCCGCGTATTCGATCCCGAACTGGCTGGTGGCGAGGTCCTGGCTTGAGTCCGGAAGCGTCGTGGCACCCACCGGCGTTGTCGCCAGGAACCGGATGCGACGCAAGTGCCTGGCATAGGCCTTGCCGGCGAACAGGCGTGCGGGATCGATCTCGGCGGTGTCGACGCCAACGATGTCGAACGCCCTCCCTTGGCGGTGACTGTACTGCGCCGCGAGCAACGCGACCGCACCGTTGCCGGTGGCCAGGTCGACGATCCGCGCATCGCCGGGCAGCGTGGCGAACAAGCCGTGCCAGAAGTCGCGTACCGGTCCGTCGTAGTTCTCGCCGAAACGACCGTGGAAGGTCGTGATGGTGCCCTTCTCCCAATAGCGGCTCCACTGGTCGGTGCTCAGCCGGTCGCTCATGGGGTCTGACTGTCCTTGAAGGTCTGAAACCAGAAATTGGCGGCCACCGTGATTCGGGGACGCTCGCCGCCGTACGGTTCCACCGCGTGCTGGATGAACGACGGGAAGATCAAGATGTCGCCTTTGGCCGGCCGCAGACGCACAGCGTCGAATGAGTACTCGCGGCGCATCGAGCGATTGGCGGTGTCGAGGTACATGCTTGCCGTTTGCCGGGGATCATGAAACACGAGGTGGCCGGCCTCGTACTCGTTTGGTGGCTCGTCGTCGCCGGGATCGACGCAGTAGACGAGGCTCCACGACGCCAGGGGATGGTTGTGTTGCCGGAAGAAGCCGCCCCGGCGCGTGATGTGGAACCAGCAATGGTTGTGGAAACGCAGTTGCCGCATGGCGTGGTCGTCCAGGCCGTTGACACTCTTCACGACGCTCCCGAGGTGACCGTAGAGCATCTGCTTGAGGTCCGCCGTGATCGGGCTCGGCCAGTCGAGGAAGTCGAAATCGCTCTCGAAAACCTGCGGGTGGGCGGTCTGGGGCGAATTGCGCTTGCGGCGGCTGGCTTTCTCGTTGCCGAGGATGTAGTCGCGCAAGGCATCCGCCTTGGCGTGATCGGTTACGCCCCGGTAGAACGGTGTCGCCCAGAAGTGGTTGAGATCGGGCACGACCGGTTATGCAGCCTCGGGCGGGCTAGCGCCCGAGGCTGCATCATTGGCGATGGTCAGAACGAATGCCGGTAGCTGATGAACGGTACTCGTCCGGCGACGTCGTAGAGGTACAGAGCGTCGTCGTCCCAGCCATTGACCTCGTCGATTCCCGGGTCTTCGTCCATGAGATTACGGACACCACCTGAAATCTCCCCACCCCAACGGAATCCGTAGACGCCTATCAAGTCGCTGGTCTGGTGACTTGAGTAGTTGCCGTGCGGACCGATGAACCGCCAGATGTAGTTGAGCGTCAGCGTATCGCGAGACCAGCGCAAGGTGACTGCTCCGCGCCGGTCGGGCGACCCGTTACCGTCCAGGATGTCGGTCGGCGGATCGAACGGATTGGGGGTCAGCTCGTACTCGTCCAGCTTCGTGGCTTCCACATCGACGCTGACGAGGCCGGTGGCCAGGTCGGTTTCGTAGTGCAGCCGCAGGTCGATGCCTGTGATTTCGCGCACCGCCAGATTCGCATAGACGTTGTCGATGGAAACCAACCGACCGCGCGCGTTGCCACTCCGGGCACCCCGCCGCACAACGACGCCGGACGGC
>LXNJ01002065.1_pt1 | contig 11273 bp, 12 predicted proteins | sample 809081 | NCBI WGS metagenome assembly LXNJ01 (sample SAMN04870510, study PRJNA318959) | sponge metagenome | biome: sponge; feature: marine sponge reef; material: water | host: Petrosia ficiformis | place: Greece: Milos, Mediterranean Sea | collected 2013-05-29 | depth 5-7 m
CTTGCCGGTCGCGACGTGTTGGAAGCCGTGCAGATGTCCGTGTTGCCGAAGGTGATTGAAACGCCGAGGATTACGGCGGTGGCGAAAGACGGCATTCAGCTGATTGCCGTGTCACGGGTCACTGTTCGAGCGAACATCGATCGGCTTGTCGGTGGCGCCGGGGAAGAGACGGTCATTGCCAGGGTGGGTGAGGGCATGGTGAGCACCATAGGCTCGTCGGGCACGCACAAGGACGTGTTGGAAAACCCCGATGAGATCTCGAAACACATTCTCCAAAAAGGGTTGGACGCCGGGACCGCATTTGAAATTCTATCGATTGATATCGCAGACGTGGACGTGGGTGAAAATATCGGTGCGAAGCTGCAGATCGATCAAGCCAATGCCGATAAGCAAATTGCGCAGGCCAAGGCCGAAGAACGGCGGGCCATGGCCGTGGCGTTGGAACAGGAGATGCGGGCCCGTGTGATCGAAGCTGAAGCGGAAGTGCCGCGTGCCATGGCCGAGGCGTTTCGGAAAGGCAACATCGGGATCATGGATTATTACCGAATGAAGAACGTGCAGGCCGATACTGCCATGAGAGAGGCCATTGGGCATGAGGAAGATGAACCGGAGCAAGGCAAATCCACATGAGGCGATAGGATGAATGTTGAAGCATTTGTCTTTCTTGCAATCGTGTTGTTGGTTTGGTTTTTTGCCTCCATCGGGAGTTGGTTGCGTGAACAGATCGAGCGATATTCACGATATCAAGAGGAATTTGAAGCCCGCGAGGCGTTTTCTCCTTCTCCGGATTCCGAGAGCGTCCAGCCCGAAGAGGTGGCGACTGAGCCGCCGAAGATTACCCCCCCACGCGATGTTGCCCGGGCGGGGCTGCAACGTCCCGCCCGTTTACGGTATCGCAGCCGAAAAGCCGCACGTCAGGGTGTCATCCTGATGACGGTGTTCGGGGCGTGCAAGGCGCTCGAACTCAGGGATGAATCCTGACGGACGTTGGGTCGATCATTTGGCATGGATATTCGATCCAGTGTGTTAGTGACGGATTTCTATCAGCTCACCATGCTTCAAGGCTATCTTGAACAAGGCATGGAAGAAACCGCAGTCTTCGAATGTTTCGTGAGAACGATGCCCCCGGAACGGGGGTTTTTTATTGCCGCGGGCTTGGCACAGCTTCTGGAATTCTTGGAGAATGTTCGTTTTACTCCTGACGAGTTGGAATGGGTGGCGAACAGTGGCCGATTCAGCCGGTCCTTTGTTGAATATCTGGAACGGTTTCGGTTTGCGGGGGATCTTCATGCCATGCCTGAGGGCACCGTCTTTTTCGCGAATGAACCGATTGTCCGGGTCACGGCCCCGTTACCTCAAGCACAGTTGATCGAGACCCGGTTGATCACCTTGCTTCACTATCAGACGTTGATTGCATCTAAAGCCGCGCGGTGCGTCCTCGCTGCTGCCGGCAAACCCGTGATCGATTTCGGCTTGCGACGATCCCATGGAGCCGAGGCCGGGTTGCTGGCTGCCCGGGCCAGTTACCTGGCCGGATTTGCCGGCTCGGCCACGGTCCTGGCCGAGCCTTTTTTTGAGGTGCCGGTGTTCGGAACCATGGGGCATAGTTTCGTGCAGGCCCACCGAGCCGAACGTCACGCCTTTGAGCATTTTGCCGATGCGCAACCTGACAACGTTGTTTTGTTGCTCGATACCTATGACACACAAAAAGGAGCCCAAACCGTGGTAGGGCTGGCCCCGCGTCTGCGGGAAAAAGGCATTACGATCAAAGGGGTACGTCTCGATAGCGGAGACCTGGTGGATCAGGCGCGCCGGGTACGACGCATTTTAGACGACGGTGGGTTGGAAGATGTGCAGATTACGGCAAGCGGCAACCTGGATGAAGACGCCATTCAACACCTTGTCGCGGCGCAGGCTCCTGTGGATCTGTTCGCCGTCGGGACCAGACTGGCGACTTCGGCGGATGTGCCGTATTTGGACTGCGTCTATAAGCTGCAGGAATATTCCGGGAAACCGTCACGAAAGAAGTCAGAGGGCAAGGAGACGTGGCCGGGTGCCAAACAAGTTTACCGCCACTACGATCAACGAGGACGTATCGAGCATGACGTGGTGACGATGGCTGCCGATACGCAAGAGGGGAAAGCGCTGCTCCGGCCGGTCATGGACTCCGGCAAGCGCAGTGAGAAGTCCCCCTCACTCAATCAAATCCGTGAACATGCAATGGTCGAACTCGCCACGTTGTCTGACGAGATACGCCGATGCCGCCAGGGGGCCACCATCCCCGTGCAGATATCTTTTGCCTTGCGGGATCTCGCTCGCGTCGTGGACGCTCGGGACGAAGTCGGGTAGGGGTGAAGAACGTACGCTTTCTGCTGTGGAGACGGGCTAGGTCCCGACCTTGACGGGAATGACTTTGACGCGGACCCGGGTTAAGCCTTTCTTGTGGAATCCCAGTTTTTTGGCGGCCCCGTAACTCAAGTCGATAATGCGTTTCCCGGAGTTCGGGTTGTTGACGCTGGGGAACGGACCACGATCGTTGACCCGGACGACGATTGATCGACCGTTGTCCAAGTTCGTCACTCGGACGTTGATCGGCAACGGCAGGTACTTGTGCGCGGCGGTCAAGGCCATGGGATTAAACGCTTCGCCGTTCGCGGTCATGTGTCCCCCGCTTTTCCGCCGGGTTTCTTCTCCATACCATGACGCGATCCCCGTCTCTTCATAGCGTTGGGCCTGCCGGACGCTCATGGGCACGTAGCGTCTGCCGTGCACCACGTAGGGAGCCCATTTGACGCGACCCTGGCGAATGGCTTCCTTAACCGGCAACCCGTCGATCGTTTCGATTTCATCATGCATCAGGGGCCAGTCGAATGGCGCCTGTACGACCTCGAACGTAAATTTTCCAACCTGGTAGACGGTCTTGACGGTTCCGGTCGTCAGGTAATAAACCCCTTTAACCGTGCCAGCCACAACATCGTAAGTCGTTTCCACGACCGCACAGCCGGGCAGGAGCAGGGCGAAGACGAGAAGAGCGCTCAGGAGGATCAGCCGCATCTGTAAGGAAACCAGCATCTTAGTTATGGTGATGAGATGTTTCCGGTGGTTCGGGGAAAGGTGCAACGGAATTGTACGGGCCTTCTGTACTTGACGTTACCTTCATGACCACAACCTGTAGTTGTTCAGCGCAGAAAATAGTGAAGTCCGCCTACAAGATATAGAATAAAACCTAATTGTACACTTTTTCGTAACGGTTTCAACCCCCACGTGCTGCCTGACCGGTCGAGGAGAATGATGCGCGGTCGGCTAACCGGACGCCTTATCTGGAAAAAGATAGGCTAGGTGGTATAGGAGGCGTTGATTTTCACGTAATCGTAGGAAAGGTCCGTGGTCCAGAGTCTGGCGGAACCCCGTTTATTCCCCACTGAGAGCGTCATGACGTATCGTTTTTTCCGCATGATCCGTTGCGCCTGTCGGTCCCCCGGTCCTCCGACCGCTTGGCCGTTCTCTACGACTCGAGTCCTGTTGAATGCCAACCAAAGCTTGGAAGGGTTGAAGGTCACGCCGGCCCGGCCGGCGGCAGCCACGATTCGACCCCAGTTGGGGTCCTCTCCGAAGACGGCGGTCTTCACCAACAACGAAGTCGCAATGGTTTGAGCAATCTTCTTCGCTTCGTGATTGGTCTTTGTTCCGCGCACGACAATCTCGACGATTTTGGTAGCCCCTTCCCCGTCCTGGCAGATTTGAAGCGAAAGCGACAGGCAGACGTCGTACAGAAGGGTGTAAAATTGTTCCCATTGGGGGGTGCCCATCTGAATCGCCGGATTCCCGGCGCGTCCATTGGCAAGACATAAGACCGTGTCGTTCGTGCTCGAGTCCCCGTCGACGGAAATACAGTTGAAGGTGTCGTTGACGGCTCGCGTCAATGCGGCTTGCAGGGCCCGCGGGGCAATCGCGGCGTCGGTGGTGAGATAGGCCAACATGGTCGCCATATTGGGATGAATCATGCCGGAGCCTTTGGCCATCCCTCCGATCGTAAGCATCCGCTTCCCGATCTTTGCCTGCAGGGCGACTTCTTTATGTATGGTGTCCGTCGTCATGATAGCCTGGGCAGCCGGTTTATGACCGGACCGGCTCAGGATGCGGCTGAGAGGCGGGACGGCTTCACGGATCGCGGACATCGGCAAAGGGCGGCCGATCACTCCCGTCGATCCCACAAACACCGAAGAGACGGGCAGGCGTAAGGCCGTGGATACGAGCCGGCGCATTTCCATGGCATCCGATAGCCCTTGTGAACCGGTCAATGAATTGGCGTTTCCACTATTCACGAGAATGGCTTGCCCCGTGTGCTGTTTGAGTTGCCGGCGACCCAAAAGGACGGGCGCCGCCACGATTCGATTTTGCGCGAACACTCCCGCCATGACCCCGGGGTGGGTGGACGCCAAAAGGGCGAGGTCCAGCACAGGCGCCGGTTTGATACCGGCGTGAATCCCCGCGGCAAGAAAGCCGGCCGGGGCCGTGACGCCGCCTTTAGTCTTTTGTACGTTCACAAGGAATACGGATTGTGAGTGAGGAACATCGGTCCGGTTGAGTCTATGGAAAAATCCCTGGTGACGTCAGAGCCGTCTCTTCGGGAAAGCCCATCATCAGGTTCATGGATTGGATGGCCTGCCCAGCCGCACCTTTGACCAGGTTGTCCAAGGCCGATACGGTGATGACGTGGTTGGTGCGTTGATCCACAAAAACTCCGATGTCGCAAAAATTCGATCCTCGAACGTGGGTTGGACTGACTGCCGTTGACTCTTCCCGGATTCGGATGAATCGTTCGTTTGCAAAAAAGTCCTTGTACAACGCCGTTGCCTTGGCGTTCGTGAGCGGTTTCCGGAGTTTGGCATAGGCCGTGCTGAGAAGCCCGCGGTTCATCGGGATCAGATGCGGAGTGAATACGATATTCACGTTCGCCTCTTTCCGTCCGTGAATGATGCGGTTCAGTTCCTGTTCAATTTCAGGGGTGTGCCGGTGTCGGGCAATATTGTAGGCCGTCATGGAGTCATGCGCTTCCGGAAAATGGTAGGGCAGGGCCGGGCTTCGTCCCGCCCCTGAAATGCCGGATTTCGAATCAACGACAATGGTATCCGTTTGGATCATCCGATGGGCCAGCAATGGAGCCAACTGCAGAATAGCCGCGGTCGGGTAGCAGCCCGGCACGGCAACCAGTCGAGCTCGTCGGATCCGTGTCCGGTGAAGTTCCGGAAGCCCGTACACCGCCTTCTTCAGCAGTGCGGGTGACGCATGCGGTGTGCCATACCATCGTTCGTAGGTTTCCCGCTCCATCAGCCGAAAGTCGGCGCTCAGGTCAATCACAGGTTTTTTGGCTTTAACGCATTCGGTCACCGGCTCCATGGATTTCGTATGGGGAAGTGCTGAAAATACCAGATCGACCTTTTTCAGGATGGGTTCGACGTGCAGCGGCGCAAAACGAAACCCGTGAAACGTTTCGAGGTGTGGGAACAGGGACGTCACCGGAAGGCCGGCGGATTTGTCCGCCGTCACGTTGGTGACCGTGACGTTAGGGTGACCGCCCAATAGACGTAGGAGTTCCCCTCCCGTATACCCACTGGCTCCCAGTACGGCTACTTTTAATCGAGATCGACGCATTGATGATGACTGTCGCCTTGCCATACATGAATAAGACGAAAAAAGGGAAGGCAACGAAGCCTTCCCTTTTTCGCAACCATTGTCAGAATCCGCGCGGTTAACGCTTGGAATATTGGAATCGGCTTCGAGCGCCTTTTTGTCCGTATTTTTTCCTTTCTTTCACACGGGGGTCACGTGTCAGCAAGCCGTCCTTTTTGAGGATCCCGCGAAAGTCCGGGTTCACTTGGACCAAGGCTTTGGCAATCGCGTGGCGGAGGGCTCCGGCCTGTCCGGTTCCGCCTCCACCGCAGACCGAGGCTTTAATGCGAAATTGTCCTCGTGTGTTCGTCACTTCAAGCGGCGCTTCCACCTGCATGCGATGTGAAAGAAGGGTGAAATAATGGTCAAGCGTGCGGCCATTGACCGTAATGTCCGGAGGACCCGGTTCAATCCAGGCGCGTGCGATCGCATATTTGCGTTTTCCCGTAGCATAATGACGTTGACTAACCATTGGTAAGGCCTTTCCTCTATACGTTTAGCAAGATACTGTTATGACCAGGGCTCCGGACGTTGTGCGACATGTGGGTGATCCGTCCCAACGTAGACGCGCAACTTTTTAGCCATTTTTTTCCCTAACGGACTGTGTGGAAGCATGCCCCGAACGGCTTTGGACACGATTTCCGTGGGGGCTTTTTTCAAGAGATGTTCGGCGGTAATGGATTTGATCCCCCCGGGATATCCGGTATGGTGATAATACGTTTTCTCCTTCAATTTTTTCCCGGTCAGTCGAATCGCTTCGGCATTGATCACAATCACGTGGTCGCCCGTATCGACGTTGGGCGTGAACGTCGGTTTGTGCTTGCCGCGGAGAAGCGTGGCGGCTTGAGTCGCCAAACGACCGAGCGGAATCCCTTTGGCGTCGAGAATATACCATTTCCGGTCGATTTCATCGGGTTTTGCTTGAAAGCTACGCATCAGAAATTCTCCATGTTTCAGTCTACGATCATGTTTCGGACGTCCCTGATTCTTTGGGATCGAGTTTAGCCAGCCAAGCCTCCAAATTATCGCCAGCTCTTCTTTTGAGGACGTCCTGTGTCACGTAAATCGGACATTTGGCCCTCAGGGCCACGGCGATGGCATCGCTTGGCCGGGCATCCACTGTGCGTTCGAGTCCATTCACGGACACCTGAACCGTGGCATAGTAGGTGTTGTTTTGCACGTCCGTTACCACGACTTGAGAGATTTTCATGCCAAGATGGGTCGAGAGACTCGTAATCAAATCGTGACTCATCGGTCTGGGGGGAACCACGTCCTCCAACGCCAGGCGGATGGAAGTGCCCTCAGCCGTGCCCACCCAAATGGGAAGGACGTCGGCATTGTTTTCGTCTCGAAGGATCACAATCTGGGTATCCGTATTGGGGTCAACCAGCACCCCGTGAACTTTTAACGGGACGAGATCGGTATTTTGTTCCACGCTCATGGACGTTGCGAAATATCGGTCCGGTTCAACGAGAATCCGAAACCGAACGTCAGGTCTCGGATTTGCCGAAATCTTCAGGTTTTAAGTTTTCGAGCCAGCGCTCCAATTCCTCGGAACTCTGTTTTTGTAGGACTTCCTCTCTGGTAAAGATCGGGGCTTCGGCGCGCAAAGCCAAGGCAATCGCATCGCTGGGCCGTGAATCAATCGAGTATTCCGAATCGCCGTACCAGAGATGGATTTTGGCATAATACGTATTATCTTTTAAGTCAGTGACCACGGCGCTCAAGACTTTGGCGTCAACGTTGTCCAAAATCGATTTCATGAAATCGTGTGTCAGAGGACGGGGCGGGGCAATGTTCTCCAACGCAAAACTGATGGCACTCGCTTCGGATTTCCCGACCCAAATCGGAAGCATATCGGAATTCTGTTCGTCCCGAAGGATGACGATATAGGCGTTATTATAGGGGTCAAACAACAGCCCCCGCACGTTCATTTGCGTAATCATACCTACCATCCATTGATTGCAGCAATGATGGGCGCAATCCGAGTTAACGTATCATTCAGTTCTTTCTCATGTCAATTCAAATGCGGAAATAGCGATTTCCTGGGAGAGGGCAGGGTGAGGCGGGCATCAGAGCGGACCGGCCGGCTTATGTTCGCAATGGATCAATCACCGTGAGAAAAGAGAACCGGTGAAAATCGGTGTCGCGAGTGCAGATCCGGCTGATCCCGTGTTCGCGCATGAGCGCGGCCGTGTGAAGGTCGTGCATAAAGTTCCCCCGAGCATCGGGCAGTTCACGCACGACGAGACTCAAAACGTCCGCATGTCGTGCCGTCGGCACAAGCACGTCAATCCCTGGTGACGTCAGCAGGAGTTCAAGGAATCGCCAAGCATCCTTGGCATTCCACGGTGACCGAAAGACCCGGGGATGGGTGCTGACGCGAAGGAATTCATAACAAATATTCCAGGTCAGAAAGTCAGGCGCCGGATCATCCAGGCACTGCTCGACCAGGGCACGACACGGCCGATGGAATTCGGATTGCCGGTCGGCGGCGTACAAGAGGATGTTGGTGTCGAGGACCAGCAATCAGGGTTCATCCATCGCCGAATACAACTCGGCACGATTCGACACGTCCACGAGTGCCCCACCACTGCGCCAAGTCGGGAGCACCGGGCGGGCGTGTCCCCTGTCCTCGACGTGAGTAGTCTCGGCCAGAATGCGTCGCAGCGCCGCTTCCACGAGTGCGGAAATAGTCGTTCGCCGCCTGGCCGCCTCTTCACGCAATCGGCGCATCACGTGGTCGTCTATGTTGAGCGTTGTCTTCATATGGATAACCATACGCAAGATATGGATAACCGTCAAGCTCGGGTAAGTCTTTGGATCCCCGATCAAGCTGGGGATGACAGGAGGGACGACGAGGCCGGTTATACGGCCGGAAGGTCGTAAGAGGAAAGCAATTCCTGGACATGGGGAAGCACGTCGGCCGGTTGGAGTGGCACCACTTCCCCGGTATCGCGCCGTTTCAGTTCGACCACGCCTTGTGCCAGGCCTCGGTCGCCGATGGTGAGATGAAACGGGGCCCCGATCAAGTCGGCGTCGTTAAATTTCACTCCGGCACGTTCATCGCGATCGTCCCACAAGACTTCCAGGCCTGCTTCGGTGCACGAATCGTACAGCACGCTGGCGGTTTTCACGACCTGCTCCGAGGCCGTGACCGGCAACAAATGGAGGTGAAAGGGCGCAATGGGCACGGGCCACACCATGCCTTTGTCATCATGGTTCTGTTCAATGGCTGCGGCGGCGGTCCGGCTGACGCCAATGCCGTAACACCCCATGATGGCCAACGTTTCTTGTCCGTCCGCATCCAGAAACGTCGCGTTCATGGCTTGGCTGTACTTCGTCCCCAGCAAGAAGACGTGGCCGACTTCAATCCCTTTCGCTTCTTGTAAGCGGTCGGCGCTCCTGGGTGACTGGTCGCCGGCTCGGGCTTGGCGCAGGTCGAGAAACGCCTCCACGGTAAAGTCCCGATCCCAGTTGACATTGATCAGGTGGGTGTCGTTCTCGTTCCCACCCACGACGAAGTTCCGCATGGCCTTGACCGCGTGGTCCGCGATGATTCGGATACCCTTGAGCCCGACGGGACCGGCGAAGCCGACCGGCGCGGACGATACCTTGCTCACGGTTTCTGCATTTGCCAGCGTGAGCACCGTCGTTCCCAGGAAACGATTGATTTTGATTTCATTCGCCTCGTGGTCTCCACGAATCAGGACCGCAATGACGTCACCAGTCGGTGTTTGGTAGAGCAGGGTCTTGACGAGTCGATTGGGTGAAACCTTCAAAAAGGCACAGACCTCCTGGACGGTTTTGGTCCCGGGGGTCTGCACGGCTTCGAGGGCGAGCGGAGCCGCCTTGTCCTCTTCCGGCGGAGGCGGCATTTCCGCTAACTCGACGTTGGCGGCATAGGACCCGCGTTCGTCGTACACGATCGTTTCTTCTCCGGTCTCGGCCAAGACCATGAATTCATGCGACATGCTGCCGCCGATCAGTCCGGTGTCCGCCTCGACCGCGCGGAACGTGAGCCCGCACCGTGTAAAAATTCGCTCGTACGCGTCGTACATTTTTTGATAGCTGAGACGCGCGCTCTCTTCATCGGCATCGAAACTGTAGGCGTCCTTCATGATGAATTCGCGCCCGCGCATCAAGCCGAAACGGGGTCGGATTTCATCGCGGAATTTGGTTTGGATCTGGTAACAGTTCATGGGAAGTTGCCGGTAGGAGCGTATCTCACGGCGAAAGAGGTCGGTGATGACTTCTTCATGTGTGGGGCCGAAACAAAAATCGCGGTCATGCCGATCCTGGCATCGCAGCAATTCCTTCCCGTAAAAATCCCACCGTCCGGTTTCACGCCACAATTCGGCCGGAGAAAGGATCGGCATCAGCAGTTCCTGCGCCCCGGCACGATTCATTTCCTGGCGAATGATACATTCGATTTTCTTGAGGACGCGCAGGCCCAGCGGGAGATAGGTGTAGATACCGGCCGCAACTTTTCGAATCATGCCGGCGCGCAGCATGAGCCGGTGGCTGATGACTTCAGCCTCACCCGGGGTTTGACGAAGGGTTGGAATGAACAGTCGGGTCGTTCGCATACAAGAGGTACTCCTTATCGTCCGTGTGTACTCACTCGTTCATAGTTTTGCCCTCACCCCAGCTTTCTCCGGCGTTGGGGAGAGGGGGCTCTTCCGTTCCCCTCCTTTGTAAGGAGGGGGACTTTTTCTGAAGAGGGAAAAGTCGGGAGGTAGAGTAGCCTTCGTAGGTCGGGTTAGCCGCAGGCGTAACCCGACAATTCCCACCGTTGAACGATTCCGTTACTGCTGTCGGATTACGCTCCGCTAATCCGACCTACAAGGACTGGCGCCTTCTGGGTATGCGACGATTCTACCCCACCTGACCTCCCCTTACAAAGGGGAAGGAACGGTGGCTATATATAAATGGTACCGTTCCAGGATTCAAGCGTCTTCCGCTCCGGGGCGTGTCGCCAGCAACAGGATGAGCGATCCTGCCAGGGTTGCCAGCAGGGACCCGGCGAGGACCGCGGTCTTGGCGGCTTCGACCAGCGCCGCGTCGTCGAAGGCGAGGGTGGCAATGAACAGGGACATGGTGAACCCGATCCCGGCCAGGCAGCCCACCGACGCGACGTGCCAGAGACCGATCCCCCTGGGGAGTTCCGCAATGCGCAGCATCACGCCCGCCCAGGCGAACAGCCAGATGCCCAGCGGCTTGCCGATGACGAGACCCAGGATGATGCCCAGGCTCATCGGCTCGGCCAGCAGGTAAAGCGCCTCGCGTTCCAGGCTCACGCCGGCGTTCGTCAGGGCGAACAGGGGAAGGATGGCGAACGTCACGAACGGCATGAGCATATGTTCGAGTTTCTGCAGGGGGGCGGTGGCGTGTTCCGTCAACTGCTCCATCGAGTGCACGATATGGTGCTGCCGGTCGGTCAGCAGGGTCCTGTCCGCGGGCAGTCCGGTGTTCCGCAGTTGTTCCAGCAGGTCCTGCGTCCAGTCGTGCAGTTGCCGGGCGTTGATGACGGTACGTGCCGGAATGGTGAACGCCATCAGAACGCCGGCGAGGGTCGCATGCACGCCCGACTTGTAAAA
>LXNJ01002066.1_pt1 | contig 11270 bp, 10 predicted proteins | sample 809081 | NCBI WGS metagenome assembly LXNJ01 (sample SAMN04870510, study PRJNA318959) | sponge metagenome | biome: sponge; feature: marine sponge reef; material: water | host: Petrosia ficiformis | place: Greece: Milos, Mediterranean Sea | collected 2013-05-29 | depth 5-7 m
GAAGTATTCAAACTCATCGGCATGTCACTGGAAATCGTGTTCCTGCTTCTTAAACTGCTTGTGTCCTTTGTCCTGGTCTATGTGGGTTACCGGCTGCTTACCGGCGACTCCAGATAATTCATCACCCTTTCGATAGGAATTCCCATAAATGAAAAACGAACGGCATCTGGTCCGGAGGGCCGTCGAAGGTGACGCGGCTGCATTCGGGGTTCTTTACCGGGCCTTTCATGAACAGATCTACGCCACGATGGTGCGAAGGACGAGCGATCCTGAGACCGCACAGGATCTTGTGCAAACCGCCTTTCTGAAGGCATATAGCGCCCTGGGCTCGTACAGGGGCGAGGCCGCATTCGCCACCTGGCTTACCCAGATCGCGCTGAACGTACATAAATCCCACTTTCGTAAACAGCAGGTGCGCCGGAGGTGGATAAAGGTGACCGACGACCCCGCAGCCCTGGCCGACGCCATGCGCGTGCCGGTTGCGGGCGAGAATCCGGAAGTCTCGGTGGAGCGAATCCAGCAGCGTGAACTGGTCAGGAAGAGTATTCGGGCATTGCCGGCCAGGTATCGCGAAGTCGTCTGGATGCGTTACGTTCGCGACTGGTCCTACGAGGAGATTACCGGGGCGCTTCAGATTCCGATGGGGACGGTCAAGACCTGGCTCAATCGCGGACGCTACCAGTTGAAGGGCGAATTCAGAAGGCGCGGGCTGGTTCCCTCCTGACTCTGCGCGCCGGCGGGTCCCGGTCGCACTGCCAGCCAGCCCGGTGAAAAAACCCATCCGGGCTACGTCCGGCGTCGCCGTAAATACCGCGGTGGGTGAGCGGTCCGGCGCCTGCGGCCGTCGGCTGAAACCATCACGAATTTGAGTTGACGAAGCGTATATTCTATATCAAATTTCGCGGCACAGGACGCATGCGGGACCCAACTTGCCTCTGGTCCGCTTGCCGGGACGTTTGTAAAGCTTCGACGAGACCCGAAGAAGGGAGCCGGATATGGATGCCTGGTGGATGGAACTGACCGTACTCAACCAGATTTTCTACGTTCTGGCGGTTTTCTTCAGTGCGTTTTTCGTCTGGCAACTCCTGGCGGCTTTGCTCGGTCTCGGAGGCGGTGCGGACGCGGGGGTCGCCGGAGATGCGAACGTCGGCGACTCCGGGCCGGAGTTCAACGACGGTACGGTTGCCTCTTTCAAGCTGCTTTCTATCAGGTCCCTCATTGCCTTTGGCATGCTGTTCGGGTGGGCGGGCGCTCTATATTTGCAAAGAGGGCTGGAAGTTCGCACCGCCCTTGTCTACGCGCTTGTCTGGGGCAGCGCGGGCATGGCGGTCGTGGCCTATTTTTTCCACGGTATCCGGCAGCTTTCCGAGACTGGAAACGCCAGCCTGGATACGTGCGTCGGCACGTCGGGGGAAGTATATCTGGATATACCGGAAGGCGGCACGGGGCAGGTCCGGGTGATGGAAAGCGGGACGGTCGCCTACGTAACTGCCCGCGGGAGAAACGGCCTGCCGGTCTCTGCCAAAACGCCGGTCCGCATTCTCCGGGTGGTGAATGCAACCACGCTTGAGGTCGAGCCCCTGAAATCCTGAACGATTTCCGGCTCAGAGTTCCATACCGGCAGTGTTTTGCATTGCCGGTTTGCGGCAATGCGGAAAACGGCTTGAGAATTGCAGCCGGCACGGAATCATCCCCGGGAAAGATCGCATTCAACGGTGCAATATCCAGTCGAGGAGGGATTGCAATGGCAACCGAGACGATTCTGACGATTATTCTGCTGCTGGTGGTGTTACTTCTCTTCGTAACGTTTGTTTCCAGGTATAAGCGGTGTCCGTCCAACAAGATACTGGTCGTCTACGGAAAGACCGGAAAGGGGGCCGCAAAATGCATCCACGGGGGCGCGGCCTTCGTTCTTCCGCTCCTTCAGGACTATGAGTATCTGGACCTGGAACCCTTTGTTGTTCCCATAGACCTGGACAACGCGCTTTCTCAGGAAAACATCCGTGTGTCCGTACCCACAACCGTCACGGCAGCAATCTCAAATCAGACGGGCGTGATGCAGAATGCGGCGATCCGACTCCTGGGTCTTTCCCGCGAACAGATCGAGAGCCAGGCGCAGGACATCATCCTGGGCCAGATGCGGGCGGTGATTGCCACCATGGAAATCGAAGAAATCAACCGGGACCGGCAGGCGTTTATGTCCAAGGTTAACGAAGCCGTATCAACCGAAATGGAGAAAATCGGTCTCGCCGTGATCAATGTGAACATCAAGGATATTGAAGATGAGAGCGGTTATATAAAAGCCCTCGGGCAAAAGGCCGCGGCGGAAGCGATCAACCAGGCAACCATCGACGTGGCCGAACAGGAGAAAATGGGCAAAGTGGGCGTGGCGGAGCGGGAACGGGACCAGCGCACGGACGTGGCCGCCGCGAACGCCGCCGCGGATATCGGTGAGGCGGAGGCCGCCAGGGACCGCCGCCAGAAGGTTGCCGCCCTGGAATCCGAAGCCCAGATCGGCGAGGCCGAGGCCACAAGGAACAAACGACAGATGGTTTCTTCGCTGGACGCGGAAGCGGTCCAGGCCGAATCGGAGGCCGAATCCAAAAAGGCCGGTTACATGGCACAGCAGACCGTGGCGGAGGAGGTCGCGCGGCAGAAGGGGCAGGAGGCCGCTAAGGCTGCGGACGGCGCCATCCGGGTCGCCCAGGAAAAAGCAGAAAAAGATGCCGAGGAAGCGCGGGCGCTGCGGGAAGAAGCCCGGCTTAAAGCCGAAATCGTCGTTGAGGCCGAGGCGCAGAAACAAAAGCTGGTTGTGCAGGCCGAGGCCGAGAAAGTCCGGAAAACGCTGGTGGCCGAAGGCGAGGCCGCCGCGATTCTGGCCGAGCGGCGGGCCGAAGCGGAGGGTACCCAGGCCATTCTGGATGCAAAGGCCGAGGGCTATAAGGAGATGGTTGCCGCCTGTGGCGGAAATGATCAGGCCGCCGCCGCCTTCCTCATCGTCGAGCGGCTGACTGAGGTTGCCGGCATACAGGCCGAAGCCATTCGGAATCTCCCGCTGGAGAAGATTGTGGTCTGGGACGGCGGCAATGGAGGGGGAGGTATGTCCAACCTGGGTCAGCGTCTGATGGGCGCGATTCCTCCCATGCACGAACTGGCAAAACTGGCGGGCCTGGAACTGCCGGAGTTTCTGGGCAGAATGGCAGGCGGGCCGAATCCGGCGGACGCCAATGAAGACAAAACCGAAAAGCCCTCGGAATAGATCCGTTGGATTGCGGAGCGGCCGATTGACCAAACCTGAAATACCGGACAATGCGCCCATCCGGCCCGACCGTATCGGTATCGTTCGGACGCTGCCGGAATCCGCGAACGCCGGCGCACGGAGGCGCTGCCGGGAAGGCGACTACGCGTTGGAAACCGGCGGGCTGGCCAGTGCGGAAGGCGCCTACCGGGCGGCGTTGACGGAGGATGCCGGGAACGTGCGGGCGCGTCACAACCTGGGGGTTGTCTACTACAGACAGGGTCGCTGGCGGGACGCGCTGGCATGTTTTACCGCCTGTCTGGATCTTGCCCCGGACCACGCAGCGGATATGCATTTCAAGATGGGCCTGTGCCGGGTGAAGGGCGGGTTCCAGGGGGCGCGGCAGGACTTCGAAGCCGCCACCGAAATTGATCCGGACCATCTGGAGGCGCATTTTCAACTGGCGCTCTTGCGGGCGGAGGGCGCGGAATCCGGATCGGAGGGTCGGCAACAGGCGGTCGAAGCGCTTCGTTATATTCTGGAGGCCGTGGATCGGGGCGCGCTCTTTGGCAACGTGGACGGCGTCTGCTTCCTGCTTGCCAGCTTTCTCGATGATCTTCCTGAGAACATCGATGAAGCGATTTCGGTTTACCGTCGCGGGCTGGAAGCGAATCCCCTGTTCGCGCCGGGCCACAATAACCTTGGCGTTCTCCTCATGCACACCGGTCAGACCCTTCAGGCCCTGGGCGCATTCAAGATAGCCATCCAGCTCGAGCCGGACTACGCGCTGCCCTACAGGAACCTGGCGCATCTCTTGTTCGATCACAAGAGTTCGGCGCAGATGGAGCAGGAATATACGTCCATCATCGAAGAATTCGGTGCAAAGGCAGCCTCGGTCCTGGCACGTTTATCCCTCGAACTCATCGACCTGGGTCGTGTGCAGGTGGGCGAGAGCCTGTACACGCGGGGACACCAGATCAAGAACCTGATGGGTCTGGTGGGGAGCCGTACACGCCGGCTGATTCGAAGGGTCCCGCAGGAAGACCGGGTGCTCGATGACCTGCGGGAGGTCGCCCGGGACCAGGAACACATCTACGATCAGTGGGTCGCCTATCTGCGCAGCATGAAACAGGACCCGTTGAATCCCACGCTGGTGGATATTCCAGTGCTGGTGGGCAAAATCAAGGAGTCGGTCTCAACCCGTACGGGCGGCGCGGTGCTCCGCTTCGTATTCGAACCGCAGGTACCCCAGGTCAAGGTCGACCCCGGCATGTTGCGGGAAGCCGTCACCAACCTGATTCTGAACGCACTGGACGCCGTAGACGAGGATGGCGCCGTCACGGTACAGGCCGGCTACGACAATAAACGGGCTTCGGTTTTCATCGAAGTGGAAGACAACGGACCCGGCATATCCGAAGAGAACCAGGCCAGGATCTTCGATCCCGGGTTCTCAACCAAAGAAAAGGGCAATGGATTCGGCCTGAGCATCTGCTCGCGCATCGTATCCGCCCACAGGGGAAACCTGCGCATGATCAGCCGGCCGGGCGCCGGAGCCGTGTTTCGCATCGACGTTCCCGTGGATTTCGAGCTCGTATCCGAGACCGGAAGCATCGGCTGGAGCGGCGATCCTATAGATGCATCCAGGCTGCCACTGGTAGAGGAATTCATCGAGTGAACGCATGAACGCGCAAATCGTCATCGCGGATGACCAGTCCGAAATCCTGGACATGCTCACGCGAAGCCTTCAGGTGGACGGCCGGATCGTGAGGACTTTCCCGACTGGAAGGAAAGTGTTAGCGTACTTGCGAAAGCACGTTTCGGACGTTGACATGGCCATTCTGGATATCGACTTTGGACCCGCCGAGCCGGACGGTCTCGATATCCTTCGGCAGATTCGCGATCTCGCACCCGATCTGCCTGTTATTATCCTCACGGGCAAGGGCACGGTGGAGAACGCCGTTGCCGCCCTGCGCATGGGCGCTTCGGACTTTATTGAGAAAGATTTCTATATCGAGGACCGGCTTGAACTCAGCATGGAAAAACTCGATCGCGTACTTGCCGTACTCAGGGAGAACGCCCGCCTTCAGGCCCGCGTAAAGGATCTGGACCGGGAGAACCGATTCTACCGGGACGAATTCGGCAAGAAATACAGGACAGTCAACGCCAGCTCACAGATGCTGCGGATTATGCGACAGGCCGAGCGCATTGCTTCCATCCCACGGCCGGTTCTGGTTCTGGGCGAACCCGGCACCGGAAAGGAACTCGTGGCCGCCGCGATCCACTACGGCGGGGTACGGCGAGATCGTCCGTTTGTTAAAGTCAACTGCGCCGCCCTTTCGGCCAACCTGCTCGAAAGCGAGCTTTTCGGACACGAAAAGGGCGCTTTTACCGGAGCCACGGAAGCCCGCCCAGGCCGGTTTGAAGCGGCGAACGGCGGCACTTTGCTGCTGGATGAGATTGGCAACACCACGCCGGAGTTCCAGCAGAACGTCCTGCGCGCCATCGAATATCAGGAGATACAGCGGGTGGGCGGCGCGGCGCCAACCCGCGTGGACGTGCGTATCATTGCCGCGACGAATGCCGACCTCGAGCGCGAGATCGGCGAAGGCCGCTTCCGGCAGGATCTCTACGACCGCCTGCGCTTTGAGATTATCCGCATTCCCCCGCTTCGCGAACGGCGTGACGACATTCCGCCGCTCGCCGGGTTTTTCGTTGAGCAGATCGTCCGGGAGGTGCCGGGTCTGGAGGCGCGCCCGTTTTCGGAAAGCGCCCTGCGTCTGCTGTTGGGATACGCGTGGCCTGGAAACGTGCGTGAACTCAAATTCGCCGTTGAACGCGCCGCGTGCATGGCCACGGGCGCATGCATCGAGCCCCGGGATCTGCCGCACGAAATCTCCAGTGGTGTTGTGGCCGCGCCCGGAGACGGGTTTGACGCTCAGGTTACGGCATTTGAACTCGGCCTGCTCAGGAGCGCACTGAGCCGCGCAAACTGGAACCAGCGCAAGGCGGCCGAGTCGCTCAGCTTGAGCTACGATCAGTTTCGTCACTTTTACAGGAAGTACGGACTTGCCGGGGAGAAGTCCTGACACCTGTTCTTCGCACGGGGAGCCAGGGAGATGAACATTGTGGTATTCGGCGCGGCAGGCTGGCTTGGAAGGGCGGCGCTGGCCGTTCTTGACGCGAACCATCGGGTCAGGGCTTTCGACTACGGTCCTCAGGCCTGGCAGGCCTGGAACGATACCGACGGTGAGTGGTCGGGGGGTGACATCGTTCACGGAGATATCGTGGATTTCGACGCCGTTGACCGTGCCGTGGCGGGCATGGACGCGGTTCTTCACATGGCAGTGTACCACTCGGACGAACCCGGCGCAGACGGTGTGGACGATCGGAAACCCTTCCTCATCAACATCAAGGGACTCTGGAACGTGCTGGAATCCGCCCGGCGTCACGGCATCGGGAGGATCGTGCATATCGGCTCCTGCCAGACCGCCCATCCCCGGGGCGTCTTCTTCTCGGCCAACGTCAGACGGCCCGATGGAGGGCTCTACGGCGTCACGAAACGCCTTCAGGAAGAAATGTGCCGGCAGTTTCACGACGCGTTCGGGCTGCGTATCATCGTTCTCCGACCTGACTACATTGTTGACAGCAGACTCGGCATCGGTCGGTACCGGGAAAAACTGGGTACGGAAGAGCGCCCCTACCGACAGGGCTGGGTCTGCCGGCACGACCTTGCGGAAGCCTGCCGCCTGAGCCTGGAATCCGCGACCGTCGATTTCGACGTCTTCCACGTCGTGGGTACGCCGGGGGCCGACAGGACCTGCAACGTCGCACGGTCCCGGGATGTTCTCGGCCTTGAATACAGGGGAAATCTGGAACAGTACCGAACCGGCGACAACGTGGAAAAGAGAGACGACCACGATCTGAAATAACGAAGGGAGACGCCGATGTCAGCCGAAACCAATGCGCAAATTGCCCGGCAGTCCCTCGAAGCCGCCTTTGCCTGCGACTGGAAGCGACTTCGTGAAACCTACGCCGATGACGCGACCATGGTCGGCGGCGCACTTAACATCCGGGGTGCGGATAACATGGTGGCGCTCTGGCAGGGCTGTCACGAGGAAGAGCGGGACCTGAGGCTTGAGATTCTCAATATCGTCGCAGACCACGACATGGTCGCCGTGGAGTTTTACTTCAGGGGTATCGTAAACCAGCCCCTTCCCGGGCTGCCCGAAGCAATGTACGGCAAACATCTGGATGCCACCGAAGTACATATGTGCCGGATTCAGAACGGAAAAATTACCGCCGTGACAATCTACGGCGGCGTCTTGGAATCTCCCGACGTCCCGCTCAGGCGGGTCTGGGTGGCCGAATAGGGAAACCGGCTGCATGCCCTATCCACAGATCGACCATCGCGACGTCGCCCTCAGACCTCTGGAGGAGCGACGCAGCAAATTCTCGGTTGACGAGATCATGGTCGACCCCGACGCGGCCGCGCCCAACTCCGGGTCGCTCAACGACAGGCTACGGCGCGTTGCCGGAGAAATTCACCGCGCCAGGCGGCGGGGCGCGTCCGTGATGCTGGCATTTGGCGCGCATCTGGTCAAAAATGGCCTGGGGCCGGTGGTCGTCCGAATGATGGAAGCAGGCTGGATTACGCATCTGGCCACCAACGGGGCCGGCACGATTCACGACTGGGAATACGCTTTTCAGGGACGGTCCGAGGAAGACGTGAAAGCAAACGTCGCGACGGGGTGTTTCGGGACGTGGGAGGAAACCGGACGCTGCATCCATCTGGCCATTCTCAGTGGCGCGTTGCAGGGCATGGGGTACGGCGAATCCCTTGGAAAGTTCATTTCCGAAAATGGTTGCGAAATTCCTTCCCGCAGGGACCTGGCATCCGCCCTGCGCGCGTGGGCCGACGTCCCAACGGATTCGCCCGGCATGCCCGCTCACGCCGAGCTGCTCCAGGTCCTCTCACGATTTGACATCCCCTCCGGCCGCTTCCGCGTTGAACATCCATTCGGAGAAATGTCCCTGACGGCCGGGGCTTACCGACTCGGTGTTCCGCTTACCGTCCATCCCGGCATCGGATACGACATCATTCACAACCATCACCTCGCCAACGGAGCGGCAATCGGCCGTGGCGCGGATATCGACTTTCGGGTGTTCGCACGAGGTGTCGTCAATCTGGATGGTGGCGTGTTTCTCTCAATTGGCTCGGCCGTCATGGCGCCGCAGGTTTTCGAAAAAGCCCTCTCGCTGGCCAATAATCTGCGAATCCGGAAACACATGCGCGTTGTACGCCCGTTCATCGCTGTCAACGATCTGGCGCCGATGACATGGGATTGGTCCGGCGGCGAACCTCCCAAAGACAACCCGGCGTACTACCTCAGGTTCTGCAAGTCCTTCAGCCGAATGGGGGGGGAGATGGTATACGTCGACGGCGACAACCGGGTCTTTCTGCACAATCTCTACCAGATTCTTCGCGAGATGTAGCCGCCTGCCAAAGGCCGGACCGGACCCGCACCGCCGCGCCGAAGGCCGGACCACCTGGCCGCTTCGCGGCGATCGACTCACCGGAAAGACGCCATGGACGCCGCGCCAGAACGTGTTGTCCTCATTCATTACCACGAAATCGGCCTGAAGGGCAGAAACCGCGGCCGTTTCGAACGGCAGTTGCTCACCAACATCACGCGCGCGTTAAAAGGCCTGACACGCGGGGCCGTCCGTCGCCTTTCCGGTCGCATCATCCTGGAACTCCCCCCGGACGCCCGGATCGGGGCCATCCGGAAGGGCCTGGCTGACGTGTTCGGGATTGCGAATTTCTCCGAAGCCGTTCGCGTCCCGAACGCCATCGAACCCATACGGGCAGCGGCCTGGGAGGTCGTTCGACAAGAGGACTTCCGTTCGTTCAAAATTGCCGCGCGTCGCGGCGACAAGAATTTCCCGCTCACGTCGGAGGAGATCAACCGCGACGTGGGCGCCCACGTTCAGACGCTCTCCGGCGCGCGGGTCAAACTGGATGATCCGGACCTGACCTGTTACATCGAAGTTGCCTATCAGGGCGTTTTCATCTATACCCGCAAAACACCCGGGCCGGGCGGTCTTCCCGTGGGCGCGAACGAGCGTGCGGTCAGCCTGCTGTCCTCGGGTATCGACTCGCCGGTTGCTTCATACAAGACGATGAAACGCGGCGTGCGGCTCTCGTTCGTACACTTCCACAGCCAGCCGTATACCAACCGAAGTTCACAGCGCAATACCGAGGAGCTTGTCCGGGTTCTGACACGGTACCAGTACAGGTCGACGCTGTATCTGGTCCCGTTCGTCGAGATCCAGCGCCGCGTGATGACCCATGCGCCGCCGGGCTACCGGGTGGTCCTCTATCGAAGAGTCATGTTGCGGATCGCCGAAGCCATTGCCGAACGGGAAGGTGCGCAGGCCCTTGTCACGGGCGAGAGCATCGGCCAGGTCGCCTCGCAGACCCTGTCGAACATACGCGCGATCGAGGAAGCGACTCCGCTTCCCCTTCTGCGCCCGCTTTCCGGGGACAACAAGGAGGAAATCATCGATCTTGCACGGCGCATCGGCACCTACGATGTCTCGATTGAGCCCTATGAGGATTGTTGCACGGTCTTTGTACCCAGACATCCGGAGACCCGCGCCAATCTGAACACGGTACGTGAGATCGAGCCGAAACTGGACCTGCCCCCGCTGATCGATCAGGCGCTGAAGTCCACAGAGGTGATGACGGTTAAATACTAACCTTGATTCGTTAGTTTTTCCGGGACGTAAGATCGAATACAGGCAAGCGGATAAAGGTGATTTAACTTCTGATTACCAGGATACACCAGGTCACTGGACGTGAACTGAAAAAATGTCCGTTTTTACGACCGTTGCGCCCCGTTTCAGGGGTTTTCGTCTCGTTGCCGAGATGTTGTTTTTTTCAAATTGGGGCTAACGTTCCTGAGAGTCCCCGTGCATTCCGCCCGTCGGTACCCCGAACCGTTCAAAAACCGCGTCCAGCAGGTGCCGTATCGCGGGTCCGAAATACCGTCCCTGCCGCCAGGCCACGCCAATTTCGCGGCCGAACCGCACGCCCTTCACGGGTACCGTCACCAGCGCCCCCGACGTCAGGGAATCCTGAACGGTCAGATGCGGCAGGAATGAAATACCCACGCCTACCTCGACCAGCTTCCGCATGGCTTCCGGACTCCGCATTTCCATAACCACGCCCGGAGACACGCCCGCCTCCGAGAATCGCTCGTCGACGATTTTTCGCGACACGGAATCGGCGTGAAACAGAATCAGCGGCTCCCCCGCAACCTCTTCCAGGGCCACGGACGAACGCCGGGAAAACCGGTGCGCCGCCCCCGCCACCAGAGGCATGGAGTCTCGATGTATGGAAACCGTTTCCAGCTTCGGATGGGCGAACGGCAGCGAAATCACCGCGAATTCGGAGCGGTTCAGCAGCAGATCGTCCACGAGATATCGGGAAGGCGCTACCTGAACGGAGAGCGCCACGTTCGGAAAATCCCGCATGTACGCTTTCAGGATGTCCGGCAACAGATAGGTGACGGCGGCGTCGATCGCCCCGAACTGGAACCCTTCGCCCGGTAGAACGTCCCGTCGTCTGATCCGGTCTTCGGTCGATTCCACCAGGTCGTGGATCTGCATCCCGTAATTCGCGAGCGTTCTTCCCTCCATTGTCAATCCCACGTGCCGGTTGCCCCGGTTGAACAACCGCACGCCCAGCGCACGCTCCAGGTCGGCTACGCCGCTGCTGACGGTTGGCTGCGTCACGTGCAGTTCTCGCGCGGCCCGGCTGAAACTGCCCTCACGGGCAACCGCCAGGAAGTACTTCAGGTGTTGCAGATTCATAAGATCCTCTTAAGGAACACGCCGTAGGCGGGGAATCTGGGGAGGCGTGGATGTTGAATTCGATTTTCGTCTTCAGGTTTATTCTGATCGCTGCTTTTCAACGGATTGTTAAGGGGAATGACCCGCTCCCGCTTTTAGATATTTTATATATAGAGAA
>LXNJ01002067.1_pt1 | contig 11265 bp, 8 predicted proteins | sample 809081 | NCBI WGS metagenome assembly LXNJ01 (sample SAMN04870510, study PRJNA318959) | sponge metagenome | biome: sponge; feature: marine sponge reef; material: water | host: Petrosia ficiformis | place: Greece: Milos, Mediterranean Sea | collected 2013-05-29 | depth 5-7 m
CGGCCATTCCCGTCCCGCCGGTTCCTCACTGGAGCAACCGCCTGGGTCCGCAACGTCTACCGGCGGGGTCACGGAAGGTGCTGGAGGATCCGTCGCGGGGCGGCTCCACTACTGGACCCCGGGTCAAGCTTGCCCCGGGCTTGACCCGGGGCCCGGGGTGACGGGGAGGTGGAACCGGGGTGACGGGGAGGTGGAACCGGGGTGACGGGGAGGTGGAACCGGGACGACGGGAGGTGGGGCCGGGACGACGGGAGGTGGAACCGGGACGACGGGAGGTGTGCCGGGATGGCGTCCGGGCGGCCGGGAATGACGGTTGGTGTTCCGGGATACAGGCGTTGAGCGGCAAGGACGCACCCCGCATTTCGTTTGCACCCCTGCCGTTTTTTGGTACATTGCGCGCGTGCGGGTAGCGTGCGGGTACGGTAGGGCCGGTTGGCAGGGAGTGGCCGCGGGGCATGGCGATACTGCTCGAAATCAGAAATCTTCACACTTCGTTCGTGACCACCGACGGCGAGTTGCCGGCGGTGGACGGACTCAACCTCACCATCGAGGCCGGCAAGACCCTCGGGCTGGTGGGCGAGTCGGGCTGCGGCAAGAGCGTCACGGCCCTCTCCATCATGCGGCTGATTCCGTCCCCGCCCGGAAAGGTGGCGGACGGCGAGATCCTCTACCGCGGGGAGGACCTCCTCAAGCTCCCGGACGAGTCCATGCGGCAGATCCGCGGCAACGAGATCTCCATGGTGTTCCAGGAGCCCATGACCTCGTTGAACCCGGTGTTCACGGTCGGGGACCAGATCATGGAGGCCATCCGGCTCCACCAGAAGGTGACCCGGCGGGAGGCCAAGGACAAGGCCGTGGAGATGCTCCGGCTGGTGAAGATCGCCGACCCCCACACGCGGGTCAACGACTACCCGCACCAGATGAGCGGCGGCATGCGCCAGCGCGTGATGATCGCCATGGCGCTTTCCTGCAACCCGAGCCTGCTCATCGCCGACGAGCCCACCACCGCCCTCGACGTGACCATTCAGGCCCAGATCCTGGAGCTCATGGGCGAGCTTCAGGACCAGCTCGGCATGGCCCTGCTGCTCATCACCCACGACCTCGGGGTGGTGGCCGAGCAGGCCGACGAGGTGGCCATCATGTACGCCGGCCGGATGGTGGAGCGGGCCAAGCCCGAGGCGATCTTCAGCAAGCCCCTGCACCCGTACACCATCGGCCTGCTGAACTCGCTGCCCAGCGGCACCAGCAAGCGCCGCCTGGACGCCATCCCCGGCGTGGTGCCGAGTCCGTTGGACCTGCCCAGCGGGTGCCGCTTCCGTGACCGCTGTTTCAAGGCGTCCGGGATCTGCGAGGGCCATGAGCCCACCCTGGAGGAAAAGGCGCGCAATCAATGGGTCGCGTGTTACCGGACCAATTGAAGGCGGCGCGCCGAGCGACAGGACACCCTATGCCATGAGCTTGCTGGAAATCAGGAACCTCAAGAAGTACTTCCCGGTGGAGGAAGGGCTGCTTGCCCGGCGCAAGGGCGACGTCAAGGCGGTGGACGGCGTCAGCCTGACCGTGGAGGACGGCGAGACCCTCGGCGTGGTGGGCGAATCCGGGTGCGGCAAGTCGACGCTGGGCCGGACCATCCTGCGCCTGATCGAGCCCACCGACGGCGAGATCCTGTTCGAGGACAAGGACATCATGAGGATCTCCAGCGCCGAGATGCGCGACCTGCGCCGGCGCATGCAGATCATCTTCCAGGACCCGTACGCCTCGCTGAATCCCCGCATGAGAGTCGGCGATATCATCGGCGAGGGCCTCAAGATCCATCGCATGGCCTCGGGCGGCGACCGCAGGGAGCAGGTCATGGGGCTGCTCCAGAAGGTGGGCCTCCGGGAGGAGCACTACGACCGCTACCCGCATGAGTTCAGCGGCGGCCAGCGCCAGCGCATCGGCATCGCCCGGGCCCTGGCCGTGTCGCCGAAGTTCATCGTCGCGGACGAGCCGGTGTCGTCCCTGGACGTGTCCATCCAGGCCCAGATCATCAACCTGCTGCAGGAGCTGCAGGAGAGCATGAGCCTCACGTTCTTCTTCATCTCCCACGACCTGCGGGTGGTGGAGCACGTGAGCCACCGGGTGGCCATCATGTATCTCGGCAAGGTCGTCGAGATCGCCCCCAGCAATGCCATCTACACCGACGCCCGGCACCCCTATACCCGCGCGCTGCTGTCGGCTGTGCCCATGCCCGACCCCAATCCCAAGAAGGACCGCATGGTGCTGGAAGGGGACGTGCCGAGCCCCGTCAACCCCCCGTCCGGGTGCAACTTCCACCCCAGGTGCCCCTTCCGCGAGCAGAAGTGCACCGAGGTGGAGCCGGAGCTGGAGTTCTCCCTCGGCGGCCACGGCACCGCCTGCCACGTCTTCGGCCACGGCAAACGCGCCTGGCCCAACCCCCCGCGGGAAACCTGAGCCGCCGACCCCGTCGTCCTGTTCCTTTCCGCCATCCCGTTTCCCTGCGTCGGTCCCGTCCCCTGCGTCATCCCGTCCCCCTCCGTCATCCCGGGCTTGACCCGGGATCCAGAGAAGAGGCTGAGCCGCCACGGATACGCCTCCCCGGCCCCACCCCGCCTCTGGACCCCGGATCAAGTCCGGGGTGACGGGGAGGAGGACCCCGGATCAAGTCCGGGGTGACGGGGAGGAGGACTCCGGATCAAGCTTGCCCGGGGTCCGGGGTGACGGGGAGGAGGACCCCCGAACCCGTTCTTTGATTTCTCGCGGCCCGGTGTTACACTTCCCTCCGGCTGAAATCCACGGGCAGGCGGAGGCAACTCGGCTTGCCCGGAAATTTTTTCAGAGGTGGCAGTCAGATGGCAGACAACGACGGCCCCGTGCCGATGACGGCACAGGGGCATCACCAATTGCTAAAGGATCTCCAGCGCCTCAAATCCGTTGAGCGTCCCAGGAATGTTCGGGACATCGAGGAAGCCCGGGCCCACGGCGACCTGTCGGAGAACGCCGAGTTCCACGCGGCCAAGGAGCGCCAATCGCTGCTCGATGTCCAGATTCGCGAGACCGAGGACAAGATCGCTCGGGCTCAGGTCATCGACGTGTCCAGGTTGTCCGGCGACAAGATCGTGTTCGGCGCCACCGTCAAGCTGGTGGACGACGACACCGACGAGGACGTCGTCTACAAGATCGTCGGCGAGCACGAGGCGGAGCCCAGGGAAGGAAGAATATCCCTGGGTTCTCCGGTGGCGCGGTCCCTGATCGGCCGCCGGGTGGGTGACCTGGTGGAGGTGCGCACGCCCGCGGGCGTACGGAACTTCGAGGTACTGGACGTCTCTTTCATCGAATAGCCTCGGCGTTCTCGCGGGGCTTATCCTTCTCTTGCCGGTCCACGCGCCGGCCGACGTTTCGATACGCGCGCAGCCCGGTTTCGGAGGCATCTTCCGGCTCGGCCAGCCCTTGCCGCTGCGCATCGAGCTGGTGAACTCCGGGGTGGCGGTCCGGGGCGTCCTGGAGGTGGTGGAAGCCCGCGGCGGCCCCACCCGGGGCATGGAGCCCTACTCGTTCATCCAGCGCCGGGACATCTTTCTGTCCACCCACGCCCGCAAGGTCGTCTTCGTCACCGTCGATCCCGACTCGGTGGCGCAGCCCCTGGTGCTGCGCTTCACGGGCGGCGGCCGGAGCCACGAAACCTCGGTCAGCCTGCGCGGGCGGTTCACCGGCCAGCCGCTGGTGCTGCTGCTCACCCGGAGCAACGTCGCCCCCGCCATCCCGCTGGACTCCCAGACCCCCGTGCCCGTGGTCTCGCTTCCCCTGGGCGACCTTTCCGAGGACATCCGCGCCTACGGCGGGGTGTGGAGCGTCATGCTCTACGAGCAGTCCCTGCGGGGCCTGTCCCGGGGCCAGCGGCGCGCGCTGGAACACTGGCTCTCCGGCGGCGGGGTGCTGGTGGTGCTGGGCGGCGCCCACTACGCCCTGTATCAGGACAAGGCTACCGCCGGCTTGCTGCCGGTGGCGGTTCGCGGCCTGAAGCGGCTGGACGCCCTGCCCGAGCTGACCGAAAGGTTCGGCGGCGTCCTGGAGGACGTGCTGGTGCAGGACGCCGTCCCGGGCGAGGACGGCCGGGTGCTCATGTCGGAGGGAGCCGCGCCGATCCTGGTGGAGCGGAGCCACGGCGAGGGCAGGGTGGTCTATCTGGCGCTGGACGTGGGCCGGCCGCCGGTGGCGGACTGGACCGGCCTGGTGCCGCTCTTCGGGGAGATCCTGGGCGCTGCCCCCGCCAGACCCTCGGACCCGTGGACCGCCTGGAACCAGCAAGTGTTCACGACGCTGCTCCGGGGCTTCGGTTTCTCCAGCCTGCGTTCGCCGATGTTGGCGCTGTTGCTGGCGCTCGGGCTCTACATCGGGTCGCTGCTGCTCTGGTTCCGCTACTGGAGGGGCGACGGAGCGTCACGATACCGGCAGGTGCTGGCCCCGGCGGCGCTGGTGCTGGCGTGCACCGTGGGCGGTTACTGGTACTTCGACCGGGGCGGCCACGTGCCGGACGGGATCCTGATCTCCTCCACGGTGGTGGACGGGACGCCCTGGTCGGACTTGGCGCCGGTGCACGCCAACGTGGGGCTTTTCGCAACCCGGCACAAGGATTTCTCGTTCAGTCTCCGCCGCGACCTGACCCAGCTCGATCTGGTGCTGCCGCCCGGCGGCGACGCGAAGGCATCGCTGGTGCTGCAACAGGCACGGCCGCGCGACCGCATCCACGTGCCCCTTCCGGAATGGAACGCGGCGCTGTTCCGGCTTCGCGCGGTGCGCCCCTGGCCGGTGGCCATCGAGTGGGAGCACTCCCGCGGGACCTACCGCGTCGGCATCGCCAACCGCGGCTCCGGCAGGCTTACGGAATGCTGGCTCGTGATCGGCGGACAGGGCTACAAGCTCGGGGACGTGCCGCCGGGCGGCCTGCTGCGGCGCGAGCTGCCCGAGCCCGGGAACGCCGGGGAAGGGGACGAAGGGGCCCCGCAACCCGAGGACGTCCGGTTCGGTGAGGAGGTCCTCGACGTCCTGCTGCGGCGCTCGGTGTTCCCGGACGGCAACAACGAGAACCCCGGGACGGCTTTCATCATCGGCTGGGTCCGGGACGAGGAGCCGGAGTTGCGGGTGGCGGATCCCCGGGTGACGGCGCACCACTTCAAGCTGTTCCGCGTCGCCATCCCGCTGGGCGGCGGGGAGGAGGACCTGTGAGACCCTGGGCCAATCCGGTCTTCCGGGAAGCGGCGGCGGTCTACTGGGAAGAGGGGCAGGCGTGCGTCACCTACCTGTTCTACGTGGCCATTCTGGGCGCGTTGCAGGTGCTGGCGCTGGTGCTGCCTTCCGGCGAGGCGAGCTTCTGGATCGGACCCGCCTTCCTCTTCAAGTTCTCGAGCGTGGCCACGCTGCTGCTGATCGTCTACCTGACCCTGCGGTTCGCGGGCCTGGAGTTCCTGGCCTGGCGGTTCTCGCCGCTGCGGCATTGGCTGGAGGAGGAACGTCTCGGAGTCGCCGCCGTGGTATCCGGGCTGCTGGCCGTACTGGCGGTCCACGGCCTGATCCTGCTCCTTCTCGCGGCGCCGCTGCTGGGCTGGTCCGGGGCCATCGCGCGCGCTCCCCTGCGCGACATCGGCACCACCCTTCCCATGCTGTTCCTGTACGGGGTGGGCTACGGCATCTGGGGCCTCGTGGGCCTGGCCTTCTGGGAGCGCAAGGCGGACAGCCGGCGGGTCTTCATCCGCTGGATCTTCGTCTGTTTCTTCCTGATCTCCGGGGCGTTCGGGGCATGGGCGCAGACATTGAATCCGGTGGCGTTTCTGCTCTATCATCTCGGCACCCTGGACATGACCGCGCCGTGGGGGCCGGCGTGGCCTCCGACGCTGGTTCATTGGACCTTCCAGGGCCTGGTGTTCGTCGTCGGGCTGGCGCTGCTGGCCCGGGGCCTGAGACGCGTCCAGAAAGGCTATTCGTGAGCGATCCGGGACCGGTTCTGAAGGAGAAGCTGGCCGACCTGCGCCGCTGGGAACGGCGCAAGCGGCGCGAGCGCCTGCTGCTGGAAAGCCTCTTCTACACCGCGTTGGCGGCGGCGGGGCTGGTGGCGGCGCGCGCCCTGCTGCCGGTGGACGCCGCGCTCCTGTGGCTGGCGCCGGCGGTCTTCGCCGCCGCGGCGGTCGCGGTGTTCCTGCTGCGGCCCTGGCGCGAGCACGCGTTCCTGCGCTCGCTCACCCAGGTGGACGACCGGCTGGAGCTTGACGAACGGGTGCTGACGGCATGGGACATCCTGTTCCGGCCCCGGGAGACGCCGGAGGGACGGGTCCCCCCGGAGGAGGCCCTGGTGGTGGGGGAGGCCGCGGAAAAGCTCGGCGTGGTGCCGCTCCGGCCGCTCTGCCGGCGGCGGTTCACCTGGCACGCGGTGGCCGGGCCGGTGCTGGTGGTGCTGGCGGCGGCGGGGTTGTGGCTGCCTCCCGGCGGCGCCCCCCAGGCGGCGCCGGCGCCCGACAGGATGGCCCAGGCGCTCCAGGAGCACGCACGGGAGCTGGACGAGCGGGCGCGGGAGCAGGACCTCGCCGAGAGCCGGCGCATGGCCGAGGCGTTGCGGGAAATGGCCGAACGGCAACTGGCCGAGGGCGACCCGGAAGAGTCCCGCCTCGCGGCGTCGGTGGGAGCCATGGCGGACGTGCTCGAAGAGATGACCCGGTCGTGGCCCCGGGGCGCGGGACTGGAGTGGCCGGCCCTGTCCGACAAGGCCCTGGAGCAGTTGCGGGAGCAACTGCGGCGGTCGGACCTGCGGGACACGGACGGTTCGTCCGGGGGCCTGAGCCGGTCCGACCTGATGGAGTCCCTGGGGCTGTCCTCCCTCGACCGGCGGCCGGAAGGCTCCACCGACATGAGCGCCGGGGAAGTGCAGCAGTTCCTCGACCGGCTGGAGCGGGAGGCCCGGCAGGAGCAGGACCGGCGCGCCCTGGGGGAGACGCGGCAGTTCCTCACCGAGCTGCTGCTGGACGATGCGCCCGATGAATCCGTCGCCGAATCGTCCCGGCCCGGCGATCCCGTCCAGCGGCCGGACGAGCCGCCGGCGGCGGGACGGCGGCCCGGGAACGAGCCCGGCAAGGGGCAACAGGAGCCTTACGATCCGGCCTTCCAGGCCCGCGTCCGCACCCACCTGCAGGGGCTCCTGGGGAAGGGGCCGAGCCGGGGGTTCGGCTTCAGGGGCGAGGCCCGCGCGGGCGACAGCACCGTGGCGGAAGAGCCGGTGGTGGTGCGGTACCGGCGGCAGGTGGAGGCGGAGCTCGCATCGGAGGAGATCCCCGCCGCCTTCAAGGAAACCATCAAGAACTATTTTCTGTCCCTGGGCGTGACCCGGCAAGAGCCATAGTGTCGTGTCGCCCATACAAGCTGACGGATCAGAACAGGAGTCAACGTGAACCTGGACGCTTCGACCGAAGGGGTTCGACACCGCATGCTGAACGCGCAGCGCGCGTTCGAGGAAGTCAGGAGCGAGATGGGCAAGGCGGTGGTGGGCCACGAGGAGCTCATCGAGGGCATCTTCATCGCGCTGGTGTGCGGCGGCCACTGTCTGCTTGAGGGGGTGCCCGGCCTGGGCAAGACGCTGATGGTGCGCTCCCTGGGGGAGCTCATGGACCTGAGCTTCTCGCGCATCCAGTTCACTCCCGACCTGATGCCCGCGGACATCACCGGCACCAACGTGGTCAACGAGGACCCCTCGGGAAGGAAGGTGTTCGAGTTCGAGGCCGGGCCGGTGTTCGCCAACATCGTGCTGGCGGACGAGATCAACCGCGCCACCCCCAAGACCCAGTCGGCGCTGCTGGAGGCCATGCAGGACCAGAGCGTCACCGCCGGCGGCGCGCTGCACCCCATCTCCAGCCCGTTCATGGTCCTGGCCACCCAGAACCCCATCGAGATGGAGGGCACCTATCCGCTTCCGGAAGCCCAGGTGGACCGGTTCTTCTTCAAGCTCATCGTCCGCTACCCGTCGTACGACGAGATGGGGCGGATCGCGGAGCTGACCACCGCCGCGCCGTCGGGAGCCCTGGCCAAGGTGCTGGCGGCGGAGTCGGTGCTGGAGATGCGCGAGGCGGTGCGGGCGGTGCCCCTGGCCGGACCGGTGCGGGACTACGCGGTGCGGCTGGTGATGGCGACCCACGCCGAGACCGAGCACGGCACCGAGCTGGCCCGCAAGTACGTGCAGTACGGCGCCAGCCCCCGGGGCCTGCAGGCGGTGATCCTGGCGGCCAAGGCAAGGGCGCTCCTTTCCGGCCGGCCCAACGTCTCGTTCGACGACATCCGCCGGGACCTGATGCCGAGCCTGCGGCACCGGCTGCTGCTCAACCTCGCCGCGGAGGCTTCCGGCATCGCCCCGGAAGCGGTGCTGGAAGAGGTGGTGGAACGGGTGCCGGAGGTGCCGTCCTGATGGCCGAGGCCGAGGCGCACCGCTTCCTGGAGCCCGATTTCCTGGCGCGGCTGGACAAGCTCCGGCTGGTGGCCAAGCGCATGAGCTGGGGCATGGCGCGGGGGGAGCATCCCACCGTCCGCAAGGGCTACAGCCTGGAGTTCTCCGATTACCGCAAGTACAGCCGCGGCGACGACCTGCGCTACGTGGACTGGAACGTCTACGGCCGCCTGGAACGGCTGCTTCTGAAGGTGTTCACCGCCGAGGAGGAGATCACCGTCTACCTCCTGCTGGACACCAGCCGGTCCATGGCCGAAGGCTCTCCGCCCAAGCTGGAGTTCGCCAAGAGCGTGGCCGCGGCGCTGGGCTACATCGGCCTCAAGACCCACGACCGGGTGGGGGCGGCGGCCCTGGCGGAGGACGTGACCGCGCAGTTGCCGCCGGCCCGCGCCCGGCGCCAGATACTCGCCCTGTTCAACTTCCTCGAGACGCTGTCCTGCGCCGGCCGCACCGACCTGGAGGCCTCGGTGAAGACCTTCACCCGGCACTATCCGCGGCCCGGTCTGGTGGTGCTGTTCAGCGACCTCCTGGACGCCACGGGTTGCGCCGCCGCGCTGGACGAGCTGGCGCGGAAGCGCCACGACGTGCTGCTGGTGCACGTGCTCGGCGACGGCGAGACGCGTCTGGACCCCGGCGGCGACGTGTCGCTGGTGGACGTGGAGACGGCCCGGGAGCGGCGGGTCTTCCTCGACCGGGACCTGGCGGACCGGTTCCACCGGGAGGTGGAGGACTTCTTCGCCGGCACCGAGCGGCTCTGCGAGAGCCGGGAGATGGACTACCGGCGCACCACCAGCGATGTCCCCTTCGACGACTTCGTCCTGAGCTACCTGACCCAGGACCGACGGCCCGGATAACGCCGTGCTGTGGCTCTTTCCCGCCGCTTTTCTCTTCCTGCTGGGAGCCGTCCCCCTCATCCTGCTGCTCAACAGCCTCAGGCCCCGGGGGCCGCGGGTCCCGGTCACGGCGCTCTTCCTGCTGGAGAAGGTGCTGCGGGAGCGGCCCATGGGCCGGCGCCTGGGCTGGCTGTGGCGCCGGAACCTGCCGCTCATCCTGCAGCTCCTGGCCGCCCTAGCGGTCATCGCCGCGCTGGCGGGACCCGCGCTCCTGGGGGTGGGCAGCGCCGGCCGCGACTTGGTGGTGGTGATGGACCTGAGCGCCAGCATGAAGGCGGCGGGCGAGTCGGGCACCCGCTTCGACGCCGCCCGCGCCGAGCTGCTGGCGCGCATCGACGCGCTGGGCGCCAACGACCGCATGATGATCGTCGGCGCGGCCGCGCAGCCCGAGGTGGTCCAGCCCTTCACCCGGGACCGGGCCGGCCTCCGGCAGGCCGCCGAGGGGTTGTCCGCCACCGACGCCGAGGCGCCGGTGAAGGAGGCGGTGCTGCTGGCGCACACGTTCCTCAGGCGTCAGGGCCCGCACCGGGTGGTGGTGATCACCGACGGCGCCTTCAAGGGCATCGAGGAGCTGCCGCTGGCGGCGTCCTACCTGGATCTGGTGCAGGTGGGCGGGGGCGCGGACAACATCGGCATCCTGGGCTTCCAGTTTCGCCGCGTGGCCGGCGAGGCCGACGCGTACGAGGCCATGGTGGTGGTGCAGAACTTCACGGAGCGGCCGGTGCACGCGCCCCTGATCGTGACCGTGGCGGACCGGGTGGTGAGCCGGACACTGCTGTCGCTGGAGCCGTTCGCCCGGGAGGTGCTGATCTACGGCGTCCCGGGCCCTTTGCGGGGGCGCGCCACCGCGCTGCTGACCATCGACGACGATCTGCCCACCGATAACCGTGCCTTCCTGTCGTTCCCCGACGAGCGCCCCACCCGGGTGCTGTACGTGGGGCCGGGGAACCCGTTCCTGGAGCGGCTGCTGCGGTACTTCCCCCAGGTCACCCTGGCCCGCATCGACCGCATCCCGGTGGACCGGGTCACGGAGCAGGTGGCGGCCTACGACGTGGTGATGCTCGACCGGGTGCCGGCGCCGCCGCTCGAGCGAGGCAATTTCATCCTCATCCGCACCGTGGCCGACGGGCTGCCCTTGAAGGTCGCCGGACGGACGCCGCGCCCGTCGCTGGTGTCCACCGGCGCCGGCCACCCGCTGACCCGGGGGGTGCGGCTGGACGGGCTCCACGTGCGCGACGCGCTGGAGCTGATCTCGGACGGCGGCGTGTCGCTGGCCGAGTCCGCGCGCGGGCCGCTGATCCACGCGGTGGAGTCGGGAAACCTCAAGGCGCTGGTGTTCGCCTTCGACATCACCCAGTCGGACCTGCCCTTCCGGGTGTCGTTTCCGCTGTTGGTGCGCAACGCCTTCTCGTGGTTCCGCCCCGCGGCGCGCGAGTTCCCGGCCAGCCAGGTGGCGGCGGGCCTGCCGTTCGTGGCGGACGTGGGGGTGGACGAGGAGCGGCTGGTGTTCGTGAGCCCCGCCGGCGAGAGCAGCCCGGTGCGGATCCGGGAGCGCAGGGGGACCTACGCCGGCACCTCGGAGGTGGGCTTCTACCGGTTCCAGGGAAAGCGCGGGGAGGGCGAGTTCGCGGTGAACCTGTTCAGCGAGGAGGAGTCCCGCATCCGTCCCTCGTACCGGGCGGACCCGGCGGCCACGGCGACGGCTGCGGAGCAGAGCGGCCCGGGCACCCGCCTCGAACTCTGGCCGGCGCTGCTGGTGGCGGCGCTGGCGCTGCTGCTGGCGGAGAGCGTCCTGGTCTGCCGGACCCGCCGGTCGCTCCTTCCCCTGTGGCTGCGCGTGCCGGCGGCGGCGGTTCTGGTGGTGGCCCTGGTGAACCCCCGGATTCTCGC
>LXNJ01002068.1_pt1 | contig 11264 bp, 6 predicted proteins | sample 809081 | NCBI WGS metagenome assembly LXNJ01 (sample SAMN04870510, study PRJNA318959) | sponge metagenome | biome: sponge; feature: marine sponge reef; material: water | host: Petrosia ficiformis | place: Greece: Milos, Mediterranean Sea | collected 2013-05-29 | depth 5-7 m
CGTGGACAACGACGGCGATGTCGATATCCTGGTCACCACCGTGAACGACGTCCCCCTGTTGCTGCGGAACGACGGGGTCGGGGGGCGCGGCGCGCGTGGCGGGGCCGGCAGAAACGGGAACGGTGGCGACCCCGCCGGTCCCGCCAGTCTGCTTGTCTCCGCGGAAGGCGTCCGCAGCAATCGCAACGGAATCGGGGCGCGGGTTACCGTGGTCACGGACGCCGTACGCCAGATTCGGGAAGTTCGAAGTGGCTACAGCTACCTGGCGGCCAACGACCTCAGGACCCACTTCGGCCTCGGGGCGTACACCGGGGCCGATTCGGTCATCGTGGACTGGCCCGGCGGAACGCGAGACGTCGCTGCCGGAGTCGAAGGCGGCCAGTGGATCACGATCCGCGAAGGCGCAGGCATCGTCTCACGAACGCAATTTCCCCGGCGTTGAAGAACCCCGTCGCCGCCAGGGCCGCCGGGTAGGCCGCGACCAGGGCGGCCTCCCAGGGCCAGGTGCTTTCGGTGAGGGTACGCACGGCGAACAGCACCGCGCACACGAAGATCACCTTGAGCAGCCGTATATATTCGTAGGGGATCGGATAGTACTTTCGGCCTGCGAGGTAGAGACCTGTCACCATCACGGCGTAGGCGGCCGCCGAGGCCGTTGCCGCTCCGTACATGCCGAGTGCGGGGATTAGCCAGAGGTTCGCCAGGATGCATACCAGGGCTGCCGCGGCCGTGATGAAGGGGAGCAGGATGGTCTTCTTCTCCAGGTAGACTCCCACGGTCAGATTGACGTAGATCCCATATAGCACGTAGGCCGCGAGCAGAATCGGCACCACGCCGATCCCGTCCCAGTAAGACGCCTCGATGAGGGTATAGCCTCCGATGGAAAGGCGGACCAGGTCGTCGATCAGGAAGGAGAGCGCCAGGAAAACGCCGCCCGCAATGGCCAGGAAGTAAGTCAGCACGCGGGCGAAGAGCGGCCTGGGGTTTTCCTCCCTGGAAGTCTCCAGGAAGAAAGGCTGCCAGGCCTGCCTGAACATGGTGACGAAGATGAGCATGCCGACGCCCAGCTTCCGGGCCGCGTGGTAGATGCCGAGGGTTTCCGTGCCGGCCATCCGTTCCAGCATCAGCCGGTCGATGGTTTCAATGATGATAATGCAGGCGCCGGCGGGTACGTAGGGCAGGCCGAATTTCAACAGCCGGCCCATGGTTTCGCGAGACCAGGAGAAGGACAAGTGCCGCAGGGTAATGCCCGCCAGGATGAGGCACACGATCCCGGACCCCGCGATGTTGCTGATCAGAATCCCCTGCAGCCCCATGTCGAGCACGACGACGAGATAGCAGTTTCCGCCCAGCTCGATCATGACCTTCATCAGCTTGAGAGAGGCGAACGTCGCGGCCTTGCCTTCTCCCCGGAGCCGCGCGAACGGAATGGCGTTCAGGGCATCCAGCGCCAGTACCGCGGCGGCCAGCTGGATGTACGAAGTCAGAGAAGCGGAGACGGCGATAAAGGGCGCTATCCTGGCGGCGGACAGGAGGATGATCAGGCCGAGCCCGCCCGACGTGACCAGCATGGTGAGGTAGCCGGTGCTCAGCGTATCCCGCTTGCGCCCCTCCGCGAGTACGTAGTACCTGAGAAAAGCCGAATCCATGCCGTAGAGGAAGACGACGTTCGTCAGCGCGATAAAGGTGTACACGAGCCCGTAGTAGCCGAATTCCTCCACGGGCATGACGTGGGTATACACCGGTACCAGCAGGTAGGCCATGGACCTGCCGAGCACGTCGCTGAGGCCGTATATCGCCGAATGGGTGGTGAGTCGCTTTAGGCCTTGAAACATGGATCGAGCCTGGAGGTCGGTCAGGGTTGTCGTAGGCCAGGGAGGGGATCGATGATCGCTTCGCCCTGTGCGCCGCTTAGGGAGACGGGAAGCGGACCGGCCGTTCCGGGCGCGTGTGCGGTACGCGTGTGCGATAGCGGAACACTGGCACTGAGCATCGGTATGGTATCGCCGATTGTCAGGGACGTCAAGCATTTACAGGCGGGTGTAACCGCCCGGGAAGCTTCTTCCTGGCGGTCCGGGCGGATCTCGATATTGGACGCGATTGAACGAACGAAAAAGGTTCGTTATCGCAACTCCGGTTCATTAACTTGACGAATTACCGGGCGGCGGATCGCCGCTGAGACTCATGGCCGTGGCAACGCGTCGCTTGTGCCGGTGCCGACGGGATCGTCCAATACGCTTAACGGGCAGGTGCCACCATGTCGGAAGTCATTTACGGGCGGAATCCGGTCAGGGCGGCCCTGCGGGCAGGCCGAAGCCTCAATCGCATCCTCATCGCCGACGGGGTATCGCGCCAGGACGTCGCCGATATCCTGGACCTCGCCCGGAAACAGGGCGTCGTGTTCCAGTTCACGGACCGGCGCCAGCTTGACCGACTGACCGATGGCAGGCATCAGGGCGTTGTCGCCACGGTAGCCGGACAACAATACGCCGAACTGGCGGATATCCTGTCATCGGCCCGGCGTTCCGAATTTCCCCCTTTCCTGGTCCTGCTGGACGGCATACAGGATCCCCACAACCTCGGTGCGATCATTCGGACAGCGGACGCCGTCCGCGCCGACGGCGTCGTGATCCCCCGTCGAAACGCGGCCGGCCTGACGGCCGCCTCGGTCAAGGCTTCCGCCGGAACCAGCGTCCACGTGCCGGTGGCGCGGGTGGCGAACATGAACAACGCCATGCAGACGCTTCGTGAAGAGGGCGTCTGGCTCATGGGCCTGGCGACGGACGGCCCTTCCCTTTTCAACAGGGTGGACTATACCGTGCCGGTAGCGCTCGTCATAGGCGGCGAGGGAAAGGGGCTGAGACCCCTGGTCCGGCGCAACTGCGACGAGGTAGTGCGGCTCCCCGTCGCCGGCCACGTGGACTCGCTCAACGCGTCTGTGGCGGCGGCCCTCGTGCTGTACGAGGTCTTTCGTCAGCGAGAGGGAACGGGGGACGGGTAACGCCGTCCGGCGTCCCTCAGGCGGTTCATACCGTGAGACCGTGTGCCCTGACGGACGCGCAGGCTACGCGCCAAGGAGACTTCGCGCGGCCGTCACGATCCGACAAAACGGTTGACACGACTGCCTCGAGAGGTTATGCTACCGCCTTGGTTTTTTCGGCGGAACGACCTGCAGACAGGGGCTGAACGGAGTAAAGGAGTACGGTAGCATTATGGCGAAACAAGTGTACTATTTTGGTGGCGGCGAGGCGGACGGAACCGCGGACTTGCGTGAGCTTCTGGGCGGAAAAGGCGCGAATCTGGCCGAGATGAGCCACCTGGGGATTCCCGTACCCGCGGGCTTTACCATCTCCACGGAAATCTGCACCTACTACTACGATAACGATCGCCGGTATCCGGCGGACCTGGACGAGCAGATCCGGCAGGCGATGGGACAGGTCGAGGCCGTCATGGCCGCCGGTTTCGGTAGCGCGGAAAACCCGCTGCTGGTGTCCGTCCGGTCCGGTTCCCGTTCCTCCATGCCGGGCATGATGGACACCATTCTGAATCTCGGCCTGAACGATGTAACGGTCGAGGGACTGATCGCGCAGTCCGGTGACGAACGATTCGCGTACGACAGCTATCGTCGTTTCGTACAGATGTACGGCGACGTGGTCATGGGCGTGCGTCCGGCGGACGACGAGGACCACGATCCCTTCGAAGCGCTGCTGGAAGGAAAGAAGGCCAGCCTCGGCGTCACGCAGGACGTGGAGCTCGGGGCCGGCGACCTCAGGGCGCTGGTCGCCGAATTCAAGGCCGAGATCAAGGCACGTACGGGCGCCGACTTTCCCGACGATCCCCGCGAGCAGCTGTGGGGCGCCATCGGCGCCGTGTTCGGTTCGTGGCACAACGAACGCGCCGCGGTGTACCGGAAGCTGAACAACATCCCGGATGAATGGGGCACCGCCGTGAACGTGCAGGCCATGGTCTATGGCAACATGGGGAACGACTGCGCCACGGGCGTCGCCTTCAGCCGCGACCCGGCGACCGGAGAGAAGCGGTTCTACGGCGAATATCTCATCAACGCCCAGGGCGAGGACGTCGTGGCGGGCATACGGACCCCCAGGCCCATCGAGCAACTGCAGGACGAAATGCCGGACGCCTACGATCAACTGGTCCGGATCTGCGATACGCTGGAGACCCATTACAAGGACATGCAGGATATCGAATTCACCATCCAGCGCGGCACCCTGTGGATGCTGCAGTGCCGGGTCGGGAAGCGTACCGGTTTCTCCGCCATAACGATCGCGGTGGACATGGTCAAGGAAGGGCTGATCGACGAGCGGGAAGCCCTGCGGCGCGTGGAGCCCGACCAGCTCGACCAGTTGCTGCGTCCCGTATTCGACGTGGAAGCAAAGCGCCGGGCGGAGAACGAGGGACTCGTCCTGGCAAAAGGCCTCAACGCCGGTCCGGGAGCGGCGGCGGGCAAGGTGGCCTTCAATGCCCATGACGCCGAGGCCTGGGCGGACCGCGGTGACCAGGTCATCCTCGTCCGTATCGAGACCTCGCCCGAAGACATACGCGGCATGAACGCCGCGTCGGGCATCCTGACCGCCCGGGGCGGCATGACGAGCCACGCGGCGCTGGTCGCCCGCCAGATGGGCAAGGTCTGCGTCGCCGGCTGCGGCGAGCTGGACATCGACTACGCCACGCGGCAGATGCGCGTAGGAGACCAGGTGATCAACGAAGGGGATTTCATCTCCATCGACGGTTCCACCGGGGAGGTGATCGCCGGGGCCATCCCGACCATTCCCTCCGAAGTGTTGCAGGTCCTGTTGCAGAAAACCATGTCGGCCGATGACTCGGAGGTCTATCAGCGGTACGAAAGCCTGATGGCCTGGGCGGACCGTACGCGCCGGCTCAGGGTGCGGACCAACGCGGACCAGCCCGACCAGTCGGCCACCGCGCGCCTCTTCGGCGCCGAGGGCATCGGCCTGTGCCGGACGGAGCACATGTTTTTCGAGGAAGACCGGATCGATTCGGTCCGCGAGATGATCCTGGCCGATGACGAGGCCGGCCGCCGGAAGGCGCTGGCCAGGCTGCTGCCCATTCAAAGAAGCGATTTCATCGGGATTTTCGAGGTCATGGACGGCTATCCCGTCACGATACGGACCCTCGATCCTCCCCTGCACGAGTTTCTGCCCCACGAGGCCGGGGCTATCGAGCAACTCGCCGCGCAGACCGGGGTACCCGTGGAGCGGTTCCAGCGGAAACTGGAGGACCTGAGAGAAGCCAATCCCATGCTTGGCCATCGCGGATGCAGGCTGGGAATCGCCTACCCCGAAATTACCGAGATGCAGGCCCGGGCGATTTTCGAAGCCGCGAGCGACTGCCTGAAACGCGGGATCAAGGCCATTCCCGAGATCATGATCCCCCTGGTCGGCCACATCAACGAGTTGCGTCTCCAGGCCGGCGTCGTGCGTCGAACGGCCCGGGCGGTGCAGGATGAGACCGGCGTGGAAGTGGACTATCAGATCGGCACGATGATCGAACTGCCGCGCGCCGCGCTGACCGCCCACGAAATCGCGGAAGAGGCGGAGTTCTTCTCCTTCGGAACGAACGACCTGACCCAGACGACCTTCGGACTCTCCCGCGACGACGCGAAGTTCATCCCCGACTACCTGCATGCCGAGATCTGGCCGGAAGATCCCTTCGTCAGCATCGACGGCAGCGGCGTCGGCGAACTGGTGAGAATCGGCGTCGAGCGGGGCCGGGCCACGCGGGGTGGCATGAAAGTGGGCATCTGCGGCGAACACGGGGGCGATCCCGCCTCGGTCGAATTCTGCCACGGCGTCGACCTGGACTATGTGAGCTGCTCCCCGTACCGCGTGCCCATCGCCTGCCTGGCGGCCGCCCGGGCGGCGTTGTCCGACTGAGGCGTCCGCGCCGGCAAACATCGCCTGCCTGGCCGTTGCCCGGTCAGAAGCCCTCGTAAGAACCTTCATACTCCGCACGTGGGAGTAGCGGCGCCTTGCCGCGGGACACCGGAATCATGTGGGAACTCTTCTGGCGGTTCCTGGCCCTGGGATGTATCAGCTTCGGCGGTCCCGCCGCCCATTTGGGGTATTTCCGCACCGTTTTCGTGGAGCGGTTGAAGTGGCTCGACGAAACAGCCTACGGACGCCTCATCGCCCTGAGCCAGTTCCTGCCCGGACCCTCTTCCAGCCAGGTCGGTTTTGCCATCGGTTACCAGCGGGGGGGCGTCGCCGGCGGCGTGGCCGTGTTCCTTGGATTCACGCTGCCGTCCTTCCTGCTCCTGTTCCTGCTCGCGACGGCCGGCGGGACACTGACGGACACGGTCTACTTCGGCGGTTTCGTCAAGGGGTTGAAACTGCTGGCCGTGGTCGTGGTCGCAGACGCCGTCCTGCGCATGTATTCCACCTTCTGCAAGAGCCGGCTCACCGGGACGCTCTGCATACTGACCGCGTCCGCCCTGTTGATCGTCCCCTCGATGGCGGTCCAGTTCACGGTCCTGGCGGCTTGTGCGCTCGTCGGCTGGCGCTTTCTGCGAACACCAGACGCACCGTCAGGAGGAAGGCTCCGGTTCTCCTGGCTGCCGCTGACGCTCTTCTTTCTCCTGCTCGTCGGCATGCCGTTCCTGGCGGGCCTGTCACGGGAGCTGGATCTTTTCTCGAGGTTTTACCAGGCCGGAAGCCTGGTTTTCGGGGGCGGACACGTGGTGCTGCCTTTGCTGCAGCAGACCGTTGGCGAAGCGCTTTCCATCGATCGCTTCCTGCTCGGTTACGCCGCTGCCCAGGCCATTCCCGGTCCCATGTTCACCCTTTCCGCGTTCCTGGGCGCGGAGATGACGCCGGACCAGGCGCTGGCTGGCGCGTTGATCGCGGTTCTGGGGATCTTCCTGCCGGGATTCCTGTTGATCATGGCCTTTCACGATACCTGGGAGACCCTGGCGCGGAAACCGGGCGCGGCCGGCGCCGTCGCGGGGGTCAACGCCGCGGTGGTCGGGCTGCTGCTGGCCGCCCTCTACCAGCCCGTGTTCGTCAACGCCGTCTTCTCGCCCCTGGATCTCTCGCTCGCTGTTATCGGGTTTTTCATGATGCGGGTGATTCGATTGCCGATACTTCTACTGGTGACGTTTTTCGCCGCTGCGGGGGTACTGACTGCGGTTCTGGGTTGACGCATGCGCGTTTGTGCAAACATGCATCTTGCGCGATAACGGCTGCAGAGCCTGAGGGATATACTCCTGGTGATTGGTTCATAAAGAAAGTTCAACACCAGGTCTCGCATCCAAGAAACGTCATGTGCTTCCCGGCCTCGTACGCGGGAAACTTCCGGTAGGTGTTGATTCCTTCGACGGGACTGCCGCGGAACAGGAAAAGACAGGGCCACTCCCGCGTGACCTTCGTCGTCGCGGGCATGTACTGGATCGAGCCGCCCCGCCTCCACGCGTTGCTCTCGTTCGGATTGGAACCATGCAACAGCAGCGGGTGATGGACCGAGACGTCTCCGGGCGACAGGACCAGGTCGACCGCCTGGCTTTCGTCGAACGCATCCGGATCGGCCTGGTTGAGGATGTAGTTGTCTATGCTTTCCGGGGCGTGACTGTGCAGACCGGATTTGTGCGATCCGGGGATCACGCGGACGCAACCGTTGGAGGGCAGCGAGGCGGTGATGGCGAACCAGACGGTAATGACATCCATAGGCTCGAGGGGCCAGTAGTGGCCGTCCTGGTGCCAGTGGACGCCTTTGCCCTTTCGGGGTGGCTTGCAGATGTAGTCCGCCGCGAAGAAGGCCACGTTCGGACCGACCAGAGCTTCCGCGACGTCCAGCAGGTGGCGGTCGCTGAGAAAACGGACCCAGAAGGGATCCCCGGCTATGAGCCAGTGTCCCAGCGATTCCGGGGGCAGATCGGGGTGGCGGTCCATCAGCCAGTCGATATGCCGGTCCGCCTCTCGAATCAGGCCGACGGGCAGGACATTACGCACGATGACGAAGCCGTCCCGTTCGTAGTCTTCTCCGATGCCCTGAAGTTTTGGATACGTAAATTCGGCCACGCAGTCTGACCTCGCGTACGGGCGGTCGATCCCCTGTCCGGAAGACCGTCCACTGATCCAAAGAACTGCTTGCGGTAAACCGTGTTAATGACGATTAAACTAGAACATTACATCCGGGACAAGTTTATTGTATACATTCTGTTCGTAATGCGGATTTTCGGTAGGATGTGCCGAGTGAGTCCGTTCATGACCAACCGGTTCCCTGCCATCTGAAAATCAGGCCGCGTTTTGGTTCATCATTTTAAGTCTTTGCCCTTCCCGGAATAAAACACATGCGACGAACCATCCCATATCTCTTCCTGTTCGTATTTCTCTCGGCGCCGGATACCTTCGCCCAGCATGTCAACGCCATCGGCGTCGAGTTACCCGAAGACGCCGCGCCGCCGGAACGGCAGCGGTTGCGGTTCTTCGAGATGGACGGGACGTACATGGAATGGTTCAAGACCATTTACAAGCGCAGTCCGGCCACGAATCTTATTGGCGAGCCGCTGGTACGCCAGGACCACAACTACGACCTGGTGCCGGCCGCCGCCAAATCCTGGGAGGCCACACCGGACGGATATACGTGGCTGTTCCACCTGCGCTCCGGAATGCAATGGGACGACGGACGGCCCTTCAACGCCCATGACTATGTCTTTACCTTTCGCCGGGGAGCGGACCCGGACAATGCCTACGACTTCGAGTGGCATTACCGCATCATCAAGAACTGGAGCGCCGTGGTAGCACGGGAACTGCCCATCGATTCGCTGGGCGTCGAGGCCATTGACGATACGACGCTGGCCGTCCATACAGAGCAACCTGTTCCCTATCTGCCCTTCAATCTCATCATGAGCTGGGCTTCGCCGGAACACGCGGTGGCCAAGTACGGCGATGAATGGTCGACCCGGGCGGAGACCCACGTTTCATCCGGCCCGTTCAAGGTCTCGGAATGGCGCAAGAACGAGGTCATCGTCCTGGACGCCAATCCGATGTACCGGGGATCGATGCCGCCCTTGCTCGACCAGGTAATCATCCGGGTGTTCTCCCAGTCGGCCCAGCCGCTCATGCTGTCGGCATATACGGCCGAAGAGGTGGACATGATCCTCTTGTCCGGCCAGGCGTCCCTGGGCCGGGTAAAGAGCGACCCGGTGCTGCGCCATGAACTGCATTCCATGGTCAATTTCGTCACGTTCTATATGACCATGGATACGTACAATCCGCCTTTCAACGACCTGCGTGTCCGGAAAGCCTTCGCCCATTCCATTGATCGGACCGCCCTGATGGACTCTGCCCTGAAGGACGTGGGCGTAGCGGCCTACAGCATGCTGGCACCTGGTTTTCCCGGTTCGAAACCAGAGGCCTTCCGGAATACGTTTCCTTACGATCCCGAACGCGCCAGGCAGTTGCTGGCCGAAGCCGGATATCCCGACGGCAAGGGGTTTCCCCAGGTCGATCTCTGGATCCGCGCCCACGATGTCCAGTCCACCCGCCTGCCCGCCGAGGCCATCCAGGCGATGATCGCCGACGCGCTGAACGTACGGGTCGGAGTGCGGGTGATCGAACGAAAAGTGTTCACGGACGGCTTGAACAACCACGAGGTAACGCTGGCCCTGGTGGCCTACAGCCAGGATTTTCCGGATCCGGCCAATCTGCTCGGGCTATGGAGGTCGAGGGGGCGTCACGCGTGGCACGACGAGACCTTCGAACGGCTGATTCACGAGGGCAACGAATTCATGGGACCGCCCGAAGAAAGGTACGCCATCTACCACGCCGCCGAACGCAGGCTCGTGGAGGACGTGGGCGGTATCTTCCTCTGGTTTCCCGTGGAGCACCGCCTGTGGAAACCCGATTTCTACAGCCCCACGCTCCTCCCCAACCGTCTCGGCATGGAAGTCTGGTCCAATCTGACCTGGATGAACGGTTATTTCAGGGATACGGATCGGGCGGCGGCGGATGAGCCGGGCAGCCGCGGCCTCTGGGACTGGCTTAAATCCGCCCTGGACTGAAAGACCGGGAATGTGCCCGGTTTCGTGACGCAATGGCGATGACGTGCTCGGTATCTTACGCGGTGCGTGAAAAACCTTCCAGCGCCGCGTCGTCGATCCGGACGCCCAGGCCGGGATCGTCGGTTACCGGAAACGCGCCGTCGACAGGTTGCGGCGCTTCCAGTGCGTAGCGGCATCTCGTGGGATAGGATTCGTGGCCGTGTTCCATGACCAGGAAGTTGGGGATGGCCGCGGACAGCTGGATGGTGGCGGCGATGGAGAGCAGGCCGCCTCCGCCTATGTGGGGTGACACGGGGATGTTGTAGGTCTCGGCGAGCACGGCGATGCGTTTGCCTTCGGTCAGCCCCGTACGGCCGATGTCAGGCATCACGACGTCGCAGGTCCTTCTTTCGAAGGCTTCCTTCATCTCGAACCGGGTGCGGTACCACTCACCGTTGGCGACGTGCATGTCCAGCGCCTGCGTCACGGCAGCGTGACCCGCCAGATCTTCGGGCAGGACTGGAGCCTCCAGCCAGAAAACGTCCAGCGCTTCCAGTTCCCGGCCCAGCCTGATGGCCCCGGCCACGTCGAATTCGGTGTGCACGTCCACCATGACGGCGATGTCCGGACCGACGCGATCGCGGACGGCCGCAGCGATGGCGACCGTACCGCTGCGGTCCCTTGCCGGAGACAGTTTCAGTCCACGGTAGCCCGCGGCAACGAGTGTTTCGGCCCGGTCCGCCGCGGAGTCGGGGTCGCGGCCGGCGCATCCCGAATAAAGCTCGATCCGGTCGCGAAAACGCCCGCCAAGCAGTTTATGCACCGGCATATCCAGTGCCTTGCCTTTCAGGTCCCACAGGGCGATATCGCACGCGGCCAGGGCATCGACATAGAACCCGGTCGGATGTCCCCTTTCCCTCATTCCGTCGAAGAGGCGCTGCCACAGGAACTCCACGTCGAAGGGGTCCGCGCCGATCAGGGCGGGCCGACACAGGTTATCTGCAATGGTCCCCGTGGTTTCGGGGGAAATGGGACTTTGCCCTTCGCCGTAGCCGACGAGGCCCTCGTCGGTCGTTACGCGCACCACCAGGGTCTCGTGCATATCCGACTTGAAGGCGTGTCTGGCCTCCGGTATGAAATATGGGGAGGACGCGCCGGGCTTGACAGATTCGCGGCTGCGCGCGCCGGGCTCAGCCGAATTGCCGTCGTGCGCGCCGGGCTTGACAGATTCGCGGCCGTGCATATT
>LXNJ01002070.1_pt1 | contig 11249 bp, 10 predicted proteins | sample 809081 | NCBI WGS metagenome assembly LXNJ01 (sample SAMN04870510, study PRJNA318959) | sponge metagenome | biome: sponge; feature: marine sponge reef; material: water | host: Petrosia ficiformis | place: Greece: Milos, Mediterranean Sea | collected 2013-05-29 | depth 5-7 m
GTAGCGGCCGGTCTGCCGCGGCCCTTCCAGGCTGCTCCACCGAAACTCGCCGCCGGAAACCGCGGCGGCCAGACTGCCGGCGATGACGCCGGCGGCAAGGCCGGTCCCGAACCCCGCGGGAATGGCCGTGGCCGCCATGGCCCAGAACAGGGTGTCGGCCGTGGGCCCGGTAAATCCCAGGGACTGAAGCGGCACCGGATCGAAATCGTCCAGGAGGACGAAGCCGGTGCCGAACCATCCCAGCGGCACCAGCAGCCCGATCCCGGCGCCCATCACCAGGTGCCGCGGCGCCGCGCCGGAGCGTAGCGCCAGGACCGCGGCGGCGAGGGCCAGGCCCCAGGCCCAGACGGCCCCGCCGGGGAGGGCGGTCAACGCCACCCTGCCGCCAGGATCGACGGTCAACCCGCCCAGCGTCGTGCGCACCGGCGCCAGCACCCCCTTCATCGTCGCGTAGGCAACGACCGCGAAGACCACCAGCACAAGTGCCGACCGCAGGTTGCCACTGCCGGCGAGAACCGTGAGACGGGAGACGCAGCCCCCGCAGAGCACCATCCCGGCGCCGAACAGGGCGCCCCCCGAGAGGACCGAAACCACAGGCACGTCTGGGACCAGAAACCGGTGGGCGTCGAACGAGACCACTCCCGCGGCCACCGCCGCCTGGGTCCCGGCGATGGCCAGGGCCAACGCCATGGCCCAGACGCCGAGCGCCGGAAGGCATTCGTTCCACTCTCCCACCAGACTGCGCCGGAGGCAGAACCGGCTGCGCTGCGCGAGCACGCCGTAGACGGCGCCGAGCACAAGGCCCAGCACGACCGATGCCTGAAGCGGAGTGAGGTACTCGAAACCGTCCATATCCTCCTCTTTCGTTCCGCGTTTCGAGCGTCTACTATGGAAATGTATCATGGCGGCCGGGAAGCCGCATCAGGCAACCGTAGCCGCCTTGCCCCGATCCGTAGAGAAGGAGCTGTACGATGAGCGACAACGTAGTCTCGACCCGCACCCAGGAACGCTGTGTCACCTCTTACGCGGCGCGCACCCAGTACAAGCCCGGAGTGGTCCATCCCGGCCATATCAAGGTCAAGGACGCCATCGACATTCACGCCCACGCCCACGCCGGCCAGCAGGACGCCCTCGACCTGGTGAAGAAGGCCACACGCGCCGAAATGAAGGGCATCCTGTTCAAGTCCATCGTCGGCAACGCCGGAAAGGCGGTCCGCGAGCTGCAACAGCAACTCGACGGCTGGGCCGCGCAGGAAGGCGTGGCGCCGGTGGCGCTGTTCCCGGGTTTCGTATGCGGCCGGAATGACGACCCGGTGTCCGCCGAGCTCGCCGAGAAGGCCATCGACGGGGGAGTCGTGGCGTTATGGCTGCCGGTTTTCAATCACGCCAACACCATGCACATCGTGGGCAGCCGCCGGGAGCTCATCGAGCACGACATGAACGCCCAGGGATGGATCGGCCCCCTGTCCTGGGAGAAGGCCCTGGAGCACGGCCGCTACAACCTCGACGAGTCGGGCGAGTTGAAGCCCGAGGTACGGGACATCATCCGCCTGTGCGTGGAGCGGGACGTGGCGCTGTTCTTCGGCCATCCCACCCACAAGGAGATCTTCAAGATCGCCGAGGAAGCGCACAAGTCGGGGCTCAAACGGCTGGTCGTCGACCACCCGTACAGCCCCTTCCTCGACGTATCCGTGGAGCAGATGAAGGAGCTCGCACCGCTGGGCGTGCTGTTCAACTTCACCTTCGATGAGCTGTCGCCGTTGCTCGGTGTCGATCCCCAGATCATGTACAACACCATCCGCGAGGTGGGGGTGGAACACTTCACGTTGTCCAGCGACGCCGGCGAGCCGCTGTTCCCCGACTCCGTGGAAGCCATGCGCCTCATCCGGGGCTACATGGAAGCCTTCGGCCTGACCGAGGACGAGCTCCACACGGTCTGCACCGCCAACCCTGCCAAAGTCGTGGGCATGGAGCTGGATAGCTGACCGCCGCCGTATCGCTCACCTCCACCGAATAGCCGGCCTCCACCGCACTCCCCTGCCCTTCCGCGCGCAAAATTTTGCGCCTCCCGGGCCCTGAACCCTAAAGTTCGGCGCCCCCCGAGCGATTAGTATAGCTGTAGGCGCCGTCCTCGCCTCGACCGCCGGGGCGGCGCCGGCGGACGTCCGAACACGTGCCGGCGAACGGAACTGCCGCCGGCGCGGCGGACCTGGCTCGAACCGGGAGGTCCCATGAGCGTGTCGCGTTCTTCCACGTCGCCCCTGATCGGCATCGGCTTCCGTGTCCCCATCGCCAGATGGACGCTGGCCAACCTGCACCGCTTCGACGTACTCGAAGTCACCGTGGATCACTACATCAAGGGCGGCGAGTACGCCCGCAAGGCGATCCGGAATCTCGTGGACCGGATACCCTTGGTGTTGCATGGCGTCGGCCTTTCCATCGGCACGGACGGGCCCCTCGACGAGGCGTACCTCGACAGCGTGGCGGAGGCTGTCGAAGACCTCAAGACGCCTTCCTACAGCGAGCATCTGGCCTGGACCAAGGTGCCGGGCATCGACCTCGCCAACCTGCTGCCGGTGCCCAAGACACGGGCAGCCGCCGACATGCTCATCCCCAAGATCCGCCAGGTCCAGGCCCGACTGCCGGTTCCCTTCTCCATCGAGAACATCTCCTACGTCTTCGACTTCCCGGAGGCGGAGATGAGCGATGTCGAGTTCTTCAACCTTCTGTTCCGGGAAACCGGCGTGGGCATGCTGCTGGACGTCGAGAACCTGTTCGTCAACTCCCGAAACCATGCCATCGACCCGCGCGCGTTCCTCGACGCGCTGCCCGAAGCGGTGGTGACCGACGTACACGCGGCCGGGGGACCTCTGATTCGCCGGCCCTATCTGGACACACCGTTCCATGCGGACAACCACAGCAGCCCGGTGCCCGAGCAGGCACTGGACTTGCTGGCCCACGCCCTCCGCCGGCAGCGCCCGCGCACGGTGATCCTGGAACGCGACAACGACGTCGACCGGGGCGAGGAACTCCTGGCGGACGTGGCGCGCATCCGGCTACAAGCCGCATACACCGAGAACGAAGGACCCGACACCCATGAACAAGCTCATTGAAAGACAGACCCACCTGCTCCGCCATTTGACCAGCGAGGCGTTCATCTTCGGCACGGACCGGCTGAGCGCCGCGGCCGGCGACCCTGACCTCCGGGGCATGGACGTCCGGCGGCTGCGGCTGGAGGCGGAGTTCTCCTATAACAAGCGGATCAAACGGATTCGCCAGACCTTCGAGCGTACCGCCGCCCTGCTCGGTCACGGTTTCTCGGCCATCACACGCGAATTTGCCGCGTTGCGTCCACCCGAGACCTACGAGCGCCATCCGGACGCACAACGATTCTTCGACCATTTCATGGAGCACTGGGCCGGCAAACCGCCCACGCCCGCGTGGGCAGCCGACGTGGCGGCCGTGGAGCTGGCCCTGTCCCGCGCCCGGACGCTCCGGCCCACGACCATGGAAACCGCGGCCCTCGCGGAGTGCCCGAGCCACCCGCCCTCTCAACGCTACCGCACCCACCCGTGCGCCGTGCTCGTCCGTTGCGGGCACGACGTGCGTCCCCTGTTCGAGCCCGGCCGTTCCGGCGAGCCGGTCATGCCGCGACCGGTCGGCGTCGCCGTCCTGGCCTCTCGCGGACGGCGACGGCCCACGGTCATGGAGCTCGCGCCGGAAGCCTTTGCGCTGCTGGAGCGTTACACGGAATGGTCGGCGCCGGAACCGGCCGGGCGGGCCACCGTCCAGCATCTCGCCTCGCAAGGCCTGATGCTGGTGCGCGGCAACCATGGCTGAGACCGGCGGACGGGCGGGTCTGTCCGTGGGCGGAACCACGGGCCACGCGGTACCCGACGCGGACCGCGCCTTCACTCTCCGTTCCATCGCCGAGCATCTGCTCGCCCACAAGACCGTCTTCGGACCGTTGGTGGCGGCGTCCTTCTTCATCAATCTGCTGGGCTACATCTACCCATTCGCCTTCCTCATCATCATCGACAAGGTCATATCCAACCGAGGCGCCGCCACCCTCGACGTCATCATCGCGAGCCTGGTTTTCTTTCTCGCCTTCGAGGCGATCCTGCGCGGCGCCCGCCACAAAGCCTTGCGCCACGCGGTGCGCGACATGGACCGATCGCTCCTTTCGAGGCTCATCCGCCATTCCCTGGAGTTGCCCGTCTCCTTCTACTTCCGCAACACCCCGGTGGAGACCCTCTCCCGCATCGAGGAACTGCGCCACCTGCGGCGCTTCCTTACCAACGCCGTGGTGTTCGTGTTCGTGGACATGGTCTTCGTGCTGGTGTTCCTGGCGCTGATGCTGAACTTCAGCCTCGCCCTGTCCGTGATCATCCTGGGCTGCCTGCCGCTCTACATCGCGCCGGCCTTCGTGGTCATGCCCACGTTGCGGCAATGGAACCGGCAAGCCAAGGGCAGCCGGCGAGAGAGCAACGAAGCCGTGCTCGACACCTTCAACGGCATCGAGACGGTCAAGGGGATGCACCGGGAGGACCCCCAGGAGACCTTCCTGACTCAACGGGTGGACGAGGCTGCATCCTTCGACGACGACACCCAGGACCTGCGCGACTCGGTGACCCAGTACAACCAGTTCGTGAACCGCCTGGCCAGCGCGGGCCTGCTCTGGTTCGGCGCCTCCATGGTGCTGGACGGACAGCTCACCCTGGGTCAACTCGTCGCCGTCAACCTGGTGAACATGCGGTTCTCCCAGCCCATGTTGCGTCTTTGCATGTTCACCTACGACTTCTCACGGCTCCGCGGCCTCATCAGGGAGGTGGGAACCGTGCTGGACGAGCCCGCGGAGCGGCAGCAAGGCCACCTCGTCACGCTGCCCTCCCTGGAGGGTGCGGTCCAGTTCGACGGCGTCCGTTTCCGCTATCCCGACGAGCGCCGCGAGGCCCTGGCCGGGGTGACCTTCGACATCAAGCCAGGCGAAACCCTGGGAATCGTGGGTCCGTCGGGCTCCGGGAAGAGCACCGTGGCCCGCCTGATCCAACGGCTCCATCTCGCCGCGGAGGGGCGTGTCCTGCTGGACGGCGCGGACGCCGCCGTGCTGGACCCGGCCTGGCTGCGCGGCCACATCGGCGCGGTGGAGCAGGACTATCCGATGTTTCGGCGAAGCATTGCCGAGAACATCGCCCTGGAGCCGGCGGAGCACCACATGGCCCGGGTGATGGCCGCGGCCAAGGCAGCCTGCGCCCACGAGTTCATCACCCGCACCCCCAAGGGATACGACACCCGGGTCGGCGCCCGGGGCACGCTCTTGTCGGGTGGGGAGCGGCAGCGCATCGCGCTGGCCCGGGCGCTGTTTCACTCCAAGAGCGTGCTGATCCTGGACGAGGCCACCAGCTCGGTGGACCAGGAGGACGAAGAGCGGATACAGGAAAACGTCCGCCGGCTCACGAGCGGACGGACCACCATCATCATCGCCCATCGGTTGTCCGCCCTCCGTTACGCCGACCGCATCGTCTGCATGGACCGGGGAAGGGTGGTGGAGCAGGGCCCGCCGGGGGACCTGGCCCGTGGCGACGGGTACTTTGCCCGCATGGTACGCGGGGAGGCCGCGCTGCTCCAGGAGCTCCTGCAGTTGCGGCCGGCCGCGCGAGCCACGCAAGGCGCCATGGAGGGACGGGATGAATAGACCCCATGCCGTCCTGCTGGTTGCCCTCTGCGTCTTCCTCGTCGGGGCGCTGGCATGGGCCTCCATCGCCGAGGTGGAGCTGGCCGCGGTGGCCTCGGGACGCATCGTTCCCCACGGCCAGGTGAAGACCGTCCGTTCCTTCGAACAGGGGAAGATCAAGCGGATCGCCGTGGAGGAAGGGAGCGTCGTCAAGAAGGGCGACGTGCTCGTCGAGCTCGACTCCACCCTGGTGGACGCGGAGGTCGCCAAGCACACCTCGGAGCTCGGTAACAAGACGGTGGAGGCCGCCCGCCTGGAAGCACTCCTGGGCTGGCGCCGGGGCCAACCGTTCCGACCGCCTCCGGATGCACCCGGTGAGATCGTCTCGGTCAACGAACGGCTCCTGGCGGACCAGATTGCCTTCCACCGCGCGCGCCTCCGGGAGCTGGACAGCATGATCGCCGAAGGCCAGGCCCGGCTGCGGGCACTCGAAGCCGGCCTTGCCAAATACGAGAGGTTGCTGCCCATTCTGCGCGAGAGGACGCGGATGCGGGAGACCCTGTACCGCAAGGACCACGGCTCCAGGCTCGAGCTCTTCAAGGAGCAGGAGCGGCTGGTGGAGCTCGAAGGTGACCTGGCCCTTCGCAGGGAAGAGCTGGCCCAGGCCGAAGCCTCGCTCGCCTCCCTTCGGGCGCAAAGGCAACAGACGCGCTCCGAGTTCGACCGCGAACACCGCGCCGCCCTCGCCGCCGCGCGGGAGAGAATGATCGTCTTGCGCCAGAACATCCGCCAGGCGCGAGAGAACCGCGCCCGGCACGTCCTGCTGTCTCCCGTGGACGGGGTGGTGCAGGACCTGGCCGTGCACACGGAGAACGGCATGGTGGAGCCGGGCGCGCGCCTCATGGTCATCGTACCCCGCAACGCCGGCATACGGGTCGAGGCTCTGGTCGCCAACGCCGACATCGGCTTCATCAAACCGGGCCAGCGGGTCTCCTTGAGGGTCACCACCTTTGATTTCCGCCGGTACGGGGCGCTCCAGGGAACGGTCAGCCACCTGGGCGAGGACGCCGTGAACGCCGGAACGCAAGCCGGCGGCCCCTCGCTCGCGGCGGCAGCGGCGCCTCCGACGGCCGGCCCGATGTTCAAGGCGGTGATCCAGCTCGACCAGGACTACATGGAGGTGGAGGGACAAACGATCCCTCTCGTGCCCGGCATGGCCGCGGAAGCGGCGGTTATCCTGGGCAAGCAGCGCGTCATCGACTACGTCCTGCTGCCGCTTCGCGGCTACCGGCAGGACGCGTTCCGGGAAAAATGACGCCATCACGCAGGGAGGCAAGGCTCATGAACGACAAGGTCGAAGAGTTGCCGAGGGCAACGGACCCGGCGGCATGGACGCCGGAGGACATCACGCGATCAGAGGCGTGGCGCCACGCTTTCACCGGGCGAGAGGCTGCCGAGCTGCTCGCCGCGGCAAACGATAACGCCGCGGGCGAAGGACCGCGTCTCCCGGTCCTCGCTCCTCAGTTGGAGCAGACGGCGCAGGAGCTGAGGTCAGGTGTCGGGTTCCGCGTCCTCCGCGGCTTCCCGGTGAAGGAGCTGGGCAAGGAAGGCACGGCCAAGGCCTTCATGGCCCTGAGCCGGGGGCTCGGTTGCCCGATGGAGCAACCGGGTGGAGTCGAACTCGCCCACGTGCGCGCCGACGCCAAGGGACGCAAGGGCTTCGGCTTTCGCGCCGCCGGAGAGCTTCCCTTCCATGCGGACCTCGAAGACGTCATCGGTTTCCTGTGCATCAGGCCCGCTTCCGGCGGCGGCACTCGCAGGTTCGCCAGCGCCGTCACCGTGTACAACATCATGCGGGAGGAGCACCCGGACGAGCTCCGGGTCCTCATGCAACCCTTCCACATGGCGCTGCAACAGCCCCACCCGGACCACGGGCAGAAGTGGACGCGCCTTCCCTTCCTCGGCATCCGGGACCAGGTGTTCATGGCCTGCGCCTATCCGGTCCACATCAAGCGGGCGCAAGGCCTCGCCGGGGTTCCCGAGTTGACCCCCGCGCAGACCCGCGCGTTGGCCGCCTTCAACACCGTGGCCGGCCGGGTGGCCGTTTCCATGGAGCTCCAGCCCGGCGACGTCGAGTACTTCAACAACCACGTGGTCCTGCATACCCGGTCCGAGTTCTCCGAGGACCACGGACCCGGTCGCCACCTGCTGCGGGTATGGTTGTCCATGAGCCGCTTCCGTCCGTTGCATGAGGAGCATCCCATCAGCCTGCGGGCCAGGACTCCGGCCGGCGAGGGTGGGCCGGAGCGGGCGTAAGCCATGGATCTGGGCATCAGAGGCAGGCGGGCGCTGATCCTGGGGGGCTCCCGGGGCATCGGCCGCGCCGTGGCCGGCGTCCTGGCCGCCGAGGGCGCGGAGGTGGCGGTCTGTGCCCGGAAGGAATGGGCGGCGAAGAGGGTGGCGTCCGAAGCCGCCCAAGCCTGTGGGGTCCGGACCGCCGGCTATCGCATCGACGCCTGGGACGAGGATTCGGCCGTCGCCCTCGTCAACCGCATCACCGGCGACTTCGGCGCCATCGACCTGCTATTCGGGGTAGCCCGGCGTCCCGTGTTGGAAGACAGGCAGCGGCTATCGTGGAAGGAGCGCCTCGACGACGGCTTCCTCCGCTTCAGGGCAACCACCGAGACGCTCCTGCTGGGAATGCGGGACCGGCGATGGGGGCGGGTGCTGTGGATGGTTCCGTGGGCTGTACGGGGGACCAGCGTCGAAAGGCAGCTTCACTCGGTGACCGGCGCCGCGCTGTCGGCCTGGCTCGAAGTGGTGGCCGCAGAGCTGGCCGAAGACAATGTAGCCATGAACGTGCTGAAGCCCGCGCCGGTTTCGAGGACCGCGGGACGCTCATGCGGTTGCGGCGAAACGGGGACCGGTTCCCGCGATCCGGCCGACGGCGATTCCCTTTCGGTGTCCCGGGTGGCGGCGGTAGCCGCCCTTCTGCTCAGCGATCCGGCCGGCGCGTTGTCCGGCAGGATCGTCGAGCTCGGGTGAGGCGGCGCCGGTTCCGGCAATCCGGGTCCGCGGCGCCGCGACCACCGCAAGGACCTTAGTAGCCCTGCTCCAGCACCCAGTTGGCGATCTCGATCCTCCTGGCGAACCAGACGTCGGAGAAGCCCTTGGCGTACTTGATGAACTCGTCGATGATCTTGGTGCGGTAAGGCACGCCGGACACGAAGGGGTGGAGGTTGAACGCGAAGAACTTCGGCGCCCCCTGCTCTCCCTCCCAGTAGAGGTAGTCGAACTGGTCCTTCATGATCTGGAGCAGGTCCCTGGGCGTGCGCCCGCCGCCGTAGGTGGAGTAGTCGTTGCAGCCCGGCACGTTGTAGGGCACCACCGCGACCTTCCGGCCGCCGGCTTCGACGGTATACGGAATATCGGAGTTGAGCGGGTCGGCCCACCACACGAAGCCCGCTTCCGCCACCAGTTCCAGGGTGTTGTCCGTGGACGCGTGACCGGGCGACAGATAACCCGTGGGCGGAGCTCCGAGCACCGTCGTGAAGGCGGCAACGGTGTCCTGGATCGACTTCCGCTCTTCCTCCCGGGTGTACATGAAAGCGTACTCGTGCTCGTAGCATTCCGAGGAGAACTCGTGCCCCTGGGCCTGGAATTCCTTGCACTCATCGGGGAACTGCTCGACCTTCTTCCCGTTCATCAGGAAGGTGGCCTTGAGGTTGTGGCGCTCGAACATGTCCATGATGCGCCAGATGCCCACCCGGTCGCCGTACTCGCGCTCGGTCACCGCGGCCATGTTCTGCTTGAAGACCGCGTTCTCCGGCGGCAGCGGATGGCTGACCCGCTGGAGCGAGCCGCGGGTGGCGTAGTTGTCGGGCCATACTTCCCAGGGGATGATGAAAGTGACGCAAATCTTCGCGTTGTCCGGCCACTGGATGGGGCTCGGTCTGGGCATGTTGAAATCTCCTCTCGTCTGGCTGAAATACGGTGCACAGGCCTGCGGAAGGCAGTATAGCCCCAACTATAACCAGAGCGGATTTGTTGGGCAAACAGGTGCCAGGACCGCCACGGTGACAACTGAAACTGTTGATTTTCATAGCTGCAGCGGTAACAGTTACCGCCAGGAAACGTACCATGGCGAACGGAATGGAAGAGCGGATGACCCGGTTGGATACAGCCTTTGAGACCACCCTGCCGCATCTGGCTACCAAGGCGGATATCTCCAAGCTCGAAAGCAAGATGGCATGGGGCGCTCTCACGATTCTGGCCGGCCTGATCGCCATCATTGTCAAGCTGTTCACATGACCGGGTGTCCGTGATGGGCAGCCGGACGAGGACAGGTACGGTGTTGGCGGCGGCCCTTCTTCTGGCCGGCGGCGTCGCCGGCCCTCCGCCGGCCACTCAAGCGCTGACATCCGACCAAGCGGCCTACCACCGATTCGTCAAGGATTTCCGCACGGTTGCCCGTCGCAACGGCATCCCGGGGACGCTCTACGACCGTGCATTCCGCGGTCTGACCCCCGATCCGGAAGTCATCGAAAGGAACGACCGGCAGCCTGAGTTCGTGTTGCCGCCGTCCCACTACATGGCGCTGGCGGTCACGGACACGCGCATCAGGGAGGGCCGCCGGAAACTCTCCGAGTACCGCGCCGACCTGGGTGAAATCGAACGGCGATACGGCGTGGACCGACACGTGCTGGTGGCCGTATGGGGCATGGAAACGCTGTATGGAACGCTTCCCGGCAAGCGCAACGTCATCCGCTCGCTCTCCACTCTGGCCTACAAGGGGCGTCGGTCCCGGTTCGGGCGCAAGCAACTGCTGGCGGCGCTCAAGATCCTCAAGACGGGCGACATCACCCTCGATCGGATGACCGGCTCATGGGCCGGCGCCATGGGCCACACGCAGTTCATCCCCACCAGCTATGAGGCCTATGCGGTGGACTTCACCGGAGACGGCCGCCGCGACATCTGGGACACGCCCCAGGACGCGCTGGCGTCCACGGCCAACTACCTGCGCCGGAACCGCTGGTTGTCCGGACGACCCTGGGGCCATCAGGTGGTGCTGCCGAAGGGTTTCAACGCCGGACTCGCCGGCTCGAAGAACGAAACAGAGGTCCGTCAATGGGAGCGTGCGGGCCTCCGGCGCGCCGACAACCGGGCCTTTCCCCATTCCCGGGACCGGGCCTGGCTCTACCTTCCGGCGGGAGCGCGCGGGCCGGCGTTCCTGCTGCGCCAGAACTTTCGGTCGATCATGCGTTACAACCCCGCGCACAAGTACGCGCTGGCGGTGGGGCATCTCGCCGACCGATTGCAAGGCAGGGAGACCGTCCTGAGCTGGCCCGACGGCGTCAGTTCCATCGCGGAACCGGAACGAAAGGAACTGCAGCGGCTTCTGGCGGCGAGGGGATACGACATCGGCGAGGTCGACGGGATCATCGGCCCCAAGACCCGCGCCGCCATCCGGGATTACCAAAAGAAGAAAAGGCGTCCGGTGGACGGCTTCCCGCGGCTGGAGATCCTCCGGCTCCTGCGTTCCGACGCCTCCGCCGGCGTGCCGCGCCGCGAATAG
>LXNJ01002071.1_pt1 | contig 11248 bp, 9 predicted proteins | sample 809081 | NCBI WGS metagenome assembly LXNJ01 (sample SAMN04870510, study PRJNA318959) | sponge metagenome | biome: sponge; feature: marine sponge reef; material: water | host: Petrosia ficiformis | place: Greece: Milos, Mediterranean Sea | collected 2013-05-29 | depth 5-7 m
CCTGGATCGTTGACGTTGAACATCACCGATCCCAGCAGGGCCTCGACCCCTACTCAGGGACCCTCAACCACCCCGCGCCCCACGAATTCGCGAAGGCTCCAGAATCCTCAACCTCGAGGGCCTTCTCCGCAGACACGGGGATGGCTGAAGCGATCATTGTCGCTACCAAGAACACCGACACCCTCACGCTGGGTGAGCCGGTAACGGACACAGCCACTTACGCCGTACTGCATCGCCAGCCTGCGTCGCTACTGGAAGCTCTTGAGACAGTCCGAGCCATCCAGTCCGTCTGCGGCGAGCCCGGGACACAGCCGCTGCGCATCGGGAACAACCGGATCGGATGGCTTGCCGAAGCCGACTTCGGTCCGGAAGCCCGCGGCCATCCCGCCGGCGTTCTTAGTCCCGACGTTGCCGACGCCGCTAGTAGCCTTTCGGCTGGTGAGAACGTGCGGCTTCCGCGCGTTCGAACTCAACCGCTCCGAACCGTCGCCCTACGAGACCTCGGTAACCGTGGCCCCTACCACCTCGACATCAACGGAGCGCCTCCAAGTCCAGGAAGGCCGCCGCGCGGCCCCTTCGATGTGAACCCCAACGACCGCGCCAAGCACAAGCAGGCGTCCTGGCCGGTCCTGTGGAGCCACGAACACGAGCACGAGACGAGGATGAACGTGCTGCCCGACTCGGACGGCACGCCCCGACACGGCCACTTGTCGGCGGCACGAACCCTGTGGAGCGGTACATCGGCCGCGGCGGGAGCAACCCGCCTGCACATCAATCGCGACTTCCAGGTCAACTCCCAGCCGCTCGGAGCTTGTCTCACCCCCCGGGATGCTCTCGGAGGGCGAGCGTGGCCCTCGTTCGGCGTGGCGCCCGCGAACGAGTCGGACCGCCCGCTGTGGGAGAAGGCTCTGTGTGCGTGGCTCAATACCACGCCCGGGCTCGTCGCCCGCTGGTGGGTCTCCAGCCGCCAACAGAAGGGAAGAGCGAACCTCTCCATCACAACCATCGGCCTGATCCCCGTACCTGACTTGGCCGCGATCTCCCACGAGCAGTTGTCACTGCTCGCTGCGGCGTTCGACGGGCACGCCGACGAGGATCTGCTGCCCGCGAACGAGGCCTGGCACGACCCGGTCCGCCAGTCGCTCGACGAGTCGGTTCTCTGTGCCGCACTCGATCTTCCCAAGATCATCCTCGGTCCTCTGGAGACCCTGCGCGAGCAGTGGTGCGCAGAGCCCTCTGTACACGGAGGCAAGAGCACCCGACCCGCCTAGACCGTTGGGGCAATCACCGGCCAAGAGGAGATGTCGAGCAGGCAGCCACCATGCTCCTACAGGTCCCAATGTTCGGCACTGGTCATCTCTCACTGCTCGGTATCTGGAGACGTTCCGCCAGAACCCCAACATCGCCCTTCGGGATGATCTGCACCCTCAGTTCTCCGCCCATACCCTCCATGATTACTACCCAAAGTGAGTAACCATGTTCCTCCATCTTGTCCTTCGCGTACTTATGCCCCGTCAGGCCCATACGTTCAACGGGCTTGGTGTGATCCACAGCCAGGGTGATGCCACACAGACCCTTAATGGCAAGTGTTGTGTCAACCACAGTCGATTCAGGGTTGGATGCCAGTCGGAGGTACGTATCATCGAGTCTCTCCCTGCTCTCGTCGTCCCCGATCAACAGGCAGACGGAGCCCATCAGCCAATGAGGTGGCCGTGCGTTCTGCAAGCGGTCGATAAGGTTCCGCAGATTAGGCGGAAGAGGCTGTCTAGGTTTCGGTATATCCCGTTCAATTTCGCGTGAACGCGCGAAGTACCATCTGGTGATATCTTCTGTATAGTTTCCTAATGCCACGATGTCGTGAGCTTCGTCTGAATCAAGATATGGTTCAAGATGGAGCCCATCGCTGATGTAGCGTCCAAGCAGATTGATTTCATCTAGAGCGAGGACACTTTCAAACGCTTCTAGTTTGAAACGCCGGAACAAGAAGTCGAGAAACTCAGTGCCGCTCATCAAGTCGCCTATCACCATGAGATCCATAAGCGAGATGATCCACGACATGGAGCTACCTGTATCCAACGACAGTGCATCCATCATCTTGTGATGTTCTGCAGACCAAGGAGTGATGTCATCTAACGTAACGATGACTTCGATCTGAATGGGCAGGGCGAGCGCGGCACATGCTCGCTGTTCAATCCCGAGAGATTCGCAGCTGCTATCAACAAGAGCTCGGGTCAGAGCTTGATGTTGCACAGATGCGTTACCAATCTGCGCCTTCAAGTCTCTTGCTATTCGCTCCCGCGAGCCGCGACGTGCAGATGGGCTAATGCGCCCCGACTTTGCTTGAATCCGCAGTGCTACATCATCACAGGCAACTAGGCCATCCAGTTCGCCTTGTGTAGCATCAGATCTCCAAGCTAGTCGAGTCCATGACTGACTACTAGGCAACATGCCCGCGAGTATTCTTGTCGATTCAGTCTCTACAAATCTGCTTCTAAGATCGAGATACCGCTCCCACACATCTTGTTCTGCTTTAAGCAGATCCTCCACGCGTGGCCGCAATGCATCTCGGAACGTCCCGAGCGCCGGTATCAGAAATCGTCCATCTACTTCATAGAAGGGGGTCAGCGTCGGTGGTTGACTGCCGTACGGATAGTCATGATGCTGTTCTCGGTAGTTGCTCTCGTTGAATGTAAAGGATCGCAGGAAGGCTGCAACGGCTTCTTCGTCAATACCTGTGACATCTGCAAGTTCTTGAGGGGAGACACTGGCAGTGGCAAAGGCATCTGAGAAGGTCGCGGTGAGATGTACTCCGGCGACTGCTTGCTTTGCCTGTGTGGGCGACAGGCTAGCCAACATCTCAACAGGTGAGCCATCAGTAGTCGTGTGACCTTTACGCCTTGCTCGCTTAACCTCCTTTCTGAGGCCCTGAGCCATTTCGCGGAAGTCCTCGGTTCGCTCGTGAATGCGGGCGGTCCACAATTCTTCAATGGCTTCAACGAGTTGTATCGCTTCTCTAGCAGTGAAGCCCATCACTCTACGGCAATCTCCATCTATCGGATCAAAGCAACCAAATGCAACACGATCTAAGTGTTCTACATAGCCAGACCCGCGAACTGTCATCGAGTGGAATCTTGCCCCAACTTGGAACTCATCTAGTGTGGACGGTTCGCCCTCGATGCCATACCCTTCTCTTCCGAACCCAAGAACTAGGAGCATTTGCGAAGCTGAGAATATCTCTTGCACCAAATGCACCGCTTCGTCGGTTTGGTGTGCCTGTTCAGCAGGTGTGGCGTCAACCGGAGTATCAGCAGCCAATCCTATCCCAGCGGCCTGCAATGCCAAGTATTCAAGATGGGAGGGAAGGCGTACGTTCTCGGACTCTCTGAAGGTCTCGGGATCGTGGTTCTGGTACGCGAGCGCTGCCTGTGCTACGAGATCCGGTCGATCGGCCTCCCGCAGTATCTCCAAGAGACGTGCCCGAGCTTGGGTGCGTCGTTCCTCCAAGTCGGGGATCGTGGCGATGATGGCCTCCCGCATGTCGATCTCTTCTTCTTGTTCTGGCTGCATGACGGATGAACTTCTGCCTGCTAGAGCGCATCTGCTGGCTCGACGGCCCTGATCGCAGGTCAGGCTACCAACCCGATGTCACAGGCCAGCGGTCGAACTGCCCCTGTCGGGCACGTCCAGCAGGGTCGTAAGACTACACTCTTGTGGCTCTCCGCGTTTCAGGTCGGGGTGAGGGTGTCGAGCAGGGCCCAGTCAGGCTTGCCGGCATAGAGCAGCGCCCGGATGCGGTAGATGCTCCTATGTTTGTCAAGTCGTGATTTCGGCGAGGTGTTGTTGGTATCGTTGGGCGAGGTCGCGGTTGTGGCGGAGGCCTCGTTCGAGTTCTGAGATGCGGGTGGCGTGGGTGTTGAGGGCATGGGCTGTGTCGTTGAGGGTGAGTCCGTGTCGGGTTCGTTGTCGGCGCAGGTCCGCTCCTTGGGGGATCTCGGGCGGGTCGGTGAGCAGCTGAACCTCACCGGGTTTCACGCAGGCTGTTTGGTTTGAGTCTCAGCCCGGTGGGCTGAGTGCTGTTGACGGTAGTGGAGGTCCTCGGCTTCGGCTGGTGGGATCCGGCCGGGGTTGTGGTGGTGGATGCGCCGGTTGTTGAACCAGTCGACCCATTCCAGGGTGGCGAGTTCGAGGTCTTCGAGGCCCCGCCAGGGGCCGCGGTGGCGCACGAGTTCGGTCTTGTAGAGCCCGATGATCGTCTCGGCCAGCGCGTTGTCGTAGCTGTCGCCGCGGGACCCCACCGACGCGACGGCGGCGTTGGCGGCGAGGCGCTCGCTGTAGCGAATCGACAGATATCGACCGCCGCGGTCGCTGTGATGGATCACACCGGCGACGCTGCGGCCGGCGCGGTCGCGTTCCCAGATGGCCTGCTCGAGGGCGTGCAGCGCCAGGTCGCTGCGCAGCGACCTCGAGGCCTGCCAGCCCACGATGCGGCGGATGTAGGCGTCGGTGACGAAGGCCACATACACGAATCCCGACCAGGTCCGCACGTAGGTGATGTCCGCGACCCACAGCCGGTTCGGGGCGGGCGCCGAGAACCGGCGCTCGACAAGGTCCCGGGGCCGCTCAGTTGCTGTGTCGGCGACGGTGGTGCGCCTGGGCTTGCCCCGCATCACGCCGCGAAGGCCCAGGTCGCGCATCAGCCGCTCCACGGTGCAGCGAGCCACGGAGTGCCCCTCGCGGTTGAGCTGGGCCCACACCTTCGGCGCCCCATACACCCCGAAGTTCTCCGCATGCACCCGAGCGATCTCGGCTTTGAGGTGCTCGTCGCGCTTCGAGCGCGCCGAGGGAGCCCGACCCTTGGCGGACCAATACGTCGACGGGGCGAACTGCAGCGCCCTGCAGATCGGCTCGACCCCGAAACGGTCCCGGTGGGCGTCGATGTAGGCCATCATCGTCTCCGGCCGTCGAGCTCGGCCGCGAAGAAAGCCGAAGCCGACTTCAAGATCTCGTTCGCCCGACGCAGCTCCCGATTCTCGCGCTCGAGACCCTTGAGCCGCTCACGCTCATCCGTAGTGAGCCCCGGCCGCCGGCCAGAGTCGACCTCGCTGCGGCGCACCCACTTGCGCACCGTCTCCGGCGTCGGACCCAGCTTGTGGGCCACCGACGAGATCGCCTCCCACTGCGAACCGCAATCCCGCTGGACCTCGAACACCATCCGAACCGCACGCTCGCGCAACTCATCCGGATACTTCCCCGGACGTCGCTGCTCTGACATGGCTCCATCTGTGATGATCAACCAGCGGCCTGACCGGTCGTGATTCGGTTGGGACTGGTGTCGTGTCGCCTGACTCGTGGCTCCATTGGCTGGTTTGCCTTTGATAGGACTTGTCGGCGACACGCACCGGACCCGGCCGATCCCGGAGTCCGCTGACTTGATCAGGAGCTTGACCGCCGCATCGCGACTGCGAGGGCGTGTCCCGTCACAGATCTGTCGCAGCCCCGAGATCGACCGGACCCGCAACGTCACCCGATCCAGGAGACAGCCCCATGCCCACCCTCGCTGACACCGTCGACGTCGTCATCGGCGTCGACCCGCACAAGCACAACCACACGGCGGCCGTCGTCGCCGCCGACACCGGCAAGCACCACGCCAGCTTCACGGCCGCTTCGGACCCAGATGGGTTCGCTGAACTGGTCGCCTTCGCCGACGAGCATCCGGGAACCCGGTGCTGGGTGATCGAAGGCTATGGCAGCTGGGGCCGTGGTCTGGCGACCTGGCTTCTTGCCAGCGGCGAAGGGGTCCGCGAGATCGACAGCCCGATCCGCCCCGCTCGGCGGATGGGAAAAAAGACCGACGACCTCGACGCTGTGCGCGTGGCCCGAGAAGCCATCGGCCGCGAATACCTGGCCACACCTCGTGACACCGGCGACCGAGACGCTCTCGCAGCCCTGCTCGTCGCTCGACGCTCGGCGGTGGAGATGACCGGTGACACCGAACGCCAGCTCGTCTCCCTCGCCGCCATCTGCCCCGAGCCCCTCGCCGTTCGGCTCCGAGGCAAGACCACCGCTCAAATCGTCGACACGTGCATCCGCTGGCGACCCGCCGGCAATACCTCCATCACCGGTGTCGCCGAGGCTATGCGATCCCTTGCCCGCCGGATCCGTGCCCTGCGGGCCGAGGCAGAAGGCCACCAACAACGCATCAAGGACCTCGTCAAACAATGGCGACCCGACCTCCTCGAGCTCGTCGGAGTCGGCCCCATCGTCGCCGCGACAGTCCTCGTTGTCTGGTCCCACCCAGGCCGCATCCGCAGCGAGGCAGCCTTCGCCATGCTCGCTGGCGTCGCTCCCATCCCCGCATCATCGGGCATGACCAACCGGCACCGCCTCAACCGGCGAGGAGACCGTCACCTCAACTGCGCCATCCACATCGTCGCGCTCCAACGCCAACGGCGCGACACCGCCACCAAGGCCTACTTCGAACGCCGCAGATCCGAGGGCAAGACCGACCGCGAAATCCGCCGATGCCTCAAGCGCTACATCGCACGAGAGCTCTACCGCGTCCTCGAATCAGGACTTGACAAACAATAGGAGCGTCCTCTCAAGGGTCGGAGCCTGCGCAATACCCGGTGAGGTTCAAGCCGGTAGATCTCGCGTGCGATGTGGCGTTTGAGCCAGCGCAGGATCTCGCGTGTGGTCTTGCCTTGGGCGCGGCGGCGTTGGGCGTAGGCGATGGTGCGTTCGTCGACGCGCAGTCTGGTCATGGCGATGCGCCACAGGGCGTTGTTGGCTTGGCGGTTGCCGCCGCGGTTGAGTCGGTGGCGCACTGTGGTGCCTGAGGACGCCTCGATGGGGCTGGTCCCGCACAGAGCGGCGAAGGACGCTTCGCTGCGCATCCGGGTGGGGTTGTCGCCTGCGGCCACCAAGAGCGCGGCGGCGGTGTCGGCGCCGACGCCGAGGGTGACAAGCAGCGCCGGGTTGGCCTGCGCGCACAGGTTGAGCAGCTCGGTGTCGAGATGGTTGATCTCGGCGCTGAGCGCCTGGTGGCGCCGTGCCAGTGTCCCCAGCGCGAGCTTGGCCGTTGCGGAGGTGGCGTCTGTGGCGCAGCCGCTGAGCATGCGGGCGCAGGCGTCCACGACAGCGGCGGTGTGCAGGCCGCGCAACCGATCTTTGAGTTGCTCGTCGGCGGTAACGATGAGGCTGTTGATCTGGTTGGCGGCGACGGTGCGGGCCTTGACCGCGGAGCGTCGGGCCACGCTGAGCATGCGGATCGCCTCCACGTGCCCGTCGGCGGCTTTGGGCACCGCGGTGGCCTCGCGGCTGAGCGCGGCGCGTGCCGCCGAGTGGGAATGGTGGGTGAGTTGCTCTCCCTCAGGGAACTCCATTTCGCCTTCACGGAACTCGAAGCCGACCTCGATGAACTGGCTGGGAGGTACCGCACTTAACGGTCAGCCGCCCTTGTCCCAGCGGGCCTGAGGCTGAGGGGCAGCTTCCCACGGGGGCGGTAGCTTCTGTGGCCGTTCGACCACATCCACCCTGTGAGTACGTTCGTTCCCCGCGCTTTGCAGTTACCGTACGGTAACATAGGGGCATGAGTTCCGATCTGGTGCGACAGCCCGTTCACAAGCGTCACATAAGGCGTTCCGACCAGTTCGGAGCAGCTTTGAGGTCGGTGCGCCTGCATCACGGCATGACGCAGGCTGAAGTGGCGGAGAAGGCAAGGGTTACCCGCAAGTGGCTCTCCCAGGTGGAGAACGGCAAGCGCACTGCCGAGCTGGGGCTTGTCTGCCGCGTCGTGGACATTCTCGGCTGTGAGATACATCTCGTAACTGTTTCTGAGCCGTCGTTCGACCTTGAAGCCCACGTTGCGGCGTTGGCCGACTCGGGGTTGGAGCCGTGAAACTCGATGTGCTCATCGGGGGCAGACTGGCGGGGAGTCTCGACCTGAGCAACACGGCGCGCCCGGTCTTCTCCTACGACGGTTCGTATCTGCAACAGCCCGACGCAACGCCGCTGTCTACCCGGTTCCCGCTCGATGATCTGCCCGTGTCGGATGTCTCGCTCCGTCACTGGCTGATGGGGATGCTCCCCGATGATGAGCGTGTGCTGCGCTCATTGTGCGAAGAGCACGATGTGAGCGGTTCAGACAGGCTCGCTCTGCTAGGCACGCCCATGGGCGTTGAGTGCGCTGGGGCCATCCAGTTCTGCCGACCAGACGTGACCGAGGGGCTGCTGGACGGTGAGGGCGGACTCCGCCAACTCTCTGACAGCGAGGTCGTTGGTTGGCTTCGCAACCTCAGAAACGATCCCGCCTATCGTCCCGAACCGGCGCTGGTGTCCTCCGGGTTCAGTCTCGCCGGGATGCAACCCAAGATCGCTCTGCGCCGCCGTGACAGGAAATGGCACGTTCCCTGGGGTGCCGAGCCGAGCAGCCACATCATCAAGGTCGCTCGCAGCGACACGTACGCCCATGAGGCGGTCATGGAGCACCTGACGATGCAGACCGCGACACGAATGGGGATCATGGCCGCGCCGACTGCGGTGATGTGCGTAGAGGATGTCGAAGCCATCATCGTCACCCGCTATGACCGAGCGCCCCTTGGCGGCTCGTCCCTGAGAAGAGTTCACCAAGAGGATTTCTGTCAGGCTCTTGGGTTCTCTCCCGACATGAAGTATCAGTACCAAGGAGGCCCTACTCCTGACGCCATCGCCAGTGTTCTTGGGCGTGTGGACCGATCCGACCCTGCCATGCGCGAGAAGTTCTTGGACATGTTGGTGTTTCAGTGGCTCATCGTGGGCAACGACGCTCACTCCAAGAATTACGCTCTGCTGCTCAGCGGCGGAGACTGCCAGATTGCGCCACTCTATGATGCCTGTTCGTGGATACCGTATCGCCGCGGCGAGCCGATTTCAAGACAGCGTATCGCCATGAAGATCGGCGGCGACTATCGAGTGAGCAGTGCAGACCAGCCGACTGCGATGATTCGCACTGCTAAGAGACTGGGCTTACCAGAAGCAGCGACAACTGAACGCTTTGAGAGTCTCGCCGCCGCGATGCCGGACGCTTTGGCCGATGCCATCAACCACCTGCCAGAGTCAATCGCTGATATGCCAATCATCGGGAACTATGCAATCGAACAGCCTCGGCGCGCTAGACAGTGCGAACAGATAGCGCACGGGGCGTCGAAGATGGTGCACACTCGTCGTTCTCCGTACTCTCAGGCAGAGGGCAGCGAGGAACCAAGTATCGCGCCCGTCGTGCAAGAGTTGTCGTCGCAATCCCGAAGTGCTAGATCGAAACAGTCTAGGCGCTCATCAGGCATTTGTGGTGCACCCATCGGTAAGAACAAGGTATGCAACAATCCGAAGCCTCCGGTCGGCGGCAAGTGTGCAGCAGGCCATCGACGGAACTGACGAACCGCATGGGGATAACCGATTCCTGTTACGCGCCGCTCTGGCCACCAGTTATGTCACTTTTCCTGAATTCTGTGGGGCACCAAGGGGCTACGCTGCGGGGCAACAACATTTTTGGGGGTGTTCCTACCCCGAGGTCAAAGGAATGCGCGAACCGTCCACAATTTGTGATGTGTCAAGACATCGGAACCTTGCGAACCCACGCGTGGGTGGTGTCGGACTGTTAGGGGCCCAGGAGGGTGATGGGCACAACGGCGATGTCGTCGACGGTCTCGAAGGCTCGTCCCACCGCAGTCAGAACGATCAGGCGCGAGGGCTCGCCAGCCTGCTGGGTGTCCACCTTGCTGCGGACACGGCGCAGGGACTCGACGGCTGAGGCGATGGCGTCGATGCCGCCGAGCTTGATCTCCACAGCCGCCCAGTCGCCGGTGCCACGAGTGATGATCGCGTCGGCCTCGAGGTTCTTGGAGTCGCGGTAGTAGCGAACCTCCACTCTCGCCGCTTGTGAGTACACCCGCAGGTCGCGCAGCGCCAGAGACTCGAACAGCAGCCCGAGGACGGCCAGGTCGGCGCGAAGACCCGCTGGCGAGGCCCGCAGCGCGGCCGCCGCCAGCGACGGGTCGGCGAAGTAGCGTTTGGGCGTCGATCGCAGCGTCGCGCTGCCGCGAAGGTGGGTGGACCACGCGGGCAGCGGCTCGATCACGAACGCCTCCTCCAGGCGGTCCAGGTACCTTCTCACGGTGTCGCGGTCCGACGGTCCACCCGTGTCGGCCGTCAGGGTCCTCGCCGAGGCCGAAGTGCCCTCGTTGCGGGCCAGAGACGAGATCAGCGCCAGCATCTTGAGCGGATCGTGGGAGACCTCGCCACCGCGGAGGTCGACCATCGCGACATCCCGCAGATAGTCGCCCAGGCGGGCAGCCGCATCGGCGGGATCCAATCCGATGAAGCGGGGGAATCCGCCCCGGCACACCAGTTCGGCCACTCGCTGCAGATCGGGCTCCGCAGCATCGGCGCGGCACGGCCCGCCGCCCAGCAGACCGCTGAGCGAGATGCGGCCGGTCGAGTCTCCCGACTCGAACAGCGACATCGGACGCATCCGCAGCCGGGCCACCCGGCCCGCGCCGCTGTGGTCGGTGATGGAGTAGGTGGGCCGGACCGATCCGGCCAGGATGAACTGCCCGTTGAGTGCCCGGTCGTCGCAGGCGTGTCGCATCGCGTTCCAGACGCCGTCAGCGAGGTGCCACTCGTCCAGCAGTCGGGGGGTGTCGCCCACGAGGAACGCGGCGGGGTCAGCCTCCAGTCTGATGCTCGTCGATGGGAGCGCGTCGAACCGGACGACGCTGTCGGCGAAGCGTCCGCCCGTCCACGTCTTGCCGCATGCCCTGGGGCCTTCCACCACGACGGCGGGAGACGACCTCAGAGAGTCCACCATCTGTTGGTCCACCACCCGTGGCCTGTATCCGGCCGGCGCCACGCTCCCCATCTCCATACCGCAGATTATACCCGAGTGATACCGCAAAATTTGCGCTGGCTATACCGCAGAAAAAACTCTCACCATGCCGCAGAATATGCCGAGGGGCCAGAACCACCGATGGATCTACCAGGCGGCGGTCATGAAGTTGCCGTAGAGCTGCTGGACGTCGGACACGAAGCCCTTCATCATGTGGCGGTCGGCGTCGGCGGCCAGAGCACCCGGACCTTTTGTGGGCTTTAGTGTTTTTGTGAGCTTTAGTGTTTTGTGAGCTCCTATGTCAAGGAGGGGGTGGGGTTGGTGTGTTGGAGGTCTGCTTGGAGGTGTGTCCAGACGCGGTCTGAGATGCGGCGTTTGAGGGCTCGG
>LXNJ01002072.1_pt1 | contig 11248 bp, 11 predicted proteins | sample 809081 | NCBI WGS metagenome assembly LXNJ01 (sample SAMN04870510, study PRJNA318959) | sponge metagenome | biome: sponge; feature: marine sponge reef; material: water | host: Petrosia ficiformis | place: Greece: Milos, Mediterranean Sea | collected 2013-05-29 | depth 5-7 m
CCCGGTGCGACGCCGACGTCCTTGCACGCGGCCGCGATCTTGTCGAGTGCGGCGTGGTACTTCGGATTCGTGTAGTCGAGCGGTACATCGATGTTGATCGACAGATCGGACGGCCCGACCAGCAGCACGTCGATGCCGTCGACGCTCAGGATGTCCTCGATGCCGTCCAGGGCTTCCTGGGTCTCGATCATCGGAATGATCAGGAGTTGCTCGTTGACGGCGTCCATGTACTCGCGATAGCTCCCGAACTCGCCCCACTCGCCGCGCATGCCGGCCGAACTCCGAGCGCCGGCGAACGGGTACTTGCACCAGTTCACCATGCTCTCCGCCTCGGCCTTGTTGTTCACCATGGGGACCACGATGCCCTTGGCCCCGATATCGAGCGCATAGCAGATCTGATCCGGGCGCAGGTCGCCGACCCGGACGATCGGGCTGGCGTCGGTGCCCCGCGTGCCGCCCACGGCGCGCGCGAGCCCCTTGATGTCATCGGTCGAATGCTGCGTGTCGAAGAGCAGGAAGTCGAAACCCGCGCCTGCCAGGAAACGCGCGTCGCTGCTGGCCCCCGCAGTGGTTCCGACAACGGTCTCTCCGGCCTTCAGCTTGTCCTTGGTGCGATGCATTGGATAGGTATCCCTCGAAAAAGCGGTCAAGCGTAAGTGCTGGCACGGGAAAGCGCCAGCCCGACGACCGGCTGGCGTGCGGTCGCGCACCCGGTACTCAAGAGGACGACTCGCGAGCGAGTAGAGCCCGCTTGCGTTCCACGCCCCAGCGGTAGCCGCCGACCGCGCCGTCGCGGCGGACTACTCGGTGGCAGGGGATTGCCACAGCGAGCGGATTGGCGGCGCACGCGTTCGCCACCGCCCTTGCAGCCGTTGGCGAGCCGAGCCGATCGGCAATGACGCCGTAGCTTGCCGTTGAGCCCGCGGGGATGTCTTGAAGCGCCCGCCAGACCCGGCACTGAAACGCCGTGCCGCGGATGTCGAGCGGCAAGTCGAGGCCGAGCCGGGGCGCTTCGACGAGACCAACGACTCGGGCTACCAGAGACTCGAACGCCTGGTCTGCGCCAACCAGTTCAGCGCGCGGAAAACGGTCCTCCAGCTCGCACACCAGGGCGGCTGGATCGTCGCCCAACTGAATCGCGCAGACGCCTTTGGCGGTCGCGGCCACCAGGATCGAACCCAAAGTGCATTCCCCGAGCGCGAATCGAATCGTCTCGCCGGTACCACCGTCCCGAAACACGGCGGGAGCCATGCCCAGCATCTCGGACGACGCGGCGTAGAACCGTCCGCTCGAGCTGAAACCCGCGTCGTAGAGGGCGTCGGTGACCGTTCGCGACGTGCCGAGCGCCTCGCGGGCCCGGTCCGCACGGCTGGCGGCCGCGTAGGCTCGCGGGGTGAAGCCTGTAACGGCCTTGAAGACCCGGTGGAAGTGGAACCGACTCATGCCGGCTGCCTGCGCGAGCGTGTCGAGGTCCGGCAGCTCCTCCGCCGTCTCCACGAGGCGGCACGCCGCCGCCACCGACCGCGCGTGCCGCTCGGCGAGCGACGGCTCCTCGGGGCGACAACGGCGACATGGCCGGAAGCCCGCACTCTCGGCGTCGGCGCAGGACGCGTAGAAGCGCACGTTCTCGCGCATGGGCCGGCGGGCCGCACAACCGGGACGACAATAGACGCCGGTCGTCACGACGCCGTAGACGAACTCGCCGGCTTGAGCGTGGTCGCGTTGCACGACCGCCTCCCAGCGTTCGTCGTCGCCGCCAAATCGCGGGGCCTCCGACGCTGGCATGGCATGCGCTTGTGTCACGTTGACGTCTCCCTGCGGCGGCCCGGTGCGACCTGATGGGCATCCTAGGCCCGACGGCGCGGTCGCGCAGCCCGATTCTTGCTCTCGAATTAGGCGCTAAACTCGCATCCGTTGAAAGAGCGCTCGTGCGAAGACGATGGCCGACGACCCGACCTCCCCTGGTGACTTGATCCCCCGCGAGTTCCTGCCCGAGAACGTCGCGGCCTTGTCCGGCGAGGCCGATCGCATGACGGATGCCGAGTGGTTCGCCTCCGGCGAGCCGTTCAAGTCGATGCACAAGAACAACCCGTGGCTCAAGCCGCCGGTCGGCGGAAACGGTATCAGGGCGACACGACCGGACGGCTCGCTCACGGAGCGCTTCCGGTGTCCGCTCTTTGAGGCGGGCAAGAGTGCGGAGGGCGGTGGATTGAATGGCACGCCGTACTACGACACGACCGTCGCCCGTAAACACAACTACTGGAAGCAGTTCAACGACCTGCCCCACGAAACGAAGGACATCAACCTGGCGCGCCACCACCTTCGGAAATACGGCTTCTGCCTGATCGAAGAGGCAATGAGCGAGCACCAGTGCCGTTACATGCGCGACCGGCTCGAGGAGCAGGCGGTTGCCGAGCGCGAGTGCGGACTCGCCGACATGACACCGCACTTCCACATCATGTGGACCCTGGTGAACAAGGGCGAGTGCTTTGCGAAGTGCATCGAGTTCGACCCGGAATGGGTCCAGGGCGGACCCTTGATCGAGCAGCTCAACAACGAGCTTCTCGGTCGGGGCCACTACGCCTACTCGTTCGCCTCGAACATCGCCCGACCCGGCAGCTATCCACAGAACCTGCACCAGGACTCGGGTGCGATCCATCCGATCCAGACGCCCGGGGCGCCGATCCTCGTGAACACCGTCTACATCATGCAGGACGTCAACGAGGTCAACGGGGGCACCCTCGTGATTCCGACCAGTCACCGACTGGTGTCCTCCGTCAAACCCGGCGAGGAAGTCGGTCCGCTGCCACCCGCCGTCAACGTCGAAGCCAAGGGCGGGACCGTCCTGCTGATGGACGGCCGGCTCCTGCACGGTACGGGCGTCAACCACACCGACGAGTGGCGCTACATCATGACCAACTCCAACGTCAAACCGTGGCTGCGCCAGCAGGAGAATTGGCAGCTCTCGGTGGATCCCGAGGTCCTGCGCAACGCCTCCGACAAACTGCTGCAGCGGATGGGTTTCCACTCCTCGGGGCTGATCGAAATCGCCACCTATTCGGGACCGATGACGACGCGCGCGCTGCGTCTGGCTATGGAGGACGGGGACTACCAGCGCATTCGCGAGATGCGCTCGCCGGTGCCGGGAGATGTCAAGGAAGGGCTCGGGATCCATCGCATGAAGCGCAAGATCGACGCCGCACGGGCGGCCAAGGCAGGCAAGTGACCGTTGCCCATGAGGTTGACATCTGGCGTACATATGGGCTGAATGTGGACTCATAGTTTCCATATTCGGGCCTAAAATGGACTTTCTAGGTCGATTTTTCAGAATTCCGGAGCGAAGCTGCTTTCTGTTCGGACCGCGCGGAACGGGCAAATCCACGCTCTTGCGGGAGCGACTTCCCGACGCCTTGCACCTCGACCTGTTGGATCCCGCGTTGCATCGATCGCTCTCGGCTCGTCCGGAGCGTCTGCGCGAGTTGCTTGCGGGTGCACCGAACGTCGGAACGGTGGTGATCGACGAGATCCAGCGCGTGCCGGAACTCCTGACGGTGGTCCACGCGGTGATGGAGGAGCCTGCGCGGCGGCGCTTCGTATTGACCGGATCGAGCGCCCGGAAGCTTCGGCGCGGCGGGGTGGATCTGCTTGGCGGGCGCGCGTTGAACTGCACACTGCACCCCTTCATGGCGGCGGAGTTGCCGACCTTCGATTTGGACGAGGCGCAGAAGTTCGGCCTGCTCCCGCTCGTGGTTGGCTCCGATGACCGCGCGGCTACGCTCGATGCGTATGCCAGCTTGTACGTAGACCAGGAGGTTCGGGCCGAAGGGCTTACGCGGAATACGGGCAACTTCGTGCGGTTCCTGGAAGCGGTGAGTTTCTCGCACGGCACGCAACTCAACGTCTCTTCCGTGGCGCGAGACTGCGAGATCGAGCGCAAGGTGGTCGCCGGCTACCTGGGCATTCTGGAGGACCTGCTACTGGCATTCCGGCTGCCGGTCTTCCGAAGACGCGCCAAGCGGGCGCTTGTGGTGCATGAGAAACTCTATCTGTTCGACGCGGGCGTGTTCCGCTCGCTGCGCCCGCGAGGTCCGTTAGACGCCCCGGAGGAGATTGCCGGCCAGGCCCTGGAAGGTTTGGTGGCGCAGCACTTGCGGGCTTGGGCCGCCTACTCGCAGCACGATGCGGAGGTGTTTTACTGGCGTACCCAGGGTGGTACGGAGATCGATTTCGTCGTGTACGGCGAGTCCGGCATCCAAGCGTTCGAAGTCAAGAATGCGGCCAGGGTGTACCGACGTGACCTGAGACCGCTCAAGGCATTCCGCGACGACTATCCCGAGGCCGAGGCGGCCGTGCTCTATCGGGGCCGCGACCGCCTCGAGATCGACGGAATCCGGTGCCTGCCGGTGGCCGACTTCCTGCGCGCGGTCGTGCCGGATCGGGGCTTGTTCGAGGCCGTGTGAGGACCAGGGCCGACTACGGGACGGACGTCATCGTCATCGGTGGTGGACACAACGGCCTTGTCTGCGCCTGCTACCTCGCCAAGGCGGGCTTGAGCGTCCGCGTCCTGGAACGTCGCTCCATCGTCGGCGGCACGGCCGTTACCGAGGAGTTCCATCCGCGATTCCGCAACTCCACGGCCAGTTACACGGCTGGCCTGCTCGCACCCGAGGTGATCCGCGACCTGCGCCTGAAGTCCCACGGCTTGCGCTTCGTCGCACGTCCGCAGGCCAATTTCCTGCCGTTGTCGGAGCGAGACTCGCTCACGATCTTCAACAGCGATGCGGACACCGCGCGAGAGTTCGCCCGTTTCTCTACGGCCGATGGGCGTGCGTTGGCGGGTTTCCGTGCGATGGTACGGGACGTCGGCGACCTGGTTCGTCGGCAGATGCGGCGCGCGCCACCCAACGTGGGTGGAGGCATCGGCGATTTCTGGGAGGCCGGGTTGGCGGCTTTGGCAGCGGCGGGCCTCGCGATGCCGCGACGGCGGGACCTGGCAGATCTGTTCCTCAAGCCGGTTGGCGATCTACTCGACGCGTGGTTCGAGAATACGCACGTCAAGGCGGCGCTCGCCTTCGATGCCGTGGTGGGCAACTTCGCCTCGCCCTACGCGACAGGGACGGCGTATGGCCTGCTCCACCACGCGCTTGGCGAACTCGATGGCGTACGCGGCGCATGGGGGCATGCGATCGGCGGCATGGGTGCCATCACCGAGGCCATGCTCGCCGAAGCGCAAGCGCTCGGCGTCACGGTCGAAACCGAAGCCGAGGTCGTCCGGGTGAGCGTCGCGCAGGGACGGGCGACCGGGGTGGAACTCGCCGACGGCACGACGCGAACCGCACGCCGGGTCGCTGCCAATGTCGCGCCCAAGGTGCTCTACCGAGACCTCGTGGAAAGTCGCTGCTTGGACGACGAGTTTCTGCGCCGGATCCTGACTACGCGCACCGAGTCGGCGACGCTACGGATCAACGTGGCGCTTCGGGAGTTGCCGGACTTCACCTGCAGACCCGGCATCGAGGCCCAGGACCATCACGGCGCGGGGATCGTGATCGGTCCGACCATGGACTACCTCGAGCGCGCATACCTGGATGCGCGGCGGGGTGACTTCTCCGACTCGCCGGTGATCGAGATGCTGATTCCATCCACCGTGGACGACTCGCTCGCACCGCCGGGCCAGCACGTCGCCAGCCTGCTCTGCCAGCATTTTCCGCGGGACCGGGACTGGGATGTCCTCCGCGAGTCGGCCGCCGGTACGGTGTTCGCCACCATCGATCGCTTCGCGCCCAACTTTTCCGACGCGGTGATCGCCCGCCAGGTGTTCACCCCGGTCGACCTCGAGCAACGCTTCGGGCTCCCGGGCGGGGACATCTTCCACGGCGCGATGTCGCTCGATCAGCTATGGGCCAACCGACCGGTGATGGGCTACGCGGACTACCGGGGACCGATCGGGGGCCTCTACCACTGCGGCGCAGGAGCCCATCCGGGCGGTGGCGTCAGCGGCTTGCCGGGCCGCAACGCGGCGCGCGAAATCCTGCGAGATCAGCGGCGAGGCGCGACGTAACGACCGGTTCGTGGCGTTTCGCGGAAAGGGCACACCAGATACCGCCGCAATGGGACTTGACATTCCAATGGCAAGTTGATTTCATCCTAGATCTGGTAGTACCTGTTTCAACATATACAAGCACTTTAGACATGGTGGCCAATGTACGCGTGGCAGACGAAGTCTGGCTCGCAGCCGCAACCCTCCACCGCAATCATCCAGATCGAACCGACTTCTCCGTCGACGAGATCATGGCCCAAGCGGAGTCGGCCGACATCACCGGCCAGCCGCTACGGCCCGGCGTCAAGGTCCACGTCTATCAGCACTGCGTTGCCAACAAGCCGCCCAATCCGGGGCGTTACCGCATGCTCTACGAGACCGCATCTGGCCGGCGACGCTTGTTTCGACCCGGTGACCCTTGTCAGCCGCGCCGCTCCACCGGCAAGCACGTGCCTGTCCGCGAAGCGATTCCGGCCCAACATCGTGACCTCCTCGATTGGTACGTCGAGGAGTATTGCGACGCCGCCGGCCAAACGGACGATCCCGTGCTGGCGCTACGCGGCCTCGGCAAGGAGATTTGGGCCGACGAAGATGCAGACGCCTACGTTCGTCGTCAACGGGCCGACTGGCGATGAGCCGCATATTCTGGGACACGAATCTGTTCGTGTACCTGCTCGAGGACAAGGGTGAACTTACGGAATCGGTCGTCGCCTTACGCGAGCGCATGGTCGAACGGAAAGATGAGTTGCTCACGTCGACACTGACCCTTGGCGAGATTCTGGTTAGACCTGTTGAAGCGGGCGACGAAACCCTTGCGAACCGCTATGAACAGGCCATTGCCACTGCGGCGATTGTGCTGCCGTTCGATCGCGCTGCCGCGACCACGTTCGCTTCAATTCGCGGTGATCGGTCGATCGCGCCACCTGATGCGATCCAGCTTGCCTGCGCGTCGGTCGCAGGCGTTGACATGTTCGTCACGAACGACCTTCGGCTAAGCCGCAAAGTGGTGCCTGGAATCCACTTCATCCAATCACTGGCAAACGCGACATTTTGAGTCGAGGGGGGTTGCATGGATGGCACCGATACTCAACCTCGACGGGTGCCGCTTCACGTAGCTTAGGCGGGCAGACAAGGAACCGTGACGGCGCGCAATGCGACCTTCCTGCAGCCATACAACAGGCGCGTCCATTCACCGGAGTGCGCTGTGCATCCGGCTGGCTTTTCCGGGCACGGTCACGGTGGCGCGTATCGCCGCTCCGCCGTCAACCAAGCACACGTAGCGCGTTTTCGGGCGCCTCGTCGAGGATCCTGAGCAACGCCCTGGGGCCGGCGAAGCCAGCGGCGAACAAGATAACCACTTGGAAAATAGCAAGAAATCTCTCCTCTCCCCCCATGACACCCCCCAAGATACCCTGCAAGTTACCGAGTGCGTCGAGCGCTTGATCGGCGCAGTCCAACGCGAGACGAGCCGCACCGAATTGCCGGCCGCGCTGAACCTGCGCGACCGGCGCAGCTTCATCGTCACCTACCTCAAGCCCGCACTCGAGGCCGGTTTCATCGAAATGACCTTGCCGGACAAACCCACGAGCAGAAACCAGCGGTACCGTCGCACGGCTGCCGGAGATGCGCTGGCTCGCCAACTCACGGAATCCAGCAAGTGAACTCCCCCACCATCGTCTCGAAGGTCTGGAGTCTTTCTGCGCCGACCGCCGTGACGATGGAGTCGGTTATGGCGACTATCTTGAGCAGTTGTTGGCCTACTTGACCTTCCTCAAGATGGCGGACGAATACGCCAGACCGCCTTAACGGGATCCGCTACGGCGGGACGGTCATCGAGGAAGCGCCTGTCGCCTTTCCGTCCTGGGGCGCTCGCTCGGAAATCGTGCCCCAATCCCCTACGTGCGCCGCGGCCGCGGCGCCCTCGGCGCCCGCGGATGCGCGTTCGACATGTCCATCAGCTTGTCGGTGTGCTCCAGCAGATCCTCGTAAGTCGCACCCGCTCCCAACTGAACCGGATCATTCACCCAGACCTCGCTGCGGTGGTAGTTGCCGCCCGACGCATGGATGACCGCACCGTTCGGCGCGTCCTCGCTGCACATGAACAGCACCGCCGGGCTGACTAGGGCCGGGTGCCGGTTGGGATCGGGTTCGTCGAGGTTTTCGTCGCGGCCGGGAACCGTGTTGGTCATGCGCGTCGCCGCACCCGGCCCGAGCACGTTCACGCGCACGTTGCGGTTCGCGCCCTCGAGGGCCAGCACGTTGGCGAGCCCCAGCATGCCCATCTTGGCGGCGCCGTAGTTGGACTGGCCGAAGTTGCCGAAGATGCCGGAGCCGGAACTGGTAAACACGACGCGACCGTAGCGCTGCTCGTACATGTGCGGCCAGACGGCGTGGGTGACGTAGGCGGTGCCGGTCAAGTGCACGTCCATGACCAGGTCGAACTCGTCGAGGGTCATGTTCTTGAAGGTTTTGTCGCGCAGGATGCCGGCGTTGTTGACTAGGATGTCGATGCGCCCGAATGCGGCCACCGCGTCGTCGGCGATGCTCTTGGCGCCTTCACGGTCTGTCACCGAGGCCTTGTTGGCAATGGCCGTGCCGCCGAACGCCTCGATTTCCGCGACCACCGCGTCTGCGGCGTCGCCGGATCCTGTGCCGTCGACCGATCCACCGAGATCGTTCACGACGACCTTGGCACCGCGCTTGGCGAACTCGATGGCATGGCAGCGGCCGATGCCGCCTCCCGCGCCGGTCACTGCCGCTACCTTGCCTTGGAACTCGCTGTCTGAAAAATCGCTCATCATGGCCCTCTTGAACGCCGTCTTTGTCAGTATGCTTGCCGCGACACGAGCGCGGATGTCGTACTAGCCGTGAACCCCGAACAGGTCAGTCAGTACAAGGAGACGGGTTATACCACCGTTCCCGGCTTCTTCGCACCGGAGGAAGTCGCAGCGCTGAAGCGCGACGTGGATCGCTGGGTCGACGAGGGGTTGCCGAGGGACGTCTCGATCCCGGACGCCAAGCGCAACCTGCAGTTGATCCCGCTGTGGCCCCACAGCCGCCTGTTCCGCGCCCTGCCGTTCCATCCCAAGGTGCAAACGGCGGTGTCGGCCCTGCTCGGTGACCCCGTGGTGAAGATCCTCGACCAGATGTTCTACAAGCCGCCCCATACCGGCACGGGCACGAACTGGCACACGGACAACGCCTACTTCCACCTTGACGAACCGTTGCGCGGCTGCGCCATGTGGATCGCAATCGACGACGCCACGCGCGAGAACGGCACGCTGAAGGTGGTGCCCGGCGTTTTCGACCGTGAGTTCCCCCACGAGCGGGACCCCGACAGCGATCACCACATCCGCACGTACATCGCCGAGGGTGGCGAGCGCGCCGTGCACTGCGAACTCGAAGCCGGCGGCGTGGTGTTCTTCTGCTTCGGCACGCCGCATGCGACCGGGCCCAACCCAACCGGGTCCGGGCGTGCCGGCGTCGGGCTGCACTTCGTCAACTTCGACCACGCCAACGAGGACATGCGCCGGCAGCGGCGTTGGCAGCACGTCTTTGTTACCGGCGACCAGGCGACGGCTGGGGTCCGCGAGTACGGCGAGCGCATCTCCTTCGACGCCGAACTCCATGGCTCGCCGCCGAGTCGATGATCCGCGCAGCGACAAGGCGCTGATCGCCGCCTGCAACGCGGCGAGCGCCGGCGAAGCGGCGCGGGCGTTCGAGGTCGCGAAGCTCACCACGTTGCTCTACCCCGTGGCCAAGAACACGGCGCTGACCATGCTGCGCCGGTCGAACCGTTTCCCGACCGACGGTGTCGAGCCCGACGCACCTGGGCGCGGCCGCCGAAGGGCCTGTGAGGGATCAGGCGCCTCGGTTGCACCCGCTATGGAGTCGGCGCAATGGGACGGTCAGCCAATCGGCACCGGTGCGATGCTGGCGAGTTTCCCGACCAGGCCCCGCATCGGCGCCGGTGCGCGCAACGCCCGCCAACATCGCGCAGGCTCGCGCTACTTGGCGAATCTCGAGAGCGGCGGCGGAACGCTCATGGTGGAGGGCGTCAAGGTGGCCCTCGATTTCCCGCACGATCCGTCCCGGCTGCGCTTCGTGTCGTTCATGACGGACGGTTACATCGGCAACGAGTCGGACATCCTCGCGGCGATCCACCGTCGCCTCGGTGCGTCGCGGATCTTCAGTTTCGGCGTTGGCGAGTCGGTCAACCGCTACCTGCTCGAACGCATGGCCAAGACCGGTCGCGGGGTGGTTGCGTACCTGGGTCTACCGGCACCTTCACGGGACAACCGAACGAGGTGACGGTGTCGGCGCGGGCTGCCGGCGAACGCCGTAGGCTTGCAGTGGGCACGGCTGCCGGCGGGCCGTCGTTGGCGAAGGTCTGGGCCCGGGAACGGATCGCCGCGCTGGCCGATCGGCTGGCTTGGACAGGCGATCCGGACGGGGAACTGCGTTACGACATCACCGGTACGGCGCTGAAGCACCAGTTGATGTCGAGCTACACATCGTTCGTGGCGGTGGATTCGCTGATGCGAACGGACGGCGACCATGGTGTTACGGTTCACCGGGCGGTGCCGGTACCGGAGGGTGTGCGCTACAGCACCACGGTGGAATGATTTTGACCGAGGCGATGACGGCGGCATTGGCGGAGCGCGGTTATGTCGTCGTGGACGACGTCGTGCCACAACCGCTCTGCGAAGGGGTCATCGACGCGGTGGCGTCGTTCCTGGGCGTCGATCCGCACGAACCGTCTACGTGGCGGGCTGCCCGTGGCCACGGCATCGTTCCGTTGCACCACCACCAAGCGCTTTGGGACGTCCGCCAGCACCCGGCCGTGTACGCGATCTTTCGACACCTGTACGACAACCCGTCGCTCTGGTCGAGCGTCGATCGCGCGTCCTTCAAGCCCCCCGCGGGCGACGATCTGGTTCGGGTCAGCAAACTGCATTGGGATGCCGATCCACGCCAGCCTAAGGAGACGGCTGGCTACCAAGGCCTGGTCTACCTGACGGACACCGACGACGACCAGGGCGCATTCTGCTGCGCGCCGGACATCTACCGCGACCTGCCGGATTGGCTGTCGGCGCACCAGGAAGGCGTCATGGACGCGTTGGCCGCGGAGACCCCCAATGCGCTGCGCGTCGGCGGCAAGGCGGGCTCGCTCCTGGTGTGGTCGCGCTCGATGCCGCACTCGTCCGCGCG
>LXNJ01002073.1_pt1 | contig 11246 bp, 9 predicted proteins | sample 809081 | NCBI WGS metagenome assembly LXNJ01 (sample SAMN04870510, study PRJNA318959) | sponge metagenome | biome: sponge; feature: marine sponge reef; material: water | host: Petrosia ficiformis | place: Greece: Milos, Mediterranean Sea | collected 2013-05-29 | depth 5-7 m
ATTCCCCGTGCTACAAAATCTATGCTAATAGTGAACTATCCGATTAAAAAGGTGTTTTTTATGTCAATTATCTTGTAGGTAGCAACTTGAGTTATAATAGCATAGTAATCTGAGATTATCAATTGCCAAAAACAGCAGCTCCAAATCAGTATTGATTGTCGTTGTGGGTTGCCTGAATTTCCGATTCGGAATGCTAAGTCCGCACAGCGGAACACTTATGAATGCCCAAAAACCGATTTTTATCAATCAATCGGAACTTGAATGGGAAAGTTGGGATGACCCGGACATCGCTGCCAAAAGTCCGATTCGTTGGAAACTACTTATTACAGGTGAACGCGGTCCGAGCAGTGGACTTGTCACGGGTATAGCAGAGGTCCCACCCGGTGCGTCACTGCTGCTTCATCACCATGAGCCTGAAGAAACGTATTACGTCCTGAGCGGCAACGGACACATGCAGATTGACGATTGTGAAGCAGCGCTTAGTCCCGGTTCAGCAGTCTACATTCCACCTAATGCCAAACATACTGTTCGTTGCACTGGAACCGAACCGCTGGTTTTTATATTCACCTTTGCACGCGATTCTTTCTACCAAATCGTCTACCATTTTGATGCGTAATTGCTTATTCACAAGCATATTGAGTTTCACTATTGAGGTAATTTTAGAATGCCAATATCTAAAACAGCAGATACTAAACCTATTTTTTCAAATGAAGAAGCAAGCCTCTTTGACATAGGTGACGGTATCACCTATTTTGAGCTACATGGCAAATTGAACATTATAGAGGATACCACGTTAGCAATCCTTAATTCCGCGCTGGACGAGGTAGAAGCAAATTTTTCTGGCATGCTTATTGGCACGGAAGCGGACAATTTTTCTGTAGGACTTAACCTCATTCTTTTATCAGAGCGCGCTCAAAGTAAAAACTGGGATTCGATATCAAAAACACTGAGAATTCTACAGAAAGTTTGCACTCGCTTACGGCTTTCAACAAAACCTGTCGTGGCAGCGACAGTAGGCATGGCACTCGGTGGGGGATGCGAACTCGCGTTCGGTGCAGATGCTGTGCAAGCTTTCACCAACAGCAAACTTGGACTTGTTGAACTTCGCGTTGGACTGATCCCTGGTGGTGGTGGTACTACCGAGATGGCTTTTCGCTGTTTAGAAGGTCAACAGACATCATCATCAATTCAGCAGCTATTTACGCCTGTCCAAACGACATTTGAAACTATTCGTCAAGCGAAGGTTTCGCAAAATGCTGCAGATGCAGTAGAACTGGGTTATCTTCACAAAACTGCGGTTATTTCTGATCAAAGAACTAACCATCTCAATGATGCTAAACAACTTGCCCTCTCACTTTGGGAAAGTGGTTATCAATCACCTCAACCTCGGCAGGTATATGTGTTAGGAGAAGAAGGGATTAACCACCTAAAACAACAGTTTCAGGAATTGAGACAAGCTAACACCATCAACAATTATGAGCAGACTCTCGCTGAGAAATTGGCTTATGTGTTCTGTGGAGGCATGCTTTCAACACCACAGTATGTCGCTGAACAGGTCCTGCTTGACCTTGAACACGAGGTATTCCTCAGTCTCTGTAGTGAACCGAAGACTCATGCGATGATTGAATCTACTCTTAAAAAAGGCAAAAAATGAAAACCCGTTTGTCGTAAATGTGTAAACACTTAAATTAAAACTAATAATTGAGGAAAAATATGCAATCTCACGTTTATCTTTCTATTGCTGGAGAAAACAGAATCGCCATTTATACCTTTGATGTCGCTAACGGGGCGATTGAGTTTCAAGAAGATGTTAACGTTAGCGGCTCACCCGGTCCTTTAACGCTTTCAACTTGCGGCAACTATTTATATGCAGGACTTCGTTCCAGTCGAGAAATTTCGACTTTTCGTATTGATGAAAATAGTAAGCAGCTTACGCTTTTGCGGACAATTAAACTTGATGCGGATACATGTTACATTGCAACAGACAAAACAGGTAAATATCTGCTTTCCGCGTATTACGGTGCTGGTAAGGTTACGGTGCATGCGATTGGCAATGATAAAACTGTCCAAGGTGAATCGATCCAAACCATCGAAACGGCACCGCATGCCCACTACATTGAGACAGATGCATCAAACCGTTTTGCTTTTGTCCCGCACACCGTGCCCCCAAATGCTATCTATCAGTTTCACTTTGATCCGGATACAGGCATGCTGACTGAAAATGCTTTTGGGAATGTTAATCCTGATGAACAAGTTGGACCACGCCACTACTGTGAGCATCCGAACAAACCGATCTTCTATTTCTCAAATGAACAAGGTTCAAGCGTATCTGCTTACAACCTTCAGAAAGGTGATCCAGAGGTCTCAACCCCAAAGTCAGGTGTTCCCAACTATACAGTTCACGATGCCCCTGGTCTATTATGGGAGTTCCAAACACTTTCAACACTTCCCGCGGATTTTGATGAACATAACAGTTGTGCCCAAATTCACATCGATCCACACGGTAAGTTTCTTTATGTTTCTAATCGCGGGCATGACAGTATCGCAATATTTTCACTTGATGAAGAGAGTGGAGAATTAACTGCTTTAGGACATCAACTCACAGAACCGACCCCACGTGTATTCAACATTGACGAGACAGGGAACTTCTTATTTGCGGGTGGGCAAGGATCCGGCAAACTTGCTACTTACCGTATCAATCGGGAGAGTGGTTTACTCAATGGCATTGAAACTTATGAGGTTGGTAAAAATCCGATGTGGGTGCTTTTTGTGTAAAGAACGATAGCAAAACGCAACGCGATGTTTTGTTGGCACTATAGTTAGAGGATGTGGACAAAACAGCTGTGATTGTAATAGATTTTAGCGATATTTAAAAACAAAATGGGCATGGTAGTACTACCATGCCCATTGCTATATGTTAAACTCTGTCAATCGCTGTAGTGATCTGTTCTGGTGTCGGAAATTGTCGTGTCTCTAACTTGGAGTAGAGCAATTCATCATTTAAGTATACTTCAAAAGCACCACCACTACTTTCAACGAGTTTCACTTCTTTAACCTGACCACTATATTCGTTTTTCAAGGCTTCTGCCAAACTGGCTGCCCGTGGTTTATAGTTTCAAGATGTGCAGTACTCAATTCTAATGTCCATTGGTATATGTCCTCCTAAATTGAAAGGAATTCTGATTAATTTTACCAAAATTTTTTGGAAATTGCAAGTTTTTTCGCTTCGGAATAAACGTGACATATTTTATTGCGTATGATATGCTTTACTTTAATTTCAGCGATTGTTGGACATCTTAACCCGAGTTAATAATGGAGGTAGTAACCATGAAACGCTTGTTACACACTTTCGTGTGGGTATTCTCTGTTCTGCTTTTACTCAGTTTTTCGCTACCAACAGCGTTTGGGCAGGGAGATAAAAAAGAAGATTTGATTGGACACTGGACTTTTGAAAAAGGAGATGAATTGAAAGACCTAACAGGTCATTTTAGTGATATTGAACTCAAAGGTGCTGAAGTCAAAGATGGCAAATTGCACATCGGTAATAATAAATGGGCATTAACGACTGGATACAAAGGTGCGGACATTGGTCCCGATAAGACTTTAGTAACATGGCTCTATTTGGACGACCTTAATGTTAGGCATGGTGCACCACTTGCAGTAAATAAAAGTAGTAGCGACACATTTGACGCTATTGTCTACGCCGAGAAGCATGAGAAACATTGGATGGCTGGTAGCAGTCACTTTAGACGCACCCAGGACGCACCGCATGGGTCTGCGGAAAAGGAAACAGGTAAACTCATTCAATTGGCGATTTCTTATGAAGATGATGGCGGCAACGCAAAGATAATGATATACCGTAACGGAGAGAGGATTGGTGACTATACGAAAGGACCAATTAAAACCTGGGTAGAAGATGATGTGGAGGCACTTTTTGGTCCACGCGCCTTCATCAATGGGACAGCTCATGGGTGGGTCGTAGCGCGCGTTGAAGATGCAAGAATCTATAACGCTGTGCTGAGTGAAAAGGAAATTAATAACTTGGAAGCGGATACGCTTGATGTGGAAGCACGTGGTAAACTTGCAACAACATGGGGTTCCATTAAAAATAAGTAGGGACTTACTTGTAAGCGCGCCGATCTACTTTAAGGAAATTCTGAATTTGAACAACGTCCATACACTTGCCAATAGCACGGAACTATTTATTGATGATGCCTTAATCGCCTCTAAGCAAGGTGTGAAGCGTACGCTACATCCATGTGTAAAGCATGAGACTCCCGTTCTTGAACCTGATCCAGAGAATCCTTGGGAACATGGGGGACCAGATCAATCCAGACGTGTGCACCTCTACGGCACAACGATGTATGATGCAGCGTACGGCAAATATCGCATGTGGTATATGTGTCGCATGGGTCCGCATTGGCGGTTTGAAGCGAACGAGATTCCAGGACTCTACGTCCCGCGCCCAGATCGCAATCCGTCAACATACAGAGGAAAAACACACGATGCGTACGGACGCAAGTTTGTGGAGAATGACCGTGGGGACCTCACCTGTTATGCGGAAAGCGATGATGGATTGACGTGGACGAAACCGAATCTCGGTCTTTTTGAATTCAACGGAAATCCAAACAATAACATCGTATGGGACCTACACGGTGCCTGTGTATTTCGTGATGACGATGAGTCTGATCCGCTGAAACGGTATAAGATGATCGGATTTTGCCGACGGTATCGTAATATATTCCTACTTACATCACCGGACGGTATTCGTTGGGACGACTCCGACTATTTAGAACCAGTTGCAGAGCGAAACAACGAAGGCGCATTCAATGTTATCTATGATAACAAAACCTCTCTATTCCGAGCTTATGCGCTGATACGTGGCAACGACAAAGATGCACGACGCATGATAGCATATACCGAAAGCCCTCACTTAGAAGGTCCGTGGAGACCGCTTGAACCGATGTTCGGTGCAACTGATCATGATGATGAAGTTGGTGCAGAGAAGTATGGTGCGGATCGTGCCGAAATCCACAACATGTCAGGTTTCCTCTATCATAATATCTATATCGGTATTGCTGGCGTGTTATATGTGACAGGACCGGGTGCAGCGGAACATGAAATTCCTGTTGACGGACCGATTGATGCGCAATTGGTCTGCAGCCGAGACGGATTCAATTGGGATTACCCTGACTCAGATCGCACGCCGATTATTCCACGTGGTGAAAGCGGTTCTTATGATACTGGTATGATTATGGGAACTACCACACAACCTATCATCACTGACGATGAAATTCACTGGTATTATACTGGGACGGAGCATACTCACGGTGCGGTGATGAAGGATAGACATAAGGCAATTGGACTTGCCAAATGGCGGTTAGATGGTTTTGTTTCTCTTGATGCTGATGCAGAGGGTGGTGTCATTGAAACCGTCCCATTGCAGATACCAAACGGCGCACTTGAAATTAATGCAGATGCAAGCAGGGGACAGATTGGCGTTGAGGTGTTGACTGCTGATGGACAGGTTCAATCCGGATTTTCGCTTGACGATTGCGTTCCGTTGACAGAGGATAAAATACATCATACAGTGCAATGGAAATCTGCTGCATTAGCGAATGCTCAGCAACCGATGCGTCTCCGTTTCATCCTGAACCGTGCAAGACTCTATGCTTTTCGTGTAGGGTAATGCTTTTAAGATTATGCACAGAGGTTGAAAAAGATGAGACACACTACGGAAATTGAACTCGAAAATCTATACGACTTGGTTGCTGTGAAGTTAGGTGTAATGGAACCTGAAGATGTGCGGCAACTCACGGTCGCGGATGCCCTTGTTGATACAGGTGCAACGGGACTCTGCCTACCAACACCGCTCATTGAGCAACTTGGTCTCGCCCCTATTGAAACGAGGCGGGCACGTACCGCTACCGGCATCGTTGACCGCGTCCTTTATTCGGAAGTCCAATTTACGATATTGGAACGAACAGGGACGATGCAAATTACCGATCTGCCTGAGGGCTCTCCTGTCCTCGTCGGGCATATAGTATTAGAACACTTGGACCTCTGGGTTGACATAAAAGAAGGGTTAATCTATAATCCCGCCCATGATGGTGAGTGGATTACAGAAATTCTCTAACAGTTGGTCTGAGGCACTCAGATTTGTAATCAAAATTTATCTCTTGTTATCACTGTCCTACATTTGGATCTAATTCCTTAGCCTTCTTAAAATCTAATTTTGCTGCTCTCTTTTGCCCAAGTGCCTCTTTTGCAAGTTCCCGCTCATAGTAGGTAATTGCCATCTTTGGATTTAACCGGATAGATTCGTCAAAATCTGCAATTGCACTTCTATAATAGCCGAGTGTCTTCTTCGCAAGCCCACGTTGGTAGTGATAGTAGTCTTCTGATTTAGAACTGATGTGGAGAAGTATATCAAAATCAATTATCGCTGCTTCATATAACTTTCTGGCTTTCGCGATATTTCCTTCTTCAGATTCAAGTTCACCGAGGTTATACTTCACTATCCCGCGGCCCCCGTAAAAACTATGAGATTCGGGGTTAATGTTAATAGCTTGCGTCAAATCTTCAATTGCCGCTTCATATAAATACCGTGCTTTGACGGTCTTCCATTGCTTAGATTCAGATTGTCCAAAGCCAAATTTTACGACCGCTCGATAGTTGTACAGTTCTGCATCTTCAGGGTCAATCTTGATAGCGTTATCAAGGTCAACTATTGCGGCTTCATAATTACCAAGTTGGAACTTTGCCTTTGCCCGCGCATGATAGGTATCAACAAATTTGGGGACATGTCTAATGACTTTATCAAAGTCAGCTATCGCGCCTTCATAGCTGCCACGATCAAGCTTTATAAGTCCCAGAGTAAGGTAAGCTTCAATAGATCCTCTATCTTGTGTATCTAATTTAAAACCTTTTTCAAAATCAACTATTGCGCCTTCATGGTTGCCAAGATTATACTTTGCGAATCCCCGTTTATAGTAAGAATCGGCAAAATTAGGATTTAGTTGGATAGCTTTATCAAATTTAGTTATTGCGTTATTATATTCCTTATTAATCAATTCCATTTGTCCTTGACTTATATAGACATACGCTTGAATTAGTTTTCGTTTTTGCCACTGTGCCAAAGGTTCTGTTGCTTCTAACCTGGTAAGCAATGCTTTGAGGACGTTTGAAGGAATAGCATAACCATGATACTCGCTTCCGAGAGCACAAATCCCAACGACTTGCCCCTTACGGTTTATAATAGGTCCACCACTATATCCAGGACCCAAACTATTTCCAGGGAAAAGATCGGATTTAAGCCGGATCAACTTTTCGCCATTCTGATTGTTACCTACCACGGTCGCTATAGTATCTTTATATTTCTCATCAGGAAAACCCGCAGCCAAGAAAAATTCACCACTCTGAACAGTATCACTATTTGCAAGCGGAAGCGGGGTTCTTTTTTCTTTGACTTTTAAGATGGCAAGGTCATTTTTCACATCATACGCTGCCACCCCTTCAACTGTCCATTTTGTTTTATTGTTGTCAGGTGATTTCACGAAAATACGTCCAGGACGTGCAACAACGTGAATATTTGTCGCAATCTTATCGCGTTCCACGAAAAAGCCACTACCAATTCCTATTTCATTCTCAATCAGGACTACAGAATCTCTGATTTTTTCAGAACTTACATCGGTTGTTGGTGCATTAAGTTTTTTGGCAACTCCCTGCTGCGGCACACGCGCACAAAAGAGCAAAAATCCTAACGCTAAAAAGATCAGAAAAACCGTTCTATTTGTTTTCATACTCGGATACCATATCTTGTTATTTTTATCGATTATACACGAGATATAAGACTGTGTCAAGTTTCTACGGACTAAAAACAGAACCATTCAATTCTCCTATAATTCTTTCTTCTTTAAAAAAACTCTTCTTGTAGGAGCGAGCTCTAGCTCGCGACCTTCCATTAAAAAGCGTAATAAGCCGACAATTGAACGCCTCTGGGACCAAAGGAGAAGCAAATATACTTGAAAAATAGATTAAACACCCTACTGTTAGATTGCGTTATATACTAAATAGACACACTTACAGCAATTCTGGTATCCAATCGAAATAGAGACAAAAAAATGCCTTACAGGACCTTTCTTTTTATACTTACTATGCTCTCTGTGATGAACTTTAACGCCTTTGCGATAAAAGAAATTAAGGCGTTAAGAACGCAAGAGACAATCAAGATTGATGGATACCTCAACGAGGAAGATTGGTCGCGGGCACAAGTTATTGACGATTTCACGCAACAATATCCCGATGAAGGACAACCGCTCTCTGAACGCACAGAGGTCCGTTTGTTGTATGATACCGAGAAACTTTATATTGGGTTTAAGTGTTACGACTCACAACCCGAAAAGATCGTAGCAAACGAAATGCGACGCGACGGAATGCTTTGGCAAAATGATAACATTTACATTATGCTTGACACTTATGGTGATAAAAGACAGTGCTTCTTCTTTCGGATAAACCCTCTGGGAGCACAGTCAGACACCGCTGTCACTGATGGTGGCGAGAACCTCAACGGGAGCTGGGACTGTATTTGGGAATGTGCTGGACGACAGCACGAAAAAGGATGGACAGTAGAGATAGCGATTCCCTTTAACCAACTGCGTTTTAAGAAAAAAGATTCGATGGTGTGGGGTGTAAATTTTGGACGCAATATTCCGCGCACAAACGAGACATCGCAATGGGTCCAAGTACCCAAAAGCCAGAGTTGGCCAGGCACTTATAACCCGATATATCAAGGCAAACTGACTGGACTACAAGGTATTTCATCCCCATCATATTTTAATGTCAAACCGTATCTAATTGGCGGGTTAGCGGAGCATCTTGATGATGCAGATTGGCAGCGCAATACCGAACGCGATATCGGATTGGACATGAAATACGGTGTCACCTCAAACCTAACATTAGACTTGACGATGAATACCGATTTCGCACAGGTTGAAGCAGACCAGGAACAGGTTAATCTCAATCGATTCAGTCTCTATTTTCCTGAGCGGCGCGATTTTTTCCTTGAAGGCAGTGGGCTTTTCTCGTTTGGTGCTGGCGTCGGAGGCTGGGGACCGCCGCCGTTGGCTGTTTTTTACAGTCGCCGCATCGGTATTGTGGATGATGATAAAGAAGTTCGACTTCTTGGCGGTGGTAAACTGACAGGGAAAGTTGGGGCTTATAGCGTTGGAGCACTCAACATGACAACCGCCGCTTCCGAGCAAACTCCTATGACAAACTTCTCTGTGTTAAGAATGCAACGCGATATCCTCAGTGATTCGAACGTTGGCTTTATTCTCACCAATCGGCAGAGCGATTTCGGCGGTAGTTATCATCGCAATGGTGGCATAGATCTATTCTTAAGACCTCATGACCAGTGGCGAATGCGTGCAATGACCGTTGGCAGTTGGTCGCCACATTCTGACGAACGCGATTATGCATGGTATTTTTCAAACAATTGGCGCAACAAACATTTCCGTTTTGATGCTTCTTATCTTGACATCGGTCCTGATTTTACGAGTGAAATGGGATACATGTATCGCAGAGATATACGGTCATTCAGAATGAATACTAGAGTTAACTCGCAAATCAACCGATACCTGATACGGGACCTTGGAGCAAGTGTTTCAGGTAATTATCTACTGGATCACGACAATAGGCTAATTGGATGGGAAGCGTATTTTGGCGGAGATATATCCTTTCCTGCAGGTGACGGTATCAATATTGATTTTCAAAGGTATTTTGACCGAGTTGATGAATCGTTTAGTATTGATGATGCTGAAATACTGGCTGGCGATTACGAAATGAATGAGTTTTCACTTAGTTTTTACTCTGATTCCAGCCGTCCGTTTTCAGTGTATGGAGGGGGAAATTACGGGGATTTCTTTCAAGGAGATAAGTTGGGTATTTATGTAGACAGCCAATGGCGCGTAACGCATCAACTTGCTATTGATACACGATTTAATCGAAATTTTATTTATTTGCCTGAGATAGAACGTTTGACGACAACCGTCATAGGTGGACGGGTTAGTTACGCTTTCAACACCCGCATCTTTACAAAAATGTTCACTCAATGGAACCATAGTGAAGAACGAGCAAGCACAAATTTTTTGCTCAATTACATCTATCGTCCCGGCAGCGATTTTTATCTCGTCTATAATCAAATTTGGCGGACATCGGATGGTTTCCACACCGACGAATGGACAATATTGAGTAAATTTACTTTTTTACTTAGCTTATAGAGCGGCATTTCTTTAGACTAATTGCTTCACGTTTTCTTCAAAAGTGCATCCGAAAATGTGTATATGTGAATCATTACTATTTTATTGAAAATGGCATCCTATTACGGTTGTCTTGCGAAAAGTAGGATGCCAACCAAACAACAATCTATAAAAGGAGTTTCACCTATGCAAAAACAAAAAATTGCAGCGAGTTACCAACAGTTCCACGTCATTACTCACAATTTGGACGAGACAGAAGATCTCAAAGCTGAGTGTAAGGTGCAATTGGGTGAAGGCGTTCGGCTCGCTGACTGGAACGACATAGTGGCTTACGTCGAAGCGGGTGGTTCAATTGAGGATTTTATCGCTGCCCTCAAGATACCGCTTGAGTATGTCAAGCCCGAGGATATGGAACCGATACCGAATACCTCCTATCGTATTTCAATGAACGGTGAACTGCACTGGAGCGGCGATCGCCACTATTTCTTTGCGCGACATGATCACAAATTACGTGGAGATTTTTTGGCACACGGCAATCTTGATAATTACAGATTGTCATTGGGTTCATGGTTTGGCAAGGGTGGCTTTGCGCTCTGCTACGGAGACCCAGATAGCACGGAGGCACCCCCTGAGCCAGAAACCAGAGAACCGGTGCGGAAATCGGGTGGCTGAGGCTGTGGCTGCTAACGCAGTGGCGGTGCCATTGCCTTGTTTTTTTATCCGGTAGGCCGTTTACAAAGCGTACCATAGGTATCAATTTAGTGCCTGATTTTCTTGTGGGAGTGAATCAACGCAGCATGCGCGCGTGGCATGCTGCGGGTTGAAAACCCCGATAAAACTTGTTTTGAACCTCACAAAATCGGGCTTAGAAAGCCCTCCCACAAGATATAATACCAAATTAACGGAATTCGTCTTGTTTTTCCAGTGTTTTTTCTACTCTTCCGCTCCAGCGGAGCGGTATGTTTATAGCACGTGGAGTTTTCTGTC
>LXNJ01002074.1_pt1 | contig 11244 bp, 11 predicted proteins | sample 809081 | NCBI WGS metagenome assembly LXNJ01 (sample SAMN04870510, study PRJNA318959) | sponge metagenome | biome: sponge; feature: marine sponge reef; material: water | host: Petrosia ficiformis | place: Greece: Milos, Mediterranean Sea | collected 2013-05-29 | depth 5-7 m
CATTCCTCATTATGTGGGGCCTGCCACATTGCTTCGTCATTCCTTGCCAGCGCACCCCTTTCAGCCTCTGAATCTTTGCGGATTTAATCAGAGTATCCTTAAACCGTTCCGTCGTGAGAATTATTGCGGGAAAATTCGCTCGCAGGAAGCTTTTCGCTCCGAAAGGCCTTCGGACCCGGCCGACCATGAACCGGACGCGGGAGTCGCTTTTTCATCTTGCGGAAAACCGGAGAGAATTCGCCGGCGCGTCCGTACTCGATCTGTTCGCCGGCGCCGGCTCCATAGGGTTCGAGGCGCTTTCCCGCGGCGCTCGCTCGGTCGTTTTTGTGGAAAAAGAAGGACGTGTGCTACAAGTTGCCCGGCGGAATGCGCGTGCACTGGATGTGGAAGATCAATGCATCTTTTTGCGGGCGGACGCCGTACGTTACCTGCGCCGCTACAAGGGACCGGCGTTCGATTTCATTGTCGCCGATCCGCCGTACAACCTCGAAGCCATGCCGGACATGCCTTCTTTGGCGTTGCCGCATGCGACGGAAGGGGGCCTGTTTATCCTAGAACATGACCGGCGTATCTTCTTCGACCGGGAACCGGCGCATCCCGACCTGGACGTTTCCCGGCCGTACGGGCGTACCGTAGTGTCGGTGTTCCGGCGCGGACAGGCCATTGTCCCGGAACCTGCCGACACTGAGCGTGCTCCGAATTCCGTGATTTCCTGATTGTCGCTGCATATGAGACTGGCGCTGTACCCCGGCACATTCGATCCGTTTACGTTCGGACACCTCGATATCCTCGAGCGCGCAGCGGCGTTGTTCGACAGGGTGGAAGTGACTGTGGCCGTCAATGCCGAGAAGGAAACGATTTTCCCCATCGAAGAGCGGTGCGATCTGATTCGCCAGTGCGTACGGCGTTTGACCGGCGTCGAGGTGGTTGCCCATGAGGGGCTGATTGCGGACCGCGCCCGGGAAACCGGCGCCGCTGTGCTGATTCGAGGGCTTCGGCAGTCTCGCGATTTCGATTACGAACTGCCCATGGCGCTGGCGAACCGGGCGCTACAGGAAGATCTCGAAACCGTTTTTTTACCTGCTTCGGGTCGGCATGCCCTCGTAAGCGGCACGCTGGTGCGCGACATTCTTCGCTGGAACGGCGATGTGTCGGCCTTCGTACCCGAGCCTGTTTCGGACGCGCTTGCGCGGCGTGCCCGCCTATAACCTTTTGCGATTTTCATCATGATTCGTTTCAACCCTAACGTGGAAGCCGTCCGGCCCTCCGCTACGCTGGCGATGTCCGGACGCGCAAAACAACTGCGGCGAGAGGGTCTTCCCGTTATTGGCCTTAGCGCCGGAGAACCTGATTTCGATACCCCTGCGCCGATTGTCGAGGCGGGCCGGGCCGCCATCCGGGAAGGGTATACCCGGTATACGGAGAACATGGGTATGCTCGCATTGCGCGAAGCGATTTGCCGAAAGTTCGAGGAGGATAACGGGCTTGCGTACGCACCGGATCGGATCCTTTGCTCCAGCGGCGCCAAGCAGTCGGTCGCTCTCGCCGTGGCAGCGCTCTGTCGCCCCGGGGACGAGGTGCTTATCCCGGCGCCGTACTGGGTGAGTTATCCGGAGATGGCGCGCCTCGCGGGCGCTACGCCAAAGCCCCTTGCCACCACAGCCGCCGGCGAATACCGCCTCAGCCCCTCTGCGCTGGAGGAAGCCATAGGCGGGGCCACGCGCATGCTCATCTTGTGTTCGCCCTCCAATCCCACCGGTTCGGTGTATCCCCGGGAAGAACTGGAAGCGCTGGCCGAGGTGTTGCGGCGGTATCCGGACGTATTCGTGCTCTCGGACGAGATTTACGAGCATGTTCTTTTCGACGCAGAGCACGTTGCGTTTGCGTCGCTCCCCGGCATGAAGGAGCGGACGATTACGGTAAACGGTTTTTCGAAAGCCTATGCCATGACCGGCTGGCGTTTGGGGTATATGGCGGCCGATGCATCCATCGTGAAAACGTCGGCGAAAATACAGGGACAGACGACCTCGGCCCCGTGCAGCATTACCCAGAGGGCCGGCATTGCCGCGCTGGAAATGGACAAGCGGTATGTGACGGACATGGTGAGCCGGTTCCGGGTCCGCCGCGATTTTATGCTTGAGCAGCTTGACGCTATTGACGGCATCCGTTGCCCGCGTCCAGAGGGCGCGTTTTATCTCTTCCCGGACGTATCCGTCTACCTTGGTTCAACGTCCGCTTCCGGCAGGGCGATCGAAACAAGCGAGGATCTGTGTTTCTATCTCCTTGAAGAACACCATGTGGCGCTCGTGCCGGGGGGCGCCTTCGGCGATCCCGGAGGCCTGCGTATTTCGTACGCTGCTTCCACGGAAGATTTACAGGAAGCCATGCGCCGGATCGCCAAAGGGCTTTCCGAGCTCCGTTGACGCTTCGCCTCTCCTTGCCGCGCCCCGTCTTCGTCACGTATATCCCGTATGTATCCGTCGCATAGCGAACCTTCCGTATTCTCTGCCGAGACAGATCATGTCGTCGGAGCCGCTTCCGCCGGCTCCCGTGTGCGGAAAGGCCAGGATCGCTACTGGCTCCATGCGCTGCTCTTTGTCGTTACCCTGGCGACCACGGTGTATGTGGGGGGTAATCTGACGAGCCGCCTGGCAGTGTACGCGAGCGAGGGGTGGCCTGCATTCCTGGCCGACGGCTTGCGCTTTGGGCTATCCCTGCTTTTTTTCTTGACTGTGCACGAGTTCGGACATTATTTCGCCGCCCGGTTTCATGGCGTGGCCACTTCGTTGCCCTACTACATTCCCCTTCCTTTTGGCGTGGGTACGTTGGGTGCGGTGATCCGCATCAGAGAACCGGTGCCCAGCTTGCGGAAGTTGTTCGACATCGGCGCCGCCGGGCCGCTCGCCGGTTTTGCCGTCGCTCTTCTTCTTCTTCTTGCGGCCTTTGCTGCATTGCCGCCCGTCTCGTATATCTTCGGCGTAGGGCCGGGACACGAGGCCATTCACCAGTATGTAGAACAATTCGGCAGGTATCCGGACAGTCTGACCGGATTGGGCGACGGGGCGCTTACGCTGGTCGTGGGCGACACGCTGTTGTATATGCTGCTCAAACAATTTTTCACGGATGTGCCTCCCAACTGGGAGATGTACCACTATCCTGTGCTGTTTGCCGGGTGGCTGGGGCTGTTTTTTACGGCGCTGAACCTGCTCCCCATCGGGCAACTCGACGGCGGACACATTACCTATGCGCTATTCGGCCGCGTCTGGCATGCCCGCCTCGCCCGGGGATTTTTTCTGGTGTTGCTGCTTTCGGGCGCCGTCGGGTTCGTGCTCGAAATCTCGCCGCTTCTCGACGGACTGTATCCGTTTCTCGGGAGCGTTTCCTGGTTTATCCTTGCAGGGATCCTGTATTTTTATCTGGCGAAATTGTTCAACGGGAATCTGAAGCGCATTGCTCTTGCCATGGCGGGCCTTATGGCGTTGGCTGCGCTTTCAGAGAACATGCTGCCGTGGATGCAGAACTTCGCCTACAGCGGCTGGTTGCTCTGGTGCCTGTTGCTCATATATCTGGTCAAGATCGATCACCCTCCGGTGCTTCATGAGCAACCGTTGACTCCCGGGCGCATGGCGCTGGGCCTTCTCAGCCTGTTTGTTTTTATCCTGTGTTTCAGTTTCAGGCCCCTGTATGTCGCGTGACGGGACTATGCCTGACGCCCGGTGTCCATACCTGTCTTTCGGGGTATATTCGGGCGTCGGGATCTTTTATACGGACGGCTTGTTAAGAGCGTCTGTCCGGCATATTTCGTAACGTTTTGCATACGCTGCGCATGTACCGGTCATACCTGTCCTTTCCAATTTACGGAGCGTTGATGAGCGCAGATTGATACGGTTTCGTTTTTCCGGATCTGAACCCTTCGGGACGCTCGTCTTGCTCTATTCCTTTCGCTATCCGGCAGCGGTCCTTGTCGCAGCGATCCTCGCCCTGAGTGCGTGCGATCAGGCCCCTGGCCCGTTTGACGATGCAGGCGCTCCGCCGGAGTTGTCGGATTTTTCCTTTTCGCCGCATCAGTTTATTGCCCCGCCCGACGCCGCCAATCCCAATACGGTCGTTCCGCTCTCCATGGAGGTTACGGTACGGGATGCGGACAACGATGTGGAGGCCGTCTCCTTTGTGGTGTTCGGGGACACGACGATCGCCGAAGGCGTGCTTTCTTACGGCTCCGGTGGGCAGTACGCGGGTCGTTTCGACGTGATTTTTCCGGCCGGCGAGGTCGGGGTCTATACCGTGCTGGTTTTTGCGGAAGACCGGCAAGGGATGCTCAGCAACGAGGTGCGCGGCATGATGCACGTTTCGGCGGAGGGGGCCCCGCCGGTCATAAGCATGGTCGTGGCGCCGGATACCGTACGCCGTCCCATGCAGGGTGAGCCCAGTGCGTTGCTGGAATTGGTAGCCGTCGTATCCGATCCGGACGGGCGTAACAATATCGCCTCCGTCGAATTCTGGAATGTGGCAAATCCCGGGACAAAGATCGGCATGTTCGACGAAGGGACGGACGGCGATGCGGAGGCCGCCGACGGCCGCTATACGCGCATTGTGCAGATCGAGTCGTCGAATGAGCCCGGGGTGACCACGTTGGCTTTCCAGGCCACAGATAGAGCCGGTCTGCTCAGCGATATCGTGGAAGCGACCGTGGTGGTGGAATGAGACGAATATTCTTCACCATATTGACCGGTCTTTTGCTCGTTCCACAGGGGCAGGCTCAGTTTGGCCAGTTTGGTCGGACAGACGAATTATTGCCTGCTACCGGCATTCTGCGCAACAGTGTGACGAACCTGCATGCGGAGGGCGACAGGCTGTGGGTCGGGCCGTTCCTGAATATGACCCCGGACGACGGGCGCAGCTGGTTCGTTGCGGACGTCGATTCGCTGGCGGCCCGCCGCCTTAACGTGTATTCGCTGGACGTGGAAGGCGCCGTTTTGTGGGCAGGCATCGGTTCTTCTCGAATGGAGGACGGCCAGACGATCAGCAGCGTTTCCGGCTATGTCTTCTCCACAGACGGGGGCGCGACGTTTACCTGGCGTCCGTCTCATCTGGACGATCCGGACGACACGACCGAGGAATATGGCGTATCCGTGTTGCCTGCCCTGCCCATCATCGCGCCGGAGCAAAGCTCTCCCTTCGATACCGACTACGATCCGGTGCGGGGCGATGTGTGGATTGCGGCCTGGGCCAGCGGCATACGTCGATCCCGGGATAATGGGCAGACCTGGGAGCGGGTCGTGCTGCCCCCCGATTTTCTGCACGCCATTCATCCGGATTCGTCGTACGATTTTTTCGTGTCGCCTGTGTCGCGGGAAATGGACGGGCACCTGAACCACCGGGGATTCAGCGTGCTTGTGGACCGGGCCGGCACGATTTGGGCCGGTACGGCAGGCGGTGTGAACCGGTCGTACGACGGGATGGCGTGGCAGCGATTCACCGCCGACGGCACCTCATTTTCGCTGACGGGCAATTGGGTTACTTCCATAGAAGAGCAACCCCTGCCCGGAGGACGAAACCCGATATGGATGGCCACATGGCCGGTGAACGATCCGGCCCGGCAGGGGCCGCCGGAGCAGTACGGCGTTACCATGACCAGAGACGGGGGCGAGACGTTCGAACAGATGCTTCTTGGCGAAAAAGTTCACGATTTCGCCTTCCAGGGAAGCAAGACGGTGTATGTGGCCGGGGAAAACGGATTGTTCGTTACGCGCGACGGCGGCGTGACCTGGCGAACGATCCGCCGTTTCCGGGATGCAGAGGATCCCGATCGGATCGTGCGCCCGGACCTCTCCGTGTATTCCGTGGCCGTGACGGACGCGGCGTTATGGGTAGGCACGTCGGACGGGCTGATGAAGAGCACGGACGGCGGAACCACATGGCGCATCTATCGAACCGATGTGCCGTTGCACCCGGATACGCCAACCGACGACAAGCCGGATGTGGACACCTATGCGTATCCGAATCCGTTTTCGCCCGCAAACGACCGGTTCGTTCGCATACGGTACGATGCGGACGGGGGCGCCGACCGCATCCGCATCGTTGATTTTCGCATGAACCTCGTGCGTGAACTGGCGGCAAACGCCAGCGCCGGAGGCGAGCGCGAAGTGACGTGGGACGGAACCGATCACAACGGATTCCGGGTGGCGAACGGGGTGTATTTCTATACCGTGGTCGGCGGGAAGACCGCACACGGAAAGATCCAGGTGCTCGAATGACCGTACGTATGGCGCACAAGGCGATCCACTGCCTCGTAGGGTTGCTGGCTCTGACACCGGCGGCCAACGACGCATGGGGGCAATCGGCGGGAGCTTTCTCTAGAATGGGCTTTGGCGCGCGCGGCATGGCGTTGGGCAATGCGCTTGCCGCAGACGTGCGGGGCGATGCCTCCCCATATTATAATCCGGCCCTGGCCCCGCAAGCCACCCGACAGCATATCATGGCGTCGACGGCTTTCATGCGTTTCGACAGGGAGATGCAGTTTCTGCAATTCGCGACGCCCATCCGGCCGAGTGCGGGCCTGGCCGCCGGGCTGATTCATACCGGGGTATCCCGTATCGACGGGAGAGATGCCAGCGGGTACCACACGCAAATGTATTCGACGGACGAATTTGCGTTTTTTCTGGCTTTTGGCACGCATCTCGGTCGGCGTTTGTCGGTGGGCGTCGGCCTTCAGCTTTTCCGTACGGATCTTTTCGACGAGATCGAGCCGGTTCATAGTATCGGTATCGATGTGGGGGCGACGGTGGACGTGACCGATCGCTTGCGTCTTGCATTCGTTACAGACGATCTGCTGGCTCGCTATTCCTGGGATTCGTCCGGTCTATACGGAGCGGAGGGCGGCACGACATCCGATAGATTCCCCCTGCGTTTGCGTGTGGGCGCGTCGTACGGTATGATGGGGGATCGTTTGCAAATGCTTGCCGAATACGAATCCCGCATTTCGGATCTGGAATACCGGGTCCGAAGTATGCAACGCATCGGCTCCGTTCCGTTCGAAGCGTTCGAGGCGCGTCGGGCGACCTTGCACGAGGCCGGTTTGCGCGCCGGCGTCGAGTACGAACTCTCGGAGATCCTGGCGTTCCGCGGCGGCGTCGACCGCATCGGCAGTGCGCTTTCGGGGAATACGCCTTCCGCCGGATTTGAGATCGAACAACCGGTGGGGACCCTTGCTTTTCGGGTCGAGTACGGCCTTCTGCTGGAATCGCACGGTGCGGGCCTGCTGCACCTGATTACGCTCCGGATGCTCTTGTGAGGATATTGTGAGGATATTGATGAAAACGCGCTTGTGGATGCTGGGAATGCTTGCGTTTTTTTCTGCATGGCCGGCGGCGGCGCAGGAAGGCGGATTTGCGTTTCTTCGTATTGGAGTGAATGCCGAGGCAGGCGCTATGGGAGATGCGCAAGTTGCCTGGAGTCGCGATGCATTCAGCACGTTCTGGAATCCGGCCGGTCTGGCCGCAGCCGAACGCAATACGGCTTCGTTGTCTTATTATGCGTGGGTGCTTGGCGCCGGGAGTTATGCTGCGGCCTCTCGCCTGGGCCTGGGTGAAAAGGGGGCTGTCGGGTTATTCGTTACGACGCTGGAAAGCGGCAACCTCGAGGCGCGCTCCGGGCCGGGGGACCCGGAAGGGTTCTTCAGTACGCAATTCGTCAGCAGTGGGGCTTCGTATGGCCGGCGCTTCGGGCGCTTTCGGGCCGGCGTAACGGCCAAGTATTTGCTTGAGCGCATTTTTACGAATTCTGCCCGCGGGTATGCCTTCGATTTCGGCGTACAGGCGGATCTGCCTGTACGGGGAGCGCAGTTCGGCGCTGCATTGCAGAACATAGGCAGGATGTCCAGGCTGGCGGCGGAGGCCACCCGATTACCGCGCGCCCTGCGTGTGGGCGTGGCGGTACACCCATTCCATGTCAGGCTCCGGGAAGACGACGCTACGCTGGCTCAACTGTTCGCCACCATGGAAATCTCGCGGTTTTTTGAGATGCAGCGCACACAACTGCACATTGGCCTGGGGGCGGGGGTTTTCGACATGGTGACGCTGCGGGGCGGATACATTACGGACGACGATCTTCGAGGGCCTTCTTTCGGGATAGGTCTGGATATAGACAAGGTGCTCGTCGATTACGCCTATGTGGCGTTCAGTGGGTATGAAGGGCCGGGGCATATGATGACGCTGACCTACCGGTGGTAAACTACGGCGATATACCCCATCGTGCGGGGCTATCCCTCCGGTGGTTTACCTAATGCACGCCCAATGCCCTGCTCAATGCATCCAGTCCGATTCCGAGTGCGCCGGAGCGGGCGCGCAGCGCGCACCAGAAGTCGAGCGCCATCATTTGCGCGGCATGGATCGGGACGGCGATCCAGAACGACCGGCAACGCCAGACGAGGGCTCCGAGCGCTATGCCGCCGACAAGAGAAAGCACGGTTTCCGGCAGCGGCTTGTCGAGGTGCAGCAAGGCGAATGGAATAGCCTGGATGAAGATGGCGTATACCCCGAACGTACGCGCCGTTCCGAAGAGCATAAACCCTCGCCAAAGATATTCCCAGCCAATCCAGTAGAAGAGGAAGCATGCTTCGTAGATCAGAAAAATCGTCCAGTCGGTTTCCGCGGGGGCGTAATGGGGATACTGCGCCTGGAAGGCCGGACTCGCCGAAAGAAACCACGTGCCTGCAATGACCACCGGAAGATAGAGGGCCATAGCCAGCCCTGCGAATTTCCAGTCGCCCAGCCCCAGTCCCGCGTCCCGCGCGGATTGCCGGAACAGACCGCACAGAATCGCGAGCGGGAGCGCGAATCCGGTGACGCCTTGCACCAGGAACCGCCATATCCAGGCGAGCAGGCCGGTATACTCGCCTGGGAAATGCTCGCTCAGGGCGTCGTAAAAGAACCGGCGGCTCCCTATAGCGTCCTGCAGGATAACGAGGGCTGCGACGGCTGCCAGCACGGTCGCCGTCCGGCGATCGAGGCGCCCGAGGGCTGTCGCCAGACGATCCGTTTCCAGTCGGATCCAGTTACGCATGGCGGCAGAGAAGATAAGCGGAGGCGGACGGCAACGAGAATGAGCGTCCCCAATGTACAAACCGATCGGCAAGCCGCTCGCAAGAGTACGGTTTGCCTCTCGAAAAAGTGTAAAAAACAAAAACGTTTACCTTTTTCGGAACGTTCCGAACAGAGAACCTGTCCGGGGTTTCATTTGATTTGGTAATCTCATGCGATCCGGGCTTGTCCCGATTCCGAAAAAAAGCCGATATTACGGGACCTTTGCATCCCTCGATTTTTTAACCGATCTCTGTTGTCATGCTGCTACGACTGCACGCGCCCGCCCATTCGCTGATCGACGCCCTTCGGGAAGAACGAGCCTCTACGCTTGTGCAGGCGCTCGGGGTCGTCGGTTTTGCACTGCTTACCGCCGCCGGGGCCCAGGTCCGCATCTACTTGTGGGAGGTTCCCTTCACGCTCCAGACGCTGTTCGTATTCGGCAGCGGCCTTTTTCTGGGCGCTCGTAACGGGATGTTCGCACAACTCTTGTATCTCGCAATGGGGCTTTTTGCGCCGGTGTTTGCGGGCGACGGACACGGACTTTCCTATATGCTGGGGGCGGTGAGCGCGGGGTACCTGCTGGGGTATCCCTTGGCGGCGCTCGCAGTGGGTCGCCTTTCGAGGCAGTGGAATACGCTGACGGGCAGTGCCCTGGCGATGCTCGTCGGGTCGTTGGTATTCTTTGCCACGGGCGTTATCTGGCTGCATTACGCCGCCGATCATGCCACCTGGATGGAATCCATCGACAAGGGTTTTCTTCGTTTCGTTCCTGCGGATCTTGCTAAAGTGTCCCTGGTTGCCCTGATCTACTCCGGGACGCGGCGCCTGGGCGAGCGGGGAGCATAGATCGTTACGAGCACATGTCCGGCGGTTTTCATGATACGACTTGCTATTGGCTGGCTGGCTGTAGTCTTTCTTCCGGGGTTCGTTTCCGTCCGGGCGCAGCCCGCCGGATCCATTTTCGACGACCCGGTCGTACAGGCCGAGGTGAGCGAAGGGCTGGACCGTCTGTATAGCATGGAATTCGAGGCGGCAGCCCGTCGCTTCGAGCACATCGCCCGGCGTTATCCGGAACATCCTGCCGGTCCTTTTCTGGAGGCGCTCAACATATGGTGGAAGATTCTTCCCGATCTTTCCGACGAGACGCATGACGCGGCGTTTTATGCGGCCATGGAGGAAGTTATCGAACGCTCGGACCGCCTTCTCAAGCAGCATTCCGATGCGTTCGACGCCATGTTCTTCAAGGGCGCTGCCCTGGGGTTCCGGGGGCGGCTCCGGTCGAATCGCGGGGAATGGCTCAAAGCGGCTCGGGACGGTCTGCGAGCGATGGACTACGTGCTGGACGTGGTGAAACAGGAACCGGACGTGGCCGACTATGCCTTTGGCAAGGGGATGTACGATTATTATGCGGTGGTTATTCCGGAAAAATACCCGATCCTGAAGCCCCTGATGCTCTTTTTTCCGGACGGGGATCGGGAGCGGGGTATCGAAGCGCTCCGGCGTACGGTGCGCGATGGACGGTTTATCCGCACCGAGGCGGCCTATTTCCTGTTGCAGATCTATTATCTGTTCGAAAACGATTTCGAGCACAGCGTACAGTATGCGACCTGGCTGCGCGAGCGGTATCCCCGTAATGCTTTTTTTCATACGATCGAGGGGCGCATCTATGCCCGGTGGGGGAGATGGGAGCAGGCAGCTCCCATTTTCGAGGAAATTTATGCGCGTCATACGGCCGGGCAGACAGGATATAATGCATCGCTGGCCGGGCAGGCGCTTTTTTTCATGGCGCGAGGCCGCATGGCCTATGGCGAGTACGAGGCGGCGCTCCCGTATCTTGACGCTTTGCAGGAACCCGCGATACGCGGAGCGGTGGATTATCCGTTTGTCACGATGGGACGGCTGTACGCAGGCATGGCCCATGATGCGCTCGGGCGACGCAATCGGGCGGTGGCTTTCTACCGGGAGGCATTGACCACGAAAGACTGGTCCAATGCGCACGAACGAGCAAGACAGTATCTTGAAATGCCCTATGGACAGTAGCGCCGGTCCTTATCCATATTTAAGGATGCTCTGATCAAGTCCACTTCGATCAGCGCTTCACTTTCACGCGTAAAGGACGATATCTTTGCATCGTTGAAATTAGCGAAAAACACGGCGGATT
>LXNJ01002076.1_pt1 | contig 11234 bp, 11 predicted proteins | sample 809081 | NCBI WGS metagenome assembly LXNJ01 (sample SAMN04870510, study PRJNA318959) | sponge metagenome | biome: sponge; feature: marine sponge reef; material: water | host: Petrosia ficiformis | place: Greece: Milos, Mediterranean Sea | collected 2013-05-29 | depth 5-7 m
GCTGCCCCGTGATGCACTCCTGGTTGCAGTTCGAGTTCACAAGACTCGAATTTCGTAGCCGCTCTGTCGGAGCCGCGACAGGTGTCCGTCGCGGCGGAGCAAATCCCTAAGGGGCACGATGGCGAAAGTGGAGGCGTTGTTGCTCAATGCGTGATCGGCGTTATCGTGCCAGAGCGCCCAGCTAAGCGACTTCGCCTGGATCAGCTCCTCTGGATCGGAGGCGAGTCGCCGGGGATCGCACGCCCCTGCGGCCGAGTCACCTGGATGGGACCTAAGCGTGGCTAGATCGCCTTCGGCCCAGGCAGCTGCAAGATGCGCGAGCGCCTCGAGCTGCGCATCCAGACCTTGAAGACGTGCCTGCAGACAGGTTTGCCCCGCATCGGCCGACATCCCCTCAATCGAGTCGAGGAGTTCCTGCGGGCGCTGGGAGATCACCGCCGTCAACTCCTTGAGGCCGTGCTTCCTGGCTCTCTTCTCCATGGCCCGGCGAATCGTACGGCTCCCTCTCTCGAAGCCTGCGGATTGCGCCGCAGAATCGAAGAGTTCCTTTGCCGCGAAGCCAGGCGTCAATCGCTCGATGTCGTCTCGCGTCGGCGCGTATCTGAGTTGGGTTTCCAAGTAGAGCTGGTAAAGGTCCTCGGGCAGCAGGTCCTCCAGCGATCCGCGGTTCGGGATTCGTTGTATGCGCCTGAACTGCCTTTGTCTAAACGGGTTCGCCGTCGTGACCCGCACGCCTACCGACGTCAGGTACTCGTCGGAGTTGGCCAGCATATGTTCGACGAATTCGACGAAGTCCGATCGCTGCCAGAAGAGGCTGTCCGGCACCCACTCCGGATAGCCAAGCATCCACAAGACATGGTCATCGTTGGTGACCTTCCAAATGGGCGGACCCGGGATCTCTCCCAGGACCAGGATCTCTTCCACGACGCGATCATTGGAAGGCGGTCGCGGATCCGCGGTCTCCTGGGCGGCTCCCGGCGTTGCCGCTGAGGCCACAAGCAACAAGGTTCTCCACACTACCCAAGGACTCCTCTTCCTCCGCGTCGTGCGAACATTGGACCGACGTTTCTGACATGAGTTCCATCCCCTATCGGCGGCCCCGGCATGGAAGCTGACCGCTTCCGATACCGTATTTGAAGTCTCGTTGATGTCGTAGATTCTTGGCGATCATCCGAGATCTCGCTCTTAGATCTGACGCATAAGAGCCGAACGCCGCAGGCACATGGTGTTCCAGAATCCGGCCGCCCGAATCGTGGAAGCCAGGTCTCCCATTGGGTTCGCCATTGCTGACACGCCCGAACGCTCCGGCGCTGATCGCCGGACGGACCGCCGCATCTACGTTCGCGCACTGCCTACCGGGCGGCACGCGATTCTGCCTCTCCGCGAGTCACCGCCGGCTGCGCGACGGCCGGGAGCTTGCGGTGCGGCTGCTCGCCGAGGGCGAGGATCCGCTCTGCCGGTGGAGGACGGCAAAAGCGTGCGCTGTGCGTGGACCGGCGAAGGCCGAGCAGCAGTCGCGGTCGACGTGGAAGCCGGCACCGGACCCCTGGCGTCGCGGCTTCAAGCAGGACAGGGCGGGGTGGCCGCCGGCTGACGCCGCGCCGCCGCTTGGATTTCGGTCAGCTCCGCTCCCTCAGCCCAAGCGGCGGAACGGCGGAGGACTCGGCGCGGGGAACCATCGTCGAAACGCCGAGACCGGCCATCGCTGTGGGCGCAGCGGCTCGGGTATTTGCTCGAGTTTGTCGGCGCGGGAGACAGGTGCGGTCCGCTCAAGGATCATGTGCGACAACGCGTGCACAATTACACTAGGTTGCTGCCGTCCGCGACGGCCGACGGTGCGGCGCAATCGACCGACTGGCGGCTGTTGGTCAATGCCCGCATCGGGGTCTGCGAGGTCCGTCACCAGCCATGGCCGATGTCGACGCGATTGTCGCTTGCTCCGATTCCTCTCCGTCCCTCCCATCCCTCCCATCCCTCCCGATCCCTCCCGATCCCTCCCGGCCAAGCCAAGGCTGCGTACGCCGTATGTATGGTGCCACGCGGGTGTCGGCTGCTATACTTGAAGCCCACTGAAGGGTGTACGTGCGTCCAGCATCTACGGTGTGATGGCAGCCACGAGAAGGACCGGCAGGGATGCCATGTCGACCAAGCCTCCAAGAATCGATGCTGCGATGAGCGCGACCTTGCAACGCTGGGGATGGCTACGGGTTCGCGGGCGCGTGCCCGAGACAAAGACGATCATATGCGCGAACCTAAGATGTGACCGGAACGGGGTGGCGCGGCCTCATCAGGCCGCACGGGTCGCATGATTACGTACCTGTCGGGAGATCTGTTTCAGTCGCCCGCCCGAGCCCTCGTGAACACGGTCAACACGGTGGGAGTGATGGGCAAGGGCATCGCGCTCAAGTTCAAGCGTATCTACCCGGAGATGTTCGCGGCGTACCGCAATCACTGCGAGCGCGGCGATCTGCAGATCGGCCAGCTACTTCTTTATAAGACGCCGAACAAGTGGATTCTGAACTTCCCGACGAAGGAGCACTGGCGCAACCCGTCGAGGGTTGAGTACATCGAGGCCGGGCTGAGGAAGCTCCGGGCCCGCTGTTCGGAGATGGGCATGACCTCGATCGCTTTCCCAGAACTCGGCTGCGGGAACGGGGAGCTCGACTTCGAAGCGCAAGTCAAGCCGCTGATGGAACACTACCTGGGAAGCCTGTCCATACCCACGTTCATCTATCTCAGCGGACTCAGGACGGACCCTCCCGAACACAAGGATGTTCGAACAATCAAGCGGTGGTTGCGCTCGGAACCATCGGCGCTGCCGTTCGACGAGGTCTGGGAAGACGTCGTCGACATACTACGGGATCAACAGCACTTTGCGACGCTGTCCAAGGGCAATCCTTTCGCGGCGACCGCCACGGTCGATCCGCCGATGATCATCATCGAGGCGGGCAACAGGACCACGCGGATTCTCGCGGGGGAGCTCCTCGACTTCTGGCAGCAATTGCGGGACTTCGGGCTGACGCATGGAAGCATCGCACCGGAGCATCGGTTCGTTTCCTATCTCCTGCCGATCTTCGCGGCGTTGCAGTATGTGAAGCCGGTGATTGTGTCGACGTCGTCTAGCGGTCTGCGGTCGAACCCCGCATCGGGGCTACAGGTGATCCCGCCTCCTATGCAAATAGCGCCCGCGACGGAGGATCTATTCGCAACACTGGACCATGTCTCGCAAGCGTGACGCGGACGAGATTCTCGCCCAGATGCAACAGTTGCCGTCCAGCTTGGGATTGGAAGGCAGCCGCCGCAGTTGGCCCAACTGGCTGTATCGGTCCGACCACGTCGAAAATGCTGCGCAAATCCTGAACAGCGGCCGGCTGCTATCGCGAGCGGTGGCGGAACGGAGAGAAGTGATCCGGGTGGATAGCGGCAGCCCGCAGTACGTCGGCCAACTCTCCACGCGGCATCGGAATCTGGTCCGACTGTATTTTCGCCCGCGAACGCCGACACAGTACCGGAACGAGGGTATCCGCCCTCGGGATCGGATTGAACTTGACGCACACATGCCGGTGCCGGTTTACCTTCTTTTTGCGTCAAGTCTGCTGGCCGAGGAGGGCGTGCGTTTCAGCAAAGGCCGGCTTCACGAGGGCACTGCCGTCGGCGGCTCAGCCGAGTTCCTGAAGTCGATGGCTTTCGAGGATGTGTACCACGACCGTGCGGTCGGTCGGCTGGGCGAATCCAGTAGGCGGTCGGAGATCATTAACGCGCGGCACTCTGAGGTCCTGGTCGAGAATGAACTGTCGCTCGACAAGGTCAAACACGTCGTCTGCCGGTCTGCGCCGGAGCGAGATACGCTCCTGAACTTGCTGTCGCGGGCGGCAAGGCGGCAATGGCAAAAAAGGATTCGCGTAGACGAGGGTGATCGTCGGGTGTTTCAGAAGCGCGGGACGTTCGTGGAGAGGGTGGAGTTGTCCAGTAGTGCGTCGAGATTCCTGTTCTACTCAAACACCGAGGTCGAGCTGCGGGGACCGTTCGAGTTGAAGGTCGAACGGAGGGTCGGTCGACGGACCACGAGCGCCGGAAGGGATGAGTTCGTCGTCTCCAACCGGCCCGTCGTCTACCCGCTGAGTCCGCCCGCGCCGAGGTATCGCGTGCGCGTGTTGCTGGATGGCAACTTGGCGTATCTCGGCGAGTTCGACGAAGAGGACGGGTCGGAGATGCTGGTGTGAGGGGATCGCCGGGGACATGGCGAAGCGATCCGACCGTAGGTTTGGACTTGCGTGCAGGGTACTTGTGGGAACGTGGTATTGCCGCTGCCGATCGGAAGACTGGCAGGCGGGCTCGGGGTTTGCGGTGAACGCCGGCAAGGCTGTAAGCGTGGCGGGACGGTGCATTGTGGCGGATGGCAAGGCGAGATAGCCGTGTCCGCGGATCCAATTGTGTATTGCCTCGAAAGGCTCACCGACTACGTGCAGTTCGAGCGGTTGGCTACCGACCTGATGGCGGGAACGGACTTCGCCGGGATCGAACCTCTGGGAGGCACTGGCGACGGTGGGCGGGATGCGTTGCACGTTCATCGGGAGTACGGGACCGTCAGGGTGTTCGCGTACAGCGTGAGGCACGACTGGGAGACGAAACTGCGGCAGGACTGTCGGCGGATCGCAACGGGGCAGCACGTGGTCGACAAGGTCGTGTTTGTGTCGACAAGGGCGATGCCCGCACATAAGCGGGAACACGTTCGGGCAGACATCCGCGATTCGTACGGGTGGGAGTTGGAGTTCTACGATTTGGAGCGGGTGCGGGCGTTGCTGGCGGGTCCGTTGAAGCACCTAGTCGGACGGCATCCGTCGATATTCGTGCCGCCGTGGTTCGAGCGTCGCGGGGGCGAAGTCGTGTGGCGCGGGCATCGGGACTTAGTCGTGATAGACCATGTGGCCTGGGATCACGCGTTCGCGGCGTGGTTGTTCAGCCGGTTGAGCGCGGCGGGCTACTCGGTGTGGTGCCGGGGCCTGGCACCGCTGGCCGGCGAGCACGCTCACGAGTCGATCCGGGTGATCGTTAAGCAACGGGCGGCACGGTATGTCCCCGTGTTCTCGTCCAGGTCGTTGGCAAATTCCGATCTGCGGAGCAGAACGGCGATCGCGGCGGCGGAGGAGGGTCGGGTGGTTCCGTGCTGGTTGGATGGCTTGACGTCGGACGCCTTCGATTCGGCGACGGGCAAATTGGTGCCTGCACGGTTCGATTCGGGATGGGCGCGTGGTCTGCGGGAGCTTACGCGACAGCTGGAAGCGGACGCGGTGGCGCGGCCTCTCGATGCGGGTCGCGGGCGACGAATTGCGCTGGAAGCGTATCAGGCCGAGCCGCTGGTCAGGCAGCGGAGCGAACGCGTCTACGCGAACGTGTTCAGGGCGCGGGTGCCGTTGTCCGTGCGTGTCTACCAGATGGTGTCAGGTGACGGTGGGTTCGACCCGACGCTTGGGCAACGGTGGGCTCATGTGCGACGCGGTGACCTCGTGTTTTCGTTCGCCGAGGCACCGGGGGATGTGCCGGTTCGCAAATGGCGGGAATACGCGTGGCCATCCTATTCCGAGCGGTTCCGCGTTGATTCTGTGGACTTGGTGAAGATGCTCGCGAAACGGTCCTTGTTCGTGGCGTGCTACCAAGCGGGGTTCGAATGGTGCCTGGAGCGGAGGACGTTCTATCTTGGCGAGAGCAAACGCGTGAGGCACGCCTACCAGGATGTGGATGGCCGGTACACGCATGTGTCGTTCACGGGTGAGCGCTCGTTCGGGAGCGGCGAGCATCTATCGAAGTTCCGCTACCAGCTCGGCCCCGTATTCCGGATCGATGTTGACGACGACAACTCGGTGACGGTGAGGGTGGCGTTCTACGTTCGTGTTACGGACGAAGAAGGCAAGCCGCTTGGTGTGACGAAGATCCCATCGCGGCGCAAGCGGGTGACAAAGAGCTGGTGGAACCGCCAGTGGCTGCAGCGCACGCTTGGCGTCATGCAGCTGATCGCCGGCGAGGCTGGGATCGACGGAGAGATAGCGGTTGGGCAGGGCAGGGAGGCGGTAAAGGTAAAGGTTGAACCGCTCTCGTGGGAATGTCCCGTGTCGATCAACGTGGAAGCTCTTGATCGTGTCGGGGATTTCCACGCAGAGCTGGCGACCGTTCGCGAAAGAGGCGAAGAGGAAGCCGGAAAAGGAGCGATGGGCGAGGAGGATGGCTGAGCAGTTCGACTACCTTGGAGAGCCATCCTTGGTGTTCGGGCACGGCCAACGGGCACAAGATCCGCGTGACGGTCTCGCCCTCTTCGGCGCGGTGGACGCGCAGGCCGGGCTTCCGCACCACGTGGTGATTGGCACGCCGCGGGGCGTGGCATTGTGGTATGAGTGGAGCGAAGCGATGAATTCGCCGGCGGCGTGCGCGGACGTAGGCCGGCAGCGACCGTGGCCGCCGTATCCGGGATTCGACGTCGCGTTCGGTGCGCCATGGCCGGATCCGGTTAAGGCGTACACGGTGGACGGGGTGAAGCTTAGGAGGTCAGCGTTTCTCGCGGACGCGCATGAACGGACCTACGAGGTCGCGAATCTATACGTCGATCATCTTGAGAGCATCGACCGCCTCGACGAGAAGCCGGCCCTTGTGGTGTGCGTGGTGCCGGACGACGTCTATACCAACTGCCGGCCGCAGAAGTGGATCGCGGAGCCCGCCGACACGCGGAGGTCCCGAGAGGAGCGGCAGCAGGTGCAGCGGATCCTCAAGGACCGGGAGGACGGACAGGGCCGGATGTTCGAGGATACCGATCTCTACCGGATCGATGATCCCGCCTTGGAGATGTTCGACCTGTCACCTGACTTCAGGAGGCAGCTCAAGGGAAGAATGATGCAGGATGATCTTCCGGTGCAGATCATCCGTGAGTCCACACTGACTATCACCGACGCGGTTCGGGATGGGGAGCCAGGGGACAACCCGTTGTCCGACCGGTTCTGGAACTTTGGCACGGGCGTGTTCTATAAGCTGGGGAGAAAGCCGTGGCGGCTGGACTCGGCAAGGGACGGCGTGTGCTACATCGGTCTGGCATACAAGCGCGCGGACGGGGGGAAGACTGCATGTTGCGCAGCGCAGCTGTTCATGGACAGCGGAGACGGATTGGTGTTCGTAGGGGACTTCGGACCTTGGTATTCGGAAGACGAAAACGAGTTCCACCTGACGGGTAAGGCCGCGCGCGAACTGCTAAGCGGAGCCCTCAAGACATACGAGGACCAGGGTGGGCCGGTGCTGGAGGAAGTGTTCATCCATGCCCGTTCCGGGCTGAACGAGGAGGAGTTCTCCGGTTTCCGGGAAGCGTGCCCGGCGGGGGTTGGACTGGTCGGTATCCGGGTGCGGAAGGACAGGGGCGGCCCGAGGCTCTTCCGGCACGACCAGCATCCCGAAGTTTCGAAGCGCGGCCGGTATCCGGTCTTGAGAGGCGTGTTCTGGGAGCGGACGGAACGCCAGGGGTATCTGTTTACTTCGGGGTTCAAGGAGAGGATCGCGGCGTACGACGGTTGGGAAGTGCCGGTTCCCCTTGGCATCACGCTGCAGCATGGGGATGCGGATTTGCGGACTGTCGCGGGGGACATACTGGCCCTCACGAAGGTGAACTACAACGCGTGCCAGTTGGGCGAGAGCGAGCCTATTACGATCAAATATTCGGATCGTGTCGGCGAGATCCTGCTTGGCAATCCAAAGTTGCCGCGGGAGCGGTGGCGGCAGAACTTCAAGTTCTACATTTGAACGGGAAGTTGGTGCCGTGGCCATGGTTCTGCGCGGTACAGGGCGAGACGCAACAGTACGAAGTGAAGGACCACCTTCGAACAGCCCGCCCCTTCTGCTGGGCTTGACCGAGTTCCAGTTCGCGCTCTGTCCCGCCCCCTGTGTCCGTCCCGTGAGTTGCCTGACATCTCGTCGAGAGACGGCTGCGGAAGAGGAGCCGGCCCGTGGATTCCGGCTGGCGAACCGACCGTAGGCGGCGGGGAGGGAGCAGGCAGAGAGGTTGTGAATGACAGCGCTGAATGACGTCTGCCACCCCCGCAGACATCGTGGACGCACTCCGGTGTCGTCCACCGGCGTCAACCGCCGGATGCGAGAAAACCGTACGCCCGTTGGTGTGGGAGGGGTGACGGGCGCAATCCCGTCAGCCCGACCCGATCGGTTCGCACGTGCCTGTGACGCAGGCTTGCACCGTCCTAGGCGGACGTGCGGCACCATGCCTTGAGTAAATTGTCGACGGCGACCGGGACCTCGGCTCGGGCATCCTGTCGATCAAGGCCCTGGGCCAGCAATTCGTCGTAGGAACTGTGTGCATGTCGGACATCAGGTCATTGCCGATTCTTCGAGTTGTCTTGGCCCTGCTGAACGCCCGACGTGGCCCGAACCCCGTCGGCATGTGTGTCGGGCGATTTGGAGGCGTTCCTCGACTGGGCTCGCCGGATAGAACTCGCCGATTCGAGCCGCGAATGCCGCGATGTGGTCCTCGTCTGCCCGGCGCAACGCCGCGCGCTCGGGGGCACGGGCACGCGCCTCGGCATCAGCCAGACACTCCTCTTCGGCCCGTCGCAGGGCGTACTCTTCGACCAGGATTCCCTGCCTCTCGTAGCGCTTCCGTGCACTGCTGAAACGAACGATCACGGCCTTCAGGGTCGAGTACTTTGCCCGCGCGACGGGTCAACGCGGCGTTGCCGCTCGGCAGCACGACGAGGTGGTCCAAGTCGCCGCACACCATGCAAAGCGGTTCGCCGTTCTCCAAGCGCAGCAGTCCGCGTCGGGGAATGTCGGTGCCGCACTCCGAGCACGCGGACTCGCGCACGACGGAGTAGACGGTGATGTCGTTCACTGCGTTCCTCCCGCGCCGTCGTCGCGGGTGCGTGCCACGACGCGACCATTTTCGCACATGCGGCTGGTGTCAACGTTCGGCGGCGTCGCGCTCGCGATGCGGTGGAGGTTCTGCGCTGTCGCAAGAGGTGTGACGCCGTCTTGTTTTCCGGTCAGTCCCTGGCGTTTTGCCGCATCCAAGGTAAAGTAGCCCTTTTTTGCCCGCGCAACGCGGTCGTCTCGGCAGCGGACAAACGAACGGAAGACTTGATGATTTTCGACAGCACAGACACCTACATCTCCACCGACGAACTGTCCATGGCGGTGGACGCCGCCGTGAAACTGGAGCGTCCGCTCCTGGTCAAGGGCGAGCCCGGTACCGGCAAGACCCTGCTCGCCGAGGAGATCGCCAACACCCTGGGTCTACGGCTCATCACCTGGCACATCAAGTCCCAGACCAAGGCGCTGCAGGGGCTCTACGAGTACGACGCCGTGTCCCGCCTGCGGGACTCGCAACTCGGCGACGACCGCGTCGGCGACATCCGCAACTACATCAAGAAGGGCAAGCTGTGGGAAGCGTTCGAGTCCGATGAGCGGGTGGTGCTGTTGATCGACGAGATCGACAAGGCCGACATCGAGTTCCCCAACGACCTGCTGCAGGAACTCGACCGCATGGACTTCTACGTCTACGAGCTGAACGAGACCATCGTCGCCAAGCAGCGGCCCATCGTGGTCATCACCTCGAACAACGAGAAGGAGCTGCCGGACGCGTTCCTGCGCCGCTGCTTCTTCCACTACATCAACTTCCCCGACCGCGAGACCATGGAGCAGATCGTCGACGTGCACTTCCCGAGCATCAAGCAGCACCTGGTCAAGGAGGCCATGGAGATCTTCTTCGATGTGCGCAAGGTGCCGGGGCTGAAGAAGAAGCCGTCCACCTCGGAACTCATCGATTGGCTGAAGCTCTTGATGGCCGACGACATCCCGGACGAGATCCTGACCAACCGCGACACCACCAAGGCGATCCCGCCGCTCTACGGCGCCCTGGTCAAGAACGAGCAGGACGTTCACCTGCTCGAACGCCTGGCGTTCATGAACCGGCGCGACCAACGCGGCTGACCTGTGCTGATCAACTTCTTCCTGACCCTGCGCCGCTACCAGGTGCCGGCGACCATCCGCGAGTTGATGGACCTGATCAACGCCCTCGGCCAGCGGGTGGTGTACAGCAATGTCGACGACTTCTACCTGCTGTCGCGCACCTGCATGGTCAAGGACGAGAAGAACTACGACAAGTTCGACCGCGCCTTCAGCGCCTACTTCAAGGGTCTCGAGGACCTCCACGGCCTGCTGGAGTCCCTGATTCCCGACGAATGGCTGCGCCGCGAGTTCGAACGCGCGCTCACCCCCGAGGAACTCGAACAGATCAAATCGCTCGGCGGCCTGGAGAAACTCATCGAGGCGTTCCGCGAGGCCCGGGAGAAGGCCGAAGCCGAACAGGGCGAAGGCGAAGAGGGCCAGCAGGGCAGTGCGGACCGACCGGGTCAGGGTGGTCCGGGCGGACCCGGCCGGGGCCGGAAGAAGAAGGCCAAGAAGGTCTGGGACCAGCGCCAGTACCGGAACCTCGACGACTCGGTGGAGATCGGCACGCGCAACATCAAGATGGCGCTGCGCCGGCTGCGCAAGTTCGCGCGTACCGGCGAGGAGGAGGAGCTGGACATGGACGACACCGTCCGCTCCACCGCCGACAACGGCGGCATGCTCGACATCCGCCTGCGTCCCCTGCGCCGAAACACCGTGAAGGTCCTGCTGCTGCTCGACATCGGCGGTTCCATGGACGCCCACGTCAAGGTCTGCGAGGAACTGTTCTCGGCGACGCGCACCGAGTTCAAGCACCTGGAGAGCTACTACTTCCACAACTTCATCTACGAGTCCGTGTGGAAGGACAACCGACGGCGCATGAACGAGCGCATCCCGACCTGGGAGCTTCTCCACAAGTACGCTCGGGACTACAAGGTGGTGTTCGTCGGCGACGCCACCATGGCGCCCTACGAGATCACCCATGCCGGCGGCAGCGTCGAGCACTGGAACGAGGAACCCGGGGCGGTGTGGATTTCCCGTTTCACGGCGGGCTACGACAAGCTCGTCTGGATCAACCCCACGCCCCAGGAGACCTGGGAGTACTCGACGTCCGTGGCCATGACCCGCGAACTGGTGGACGGGCAGATGTATCCGCTCACCGTCGCCGGTCTCGAGGGAGGCATGGGCTTCCTCTCCAAGTAATCCTAGCCCGCATTTCTCACCACGTCGCTTGTGCGAACAACATATGCTTCGAATATCAGTTGCTTGTGTCGGATTCCCGAGGTGTCGGAATTTGCAGACTG
>LXNJ01002077.1_pt1 | contig 11234 bp, 9 predicted proteins | sample 809081 | NCBI WGS metagenome assembly LXNJ01 (sample SAMN04870510, study PRJNA318959) | sponge metagenome | biome: sponge; feature: marine sponge reef; material: water | host: Petrosia ficiformis | place: Greece: Milos, Mediterranean Sea | collected 2013-05-29 | depth 5-7 m
TTCGCGATCTGAGACCGCCACGCTGGAAGGACACAGCGGCTGGGTCTATTCGGTGGCGTTTTCGAGTGATGGGAGCACATTGGCTTCCGGGTCGGAGGACGGCACGGTGCGTATATGGGACGTGGCCACACGTACGGAGACCGCCACGCTGAAAGGACACAGCGGCTGGGTCTATTCGGTGGCGTTTTCGGCGGACGGGAGCACGCTGGCTTCCGGGTCGCAGGACGGCACCGTGCGAACCTGGGACGTGGCCACACATGCGGAGACCGCCGCGCTGGAAGGGCACAGCGGCTGGGTTTATTCGGTGGCGTTTCTGGACGAGGCGGGCAGGCTGGTGTCGGGATCGCGAGATGGCACCATGCTGTTGTGGGACCTCGCGGCGACGGAACAACCGCCCGTCGAGCCTCCGAAGACCCCCAGCGCGGACTTCAATGATGACGGTTCGGTGGGCTTTGCGGACTTCGTGCTGTTCGCGCGACAATTCGGATTGCGGGAAGGCGATGCGGGATATGACGCAAAGTTCGACCTGGATGAGGATGGCGCCATAGGCTTCGGCGACTTTGTGAAGTTTGCAAACGCCTTCGGGCAGATTTGAACCACGGGTACTATGCAGTACGCTGGATTAGACAACCCGGACCTCATTCCGGCATTCGGCGTCAAGGTGAGCATCGGGATCACCGGCGTTGTGGATTTCTATAGCGCACGGATGCATGGACGTGGTGCGGTCCAATGTCTCGGGCCTCTATCCGTAACTCCGGCTGCCGGGGGGACGGCAGACAGAGCGCAAGACAGAGGCCCGCGTCCTGTTTCATGAAATGTTATCCGATTATTGAAGGCGAGTCAATGCCCGGGATTCAAAAAAAACCGGAATCTCCCGGCTGGGGCCAACCCCCGCTCACGGTTGACGGAAGCAGTACTACGGGACCAGCTCAATTCGGACAACGTTTTTAACGTTCGCGCATTTGTCGTCGGTTTCAGGAATGAACAGCCGTATCGGGCCGCCGAGTCTTTCCGGTAGGGGATGTTCGCCGATGCGGTAGACGAGGATGCCATGTTCGTCTGCCGTAGCAACGGAGACCCGGGCAAAAAACCCTTCGTCGGCCGAATGAAATACGGCCTGGCGCGCATCGGCGTGCACTGCCGCGCCCCTCAGAAGATCGGCGACGGACACCGCCGATCCGCGGCGCCCGGGAACGATGTGCCCGATGTCCTCGATCTGCCCGGGAACGCGCCGCAGGTCCGCGTACGTGAAGGCCATCGGTCTGTGCAGACATCCCGCAATCGTCAACAACGGCGCGGTCTCGTCGCTGTCCATCCCCGAAGCCGTCTGGTCGATGTAATCGTGTGCGATTTCGACCAGCCTCGCGTCGAAGCCGACGGACGGCGCAACGTGGATTTCCAGATCGGTATGGTTCCTGTGAAACCCGCTCACGCGCTGTCGGATACGACGCAGAACCCGTTCGTCCTCGCGAAACAGAAACGGCAGGACCGCGATCCGCTTCGTTCCGCGTTCAACGCACGCTGCCAGAGCGTCTTCCACCGCGGGAGGGCCATCCAGAACGCCCGCCTCAATCGCAACGCCCCTGTGCAGAAGCGCATCCACAACCCGCATCAGGCAGTTGTCATCCGCGCGAGGCGCGACAAGTACCGTGGCGTGGATCATTAGCGTGCCTCCATCGTTGAGCGACACCAGTGCGGGCAACCCATTGATCTCCGGCGCTGGACGCTCCCGGCCCTTAAAACACAGCTGACCGCCCGGCCAGACCCTGCACTATGCCCTTATTCGATGAACTTCCAGCCATTATTCGCATTGTTCTGCTGATTTCTTCAGCACTGGTACTCATTGTGGGCGCCGGTCTGTTCTGGCGAATGATAAAAACCATGTTCGGTAAGAAAGACCGTAACTGACCCACCCTCTGCAACGTCCTTCCCGAGTTCAGCCGAAGTCGCAAGTCACTGCGATAACTTCCTCAATAGCTGGTCCAGGATCTCTTCTATGGAATTCCGGTCCGGTTCCGGCGCCATGCTTGCGCCGAAGCCCACGCCGGCGACAAATGCCAGGATGAGCCAGGCAATCCGCACGCGCGTAAGCAGCACTCTGTCAAGCCACTTCATGTCAAACCCCTTGTTCGACTTGTGGTAGCCTTGATTCGTAATTACTCGGGGACCTGAATATCGAATGTCCATATAAGAACTTCGGCGAATTGACGTCGAAGTTCCAAAATGCCTGAGGTCACTGGACGTGAACGAAATTTTATCTATCTGAAAGACCTCAATACTCCGTTTCTGAAGTCATCGCCCCCGGAATTGCCTTGCTGTTCTAATCGAAGTTGAAACGGGATCCGGGAGACGCCCGCAAGCTGATCACTCCGGACGGTTCGAAGCCTTTTCCAGATCGCTCCGGACGTAGTAAAGCGCCAGGACTTCGAGGGCGTTGATGAGGTAGACGTCGCGCGCGTGGCTGTTCAGAGCTTCGGCCATCTGTTTCGCGAGCGCGGGGACATCGGCTTCGATGTCGGCCTTCATGGTGTCCCAGCCGGACAGGCGGCCGTGTTTTTCGCGGTATGACTCCCGCGCGGCCCGACCGATGGCTCTCGCCAGCTTGCGCGGGTCTCCGTCAAGTTGGATCTGGGGTTCGTTCATTTTACCACGCATGATTGCGGGTTTGAGGGTGTGGCAGACATTCCTGCCTGCCGAAGCCTATATGTGTCTCGGCGAAAGCAGCCGGTTGAAAGGCCGGCGGCGCGGCGCTGTGTTTCCGCACACAGGATACCTGGTTTGAGTTTAAAGAAAGCGAACAGACAGGAATGTCCGCACCACCCTGTCAAGCGTTCGTTCGCGAAATTGCTTCAGCCCGGAAATCCTGTACCGGTCATCCACCCGATCCGACCGGCTCAAAGAGGACCGTGTCGCCGACCACGTAGTCCACGACCTGAGCCCAGGCCCCGATCGCCAGATTCCGAAGCCGGTCCCCGTCGCCCCGGTTGGGGTCGATCTGGACCGTGGTGCGCACGGGGCCGGGCGGCCAGGAACGCTCGTTGCTCGCGTTCGATATCACGGCCCAGTCGTCGTTCGCGCCGGTCTGAATCCGCGTGCCGTTCAGGTTGCCCGATTTCGCGAGGATGTGAAAGCCGAAATCGATCTTTCCGTCCTGCACGGCAACAATCCTGGCCCGACCGAGGATCGAGGTGACGTCCAGCGTCAGGCGGAGAACCGGGTCTACCGCGGATTCGACGGATTCGACGCGGTAGGTATGGGCGCGTTCGTCGGGATTGACGGTAACGCGATCCCCGGCGGCGACGCCCTCCAGGCCTTCCACGTCAATCGAACACGCGTCCCGGTCTAGCGCGACAATGCGGCCGGTCTGCAGCGGCTGATCGACTGTGATCGAGGTCCCTGGGGAGTGGAACGCGGACGCGCCCACGGTTGATATTCGTCCGTCCACCTCGGTGGCGAGTGCGCCGTGCAACGTGACGCCGTCTTCGAAGCGCGTGACGTCGCCGGGTCCCCCGTCGGGCGACCAGTAAATCACGATCGTTTTGCCTTGCGCGGTGCTAAGCCGGACACCTGCGGCGTCGGGAGCATCCGAGGGAATGGCGACCGCTTCCGCAAGGGTCGGTCTGCCGGTTCGGGGCTCGAAGACGAGATCGACGCAGGTGGTATCGTCCTGCGGCGTCCGCCGCCAGAGGACGGGACGATACAGGTAGTTGGACTCGTCGGGCGTCCCCATCGCCTGTGCCGCACGGGCCGTGAAAAGGCGGGTCCCGGGAGAGACGTTAACCTGATGGAGATCCAGGTGGACCGCGGGTTCGGCCAGCGAACGCCAGGACCCCGTGAATTCTGGAGGCGCCGCCCCGGTCGACACGTCGTCCATGTACGCCAGAGCGGTATGGTCCGGGTGCGGCAGGTCGCCCGTCTGTCCGCGTTCGATACGGGAACCGGCGACGGTTCCGGTTTGCGGCCGGAGTCCCGCGTTGTCCGTCTGAAATACGCCTTCCAGACCGCGGCAGGCGCGCCAGTGATCCCCTCCTCCCGTGATCCGTGAAAGGTCGATGAGGGCAACGCCGTCACCGTCGGTCCGGACAAGGGCGATGAGGCGTCGGAACGTGACGCCGAGCCGCTGCCATCCGCGCGTCGCCTCGTACGCCCAACGGTGCGCCTCAACGTCCAGGACCTGCAGTCCGTCCAGGAAGAGGCTGCGCACCAGGCGACCCCGGCCGGCGGCGACGGGCTCGCCCGCAGGCAGGTCGGACCAGACGGTGTTATGGGTTGCCCAGTGGGATTCCCAGGGGGACATGCTGGCCCAGGACTGAGGATATCCCAGGTCGGTCAGAAAGGGACGCTCGAACGCGAACAGTTGCACGTCCAGAAGGTCCCGGTGACGGTGGTGGAGGGTATCCCCGTAAACGATGCCGGCAGCAGCCCGCTCGGGCGCTTCGGGCGTGCGGAGGATCGCGATGCCCACACCGTCGTGGACCGTGGGGCCGAGGGCCCGATGCCGCCGGTCCTCAACGGCCGACCGGATTTCCCGCACGAGCGGATCATCCGTAAATGCCACGGCCCGGTTCAGGAGGTTCGGATCCATCGGCGGGTGAAAGAGGTCGTTTTCCAGTCGGATCGTTTCCTCTCCCTTGAAGCCCGCGGAACCCGGCGCGGACCCGTCCCCGAACTGGAAGTAAGACTTGCCGCACATCGTGATTTCGTGCAGCGCCCGGGGGACGTGCGCGGCCCGGCGATCCTCGCAGAGCGAGGGGAAGTCGGACTCCGGGTAGGCCTCAGGTTGCAGGTCGCGCAGATGGTGAAGGTGATGCTCCAGGTCGAACAGGCCGTCACTGTGGATCGAATTGTAACCTCCCGTGGCCTCCTGCGGCGTGCCGTCCGGGAAGAAATCGTTGGTGGTGAAGACCCGAAGCGTGTCCGGTCCCTCGTCGTAGACCCAATCCATGACGTCCCGCGCGTCCGGGCGGTCCAGGCACCGCAGGATATTGAGCGCACCCTGGCTCTCTCTCGGAAGGTTGCTTGACGCGCCCCGGTCCAGCGTGACCTGGAGCAGGGCGGCCAGCATCTCTTCCGTCAGCTGGCAGGCGTCCCCGGGGGACTGCACGGAAAGGCCCATGGCCTGCGCCCGCCCGACGAGTTCGCGGTCTTCGCGCATCAATGGCCAGACCGTGTCGTAGGCCAGCGCGAGGCTCTCGATCAGATACGGGGTGTCGATGCTGTAACGGATGCTCCCCTTCGCCCGCAACGCCTGGACCGGGTCGGGTTCGTCCGCCCAGTCCGGCTGGCCCCAGTCCCAGGGTTCTTCCACGCCCTTCGAGGGGCCGTAGCGGAACTGGGGTACGGAGGCGAGGTAGAGTTCTTCCTCCGCATAGCGAAGCAGGAGCAGTCCGAGTTGTCTCGCGCGGGCTTCATCGAACCCGCCCGCACGGAGTGCGTTCGTCAGCGCGGTGATTCCCGAACTATAGATACGGCATTGATCCCGGTGATAGGTGGCGGCAAAGAGGTAGATGTGGCCTTCGGCGTCGAAACAGCCGTACCCGTCGTCCGGATATTCGCCCGATATATAGTCTTCGTTCACCAGGTCGTTGCTTGGATAGACCGAACCGCAGTTGGGACATTCGGACTTGAAATCACACGGAAGGTGGCTGCGCACCCAGGGATAAAAGCCGCTGTATTTGAAAATCGCCGTACCGCAGTTGGGACAACCCTGGTGGCAGTTGGCGAAGTGGGCCTTGGGCAGTTCCGCGCCGGGAAGCTGAGTCCGGAGGACCTCATCCGACTGGGAGGACCACCACGCGACGGTTTCCTCGTTGAAACGATCCGATACGGGTTCCTCCTGCAGCGTCTGCCGTGTCTTTGTCGACCGGAAATTCTTCTCCAACGGCCATCGGCGGGGCCACCACGCGCCGTTGTAGGCGTGCGGCCGGCGCAGGTCGTCCAGGGTGCTGACACGGATCGTCGTTTCCGCGGACCTGCCGCCATGTGTGGCACGGACAGCATAATCGCCGGCCTGGCCTGGAGACCGCAGATAGTGATAGACGGCACCGTCCCGATCGGACCACCTCGTGGCGATCGTCTCAAAGTGATCCGCCGTGAGTGTGACGTTTTCGTCCTTCGCCTGAACGGGCAGGCGGAAGCTGCGTCCGGGCAGAATGACCCTGGGACGCCAGGGGATTGCAGGATCCGACATGGCAACCATCCTCGGTAAAGGGAGACTGACGTTTGGACGAGCTCGACTCCGGACTCGAGGCTACACGGCCATTTTGGCCTTGACAGCCGCGTGGCAGCGGTAGTTGATTAGCCTGAAGTCGTCGAATATGAAGTCGTCGATAGTCTTCTGGCTGCGGTCTTCGATATGAATGCGCGGGAGCGGAAACGGCTCGCGGGACAGTTGCTCCCTGACCGCGTCCAGGTGGTTCAGGTAGATGTGGGCATCGGCCATCGTGTGGATGAATTCGCCGGGTTCGAGGCCGGTGATTCTGGCAACCATGTGCAGCAGGAGTGCGTAGGATGCGATGTTCAGGGGGACCCCGAGAAACATGTCGCACGAACGCTGGTACATCAGCAGGGAGAGTCTGCCGTCCGCAACGTAAAACTGGAAGAAGGCGTGGCAGGGAGGAAGGGCAACGTCCTCGGGAGCGACTTCGGCGGCATTCCAGGCGTTCACGATCATGCGTCTTGAATCGGGGTTGCTGCGGATCAGTTCGATCGCTTCGCTCAACTGGTCCACGTTCCGCTCCGCTCCCCGCCAATCCCGCCACTGTACGCCGTAGATGCGGCCCATCGATCCGCTGTTGTCGTGCTGACCGGGTCTTTTGAGGTAGTCCTCGTAGTTGCCGTCCCAGAGTTTGTTGTAGGGATAGATCTTCTTAAGGTCATTGATGTTGTCGGATCCCGAAACAAACCAGAGAAGCTCGGAGAGCATGGATTTCCACACGAGCCTTTTGGTGGTGACGGCCGGGAATCCGTCATTCATGTCATACCGCGCCTGCAGGCCGAAACAGGAAATCGTGCCGACGCCGGTCCGGTCCTCTTTCCTGACGCCGTGACCCAGAATATAACGTAGCTGATCGAGGTATTGTCTCATGTTATACCTGTACAGACAGGCCGCTGGCCGTTATAGATCGCTAAAGAGCGGTGAGAGGGGAGACGAGAGAAGACGTCCTTTCCCGATCGGTTCTGCCCTTCTGCCTTCGGCAAGAAATGAAACCGAACGGGGCAGGCAATCTCTACCCTCTCCCGACTTACGTCTCACCGCATTTACACCGCCTTTCATAGACGTAGAGAGTGAATTCGGCGCGTTCTTCCTCCTTCGCCAGTCGCCATTCGCTTTCGTCGAAATCGGGGAACAACGTGTCGCCGTCATAGTCTCCTTTGATGCGGGAGAGATACATTCGATTCGCGAGGGGAATGGACTGACGGTATATCTCGGCGCCGCCCGCGCTGAACACAGGCTTCCCGTAGGATCCGGCTTTTTCGAACGCCGCTTCGAAACTGCGGCAGACGTCGATGCCGGCGGTTTCCGGAAATGAACGGCTGACGATGACGTGGGGGCGGTTCGGCAGGGGCCTGCAGCCGATGGACTCAAAGGTCTTGCGACCCATGATGAGAACGCCGCCGGTGGTGATTCTCTTGAACTGCCGGAGTTCTTCGGAAACGTGCCATGGCATGGTATTGTCGTTACCGATCACCCGGTTGTCGGCCATGGCGGCGATGACGGTCATGGGGCCCCCGGCGCGGCGATATCCAGCAGTCGCGGGGCGGCCGTCGACCGTCCGATGAGGTCGTGATCGAGCGAGTCGGTTATTTCCACGTCGGTGAATTCGCCGATTCGCGCTTGACCTGAAATAAACACTTCGCCATCGATCTCCGGAGCGTCCATTCGCGTTCGGCCGATATAGTCGCTTGAAGGATCGTCCGCGGGACGGTCGATTAACACGCGGAGGCTTTGTCCAACGTATCCGGCGGTGATTTCGGAGGAGATAACGGCCTGGAGGCTGAGGATTCGGTCCAGACGATCCCGCTTTTCGTCTTCCGGCATGTCGTCCTCGAGGAGACCTGCGCGAGTGCCTTCCTCGTGCGAGTAGAGGAAGCCGACCAGCCGGTTGAATCGGATCTCCTCGATAAACTCAAGAAGCTCCTGTACGTGTTCCTCTCTTTCGCCGGGAAAGCCCGCGATGACGGAGGACCGGAGGGCAAGGCCGGGTACGCGGTCACGGAGTTTTCGAATCAACGCGCGCGTGTTTTCCACCGTGGCGCCGCGATTCATCGCTTTGAGCATGGCATTGGAAGCGTGCTGGATGGGCATATCCACGTATGCGCACAGCTTTTCCTCCCGCGCCAGGAGGTCGATCAGGTCGTCGCGCCAGCCGGTGGGGTACGTGTAGAGCAGGCGGATCCATTCGAGGCCGTCGATGCGGACGAGTTCGCGCAGAAGGTCCACCAGGCGGGGACGACCGTAGAGGTCGGCGCCGTAACGCATAGTATCCTGGGCGATCAGCGCGATTTCCTTCACGCCGCCGGCGGCCATGCGCCATGCTTCGGCAACAAGAACCTCGATGGATTCGCTGCGGTTAGCACCCCGTATTCCGGGAATCGCGCAGAAGGCGCAGGTCCGGTCGCAGCCGTCGGATATGCGCAGGTAGGCCCAGTGACCCGGGGTGAGCAGGTGACGGTCACCCTCGTCACGGTAGACCCGGGGACGCGAAATGCCCAGCAGCCGGTCGCAGTGCGAGACGATTTCACGTTCGCCGGCCAGGCCGACGACCACGTCCGCCTCGGGGATTTCCGCTACGAGTTCGTCCCGGTAGCGTTCGGCCAGACACCCGGTGAGAATCAGGCCCTTGCAATTGCCGGATTCCTTGTAGTCGGCGGCTTCGAGGGCCGTGGCGATGGACTCCTCCTTGGCCGGTTCGATAAAACCGCAGGTGTTCACGACAATGATGTCCGCGTCATCCGGTTCGTCGGCCACGTCGTAATCGTTGCATTCCAGCAGCCGGTGCATGCGTTCCGAGTCGACGGTATTCTTCGGACATCCGAGCGTTATGAGGTTTACTGACGGCATTGGGAACTCCCGGGCGCGGCGGTTGACGGAGGGATTCCATCACGTGTGTCCGAATTAGCCGCAGGGCCTGGAGAATAATCGTCGATGCGCCGAATTTTGTCAAGCGGAAGATGGCTGCAAATCCGCAAAACACGCAGGAAAAATCCGATCTTTCGATGGGTTTCCGGAGGCTGGTTCTTCCTTCTGGCAGGCGTTCTTTCACCAATGGCGCGAGAAAACGCATTGGACTTCGAACTGACCCGAATCGACAGCGGAGAAGCGTCACTCAGCCCCTATTGGGGCTATAATGCGCCAAAACTGGTGTACGACGGCGAACACTTTTTTACCGTTGGCCGCTGGGGGCCGCACCCGGATGTCGCGAGGGGCGTTGTCTACCGCAGCAGGGCAGATGGGTGGGAGGTTTTTTTCGAATGGGAGGGTCTCCACCATCAACCGGGGATGGTCCTGCTGGACGCACGGCGGCGCCTCGTTCTCATCCATGCGCGCCGTGACGCCGGCCCCCGGATTCTGCATCAGCGCCGGCGCGGCGACCCGGACGGATTCAGCGCGATCGCTCTCCCGGACGGACTGGATCGCGCCGGATACATCGGGGCGGCCATGGACGGGGGGAGACTTATCCTCGGATACATTGGCAGGCCGGGGACCTATTCCTTTCAGACAGCATGGGTCGACCTGGAGTCCGGCTCCTGGTCCGGTCCGTTCGTTTTGGCGCCTGAGCAGCGGTCGCAAGAGCCGTGGACGACGTGGCTGTACCCGCTGATCGTCCCCGACGGCGGCGGTTTCCACCTCGTGGTGAGCAATAACGCCTATCGCAGCCCGTATTACAACCAAATCGTCTATCTTTATATTTCTTTTGAAGATCCTGCGTCAGCCGTCGCGGAGGTCGTCGCCGAGGTGAATCCCTGGAAACGGAATCTCGCCTTTGCGCAGGCGATCTGGCGGGCGGCCAACGGGGCGTTGTTCGTCACGGCTGCACGCCGCCTCGAGGGTGGGAAGAACCGACTGGTCGTCTACCGGCGCGATCCCGTCACGCGGCGCTGGGAGGAGGTAACCGCAGAAAGGGCGGGGGTCGGCGCGGTCTTCGAAACCCCCGGCCGGTTGTGGATGTCGGGTACGTCGGGGCCGGCCCTGCGGCTGTACCGCGGCAGAGATGACGGCCGCAAATGGTCCGCGGCCCCCCTGGGAAGCTTTGAGGGATTCGGACTGAGGAATTCCTTTTTCCTGTACGGCATCACGCCGGCCAGCGGGAGCCTGATTCCGGGCGAGCCCTGCGCGGTGTTCAGCAGCGGAACCCTTCCGAACGCCGAACTGTGGTTCGTTCGATTCCGTACGTCCGATCGGCACGGCAGGTGACACACACGCTGTGTGCCGCGCCCATGAACTGTCCGCGTCCGCGTGCAGATTCGGCCGTAAGCAAACGCGCGAAGACGCCGAAAGGAATCCGGATTTGGCTTCTTTACTTGACAAGCTACGTCTGACAGGTATATTTGTTCTGCTCCATGCTATGCCTCACCCGGGCGTCCCGCCATCTTTCGGACGGCTGCGGGGGAGGTGGGCGCGGATCGGTTTCAACGTCAGGATGACGGAGCAATTTCAATAAGAGGTATTCCGGGGGCACTGAAGATGGCAGCCAGATGTGACATCTGCGGGAAAGGGCCGATGGTCGGCAATCACGTCAGCCACGCCAACAACAGAAAGAAACGGCGGTTCAATCCGAACCTGCGGCGGGTTCGCGCGCAGGTGGACGGCACGACCAGAAGGATCAAGGTCTGCACGAAGTGCATAAAACTCGGACGCGTGAACAAGGCCGCGTAAGGATCGACCGGGGCCGTTGAACGTCCTCTGGCGGATCCCCTGAGGAGGGTCGGGGAAATACCGGCAGAGGATCCGAACCGAGATAAACTCACCTTTTGTATCCAGGTGGGTTTTTTTATGTTACCGTCGTGACGCCCGCAGGTGCGGAAGGCGAGCCGGCCTCATGCCGTCTGCCCTGCAGACCTGCTGCGACAATCGAACCCGATGGTACGTAAGGGGAAGCGGTCCGGATGGACTACTCACGCGCGAAGCGATATCTGAATACCCTGGAGGACTGGGAACGGGACGGGACGGCCGCAGGTACGCCTGAAGACTACCTGCCCCGGATGCGGGCCCTGTTGCGCCGGATGGGAAA
>LXNJ01002078.1_pt1 | contig 11233 bp, 9 predicted proteins | sample 809081 | NCBI WGS metagenome assembly LXNJ01 (sample SAMN04870510, study PRJNA318959) | sponge metagenome | biome: sponge; feature: marine sponge reef; material: water | host: Petrosia ficiformis | place: Greece: Milos, Mediterranean Sea | collected 2013-05-29 | depth 5-7 m
GGCGTCGAACGGGCGGCTTGCGCCCTCCGGGTCGTGGTTGCGCTTGGAGAGCGCCATGCAGGCGTTGAACCCCGCGACCGCGATGGGGCAGATGGGCGCCTCCGTGCCGCCCGCGAGTGCGATGTCTATCTCGCCCCTGCGGATCATCGCTGCGGCGATGCCGATGCTGTCCGCCCCGCTGGCGCACGCCGTCACGGTGCAGTAATTCGGGCCCTTCGCGCCGTAGAGGATGGACACCTGGCCAGGGGCCATGTCGGCCAGCATCATCGGCACGAGGAACGGGTTCACGCGGTCCGGTCCCTTCTCGTGCAGCACCGCCCACTGCTCGGAAAGCGTGATGATGCCGCCGATGCCGCTGCCGATGACCGAGCCGACCCTCGTGGCGTCGACGCTTCCGTCGTGCAGGTCGAGCCCCGCTTGTTCCATCGCCTGCGCCGTCGCGCCCACCGCCAACTGCGCGAAGCGGTCCAACCGGCGCGCCTGCTTGCGGTCCACGTATGCCGTCGGGTCGAACTCCGGCGACTCTCCCGCGATCGTGGTCGCGAAGCCTTCGGTGTCGAACGAGACGATAGGGGCGATGCCGGACTTGCCCTGCAGCAGGCTCTTCCATGTCGACTTCGTGTCCGTTCCCACAGGGGTAATCATGCCGACGCCGGTTACGTAGACCTTCGTTGTCAAGCGTTGCTCCTTTGCCCTCCGCTACCTGGGTGTCCGTACAGCAGGACGGACCGGATGCCTGATTCTAGGGGCGTGCGCGGCGCGGCCACAAGCGCACGGCGGCTCACGCCTGCAACTCCTCTTCGTAGGACTGGCTCCGCATCATCTCGTTGATGTTGCGCACCGTGTGGATGAATCCGATGTGGCTGAACGCCTGCGGGAAGTTGCCGAGCGCCCTGCCGGTCGCGGGGTCGTGCATCTCCGCGAACAGACCGAGACGGCTGGCCGTGGCGAAGACCCTGTTGAAATAGGTGAGCGCCTCTTGGGTCTCGCCGATGGTCAACAGGGCGCCGATCAGCCAGAAGCTCAGGATGTAGAACGCACCTTCCTCGCCCACGAGACCGTCGTCCGTGTCCTCGACGCGGTAGCGGCGTACGAACGGGCCGTCGGCCAGTTCCAGCTGGATGCGCCGCACCGTTGAGCGGATCCGCGGGTCGTCGGGAGGCAGGAAGCCAAGGAAGGGGATGAGCAGCGCACTGGCGTCGACCGCCTCAGAATCGTACGCCTGCACGAAGCTGCGTTTGGAGTCGGACCAACCCCTGGTGAGCACCTCTTCGCGTATCAGGTCGCGCTGTCTGCGCCAATACTCCACGTCACCCTCGAAGCCATGGCCCTCGGCGAGTTTCGCTGCCCGGTCCAGCGCCACCCAGCACATCACTTTGGAGTAGACGAAGTGCTGCTCCGGCCCGCGGACCTCCCAGATACCGCGGTCCTCCATGTGCCACATCTCAGCAGCCAGGTCCGCCATGTGCCTCAGCAGGCCCCACGCCTTGTCTGACAGGTTGCCGGAATAGCGATGGAACACCGCGAGGCTCAGGGCAACCTCGCCGAACACGTCCAGTTGGCGGTGGAACGCCGCGCCGTTGCCGATGCGGACGGGGCTGGACCCGCCGTAGCCTTCCAGGTGGTCCAGCTCCTTCTCCTCCAACTCGCTCTCCGGCGCGATGCCGAACAGTATCTGCATCGACTCGATGCTCATGGAGCACTGGTCCACGACCCACTCGATGAACGCCTCCCCCTCGTGCGGGTCGCCGAGGCGGTAGAGGATGCCGAGCGTCCAAGCGCTGTCGCGCAGCCAGGAGTAGCGGTAGTCCCAGTTGCGTACGCCGCCGAGCGATTCCGGCAGGGACGTGGTCGGCGCGGCGACGATTGCCCCGGTCGGCTCGAAGATGAGCATATGGAGGGTCAGGTAGGAGCGAACGACCTCGTCGCGCAGGTAACCGCCGTAGTCGAGCTTCGCCACGCTCGCATGGTCGTGCCGCATGGCGCGCTCCCGCTTGCTCTGGCAGTCCATCGCGCTGATGGAGGGCACACGCCTCGCGCCGAAAGCCAGCACGAACTCCACCCGTTCGCCTTCCTGCACGGTGAACTCCGCCACCGCCTGCTGCCCACCGTCCGCGGACCCCTCGATGGTAAGCGGCACGTCGCAGATGAGGGCCAGAAGGCCGCTCGAGTGGCTCGCGAGAGCGCCGTTCCGGTTCAGGTCCAGGGTCGTCGCACCCCTTGCGTAGTCGAGCCTCGGTTGGAAGGTGAGCCGCATCGTGACGTTGCCGCGAACGCCTTCCACGATGCGGACGATCTCATGCGGCGCGTCCGGGCCGCGGGCGGGAGCCCGTGTCATGAAATCACAGACCGTCGCCGCCCCGTCCTCGGATTCGTGCCGCGTCTCCAGGATGGTGGTGTCCGGCAGGTAGCGCTGGCTCGAGGAGTGAAGGCCGGAGGGCTGCAACGAGCAACGCCCGCCCTTGTCGTCGTCCAGCACTGCTGCGAATACGCTCGGGGAGTCGAAGCGGGGGAAGCACGCCCAGTCTATGGAGCCGCCGCCGCTCACGAGCGCGCAGGAGTTCATGTCTCCTATCAGGCCGTACTCGTGGATAGGGAGGTATGGCACCGCAATCGCTCTGCTAACCGGTTTGCCTGCGCTCGCCCTGGGCGTAGCCGACTCGTGGCGCGTCAGTCGAGCGAGATGGGCCGCAGGGAACGCCGGTTACCCCGCTGCTGCAGGTAACCGGCGCGGCGCTCCGTCTCGTGGCTGAACACGAGCATCCAGCCGTCGCGTACGGCCTCGTCGAGGACGCTGTACTTCGTCTGGAGCGTCTCCTCCGGGTGCAGGTCACTCGCTGCGATACAGTCCGGCTGCAGGTGGTGGTGCGTGGGGATCAGGTCGCCGAGGAACGCAACTCGCTCGCCGCCGTGCGTCACGACGATGATCTGGTGGCCCTGGTACGGTCCGCTCGCCCGCCGCACCTGCAGCCCAGGAACGATCGTCTCTTCCCCGTCGACCAATTCCAGTCTCTTGCTGTCGCGCAGGGGGATGTAGTCGTTGGGCACGTAGCCGTTCACATGCCTGTCGGTGGGGGAGATGGCCTCTTCCAGCGCTTCACGCTGCACGAAGTACGTCGCCTTGGGGAATGTCGGGACGAACTCGCCCCGGCGGTTCGCACGCGTGCATCCGCCCGTGTGCTCGAAATGGAGGCTGGTCAATACGACGCCGTGGATGTCTGCGGGCGTCAGTCCATGCGACTTCAATTCGGAGAGCAGCTGGCTCGTGGAGAGGCCGAGCGCGTCCCGCTCCTCTGCGGTGTGCTTGGCGCCTGCCCCCGTGTCGATGAGGAAATTGCGGTCGCCGACGCGCACCAGCAGGCAGTTCAGGTTGAGCTTGACCCGGTTCCGTCTGTCCGCGGACATCCAGTCCTGCCATTGGCTCTTGGGCACCTGTCCGAACAGCACGCCTCCATCGATCTTGATGGTGCCGTCCGATATCAGGTGCAGTGTAGTTCTCCCGCTCATAGGAAGCCTCAACAGCGAAAGCGAAGTGGCGCGGGGTGGATCCCGTTCAGGCGCGCTCCCTCTCTGGAGCACCAGGCCTGCGCATCCTGGTCCCCTGGGCGCTGGGGAGAAGCCGCGCGTGCAACGCGGCAGACTCTATGGGTGTCCGTGCCTCCTGTCAATGGCGGGATTCCATCGTGCATCTGTGCCATCTGGCGGAAGTCGACGGCGAAGAACTGCAGACATCCACTCCTGATGACGGAGAATCGTTGCGCTGGGACGAGGATCCCCCCGAATTCGATTCACGCCCACCTGGTGAAGAAGGCCCGCCTCCCGGTTTGAGAGTGTGTCTCAAGGCAGCACGAGCGAATCTCAAGAGAGGTAGCGGGCCTGATGGGAAGCGGTTGGCAGAGGCTACGGGTAGGAGACGAGGCCCTCGATGACGTGCACCGGCTCCCGGTAGTGGACGACGCGTGGGTCCTCGACGGTCTGGGCGAGCGATGCGCCGGGCGGCACCATCGGGTACACGTTCTCCTCCGGAGATATGCGGAAGTCGATCAGGTAGGGGCCCGGGTGATGCGCCGCGGTGGCCAGCGCCATGCCGACGTCGTGCTTGTCCTGCACGCACACGCCCGGTATTCCGAACGCCTCGGCCAGCTTGACGTAGTCCGGCCCGCTCATGGCGACCGACTTGTAGTGATGGTCGTAGAAAAGCTCCTGCCACTGCCGCACCATGCCCAGGTAGCCATTGTTCATGATGCAGATCTTCACGGGCAGGTGCTCCTGCGCGATCGTCGCCAGTTCCTGCAGCGTCATCTGGAAACCGCCGTCGCCGCATATACCCCACACGCGGGAGTGGGGCCGGGCAACCTGCGCCCCGATCAGCGCCGGGACCTCGAACCCCATAACCCCGAGCCCGCCGGAAGAGACGAACGAGTTGGCAGTCGGCATGAACAGGAACTGGGCCGCCCACATCTGGTGTTGTCCCACACCGGTAACCACCACCGGGTCGATGTCGTGCTCCACGAGCTTGTTGAGCTCGCGCAGCACGTACTGCGGCGTGACCACGTCGCTCTCCGGCACGTCTATGCTCGGGTGCTTGTGTTCCAGGTACCGCATGCGGTCCAGCCAGTCGAAGTGCCGGTTGGGTTCCAGGAGGGGGATCAGCGCCTCCAGGGAGGCCTTCACGTCGCCGGCCAGGGCCACCTCCGCCCGCACGTTCTTGTTGAACTGCGACGGCTCGATGTCCAGGTGGATGATCCTGGCATTCTCCCCGAAGGTGCCGGGCCTGCCGATGACCCGGTCGTCGAACCGCATGCCCACGCCCAGGATCAGATCGGCCTCCGTCGTGGCGATGTTGCTCCAGTACATGCCGTGCATGCCCAGCATGCCGTAGCCGAGGCTGTGATGACGCGGGAACGCAGACGTGCCGTGCAGTGTGTTCAACACCGGCGCGTTGATGTGCTCTGCCACCGTCCGCAACTCGTCCCAGGCGCCTGAGATGTTCACGCCGCGGCCTGCGATGATCAGCGGACGCTCCGATCCGTTGATGAGGCGCGCAGCCTCATGAAGGGAATCCGCATCCGGCGTCGAGGGCGGGGAGGGCTTCCAGGCGTCTTCCAGTTCCTCGAACTGGAAGCTCTCTGCCTGCACGTCCTTCGGCAGGTCCACGAGCACGGGGCCGGGGCGTCCCTCCTGTGCCACGCGGAATGCTTCGCGGATGGTGGGCGCGATGTCCTCCGGGCTCATCACGAGATAGGTCTTCTTCACGACGGGAGCGGCCATCCCGCAGGTGTCGCACTCCTGGAATGCCTCCGTTCCCATGAACGGGCGGGCGACCTGTCCGGTGATCGCGACGATGGGTGTCGAGTCCATCTTCGCCGCGGTGAGACCGGTCATGAGGTTCGTCGCGCCCGGGCCGGAAGTCGCAACGCAGACGCCCACTCTCCCCGTGAGGCGCGCGTACGCCTCCGCAGCGTGCGCTGCGGCCTGCTCATGCCGGACGAGCACGTGCCGGATCTGCGGGTAGTGCCAGAGCGCGTCGTAGAACGGGAGAATGGCGCCTCCCGGATGACCGAACATGACGTCAACACCCTCTTTGATGAGGGCTTCACAGACGACGCTCGCGCCTATCTTCTGCATGGTCCCATCCGTTCGTGCCTGCGCGGAAAGGGAAGCATCAAGTGCGCAGGATGGGGTTCGGCGATGCCAACGGATATTGCAAAGGCCGCGACCGGCAGGCCGCAGCCTCCTAAAGCGTAACCCTCACTCTCAGGAGTGTCAACGAAACCCACTCGTTCACTACGCGTGAAACAGTGAGACTATCGAGGGATGAAGTCCGGCGGATAAGCCATAGGACTTACAGACCGTAGAGCCTGCGGGGGTTGTCGTCGAGGATCTTCTTTACCGTGCCCGGCGAGAGCCTGCCCTCCTCCCTGAGCCGCTGCATCGCCAGTATCTCCGACGACGTGTCGTCGTGGCCGTAGTCCGTGCCGATGATGATGTTGTCGTCGCCCGCCGTGTCGATAACGTATTGCAGGTCGTCGGTGGTCTGGCACGCGACGTACATGCGGTTCTCGCGCATCAGCGCTGCGCCCGGAAACTCGCGTCCATTGTTGCCCATCCGTATCGACAGGTCGTTCATCACGTACGGCACCCACTGGGCGCTGACCTCGACGAAGCACCAGCTCAGATCGGGGAACCTCTCGGGCACACGCCGCATCAGCAGGTTATGGAATACGCTGATGGGCGGCAGCTTGAACCGCAGGCCGTTTTCCTGCTGGTCCCACATCCCGAAATTGCCGACCGACGCGTGGATGCAGATCGGCATGCCCAGCTTGCTCGCCTCCTCGTACAACGGGAAGAAGTACGGGTCGGTGAGGCTGAGCCCGGCATCGCCCGCGCGCAGGTACACGCCGCACGCACCGTGTTCCTTGCCGTAGTGGGCCTCCTCGATGGCCTGATCGAGCCGGTAGACCGGGGCGATGACCGGCCAGCGGAGACGCCCCTTTTCCCATCTGCCAGATGTCGCCCATCCAGCGGTTGTAGCTGCGGGCGAGCGCGTAGTCCACCTCCGGGCGAGGGCTCAATGGACGAAGAAAAAGGGTGGGGTACAGTACCTGGATGTCCACGCCCAACTCGTCCATGTGCGCGAGGCGTGACTCGACGCTCGCCATCTCGCGCGACTCGTCGCTCGTGCCGGTGCCCTCGTTGCTGTTGCGGATGAACGCCCGGCCCGTCGAGCGGTCGCCGATCAGCCAGTAGCGCCGGACGGGGGCGTCCGGATCGGTGGTCACGACGCTCAAGGGGCGGAACTCGCGCTCCTCTTCCCGCATGTAGTCCCAGGTATGCTCGTTCTCTACGACGTGCGCGTCCGCGTCGATAACCGCCATCGTCCTCCTCCTTCCCGCCATGCAGGCGTGTCCGGCTCCCCCATCCTGAGCGACGGGTTAGCATAGGCCCCCGGGGTTGTCAACGCGGGGCCGTGTGTCCATTCACGGCAGATGAGGCCGCCTGCGTTACACTGCGCCCAACGTGAGTTTCACAGCCGATCTCCATCTGCACTCTCCCTATGCCAGGGGGACCAGCCCTGCGCTCTCGCTGCAGACACTCGCCGCCTGGGCGGACATCAAGGGCGTGGACCTGCTCGCGTGCGGCGACTTCACCCACCCGGCCTGGCTTGCAGAATTGAAGCGCAGTCTGCGCCCCGTTGATGACGGCCTGTATGAACTCGTTGCGCAGCCGGAACGGCACGACGTTCGAGGCAGGGAACGTCCCGCCCGGTTCGTCCTCGGCACGGAGGTGAGCTGCGTCTACCCCCAGGACGGGCGGTCCCGGCGCCTCCACCTGCTCATCCTCGCACCAGACTTCGATGCGGTGGATGGGATCTGTCGCGCGTTCGCTCCGCACGGCGCGCTGGCGTCGGACGGGCGCCCGATGCTCCGCCTCTCCGGTCGCGACGTGGTCGAAGCCGTGCTCTCGGTGGACCCGCGATGCGAGGTTGTTCCCGCGCACGCCTGGACGCCGTGGTACGCCGTCTTCGGTTCCAAGAGCGGCTTCGACTCGTTGGACGAGTGCTTCGGCGACATGGCGCAGCACGTGCATGCCGTCGAGACCGGACTCTCCAGCGACCCCGCGATGAATTGGCGCGTGCCCGCCCTGGACGGGCGAACACTCGTATCGTTCTCCGACGCGCACTCCGTGCAACGGCTGGGGCGCGAGTTGACCGTGTTCGCGGGCCAGCCGGGCTACGGCGCGCTCGTCGAGGCGTTGCGAGCGGACAGTGTGGAATGGACGGCGGAGTTCTATCCCCAGGAGGGGAAGTACCACCACGACGGCCATCGAAAGTGCGGCGTCAACCTGCCCCCGGGCGCCCACGACGGCCGATGCCCCGTGTGCGGGCGCAAGCTGACGCTTGGCGTCCTGCACCGCGTCGAGTCGCTCGCGGGGCGTCCCTCGGAGCCGCTCGCGGTGGAAGCGGACGGCCTGCTGCGAGGCACGGAGAGCGAACGCCCGCCGTTCCGGCGGCTCGTGCCGCTGGCGGAGGTCGTCGCCGAAGCGCTGGCGTACGGCGTCGCAAGCAAGGCTGTGCAGCGCGCCTGCCTCGATCTCGCCGCGCGAGTCGGCCCCGAACTGCATATCCTTACCGCAGCCGACGCGTCGGAGATAGCGAACGCCGCGGGTGAGCGCGTCGCTGAGGGCGTGATGCGGGCGCGGCTCGGGCAGGTGCGCATACGGCCGGGCTTCGACGGCGAATATGGGCTGGTGCGGCTCTGGGACTGAGACGCCGGTACGTTGACAGGCGGGCGGGGTGCGACGCAGCATCATGCGGAACACGGCTACTGAAAACAATGTTGAGTTGAAAGGCTCGGTTTGGAGTAGGTATGGCAATGGCGGATGACGTTATCACGATGGAAGACATCGGGAAGGTCTATGACGTAACCGATGAACTCGGCATAGACCGCGAGGACCTGAACATCGAACTCGGAAAGGAGGACCCCGGCTCATGGAGCAGGGCGCCAGGCGGCATGATGCGGCGTGAGGTGATCGCCATCACACTGCCGCTCTCCACCCCGCTGGACGAGTGGCTGCCCGCGCTCGAGGCCGGACTCCGCGAGATGTTGGAGGAGCAGCGATGAGAACGACGACCCGCCTGCGCGAACTGCTCTCCGGCGAACGGATGCTGCTCGCGCCTTTCACCTACGACGGCTTCACTGCCCGCATCGCGCAGGAGGCGGGCTTCGACGCCGTCTACATGTCCGGGTTCGCAACCTCCATGTCCAGGGGACTGCCGGACGTGGGCCTGCTCACGCAGACGGAGATGGTGCAGAACGCCGCGAGCATCGCATCGGTCGTGGACGTGCCTGTCGTCGCCGACGCCGACACGGGATACGGCAACGCCATCAACGTCCACCGCACCGTCCGCGAGTACGAACGTGCAGGCGTCGCCGGTGTCCACGTCGAGGACCAGGTTGCGCCCAAGAAGTGCGGCTTCTTCGAGGGGAAGCAGGTCATCGACATGGACGAGGCCGCGTCCAAGATACGCGCCGCCGTCGAGGCGCGCTCGGACGACGACTTCGTGGTCATCGCGCGGACCGATGCTCTCGCCGTGAACGGCTGGGACGACGTTGAACGCCGCTGCCGGGCATTCGCCGACGCCGGTGCGGACCTCGTGTTCGTCGACGGTATCCGCACGAGCGACGACCTCCAGGAGTTCGCCCGGCGTCTCGGCGACCTGCCGCGTATGTACAACGGCGAATTGCCCCCGGAAGAGGTCGAGGCACTCGGATTCCGGTTCCAGATACACCGGGGCCCCATTTTCTCCCTCTACCCCATCATCAAGGAGATGATGGTGGAGCTCCGCCAGAGTGGACGCATATCGGCTATCGATCGTTTCGGCTCCGGCGGCGAGCTGCGCACGTCCATCGCGGACGCGCTTGGCCTCGGGGCCATCACTGAGATGGAACAGCGCTACGCCGTGCGATAATGCGCGCGGCGACAGGAGTACACAGATGAGCGGTATCACGCTGGAAGATGCGAACAAGGTCATTGCCGCGGCGCTCGACAAGGCGCGTGAACTCGGGTTCACAATGGCTGTGGCAGTGGTCGACCTGCAGACGAGCCTCGTCGCCTCGGCGCGCATGGACGGCACCAACCCGTTCACGCCGGACGTCGTACGGGGCAAGGCCGTCGCGACTGCTGTAACGAAGGGGACGCCCAGCGGCGTGGCGGCTGGCCGCTTCCCGCAGGGACTGCTCGATAACGTGCGCGACCTCTACGGGGGACGCGTCACCTGGGTGCAGGGCGCCGTGCCGCTCTACAAGAACGGCGAACTCGTGGGTGCGGTCGGAGCGGGCGGCGGTCCTCCTGACAAAGATGAGGAGGTCGCGCAGGCCGGTGCGGATGCGCTCGAGGGTTAGGGTACGCTTGTGGTTTGGAGTAGAGTACAAGTGTACGCGCGGGTGGTATCCCCGCATCGGAGAACGCGATGGCAGCGCTTACCCAGGCCAGGATAGACGAAGCCGCGGCGAGGGCTCGGACGAAGGCCGACGTGCTCAAGGAGTACCTGGAGTACGTCTACCGCGTGCGCCCCGGCGAGGTAGGCATGCTGACCTGCAACGAAGGCGAGAGCACTCGTGAGGTCCGCCGGAACCTGACGCTCGCCGCGATGATCGCGGGTGAGCCCATCGGCATCGCTCTCAGGCGGAGCCCGAGAGCCGTCTGTTTCTGGCTGGAGAAGCGCCGCAGGGGGAGGCCCCGCAAGTCCGGATGAACGCCCTCGAAGGACTCCGCGTCGTAGACCTCACCACCATCGTCTCCGGCCCCTACGCCGCTGCGATCCTCGCCGACCTCGGCGCGGACGTCATCAAGATCGAGCCTCCAGGCGGCGAGAACGCCCGCCACTTCAGCGATGACCCATCGCTCATGATGGGCTCGCTTACGCCTCACATCATGAACCTCCAGCGCAACAAGCGCGGCATGGTCGTCGACCTCCGGAGCGAGGGCGGCAGGCAGGTCTTTGAGGGGCTCGTCCGCTGGGCGGACGTCGTCGTGGACAACTACCGGCCCGGCGTCACCGGGCGCCTCGGCATCGACTACCCGTCGCTACGGACGCTCAACCCGCGCGTCGTCGCCTGCTCCATCACCGGCTACGGCCTGACCGGCCCCGGACGCGACCGTGCCGCGCTCGACGCGACCGTCCAGGCGTTCGCAGGCGTGATGGGCATGACGGGCGACCCTGACGGCTCGCCGGTGCGCGCGGGACCACTCTACGGCGACCTCTGTGCCGGCATGGCAGGAGCGCTCGGCATCCTCGCCGCGCTCGCGGCGCGGGAGCGGACCGGCGAGGGCCAGCACGTCGACATCTCCATGCTGGACGTCCAGATGTCGCTCATCAACTACCACGCCGTCATGCACCTCATGTCCGGCATCCCCACGCCGCGCACCGGAAACGAGATGAAGTTGCACGTCCCCTACAACGCCTACCGTGCCACTGACGGCTGGGTCTTCATCGCCGTTACCGTCGACCCGCACTGGAGAGCATTCGTCGAGACGCTCAATGCCCCGGAGACCGGGCTGCAGGGAGCGGCCCGCGAGGCCGCTGAGTCACTGAAGGATGAGGCTCTCGTCACGAGGGCAGGGCGGATCGCCAACCGCGACCGCATCAACGCCGCGTTGGAGACCATCGTCGCGACCCGCTCCCGCGACGAATGGGTGCGCATACTCGCGGCCGCGGGCCTCACCGTCG
>LXNJ01002079.1_pt1 | contig 11214 bp, 9 predicted proteins | sample 809081 | NCBI WGS metagenome assembly LXNJ01 (sample SAMN04870510, study PRJNA318959) | sponge metagenome | biome: sponge; feature: marine sponge reef; material: water | host: Petrosia ficiformis | place: Greece: Milos, Mediterranean Sea | collected 2013-05-29 | depth 5-7 m
AGAACAATTTATGAGCTTAAAGATAGCTTATTGGACGATTATTTACGACATCAACTCTCAAATCCTTCAATAATCTTCAAGACTGCGTAAGTCCTGATTTCGAGTCTTAGTTTTTTGGGTTGTGTTGCTAACTTTTAGTATGCCTTTTGCCGCTCTTGCCCAACGAAATTTAGTGGTGGCACAAGCTGAAGCAGATGCAACAGCAGATGCTAATAAAGATGTTAATAAACCGCTATGGTTTGGTACGGGTTGTCTGATTTCCGGGCTCGTATTTTTGCCTTTGCCTGGTTGGTACAGCTGTCTTTTACCGCCAGTCGGTCTTACTGGAACCTATTTCTATCGCCCCGCTCCTCCTGTTTCGCGACTGATTGGAAGAACGCCAGAATATGTAGATGTTTACACATCAACCTACAAAACAAAAAGAGGAAGTGTTCAAGCCAGTTGGTCATCTGCAGGATGTCTCAGTGGTGGTGCTGCAGTTGGGTTGATAGCTGTTGGAATGGGAGTTGGAATAAGGTTGGATGCAGTACGAATATCAACACAGTAATAACTTTAGATGTTTCCCGTTCCGTTGTTTATAAAAACTGATGTCAAAAAACATTAAGCTCGCAACACCGTTTTTATTTTATTTTCTTTTAGCACTCTCACTGCAAGCAGCACCGTTAAAAACGCTCTCTTTAGATTTCACGCGTGAACTAACCGAAAACGACAAGACAGAACAAATCATAGGAACACTCCACTACGACGCCAAAAAAGCACGAGTTGTTGTTGAGGTCACAAAACCGCTTAAGCAGATAATGGTTGTGAAGGATAAAGTGTTGGAAAAATATTATCCTGAAGAGAAACAAGCATTTCGTTTTATTTCTGAAGGACGCATTCCGTTGCCCTTCGTTGAATCCATCATCCAGACCACACAAGCAGAATATGGATTAACCGCAATCGGGTATACCTTAGATAAGCATGATGTTGCAGAAGAAGTGCTTTATACCTACTGGAAACCACCTGAAAAAGCCAAAGAACAGCTCGGAACTATCATCTTAGGTATGCGCGATGATAAACTCATCTCTGCCGAAGTGAAGAACCCTAAGGGACATATTATTGGCAGATCGTTGTATCAGAACCACAGCAAAATCGGCACTAACTATATTCCGATGAAGGTTACATCCAATACGTATGGTGCGAAGTCTGAAGTGTTAAAGTTTGAGAAGATTGTTTATAGCAACCCCCAAGTGAACGCTGAAACGCCAAACCCAATTCTGAATTTCACAATTCCTGAATCCGTGAAAGTTAAGGTGGTTAAATGGTAAATTATGCTGTTTATCGTAATAAATTTGTGCCTATTTGTACTATCTGTTTAGTCGTTGTTATCCTCACCACGTCTTCCTACGCGGATGAAGTGACCGACCTCGCCTTTATTCGCGAGGTCAACCCTATCATAAAAGAAAAACGACAAGAAGTTATCCGCTTTAATCCTCTGGAAACTTCGGAGTTAAAGTTTGCCGCTACAGGTCTAATTCGCCTGTATCAGAAATATATCTCAAGTCAAGACGGTCCGACGTGCAATTTTACACCCACCTGTTCACGTTTCGGCATGGCATGCATCCAGGAATACGGTGTATTACGTGGTATACTTCTTACTGCTGACAGGTTGCTACGATGCAACGGCGTGAAATCATCACACTACCATAAAGACCCAAGTACAGGAAAGTACATAGACCCGATTTCAGATTATGACCACTAAACAGATGTGGGGATTCCTGCTTATAATACTCCTTAATATTGCGTTTCTATCCGTAGCAAATTCCGATGAATTTCCCGACTATTACAGTCCAGAAAATACCCTTAAATTCGCTGATTTTCTATATGAGCAGGGAGATTTCCTCCGCGCTGTGGGTGAATATCAACGTTATTTATTTTATAAACCGCGAGAAAATGAAATAATCCGATATAGAATTGCGCTCTGTTATCGTTTAGGAGGTAAAACTGAACAGGCTATCCAGATATTTCAGACGTTTCTACAGGAATCTCCAGATAGCAAATTTGCGAGTAGTGCTTATTACCAGATCGGTGTTTCCTATTTTCTCATGGAACAGTTTGATAAATCGGTAAAATATCTTGACGCATCCCTACCCCGCATAACAGATGTCCGTTATCATGCCGAATCGCAGCAACTGATTGGACTCTCTTATCTGAAGCAAAAACAGTGGCTTGAAGCGGAAAAGATATTCAATGCATTGCAGAAATCAGAGGTATTGGGGGTTCGGGAAAAGGCATCAGTGTATAGCAAATATGCCCTGCAAGGCGCAAAACTACCTACTCGTAGCCCATTTTTAGCAGGTTTTTTTTCTTCAATTGTGCCAGGAACTGGACGAATCTATACAGGTCGTTTTGGCGATGCTCTGAACTCTCTGCTCACCGTAGGTTTAACAGGTTGGCAGGCTTATGACGGTTTTCGTAGAGATGGGCTTTCATCGGTCAAAGGGTGGGGATTCGGCACACTCAGCGGTATTTTCTATGTAGGCAACATTTACGGTTCCGTAATTTCAGCGCGTGTATACAATCGTCATATAGCAGAAGAATTTTTGGCAACACTGTTTATAGAATTACCGTATTGACCGAGATATCATACTAATCCGATAGGAGTCTGATGTGATATTCTGTTTCTTCAGTAGGGGTTTTAACAATTACTTTTCATCATTCTGTTTTAGAAAGATGTCACCGTCAAACGCAGGTATTTCATGATGAAGGTGAAGTATACTACTGCTAACGCCTTTAACCAAAACATTGAAAGAAACATCCTGTTTAGTGCTGTTTCGGTTATATACCGCCCACCCTTTTTCAAATTCTCGCACAAAGAGTCCTGTCACACCTTTGTATTCAACGGCTTTTTTCTGAATTGGTCGTCCCAAATTAACGTCCCAAAAACCATACCAGTTGTGCAAATGGTCTGGACTCGGTATCGCGCTATCATCGGCAAAAAGCACATAACCGTCAGAATGTGTCAGGCTCAGTGTTGTGATCATGCGCATCCATTGTAGATTTCTTTCGTTGTTCCTTTCTGCTATCCGAGTATTCCCATCCCCCATATAATCTGTCACCGTTCGCCAACCTTCTAAACAATTGATTCGAGGCTCTCTGAGATGTTCTTCTGCCCATAGCAGCGTTTTTTCCATTTGCTTTATTTGATTTAGATTATATCCTTTATCGTAGTCCTGCTTATAACACTCCATGAAAATGCCATTTACATAAGGCGCAGATTTCGGAATTTGCCGCATATTTGAATTAACAAGAATTAAGAAATCGTCATCCACTTGTGCTCTTATTTTTCGCAGAATGGACAATCTCGCTTTTAATTCAGCTTCGGGTGTTAAAATCGTCTCCGACCAGTCATTGACACCGATCGGACTGGTCGCAAAGTCCTCGCTCCACCAATCAAGCATGATGCCATTAAACAGTCCAGACTGATTTAACGACGCCGCTTGTTTAACTATGAGTTCTTGAACTTTGGGATTGGTAAAGTCAATGAGAAAATTCAAGATTTCGTCATTCTTATCTATTTTCTTATCACCATCTGTGTCTTCACCCCACCCAATAACAGGATTACCTGTCTTATCCTTTAGCCAGTAAGGGTAATCTGGCGGATAGTAACCGACTTCCCACCAATTTTTCACTTTCCCCTCATTCTGTGCAGACATATATTTAGCGTCTCTATAGCGAATTTCGACAAGCAGTAAAAGATGTGGGTTTAAAGATAAAAGTTCCTTTTTTCTTTGGCGTGCAGTACTCAACAAGTTTGAGGACAAATTTGTTGCCAACCCTGAATAAGGTTGAATATCAGAAATATCCCAATGAATTTTTAACAGCGTGTATGGATGGGCAAAAGCGAGATCATGACGGGCTAGCCGCTGTATCTCACTCTCATCGGACAAATTTTCGATACTGTTCCATGCCTGAAAGATGGACGGAAGACTTCTATCCATTTTAGTTTCGCCAACTATGTTTTTAGCATAATCTCCGTTTATCGCCAGAAAACAGAGAATGACGATCGAAAGCAGACATTTTTTAAGGGACCGAATAACCCGATAATAATCAACTATATCCAATAGATACTCTATATTGCTGATAGTCTGAAAGGATTTTGCCATTGTGGGAATATTTATAGGCGTTTTTAGGATAGCTTTGTGTATGCAGCACTACTTCGCAAAACGCGATTTGAGTTGTCCCCACGTCGTTGCTAACTTCTCGCGTGGTGTTACCGAAAGCACACCCGTAATTCCGATTTTCATCAACTGCTGTATTTCTTGTTGTGAGCGAGCGATATTGGAGATTCGCACCTCGTCCATGCGACCATCAAGGAACGGGCCAGCACCACGACCAAGCCAAAACACATCGTTATTCGGAACAATATCACCACCGATGTTACCTTCGTTATCTATTTCACCATCAATGTAAATTTTGCCTTCACCAGATTTTGCATCGTAAGTTCCAGCGATATGTATCCATTTGTCAAGGGCTAACACCGTATTACTGATAACGACAGCACTACCCCAAGCTTTTGAGCTCGTAGTCATCCGCAATAAGACTTTTTGATCGCTTCGAGGCCCTACTTTATAGGTAGACTCTTTAGTTGCACCAGTACCACCAGCAGTTGACGGAGAATTCAGGAAAACCCACATCTCCACGGTGAGTCCTTCAACTAAATCAAGACTGTCGCTATCAGGAATTTGCACAAAATCTCTTGGTCCGTTTCCACCGAAAACGAGTCCACCCCCGGGTTTGCCGTCACCCCACTTTGTGCTACCCATCAGTTTACCATCGTTTCCGTTGCCAGAAAGGTCTTTGACGGTATCTCCTTTACCGGTTTCAAATGTGTACAAAAGAACAGTATGTTCATCTTGAGCGATACTGGGAAAACTAATGACACATGTCAAAAGGGGTATTAGTATGAACCAATATCTCAATTTTTTAAAGTTGAACATGATAAATATCTCCTTGCATACGTATTCTTGAAATCTAAATGTACTGCATATCATATCACAATACATCAATTCGTTAAAGAAAATCATGTTTCATCTACGAAGATATCCACATTTAAAGGCAAAAAGGATGTTTTTCTGAACAAATTTAGCGCTCATTTGCCTAATACAACAATAGAATGTTTGATTGAATATTCGTATTCAAAATTCCAATGCGCAACGAGGAAATCCATGAAACACAAACACAACATTATTATATGCATTTTAGTTTTGATATTATCGTCAGGTGTTGTTATAAACACTTGGGCGCAAGAAACACTCTCAAAAGATGAAAAACGGTTTGACCTTGATGGGAATGGCGAACTGAGCACTTCTGAAAAGGAACTGATGGTTAGAGTAATGAGGGTCGAAAGTGGAAGAGGTACCCAATTCAGTGAGAGCGAAATTCGTGAAATGGTCAGTGGACGACGTGACCAATCCCGTGGAAGGGGTGGATTTAGCAGAGGACGTGGTTCAAGAGAACCTTCAGGGCCGCGCCTTGACCCAGAACAGGTTAAATTCAAAGATGGAACGGCTGCAATTCCTGATCGAGAAACTTTCAAGAAATTGTCATATCAGGGTACAGATGTGCGTATTGACACCCAACTTGCTGGAATTGAATTTGTAAAAATTCAGGTTGAAAATACCCATACACAAAACCCACAACTTTATTTTATGAACACAAAGACACACCGTTCCCATGGAAGTTTCATGCGGGCTGCTGGTTTAGGAAGAGGTCAAGAGCAGATGCGCGGCGTGCTCAGCTATCGTCCACTTTTTACCGCACCGAATGGTGAACCTGGTGTTTACACATTCGAGTTTAATCCAAACGATGCATTCCCATTTGAAAAAATTAAACTTGTGCACGACCTGCTTGTTGCAAAAATGCCGATACTCAAAAACAGGTTAGGATATTGTCCACTATGGGGTGCAATCGATATTTATAACCGTGAGAAGAGGTTATACGATAAGGCTGAATTCCCGGTGTATTTTGAGGATGATCTTTATGCCAATATCGGATATCTTCCGCTGAATCAGGCAGAGTCGTATGGTCGGCTACGTGTGCTGCAGGCAAACGAGCGTCCAACGCTACGTGACATCGTCATCTGCAAGACGTTACCGAACGAAATGTCACGGGTTGCTGGGATAATCACTGGTGTCCGTCAAACGCCGCTTTCACATGTTAACTTACGGGCTATTCAAGACAAAGTTCCAAACGCGTTTATTACCAAAGCATGGGAACACAGATTAATCGCACCACTTATTGGAAAGTATGTCTATTACAAGGTAAACGCTGATGGTTTTGAGATTAGGGAAGCGACACGCGGAGAGGTGGAAACCCATTTTTCAGATTTGCGTCCCTCTAAAACGCAGAAACCTGAACGTAATCTTTCTGTAAAAAAGATCTTGCCACTCGACGAAATCAAGTTCGAGGACTCATCCAGCTTCGGGGTTAAAATAGCTAACGTTGCAACACTGAGGACGTTTGGATTTCCTGAGGGCACAGTACCAGATGGATTTGGGGTGCCGTTCTATTTTTATGACGAATTCATGAAGCATAACGGTTTTTATAAAAAAATTGAGGCATTATTTAAAGACCCTGATTTTCAGAATTCACATGACACAAAGGACGCAGAACTGCAAAAGTTTAGATCAGAAATAGAGATGGGAAAAATGCCAGAGTGGATGATGACTGCGCTTTCGGACTTACAGAAAGCTTTTCCAACAGGAACCTCTCTCCGATGCCGCTCCAGCACGAATAACGAAGATTTGCCCGGATTCAGTGGCGCTGGTTTATACGATTCCTTCACGCACAATCCAGATGAAGGACATCTATCAAAATCTATTAAGCAGGTTTTTGCGAGTCTCTGGAATTTCCGGGCTTTTGAGGCACGAGATTTCTATCGTATTGACCATTTTACGACTACGATGGGTGTGCTTGTCCATCCCAATTTTAAGAGCGAATCGGCAAACGGTGTCGCTGTAACCGATGATGTTGTTTATCAGACTGAAGGAAATTACTATCTCAACACACAGGTAGGCGAGAACCTTGTGACAAATCCCGAAGAACAGTCTGTGCCAGAGGAGATTTTGCTGGATTGGTGGGATAGTAGTATCTACAGAGTTGTGTCAACCTCAAGCCTAACAACAGATAGTAAACGGATACTGACGGACAAATATCTGCGCGAACTAAATTTATATCTTGGCACAGTACATAACAAGTTCAGCCAGTTGTATGGTGCCGCAGCGCAACCCAAAGATTTTGCTATGGAGATTGAATTCAAGGTTACCCAAGATGGTAAGATTTCAATCAAACAAGCGCGACCATGGGGACAGTAATTCTAAAACTCCATCAGGGTCAATTTATAGTGAAACCCATAATTATTTTACATTTTGTTCTTATGTGGATTTAAAAACGCCATAAATGTTCAAGGCGCAATGAATTGCGCGACTACAAACACCGCAAATCTTAAGAAAATGTCCAGGTATTTTTAGATTTTACTATAAGGAAATGAATCTGATCTTTTAGGTGTGTTGAAGCCCCAGCGGGGCGAAATGTCTATAGAACGTGGAACTCCCAGATACACGAGCCCAGCGGGGCGAAATGTGCATAGTAGCACTATGTACCGCTCCTGTCAAATCATGCAGAATATCCGCCAAATGCTATACGCGCATTTGGGCGTTGATTTGGACAAATGCCATTCACACATTCGGTGTTGTTTCACTACGGCATTTATCAAACTCACATCATATTAGACAGTTATGGATTCCACCAATATGTCATTTTCACAACAACACTCCAATCAAGAGGTTCTACGCCTCCGCCATGGGTATCATAGTTTTGGTTGAAAACAAGGTAAAAATCACTGCCGGGCCGGTAGATATAGTTTAGTAGAAAGTTTGCAGAAACGATCTCTCTGGTGCTACTCCATTGCGCAAACAATTTGGTGAAAAACGTAGTCGAAAACGAATAACCTATACGACTACCAAAAACATTGGCATCAAATTCCTTGTCCGGAAGTTTGATGCGGTTAAATTCGAATAGTGGTTCTATACTGAGTCGCACGGTCGGTTTGAGAGTAGCGTCTATTGCAAAGCTGCGCCTATTGCCGTTATAAAACCCTCCGAATTCCACGCGTAGTTCTCCAGCAATCACCCGACTGCTACTGCTGCGGAGCGAGGTCTGAAACGAAGTAAAAATGTAATCGTCGACTGGTATACTAACCCCTTGAATCCAAAAACCCCGTTCAAGATTTTCTGTCGTGTTCCTGATTTGGAACCCAATGCCATCCCCAGTTTCAAACTCAAATTGCGTGTCAAAGGTTATCTCTTGGGTTTCCAACTCATTCTCTTGTGTCAGAACAAGATCGATCTCCGGTCCAATCTGGATTTCGCGAATACCAAATTTGCCGGGCCACGGGGTATAACTGGCACCGCCGCGAAAGCGACGAACATCCGTACGTTGAACAAAACCGACTTCGGGATTAAAATCTTCTCCGATGTCTGTGTACGAACCGTTGAGTCGAAACAGATTCGCTCGCCAATCGCCGCCCAAAAAGAAGGCATTGCTATTTCCAGAGACATCCGCTTCAAAGGTACGCGCCCACAGCCCTTGGATGTAAATCTCTCGCGTTGGGCGATACGAAAAATCAAGCCCTGTTGTGCGGTTATATGCACCAGCATCTTGTTTGTTGACAACAATTGCCCCGATAGTCGATCCCTCCAAGATGTCTCGGTTCACCCGCGCTACCGAGTAGTTAGTGCGCGGTTCGTCGACTCGGGGCAGACCTATACGAAATTCTTCATTTTTATATTCGTTAGTCAATACGTTCAAAATCCCAATCCCGTAGGGTCCAATTTTCCCGGTCATTTTGCCGCCGCCGAGAATAGGAATAGCGCGCCCTTGTGAAAGTCCGATACGACGGCTGTAAAATAGGAGTAAAGGTGGCGGCCTACGGAAACTCGGACGTGGAATTCCGACATCAAATATACTGGCACCTTCCAAGAAAAACGGGCGCTGCTCCGGAAAAAAGAGGCTAAAACGGGTGAGGTTTACCTGTTCCTGGTCTGCCTCCACGTGCGCGAAATCAGTGTTAAAAGTAAAATCGGCAGTCAGATTCGGAGTAATGCCATACTTGAGATCCAGACCACCTTCAAACACCCCCTCAATACCGTTTTCTGATGACGTATGACTTGCACCTGCCAATGCATACGGTAGAACTTCAAGATGCTTTGACGGAGAAATTCCTTCCAAACCTTCAAGCGTACCAAAATAGGCTGTTCGGTATTTTCCAAGCGGGCCGTAGGTTTTAGGTGCTGCATGCCACGCACCAATTTCATTATTTCGGGCGATTTCACGTCCAAAGTTAATTCCCCAAGTCATCACATCACTTCGCTCAAAGCGGAGTTGGCTGAAAGGTATTGCGAGTTCTGCAGTCCAATTAGCTGGGGTATTAGTGTTGATAGTGCAACGACATTCCCATACAATATCCCAGCTCGTGTTCCGCGTGTCACCGCTATTGGAAACAGCAGTGTCTTCCATCCCACCCGTAGGTGTAAATCTGAAGAAAACAGCATTGCGACGGTCATTGTAGGTGTCTAACAAGAGAAACCCGTAGTCATTTGAACGCAAACCAGAGGAGTCACGGCGCATCTCATTGGCAACTAATTTGTCTATTTCTGAATCGAAAAAAATAAATCCAAAATAAAGTTTCTTTTCATCATAAAGGATACGCACTTCTGACGGTTGCGTCATCGGTTCGCCTTCGTTTGGTTGGATTTGGAATAACTGACGAATCGGTTCTACATTTTTCCACTCAGGTTCGTCAAGTCGTCCATCAATAACAATATTTTGGGTAATCCGATGTGCCGAGGTGCGGGGTGGAGAGGGTTTGGCTTGGGCATATACGACCAGTGGAGCAAACAATAGGCATATCCAAAATAGATATAAGGTTTTCCCACTTTTCCAAAGCGTCTGTCGTAAAAATCTATATCTGATAGCGGAAATAGACATATAGATTATACCTCCTTTGGTGTAACGAGATATGACGTTTTATGGGATTTAGGAATATGCAACCCTGATTATAGTAAATTATGTAAATAAGTTCACATATATTCTGTAGGAGCGATCTCCGAATCGCGACGAAACCACTGGTAGTGGGGAATCGGAGTTCCCTCGGACAGCTCAGATGTCCAGTTAATTGTAGAATCCGCTATAATTTCAAACTATGAATTATCAAGTGGAAATTTCTCGGTTATGAGCATAAGGGGATTTCTGTTAGCGACAATTCTAGAGGTTCTACTAAGAAAAAGTTGCCCTTCAAAACGCGCAATGCTGCTTGGTAAACCAGTCGCCCGTTCAATGCCCCACCAAAGCAAGTCGCGACGGGTTTCCAATTGGCTGTGTTTCAAGAGAACCCCTAAACCGTCAATTCCCGCTTCTAATCCTTCTACGACAGATTTTGGCAAACGTTCATGGACAATTTGGGACACTGCGTAGGCATGGATTTTTGGAGTTTGATTTTCTGTGGAAGGTGTCTGTAGAACTACTTCTCGCGCAATGATATTACCGCCTGTTGGAAGTCTAAGCCAGCTGTGTTCGTTGTGAAGTGTACGCCTCGCTTGGTACAGGAGTACAACCTGCACAGGCGACAGCTGATACGCTTCAATAAAACGGGTGACGGTTCCATCTGTGACAAGTAAAGCTCTATGGAATGGTGTTAATCGGGTAAGATTAATATCTTTCAAAGCCGCCGGTCTTTCAGATTGGGCGACAAAGAGTTCCTTTACGTGTTTATGAACAAAACTATCAAAATTGGAAGGGGAATCTATATTCATTTTAATATAAAATATTTGTGTTTATTGTGATTTTTAATTTATGCTGAATTTTATCGGAAATACTTGCTCAAATCAACATCAGTGTATATATAGGATACCATGAATGCGTGTAGTAGCACAACTGGAAAACACTATAGGGTGTATAAATATTTTATCAATTGTTTGGTGATACTCACTACGGCTAAAGCCGTGTGCTTCTTTGAAACACACAACTCTCCTATGTGATTCCTGCTTCCGTCTCTCATGCCCCTATCCTGAACTAATGAGGTCTTATTTGGACTCCACAGGCGTTTATTCTCTCTGTCTATCCGACAGCGAGGTGTTTAAGGTTTATTGCAGCGTTGACATCTCTATCTATTTG
>LXNJ01002080.1_pt1 | contig 11214 bp, 4 predicted proteins | sample 809081 | NCBI WGS metagenome assembly LXNJ01 (sample SAMN04870510, study PRJNA318959) | sponge metagenome | biome: sponge; feature: marine sponge reef; material: water | host: Petrosia ficiformis | place: Greece: Milos, Mediterranean Sea | collected 2013-05-29 | depth 5-7 m
TCGTGCGCGGCGTGGCCGGGCAACTCGCCCTGCAGGACCTTCCAGCCGCGATGTCGCTCATCGAGGATTTGCCAGCCGGACAGCGTCTCCGTTCCTATCAGTCGGTCATCCCGATGCTGGCCATGCAGGACCCTGAGGCGGCTATTGACGTGGTGGATCAGCTTGAAGACGACGACGCCCGGAGCAGCCTGGGAATCATCGTTGCCTCCATGTGGGCGCAGAACGATGCCCAGGCGGCGCTGGACTGGGCGTCGGATCGCCCGCGAGGCCAGGCCCGGGACAGCGCGATCGGCCAGGTAGCGACTGTACTGGTACGGATCGACCCCGACCTCGCGATCGACGCGATCGACGAGGTCGATGATCCCCAAGTGCGCAAGGCGACCGTGTCGCAGCTGTTGGTTCAGCTGGAAAGCGAACAGGAGGCCGTCCGCGTCGGTCGCCGCTACGACTTCGATCGCGATGCCGTGCTCGCTCTGCGCGAAAGGAGCGGGCCGCACTTCGATTCGGTCGGTGTAATATCCTTCGACAGCTTGCCGCCCTAGCTGACGGCGCAGGGCAAGCACATCCGCTTGGAAGCGCCCTTTACGGTTCTACGGTTGCGCCGTCCCGACGAAAATCTGACGCCCCGGGCGAGAACGAAGATGGGCGGGGCCGCGAACGTGTCTGGATTGGAAACCGTTCGGAACCACGGAATCAATCCCCAGCCACCGCCGACGAATCCTGCGTCAGCGACTTCAGCACGCCGAAGGTCATCGCCAGGAGGATCACGCAAACCGGCAACGCGGCTGCGATGGATGCCGCCTGAAGTGCCTGCAGGCCATCGACCAGGAGCAATAGCGCCGCCACGACACCGATCGATGCTCCCCAAATGACCCGGAAACGTCGCGGCGGGTGATCGTCGCCCATGGTGAGCATGGTGGCGATGACCAGCGTTCCCGAATCGGACGAAGTGATGAACCAGGTGGAGAGCAGGAACGTGGCGAGCGCCGACATCGCCCAGACCAGCCAGGGTATCTCGGTCATCAGGTCGATGGTGCCGTAGAGCGCGGCCTCCAATTGCCCGTTGCGGGCGAGTTCCATGATGCCGGCGGTGCCGACGCCGCCCTCGGCGTTCAACTCGAGGTAGAGCGCGTTGCCGCCGAACAGGCACAGCCAGATGATGCCGATGACCGTCGGCACGAACATCGCGCCGAAGGTGAACTGGCGGATGGTCCGGCCGCGGGAGATGCGGGCGATGAAGAGTCCCACGAAAGGCGCCCAGGCGATCCACCAGCCCCAGTAGAAGATCGTCCACGCGCCCTGCCAGGCGGCATCGCCGGGTTCGGAGGCGACCCAGATCCCGGTGGGCACGAGGTGTAGCAGGTACGAACCCACGGTCTTCGCGAGAAAGCTCAACAGCCACTCGACGGGGCCGAACACCAGGAAAAAGCCGAGCAGGATGATGCTCAGGTAGATGTTCCACTCGGAGATGATGCGGATCCCCCGGGCGACGCCGGACACCGCGGACAATGTCGCCACGGCGGAGATGGCGGCGATCAGCACGATATAGGTCGTTATGCCGACCGGCACGTCCGCGAGGACGTCGAGTCCGACAGCCATCTGCTTGACGCCGAGCCCCAGCGAGGTCGCGACCCCGAACACGGTACCGAACACCGCCAAGAGGTCGACGCCGTGGCCGATGGGACCGTAGATGCGCTCGCCGATGATCGGATGAAGGGACGAGCGCAGCGTCAGCGGCAGTTTCTTGCGGAACCCGAAGTAGGCGAGGCACAAGCCGACGAGGACGTACACGGACCACGCGGAGATGCCCCAGTGGAAGTAGGTGATCCGCATCGCGTGGACCGCACGGTCTTCGTTCAGTTCGGACGCGCCGAGGCCATCCGCATGGGGATTGTTCGGATAGCCGGAGGATCCCGAGTTGTCGAAGTAGAACATCGGCTCGGAGATGGAGAAGAACAGCAGCCCGATGCCGAGCCCGGCGGAGAACAACATCGCGAGCCACGAGAAGGTGCTGAACTCGGGCCGCGCATCATCATCGCCGAGCCGCACACGGCCGTGGCGGCTGAGCATGACGTACAGGCATGCCAGGAACACGACGCCGATCGAAACGATGTAGAAACCACCGAAGGTGGACTCCACCCAGCCGCGAACCGTCGAATAGACATTCCCCGCACCCTCGACGAATCCAAGGGTCAATACGACGAACGCAGCCACCATCGTCAGCGACGCGATGGTCATGCCCGGATGCACGCCTTTCCACCAGCCGGACTTCGCGACCGCGAAGCGTTTCCCCGGCTGATTTGCTGCGCTCATGGCCAGCGGAGGTTGAGGTTCAGTTCGGCGCTAACGCCGTTGAACCAGTCCACGACCTCCCGATGGTAGGGGATGCCCTCGGCCCGCCGTCTCTCGGCCTCCTCGTGCTCGATGAGGCCGGCGTAGTAGACCCGCTCGTGGCCCGTTGCCGGCTTCATGTTCACGATCCTGTCGATGAGTGCGTCCATGTCGCGCTTGAATTCGCCGACATCGACGAAGGCGTCGATCCTGAAGGCCATCACGAACTGAGAGAGTTCGTTGCCGCCCGCGAGGAAGCCGGGGCCGTTGCCGGAGAGAATCCCCGACATGATGTCCGCGATCATCGCGAAGCCGTAGCCCTTGTGACTGCCGTTCTCGCGGGTTCCGCCGAAGGGAGGCATGAAGAACCTGCCGTAGCCCGGCGCGTCAACCCGTTCGGTGATGGGCTCGCCGCTCATGTCGGTGATCCAGCCGGGCTCGAGCTTCGAACCGATGCGGCGGGTGAGCATGATCTTGTTCGCGGCGACCTGAGTGGTCGCGACATCGAATACGAACGGGGGATGGTTGCCCGCCGGCGCGGCCCAGGCGATGGGGTGGGTTCCGAAGATCGGCTCGGAACCGAAGGTCGGCACCTGTATGTGGCCGCCGGCGGACACCATGCAGACGCCGATCATGTCACGCTCGAGGGCCATCATCGGGTAGTAGGCGAGCATGCCGACGTGACCGCATTTCTGTATCCCCACGGCGCCCATGCCGAATTCCTCGGCCTTGTCCATGGCCATCTCCATGGCACGCGGACCCACCTGCAGGCCGATCGCGAGATCGGCGTCCAGGGTGGCGCTCACCGCGGATTCGCGGATCACCTTCACATCGGGCGTCGGGTTCAGCCGCTTGTTGCGGTATTGATCCACGTAGATCCGCAACTGGTTCGAGATGCCGTGGCTCTCGCAGCCACGCAGATCGCTGGCGATCAGGACGTCCGCGCACAACGCGGCGTCGATCGACGCCACCCCCATTGCTTCGAAGACGGCCTGCGTACCCTCCCGGGCGGCGGCTTCGGAGACCAGGACCTGATCGGCTTCCGGGACGAGGAAGTGCTTCAACATGGCGTGTCAACGCGGGGTGCGCGAGTGCCGGCGAAATCGCCTCCCGTTGAAGAACAGGCCCTGCGGGGTGTCGATCCGCGGAGATGCGCTTCGGTCGTCGGCTCGAGTCCGAGCCCGGGGTTTAGGGTACGACGAATCCTCGCAGAGCGAACGCTGACCTCCTCACGGCAAACGCACCCCGTCGGCGGGTGCAGACTGCTCGGAACGTAGCTCGGATCCAAGGTTCCGTCAACCGGCCAGCTGCCCCGAGTGGGCAGAGTCGCCCAGTCGTCCTGCTGCTGGACTGTCCGATGACGCCTATGTCCTCAGTCGTCGAACAACGCGATGTAGCGCTGACACGCGAACCGACGATTCCTCGCATTGCCCGTGACTTCGACCAGGATGCCCTGCTCCACCATGCGATCGACGAGCCGATTGGCGGCGGCATAGCCGATCCCGAGATACTCGGCCGCCTGCTTGACGCCCAGGATGGGCGTGTCGAAGAGTCGTTCGCTCAGACGCAGGGCGCTTGCGGCTGCGCGACCGAGGTGTGTCAACAGATTCTCGCGAATCTCCTCGCGCAGGGCGACAATGGCGCGTGCGGTGTCGGTGGACCCGGCGGCCACGGCGGCGACTCCCGCGACGAGAAACTTCAGCCACTCCTCCCACGCGCCATCGTCCCGTACCGCCTGCAAATGCCGGTAGTACTCCGTGCGATGGGCCTTGAGGTAGTGCGAGAGATAGAGAACAGGCTTGTGCAGGATGCCCTGCTCGCAAAGGGACAGAACTATCAACTGCCGGCCTACGCGACCGTTACCGTCGAAGAACGGATGAATCGTCTCGAACTGTGCGTGCATCAATCCCGCCTTGATCACCGCGGGCATGCTGTCGCTTCCTACAAGGAATTGTTCAAGTTCGGAAATGCAGCGTGGCACGGCATCGGGTGGCGGCGGAACGAAGGTGGCATCGTGCAACGATGCATCGGCGGGACCGATCCACACCACATCGCTGCGAAACTCGCCGGGATGCAGGTCGGCACCTCGTACGCCGGTCAGCAACCGGCGGTGCAGCGCCAACATCAGGGAGGCGGACAGCCGACCGGAGGTAAGGGCACGAATGCCGTGATCGAGGGCGGCAACGTAGTTGACCACTTCGGCGACGTCTGCGGGTCGTTCCGGGTCGTGGATGTTGGCCTCGGCCCGAAGCAGGTCGCGCAGCGAACTCTGCGTGCCCTCGATCTGGCTCGATAGGACCGCTTCCCGGCGCACGAACATGAGCACGAAGAGATCCGGGTTCGGCAGAATCTGAACGGCACCGTCAAGCCGGCCAAGGGCTTGGTCCGCATGGGACAGCAGCGCCTGCAGTTCAGCGTCGACCTCAAGTGGCGGATCGGGTGGCAACGCCTTGGGAAGGAAGGCGTTGAAGCCCTCCGGTTGGCGCACGTATATGCCCGCGCGGTTCAAACCTTCGCTTCCTTTCCCGCCATATGTGCCGCCATATGTTCGTTTGCCGAGAACAAGGGTTCAGGTCAAAGCCCATATTGTACTCTGGATAACATATGGCTCAGGTGCGCACACCATGTGATCGCCAAGGATCGCATGAACGAGCGACTGGGGTTTCCAAAGAACCCTTTCGCATTCCCGAGACGACGTAGTGTCGGCTCGCCGCCCCGGGTGCGCTAAAGCGACTTAAGCGCCTCCCGTTGCCGGGCCAGTCGGGAATCGCGCTCGTTCGCGAACCGCGCAACGCCCGCCGCGATGGACGCCTGGTCCAGGTGTGCCTCGGCGATCACGTCGGGTTCGAGGCCGCCGGTCAGCCAACGATCGTGCCAGTCGGAGACCATCGAGTACTCCCTTGTCAGCGGCCCCACATCGCGCACCGGCCAGACCCGCTGCGTGCCGGTGGAGACGACCATCATGTCGAGCATCGCCTCGGGGGGCAGCACGGAGTCCCGGTATGCAGCGCTCTGGCGGTCGAACAGTTCCTCGCTGATGGCGGCGACGACCTTGACGTTGATTCCCTGCGACGCGAGACCCGGCAACGCCTGTACCAGGTTGAACGTAGAGCTGGAACCCTGGGTCACGACGTAGCCGTGCCGGGGCTTGCCGGGCTCGAAGTCCCGGATCACGTAGAAGCCCTTGGCGGCCGCCTTGAGATCCGTGTCGGCAAACGTCGACCGGTCCGCGACGGCGAAATCGGGCCGCGCTACCTCGATCACGATGACACCCACCAGCGGATCCCGGGCGGCGATTTCGGCGGCGGCGAAGTAGCCGGGTGCGACGTCGTTGTAGTCCCAGAAGTTCAGCACGATCACCTGGCCGCGCGGGAACAGCTTCCAGACCTGGGGCGCGAAGATGCCGAAGTGGGTGCGGGCGTCGGCGGCGGTCTCGGGGCCCGAGTGGCCGGCGAGAATGTTCAGGACGCCGACGCGGAACGGGCTGTCCTGGTTCTGCTGGCTCCAGACCCGGGCCGGGAGGTACATGAACGGGGTGAATGCGCCGTAGCTGCCGGACATGGCCCAGACGCCGCTGTGCACGTCGGGGTCGAGGGAGGCGCTCTGCCCGACAAGCCCGACGGCGGTGGACGCGTTCCCCGCCTCCTGGATGGCCGCCTTGAAGCGGGTTCCGGCCTGGTTCGACAAAGGGTCGTAGTGGCCGGTGAGCGAGCCTTTTTCGACGTTGATCGAATTGGAAAGGTCGGCGGACACGGTGATGAAGCGGTTGTCGGTGACGTGGTTCGCCCACTTCAGGATCTCGGAGATCGCGCGGCGGGTACCGGCAACTTCGCCGGGCGCCTTGAACAGCTCGATGCCGACCTCCGCGGGTTGGCCGTTCAGCGTCGTCGTGACCGATTGCGGTTCGACGGGGAGGGCGTCGACGCCTAGGCGTTCGTCCTGGAAGGGATCCCTCGTGTGGTCGAGGCGCAGTTTCGCGTCGTCGGTGACTTGATCGCCGATCTCGACAAGGCGGTCGGCGAGCCACTCGCCCAACCCGTTCTTCTCAAGCACCGACATGGCGATGTCGATGTTGGTCTTGAACTGCCGCAACCGTTCGGTCTCGTCGCTCACCGCACCGTCACGGATGCCTTCGAAGGTGACACCGAAACGTCGTTCGAAGGTCTCCGCCAGGGCGACGAAGTAGGGCACGTTCATCTTCATGTCGTAGGGGTGGCTCGGATAGCCCACCACCTGGTCGCCGAAGCCGGGGATGGCACCGTCCCGGGCGGCCGGCCACCAACCCTTGGTGGTGCGGCCGACGACGATCATCGGCCGGCGGTCGTTCGGATCCCATTCCTCCATGGTCTTGAGCGCCGCCAACACCTGGTCGTAGTCGTTGCCGTTGTCCAGCGACAGCACGTTCCAGCCGTAGGCCGCCCACTGGTCGGCGATCTCGTATCCCTCCATGGATTCCGCCACCACGCCGCCGATCAGGGAATCGTCGATACCGGCGTTGTTGAAGGAGAGCATGATGCGCAGCCGCTTGCCGACCTGCTGCGCCACGGCCTGGGTCTTGAACTCCTGGGAGTGGCCGGAGGTCATCGCGAATTCGCCTTCGATGCCGACGATCTTGGGCGAGGCGCCGGCGCCCATGAAGTCCCAGAACGCGGCCTTGCCCGCGGCCGTGGCGATGCCGATACCGGAAGGACCGCCGTTGACGTCGTTGATCAGATCGGTGGTCTCGGAATGGCCAGCCAGCGAGCGTATGCCCCGCAGCTTCGCCTGCGCGAACAGGGGATCGTCGATCAGGCCGTTGTCCTCGAGCAGGCTCGCGAGCACGCCGGCACCGCGCCGGAAGCCGAGGCAGTCGATGGGCAAGAGGGCGACCTCGGGGTCGACATGGTAGCGGGCATCCCCGGTCGTTGCGTGGCGACGGGCCATGGCTTCGCCCATGATCATCCAAAGCGCGTAGAGCGTCGGGATGTTGTGGCCGCCGGCGAGCAGTAGACGGTCGCCGAAGGGATGCTTGGGACGGCGGTAGTCGTAGCGTAATCCGCCATTCGCGGGGCCGGTGAGGTGCAATGCGACGTTGTAGGGGGTGTAGGCGAGGGGACCGCCGAAGTGGCCGGTCTGAGCGTAGTTGCCGAGCAGGGTCAGCGTCATGGCGGTCATGAAGCCAACATCCTCCAGGCGTTCGCGGTCGTAGGGTGGAAGCTCCACGCTACGCTCGGTGGACTCGCCCCGCCGGGAGGCGGAGCGAACCAGGACTGCCGTTCCGTTACCCATCAAAACCCTCTCGTCCTTGTCGCACCGGTGGAGTTGCGCTGTCGGCTAGGCGGTTGAACAGTGCCCAGAAAACATGCATGACAACCAGATGTCAGCGTACCGCAGGCGACGCTTGGCTGTCACCCGCGAAGGCTCTCTGGGATGTTCTCGGCGGTGCCAAATCCGTTGCAAAGCCCGGAGGTACGTTGCACCCTTCGGGAAGTCGTATGGCGTTAGCGAGGTCCACCGTGACGTGCTTGAGAACCACCATGCCGCTCGTCGCGGACGAAACGAGCCGCTGCCGCGTCATCTTCGCACTGGCGGTCGCCCTGTTGTTTGCCGGCGTCGAAGTCGCCGCGCAGCAAAGAGGGTTGTTCCAGGCCCTCGAGCCGGTAGCTGCCAATACGCACGACGAAGAGAGTGGGCGGGCGGCCCCCTCGACAACACGGATTCCCACGCGGGGCGGCGAGACCGTCCGGCACAGGGAGGCACGGATCGACTTCGCGCGCCTGGCCGCGGTCAAGGCAAGCATCGAATCGGGGAAGGACGCAAGCCTCGAACTCAACCTGTTCGACGACATCGCCTTCAAGGGGATCAATCTGCGCACGGCTCGGACTTCATCCGGGGGCTTTTCGCTTACGGGACACCTCGACCGCGTGCCCTTCGGCACAGTCGTGCTGGTGGTCAACGGCGAAATCGTCAAGGGCACCATCCGCACGCCGTTCACAACGTACACGGTCGACGAGAAGGACGGGGTCTGCCATATCCGGGAGGTGGACCCGTCGTCGCTGCCGCCTCTTGGCGAGCCGTTGCGCCCCCCTCAATCAATGTCGAGCCCGAGTAATGGCACCGGCTATCGGAGGACGCCGTTGTCGGGCGCGGGGGTTGTGGACGACGAGGATATCCCGGTGATCGATGTCCTTGTCGTCTATACACCGGCGGTGACCGAAGCGCTAGGCGGCGTATTGGCCGTCAATGCGGAAGTGGAAATGTTCGTGGCCGAAACCAACCGAGCCTACGAAGACAGCAATGTGGCCCAGGAGATCTTCCTGACGCGGGTCGTGGAGGTGGACTACGTCGAGGTGGGCAACTCGGGCATCGATCTCAACCGTCTCCGGGATCCCGACGACGGGCACATGGACATCGTCCACGAACTGCGTGAGAAGACCGGATCCGACCTCGTCCATCTGATCACCGAGTCGGGGACCGTGTGCGGCATCGCGTATCTGATGGTCAACCCCGTGCCTTGGTTTCAGAACTTCGGGTTTGGACTCACGATTCGCAACTGCGGGGGTCGAACGGTCGCACACGAACTAGGCCACAACATGGGGCTTCGGCACGATCGGTACGTGGATTCTAGCGATACGCCGTATCCGTACAGCCACGGCTATGTGAACCAGGCGGCGTTCGAAGAGGGTGCGGCGGCATCGACTCGTTGGCGGACCATCATGGCGTACAACGACCAATGCAGCGAGGCGGGCTTCACGTGCACGGAACTGCTTCGCTTTTCCAATGCCGAGCAAGCGTACGAGGGTGATCCGTTGGGCGTCGCCGAAGGTAACGATGCCGCCGATGCGCGGCGCAGCCTCAACGCAACGCGGCAGCTCGTGGCGGACTTCCGAGCGGCGGGCCCCGACCTCGTGCCTGGGCTGGTGATCCTGCAACGCGCGTGGCAACCGGGCCAGGTTGTGACGATCCTAGGGGCAGTCACGAACGAAGGACGGATCGAGTCAGGCGAGACCCAAGCCACGCTTTATCGATCCTCGGACCCGAACATCACGGACGACGACACGGCAGTGGCGAGCTTCGATGTCCGTCCGCTGGGCGGCAAAGAGTTGGCCGACGACCTTGTGCACGTTGGAACTGCCCCAGCGGCGGGCGGCTACTACTACGGGGTATGCGTCGATGCGGTGGAGGGCGAAACGGACACGGCGAATTGCTCGCCAGGAACCTACGTTTCCGTTGGCCCGACGGTCTCGGTTGCCGATGCGGAAACTCCCGAGGGCGAACCGGTGCTTTTCGCCGTGAGCCTTTCACAAGCTCGCGACGCCCCGGTCGACGTGCAATGGGAGTTGGTTCGCGAGACGGCGGTGGCTGGGATCGACTATGTCGCCGCAGGCGACACACTCACGATTCCGGCCAACGAGACCCGTGCATCGATTTCGGTCGATACGATCGACGACGACGTACCGGAGGCGGACGACGCGTTTACGATCCGGTTGGTCGGCACCACGCCGGCCCCGCCAGACGGCGTCGTCTTGAGTGTGGACGGGACACAGGCGACGGGAACCATCAGGAACGACGACGGCGACCTGAGGTTTTCGGATGCGCAACTACGCGCCGCTGTGCTGCGCGCTCTGAACAAGCCGGGGGACGGGGACTTCACGATCGAGGAGTTGGCCGCGTTGAGGGTCTTGGACGCCAATAGCACCGGCGACGAGAAGATCGACGACCTAACGGGGTTGGAGGCCGCCACCGGCTTGGAGACGCTGTTGCTGTTCGACAATGCCGTGGTGGATCTATCGCCGCTCGGTCATTTGGGGAGTCTGACGGAACTGTTCCTCGACCGGAACGGGTTTGAGACCCTGGAAGGGCTCGCACCGCTCACGACCCTGACAACCCTGAGTCTCACGGGCAATCCTGTCGAGGATCTTTCGCCGCTTGCCGGATTGACGGCGTTGAACCGGCTGTGGCTTGACGAGACCGGCGTGATGGAACTCGAGCCGCTCACTGGACTCACGGCGCTCCATATGTTGATTCTCCAATGCGCGGATCGAGACGACGTGGAAGGTCGCGCCGACTGCGAGTCCGAATCGATCACCGACATCTCGCCCCTCGCCGGGTTGACGAACCTCACCGACCTCAACCTCAACTTCCACAATGTCGTCGACATCTCACCGCTGGGGGAGTCGACGCGTTTGAACGTCCTGGCCCTATGGGGCAACGAGATCGAAGACCTCGAACCACTGCGGGCGCTGGAGGATCTGTTCTGGATGGATCTCGACGACAACGAGATCACGGACATCGAACCCCTTGGGGGGCTAACGAATCTACGTGCGCTGCACCTGAACGGGAATCAGGTCCAGAACCTGGCGCCGTTGTCGGGGCTCGAGAATCTCGACACCTTGGGCCTGAACGCAAACGGGGTCACCGACATCGCCGTCTTGGCCGGTCTAAGAGATCTCCGCCTGCTTTGGCTCGGCGAAAACCAAATTAGCGACCTTTCGCCGCTGAAGGAACTCGATCAGCTCGAGTTGCTGGACCTCGGGGCCAACGACATCGCGAACATATCGACGTTGGCGGACCTGTTCCGACTTCGGGAACTCCATCTCCAGAACAACCGGATCCGCGACATCTCGCCGCTCGCGAACCTGAGACGGCTGGGGTACGTCGACCTTTCCAACAACGACATCCGGGACATCGAGCCATTGGTATCGAATAGTAGGTTGCGCGATGGCGACGCCGTGCTGATCCAGGGCAATCCGTTGAACGAGAATTCATATGGCGTGCATGTCCCGGCGCTCTTGGAACGAGAGGTCGACCTGACCTACATCGGCGTATCCGTCGCGGCCGGGTCTGCGGTGGAAGGCGGCGAGATGGAGTTCGTCGTCCGGGTTTCGCCGGAGGCCGACGAAG
>LXNJ01002081.1_pt1 | contig 11209 bp, 16 predicted proteins | sample 809081 | NCBI WGS metagenome assembly LXNJ01 (sample SAMN04870510, study PRJNA318959) | sponge metagenome | biome: sponge; feature: marine sponge reef; material: water | host: Petrosia ficiformis | place: Greece: Milos, Mediterranean Sea | collected 2013-05-29 | depth 5-7 m
GCCTACGCAACGGCTCCCCACTTCCGTATGGATGGAGAAAGCGAAATCCACCGGCGTCGCCCCGCGCGGAAGGCTCTTCACCTCACCCCGGGGCGTAAAAACGAACACCTCGTCCTGAAACAGATTCACCTTGACGGAGTCGACCAGATTCCTGGGGTCTGACTCCTCGTTCAGGCTTTCCACGATTCTCCTGATCCACTCGAACTTGTCGGCCATGCCGTCGTCGGCCTCATCGCCCCCCTTGTACTTCCAGTGCGCGGCGATGCCCTCCTCCGCTATCCGGTGCATTTCCCTGGTGCGAATCTGGAACTCCACCCTCTGGCCCTCCGGCCCCACCACGGTGGTGTGAAGAGACTGATACAGATTCGCCTTGGGGAGTGCGATGTAGTCCTTGAAGCGGCCGGGGATGGGCGTCCATTTCGAGTGCAGGACGCCTAATACCGCGTAACAATCCTTCATCGAATCCACGATGATTCTTACGCCGCAAATGTCATACACCTGATGGAAATCGAGGTTTTGCGTCTGCATTTTCTCATAGATGCTGGAGTGGAGCTTGAATCTGGCGGACGCGGCGCCGTCGACGCCTTCGAGTTCCAGGCTCTCCTTCACCTGCTCGATAATCAGTTCCATGTACGCTTCGCGATCCTTGAGGCCGTCCCGGAGCATCTCGTCAATTTCGATAAATTCCTTGGGATGCAGGTGCTTGAACGCCACGTCCTCGAGCGCTCCCTTGAGCCATCCGATGCCGATGCGATTGGCGAGCGGCGCGTATATTTCCGCGGTCTCCCGCGCAATGCGTTCTCTGCTTTTCTGGGGGAGGTGGTGGAGCGTCAGCGCGTTGTGGAGCCTGTCGGCGAGTTTGATGATGATGACGCGAATATCCTTCGCCATGGCGATCAGCATCTTACGGTAGCTTTCCGCCTGGCGAACCTGTGTGTTCGAGACGTCGATCTTGGCGAGCTTCGTGACGCCGTCCACGAGTTCGGCGACGTCATGTCCGAAATGCTCGTCAACTTCCTTGAGCGTCGTGGCGGTGTCCTCCACGGTGTCATGGAGAAGCCCCGCGCATACGGTCTCGGGGTCCTGGCGCAACTCCGCCAGAAGCCGGGCCACCTCCAACGGGTGTGATATGTAGGGTTCACCGGAAATGCGGGATTGTCCCTTATGGACCTTCGCCGTGAAGATGTAGGCTTTGGTGAGCAGATCCGAGCAGTCGGGCGAGTAATCCTCGACCAGATCGACGATGTCCATGATCCGGGCGGGAGGGCGTGACGTCAAAACTGGAGGCAACGAATTTCCTCCTCTTTCGACTTGCTCGGCCTGATGACGAAAAAGAGCAAAATCAGACCCTTGCAATGATTATGGGCCTCTTGCAAAGGAAACGCTACCTGAGCGCCGATACAGCGTCAAGGAGTTCGCTCAAAAAAAGACTCCCCCGATGCCGGGGGAGTCTGCATGTGAAATGTCTCGTCTTAATATGCGCGCAGCGGCGAGGTGACGAACTCGTGCATGAACGGCGTCATGTACTCGGATTCGTCGTCGTGCTTGGGCACGATGATCGCTCCCTTGTTGCAAATCTCCTCGCACAGACGACAGCCGACGCAGGTGGACTGATCGACCACGGCCACCGCGCTGTGGTCGCGCTCCACCGAAGACGGCGCCATGCGGATGCAGTCGAACGGGCAGACGTCCACGCACCAGATGCAGCCCGTGCAGTTTTCCTCCAGCACGAACGCCTTGGGCATTTCCTTGTGCTTGATGTTCTTGATGATGTCGCCCGTATCGTCCTGAATGGCGAAAGCCGGGCAATACTTGCCGCACACGCCGCAATCGATGCAGAGCGTGGGGTCGATCATGTAGATATCGCGCGGCTCGCCCGTGATGGCTTTCGTGGGGCAGACGGGTTCGCATACCGAACACCCGATGCAAGCGTCAAAAATGAAATGGGGCATAACCGCGCCTCTTTTCTGACTCGATTCAGAATGGGCGACCCGCCGAAAGAAATTACATCCCGGCGAAATCCTTTCGATTAAATAGATATATCCATTCCGCACGCCGGTTGTCAAGGCGTTCTGCAGGTGAAATACCTTCAAATTCAGGAACGAAACTCTTGAATCTCTTGCCCTCGGCCCGGAATTGCGTCAATATACCGGGCGTTGCTATTAAACGCCAATACGAGAGAAAAGGATTCGAGATGGAAAATTTCCTGCTCATTCTGACAAAACCCGACAACATCCCCATCGCCTTCATGATTCCCCTGGTAGGGTTTTTCGTCTGGCTGGCCATCGCTCAGGGCCTCAGACACGACAAACTCATTAAAAAGGGGAAAAAAGACGACGTCTACGACGAGATGATCCGATAAGCGCCTTGGGCTTCACTCACTCCCACGTCAATACCTCCTGTGCATGGAACCTTGAATCCTTGATGGTCGGCCCCGGCGCGATGCCTTCGTTCTCACCCGTATTCTGGAGGCCGACATGCTAGAACTCATCTTCGTCGCGCTCTTCCTGGGATTCATCACCATTTTGTTCGTCAAGAGAACCTCCTCGAACATCGCGCTCGAAGCGGATGCCGAGAAAACCAGAAACGATTCGGAAATCGAATCCCTGCGCCAGATGTCTCCCCAGGTGTTCGAGCGCATGCTCATCGAACTGCTCGAGGGGATGAACATGCGCATCGTGGAGGTCCACTGGGTCAACGAAGAGGAAATCGACATCCTCGCGCACAACCCCGCGCCCATTCTCGGGGGCGACTACATCATCCACGGCATACTCGTGCCCGAGGGCGATTTCGTGAACTCGATACGGGTCATCGGCCTCTCGGACACCGTGCGCGCCGAAAGGGCGCTCAAGGGAATCCTGGTATCGACGGGATACTTCACCGAAGAGGTGCAGAAATACTCCGAAGGCGCGCCCATGGAGCTCATCAACGTCTCGAAACTCCGCGAGATACTCCACGCCCACGACATGGCCTGGCCTGGCGCGGAGTGATGTGCCGGCTCAGAGTGATGCCCTTACGTTTTCGTCCAAGGATCGATTACATCAATCCCCATATCTTCGAAATCCCGCACGTTGCGCGTCGCCACCCCCATATCTCGCGAGCGTGCGATAGCCGCAATCTGACAATCGGCCAGCGGGGCCGGACGCCCTGCGGCGCGGCGCACTGAAGCGACTTCCGCATAGGCGCGCGCTGCGGCGCCGTCGAACGGCAACACGCGGCCTTCGAATTCCTCGCGAAGCATGCCTTCGATTTCAGAAGCCAGCCTGTCACGACGCCGACCCGTCGGCATGACGGCAACGCCGTAGCGCAGTTCCGCTTCACCGACCGCCGAGAAGAACAGGTCCGCCACGGGATGTTCCGCTATCCATGCTTCTACGGCCGGCTCGGGTGAGGAACGCATCAGTTCGGAAACGACGTTCGTGTCCAGCAGGATCATACTCGCCCCTCAATCGAAACGGGGCGGTTCACGAGCAGGCTCACGCGGCGGCAACTCCAGATCCACGCCCCCCAAGGGCCCGAATCGGGCGCGAATAAGGCTTGCGAGGTTTTGCGAACCGGACTTGCGCCCCACCGCCTCGCGCAGGATCAGCCGCGCTTCCTCTTCCATCGAACGGCCGTTTTCCGCCGCGCGCACGCGAAGGCGGGTTTTCACGTCGTCATCGAGGTTGCGGATCGTGATACTCGCCATGTCCTTACCCTCCTCTGGTTTATATTTTATCCTACAGAATGATTGCAGTGCAATCATGCGATGGCGGCATGGCACGACCTGCGAAGAACAACAAAAAAACCGCCTCCCTGTCCGGGAAGCGGTTTCGTAATTTTAGGTAGATATCAGCTAATTGATCTCGTGTCCTAAAATCTCCTAGGCCAGGAGATAAATCACGCCCGAGACGACGAGCAGAGCGACGGCGGCGACCTTCACGCCGCAGGCGTCCCACCAAAGATGTTTTCGCTGTCTGTCCTGAACCATCTTCTCCGCTCGGGTTAAGAAAACCTAAATATTGAACCAGGGCGTGACGAGAACGTATTTGACGTTGAGCCCGATGCGCAGAACCATTTTCGCCACTATCCCCATCATCGTCATGTTGAGCGACGCCTTGATGAGATAGCGCACCAGGCCTACGTTCTTCATGCGCTCGCGCCGCCAGATATAATATGCCGGTATGGTGGCGTACCAGAGCAAGACGAGTACCGTACCGCACGCCGCCTGGCCCCAGTAACTCCTGAATCCGAGCATGTAGGGAAGATCAACGTTCGTCAGAGCCACGACCTTGTGCGGGTCCCAGTATTCCCAGGGCATGAAGAAGTTCCACCCCGGCCCGCGCAGGAAGGTTCCCTGCACCACCATCCACACCCACAGGGCCAGAAATCCGAACAGGAAGGTGAAGATGGCGAACCTTCGCTCGTGGAAGGTGTAATACCCGTTCCCCTTGGGGTTCACGTCGATGAAGGGAATGGCCATCAGGCCCACGATGATGAGGGTGGGCAGCACGACGCCCGCCATCCACGGGTCGAAATAGACGAGCAGCTCCTGAAGGCCCAGGAAATACCACGGCGCCTTCGAGGGGTTCGGCGTGACGGAAGGGTTCGCGGGCTCTTCAAGTGGCGCGTCGATCACGATGGACCACACCACCAGGAATATGGTGATGATGATCGCGCACATGAACTCGAGGCGCGTGAGGTAGGGCCACACGTGAACCTTGTCGTTCACCCGCTCCCAACTCGTCTTGGCCATCTCATCGGCAGAGCCGACTACCCTGTCTTCCTTCGCCAATGTATTCGCCCTTCCCTGTTATGCCACGAAACCTACAAGGGTCCCGATATGCCCCCGTCTTTTCGGATTCTCCAGAAGTGCACCATCATCAGAATCGCCGCTATCAGCGGAACGACGATGCAGTGCAGCACGTAGAAGCGCAAAAGCGTGGGCGGTCCGACGATGGTTCCGCCCAACAGCGCCGAGCGCGCGTCGAAGCGCGGCGTGACGCCCACCATTTCGGCGAACGGACCCTCGTGCCCCAGAAGCGGCGTCGCCCGCGCCATGTTCGTTCCCACCGTCACCGCCCAGATGGCGAGCTGATCCCAGGGGAGCAGATAGCCGGTGAAGCTGAGCAGGAGGGTGAGCGTGAGCAACAAGACCCCGATGACCCAGTTGAACTCGCGCGGCGGCTTGTAGGAGCCCGTCATGAAGACGCGCAGCATGTGCAGCCACACGGCGATGACCATCGCGTGCGCCGCCCAGCGGTGCATGTTCCGCATGAACATGCCGAAGGGGGCGTCGAATTCGAGATACTTGATGTCGGCGTAGGCGTACTCGCCCACGGGCCGGTAGTAGAACATCAGGACCACGCCGGTGACGACGAGGTAGAGGAACAGCAGGAACGTCACCCCGCCCATGCACCAGGTGAAGCGGATGCGGATGGCGTGGCGCCTGATTTTCGTGGGGTGCAAGTGCAGCCAGAGGTTGTCCACCACCATGAGAACGCGGTTTCTCGGCGTGTCCTCATACCCGTGGCGGAACATCGACCTCCATACCTGGGAGTCGAGCACACTGCGTTTCACCTGATCCAGATTCAAGCGTTCTTTCAAACTCGGCATCTAAAAACCCCCACGTACTCACATCGAACGAACAAATCAGCTCTTAGGTAAAGAGAAAAGCACCCGGGTCGTCCCATTGCCCTTTCTCGTGGAGAAACAGCTTGCCCTTGTCGATAATCAGTTGCCCGTCCTCGGCCAGGCCGATCTTGAGCCTCTCGAGCGGCCTCGGCGCCGGACCCTCGAAGTTGATGCCGGACCTGCGGAACCCGCTCCCGTGGCAGGGGCACTTGAACTTGTCCTCGGAGCCCAGGTATTTCGGCGTGCATCCCAGATGGGTGCATATCGCGCTCAGGGCGTAGAATCCGTTCTGCTCGCGGATGATCCACACGCGCTCGCTGTTCACGTAGCGGGTGTCCACCACGCCCACGGCGTAGTCCGCCGGATCCCCCGCCTTGAACTCGGTGGGCGGTTCGAACAGAACGCGCGGGAACATGAAGCGCAGGAAACCGATCAGCGCGACGTTGATGGCGCCCAGTACGCCGAGCCACCCCGTGTAGTTCATGAACCGCCTGCGGTCGATGAACGGCTTTTTCTCTTTCGCCTCCTCCTCGTAATCGGCAGGCAGCTTTACCGGAGGGGCTTTCAAGCGAGTGTTCATGAGGACTCTACACTCCTGTTTTGAAACCTAAACCACCTTTTGACCTCGCGCATCCAAAACCGATCCATCTTCCAGCGTCGCACGGATATATTATCCCCCATAACGACGGATAATGAAACCGATTCGCTTGGTTTCGCCACGGGCGGCGCATGGCCTCGCCGGACGCCGAGACCATCAGGATTTCAGCTATTGCCAAGGTTCTTATTACGGACGAAAGCAACCGATGTCAAGGGCGAATGCGCGTTTCCCGCCGGAAGGCGGGAGTTTCGCGAACTTGTGGACAAGTTTCTTCTGGAATACGATGCAGTATGAAGACTACGCGGTATTTCGAGGAGCAGATACTGCGCAAGCGCTCCTATATCGATCCGGAATGGTGCGCAAGGGTCATTGCTTCTCCTGTCCGCCGCGAAGAACAACCCGATGGGCGAATACGCTTCTGGGGAGAAGTTACGCGGCCGGGCGAAAACACCCCGCGCATCCTCCGTGTAGTTACGCTTGCCGATGAGGAGACGATACACAACGCCTTCTTCGACCGGAGATTCAATAAGGAGGATCTATGAAACTTCACTACTACCCTGAGACCGACAGCCTCTATATCGAGTTGAAATCCGGTGCGGGTGCGGAGACGCGCGAGGTATCGGATGGACTGAACGTCGACCTCGACGCCGGAGGCGGCGTGATCGGTTTCGACATCGACAACGCGTCACTTCGTCTCGATCTCTCCACACTGGAGACCGAAGCCCTGCCGCTGCGCTCACTCAGGGCGGGGTGAACCATGGCGATGAAACGGGATGAAGTCCTGAAAATTCTCCGGGCGCACAAAGGGATACTCTCGGAGCGCTTCGGCGTCGCCGAACTCGCCATTTTCGGCTCCTTCGCGCGCGACGAAGCCACGGAGGAGAGTGATGTGGATATTCTGGTGCATTTCGATGGTCCGGCGCACTGGAAACGATTTTTCGACGCGCAGTTCTACATCGAAGATCTGCTGGGTCGAGATGTCGATCTTGCAACGGAGAAGATGGTGCGAGCCGAGATACGCCCTTACGTCGAGCGGGAGATCGTTCATGTCTGAGGCCGGTCATGGCGGGCGTGAATGGCGATTTTATGTTCAGGACATGATCGAGTTCTGCGGCAGGGTATCGGATTACACCGCAGGATTGGATCAGACAATTTTCTTCGCCAGCAAGATCACCTACGACGCCACCCTGCGCAACCTGGAACTAATCGGCGAGGCCGCGACCCACGTCCCGGAGGAGGTGCGAGACAAGTATCCCGATATCCCGTGGGGCAGCATCATCGGAGCGCGAAACCAGTTGGCCCACGGCTATATGAGAATGGACGAAAACCTCGTCTGGACCATGATCGAGGATGGCATTCCCAGTCTGTTGCCGCAATTGCAAAATCTGCTACTCACGGAGACAGAAGACTCAACCTAGACGGCGGTTCGCGTCGGCAAGAACGCCGGGCGGGAACTGGGGCCCGCCCCTACGAAAACCTGCCTCAATCGAAACGAGACGCGCTGGAGAATCACTCTCATCTACAAGCCCGCGCGGTTGTTGTCCTTCACCTTTCTGTTGACCACGTTCACGGGCCATTCGCCCGATAATACGCGCCGCACCTCGCCCGGCGCGCCCTGCTGCAAGCCCACCATGGACTCCTCGCTGTACCAGGCCGCGTGGGGGTTGATGATGACGTTCTCACGGCCCCGCAAGGGGTGCGGGTCGGGCAGGGGTTCGGGGTCGGTCGTATCGAGCGCGCAGCCGGCGATTTCGCCCGCATCGAGCGCGCGCACGAGGGCATCCGTGTCGATGATGGGGCCGCGCGAGCAGTTGATGATGACGGCGGTGTTCTTCATCTGCGCGAAAGCCTCGTCGTTCATCATGCCGCGCGTCTGGGGGATGAGCGGCGGGTGGATGGAGACGAAATCGGACTGCGCGTACATTTCCGCGAGCTCCTCCATCTTCTCGCCGGGCGCGTCGAACTGGCCCTGCTCCACGAAGGGGTCGTTGAAGAGCACCCGCATCCCGAACGAGGCGGCGCGGACGGCCACCATGCGGGCGATGTTCCCGAAACCCACGAGACCCAGCGTGGCGCCGACCAGGCGGAACATCGGCTTGCCCGGCGGCACCGCCCAATCGCCCGCGCGCACCCGGCGATCGTAAAACGCCACCTTACGGGCCGAAGTAAGCAACAGCGCCATCGTGTGCTCGGCGACCTCCTCGATGCAGTAGGTGGGGTTGTTCGTCACGATGATGCCCGCCTCCGTGGCGGCGTCCAGGTCGATGGTGTCCACGCCGATGCCGTAGCGCGCGATAATCTTGCAGTTCGGCATCCCCGCCATGTCCTCTTTCGTGATGGGGCCGGCGTAGGTGTTCAAGATCGCCTCGCAATCGGCGGCTTCCCCGAGAAATTCCGCGGGCGTCTTCGTCTGCATGGCGACGATATCGGCCAGATCTCCCAGAATCTCATTCTCCACGTCCAAAGACTCCCAGACGTAATCGGTCAGGACGACTTTCGCCTTATCGGGCATATTGTTCCCCTTTTATCGGTTTCCAGGATGGCTGAAATTTAATTGCGCGATGCTATCCCACGCTCAAAAGGGAATCAAGGCTTTGGGCGCATTCCTTGACCCCCGAGAGACCCTGTAATAGCCTTTTCCAGGTTTCCCTTACCAGAAAGGCGGAGAGCGCATGCCGGACATCGACTCGTTCAGGCTCAGCCCCGAAGACAGCCTCCTGCTCATCGTCGACGCGCAGGAGCGGCTCATGTCCGCCATGAGGGAGGACGTGCGAGAGCAAGTCGTCGGGCGCATCCTCACGCTGACGGAAACAGCGAAGCGCCTCGACTTTCCCGTCCTCGTCACCGAGCAATACCCAAAGGGACTCGGCCCCACCGTCGAGGCGGTGGCGGAGAAGGCGCCCGGGTTCGCCCCCATCGAGAAAATCGCGTTCAGCTGCTGCGCGGAGGAGACGTTCCTGCCCCGCCTGCACGAGACGGGCCGGACGAAGATACTGCTCACGGGTGCGGAGACGCACGTGTGCTGCTACCAGACGGCGCTTGACTTGCTGGACAACGGCTTCATCGTCCACGCCGTCGCCGACGCCACCTGCTCGCGTTCGAAGCTGAACTGGCGGACGGGCCTCTCGGCGCTCGAGCGCGCGGGCGCCATTCCCGCCACGACCGAGCAGGTTCTCTTCGAGCTTCTCCGCGTGGCGGGCACCGAGGATTTCAAATTCCTCTCGAAACTGATACGTTAAGCCCCACGCCCACCTGAAACGCTTCACACGCCCCGAGGAAGGATTCGCCGAATATGGCGACAGCATCTTCAAAAACAAGCGTCGGCGTCGTGTTCGGCGGCCGTTCGACCGAGCACGAGGTGAGCCGCAACTCGGGCCGGGCCATCATGGCGGAGCTCGACGCCGGGAAATACGACGTCCATCCTATCCTCATCACGAAGTCGGGCGCCTGGATCGCCCTCCCCGACCCCGACGCACCGCCCGAAGACGGCGAAGAGGTTCTCTTCTCGGGCACGCCGAACGGGCGGCCGCTCAGATACGCCGGAAGGGATGAGCTTCTCGATATCGACGTCTTCTTCCCCATCATCCACGGCACGTTCGGGGAAGACGGCACGTTGCAGGGACTGTTCGAACTGGCGGAGGCGCCGTTCGTGGGTTCGGGGTGCGCGTCTTCGGCCGTCACGATGGACAAGGCCGTCGCCAAGGCGGTGTTGCGCGCGGCGGGCCTGCCCGTTCTGCCGGCGCTGACGCTGTTTCCCGAAACCTGGGAGGCGGACCGCCACGCCGTTTCAGAAGAAGCCGCAGCCAAAATAGGGTATCCCCTGTTCGTCAAACCCTCATCCTCGGGCAGCAGCGTCGGCGTCCATCTGGTGGAGAGGCCTGATGAACTCGACGACGCGGTCGCAGACGCCTTCCGCTTCGACAGCAAGGTTTTGATCGAGGAGCACGCGCAGGGACGTGAACTGGAGTGTTCGGTGCTCGAGGGACCATTGCCGGGAGAATTCCTCGCCAGCCCGCTCATGGAGATTACGACGCGTACGGGCTGGTACGACTACGAGGCGAAATACGAGGAAGGCCGCGCTGAACTGATTATCCCGGCTCCGGTGGAGGAATCCCTCGCCGATCACGCCCGCCTCTACGCGCGGGGCGCGTTCAGCGCGCTGGGCTGCTCGGGACTCGCCCGCGTGGATTTCTTCTACCGCGAGCGGACGGGGGAGACCTACATCAACGAGGTGAACACCCTGCCCGGCTTCACGCAGCTGAGCGGATACCCCCGCATGATCCAGGCGGCGGGCGTCTCCTACCCCGAAATGCTGGACCGCCTGATCGCTTGCGCGATGGCGCGACACGAGAAGTTAGGCGCGAGGGAATACGACAGAGACGCCTGATCGCTTAAACCCCTTTGCAACGGCGATGCGCGTCATGCCGCATGTCACTTGGCGGCGGGGTAGTTTTGTAGGTGGCGTTCCCTCCTCGGGGTTGTCCCGGACTCCGTGGTTGTCCGTCAAGACAGACGCGGAAACCTCGGACAGGCACGGAGGCCTCGGACAGGCACGGAGGCCTGTCCCTACGCAAGAATCGCGTTATTGCAGAGCCCGTAGGATGTGGTTTTGTCCGTCATTCCGGCGCATGCCGGAATCCAGGGACTTCGCTTTCCGCTCTTTGCCTTCATTCCGGGCAAATGAATGAGGAAATGGAACGCCGTAATTTACCCTACTCATCAGCTCTGGATTCCGGCATGCGCCGGAATGACGAGCATAGGCAACAGGGGCGGGGATTTGCAGGGACAGGCCGTAACCGCGCCTGTCCGAGGTTCGCGAACTGTGGGACAGCCCCGAGGAGGGGTTGTTGAAAAAGCCGCCCCGCTCGTCCTCCCCCTGCCTTGAAAACCAACCCCCCCTACCCCCCCTTGTCAGGGGTCAATTCCGACCGAGGAGGGAGGAATTGCAAACCGATGCGTTTCCCGCCAATGGCTTATGCAAACGCTCGTTCCTCACTC
>LXNJ01002084.1_pt1 | contig 11197 bp, 8 predicted proteins | sample 809081 | NCBI WGS metagenome assembly LXNJ01 (sample SAMN04870510, study PRJNA318959) | sponge metagenome | biome: sponge; feature: marine sponge reef; material: water | host: Petrosia ficiformis | place: Greece: Milos, Mediterranean Sea | collected 2013-05-29 | depth 5-7 m
CTCGATCCGGACAGCGACCTGGGCGACCGGCCGGTCACCGTCGATGTCGGGCCGCTCCGGACGGCGGAAATCGCGGCGGCGCTGGCAGCCGGCCGGGCGGCGGCGCAGTCGATGGCCGACCGCGGCCTGATTTCCGCGGCCGCGCTCACCCTGTGCGGCAGCACCGCGGTCGTCGCGAAAATGCCGGACGCCGCCTCTCCGAGCATGGGGGATGTTGCCTCATTTCTCGAAAACAGGGCCGAAGCGGCATGAGCGGATTCGTGCGCAACGCCTGGTATCCGATCGCCTGGCTGGACGAACTGGATGACGGCCCGGTCGGCCGGCGGCTGCTCGGCGAGCCGGTCATGGTGTTCCGGACCGGCACGGGCTCCGTCGCGGCGCTGGAAGATCGCTGCGCCCACAAGTTCCTGCCTCTTTCGAAAGGCCGGGTGCGCGGCGACTGCATCGAGTGCGGCTATCACGGCCTGCAGTTCGACGCGACCGGCGCCTGCCGGAAAATCCCCGGACAGAAACTTGTTCCGCGCAACATACGGGTGCGCGCCTATCCGGTCGCCGAACGGCTCGGGCTGGTCTGGATCTGGACCGGCGAGCCCGACAAGGCCGACGAGGCGCTGCTGTTCGACCTGCCGCCCTACCGGAATCCGGACTGGGGCATCAATCACGGCCCCTACACCCATGTCGGGGCGCATTATCAGCAACTGACCGACAACCTGCTCGACCCGGCCCATGTCAGCTTCGTGCATCCGTCCTCGCTCGGCAGCGCCGAGATGGAGGACATCCCGGTCGAGACGAAGCAGATCGGCGACATCGTCGAAGTCAACCGCTGGACGCTGGACCGGCCGCCTGTGCCGATCTTCGAGCAGTTTATGAAGATCGACGGCAATGTCGATCGCTGGCAATATTATTTCTTCTATCCGCCCGCGATCAACGTCGTCGATTTCGGGATCGGCCCGGTCGGCATGGGCCATTCGGACAAGGACCGCGAGAAGGGCATCCGCATCTTCTCCTGCCACTATCTCGCGCCGGAAACCGAAAGCAGCACCCACTATTTCTGGATGCAGGTGCGCAACTTCGAGCCGGATGACAGGTCGGTTTCCGAACGCATGACCGAACAGTTCGTCGTGGCGTTCGAGGAAGACCGGGAAATTCTTGAAGCGGTGCAGCGATCGCAGGACGAGGCCGGAGTCAAGCCCACGGTCCGCCTGGCGATCGACAACGGCCCGAACCGCAGCCGGCGCATCGTCGACAAGATGCTCCGCAACGAAGAGGCCGCCGCAGCCGCGGCGGCGGAGTGACGCGTTTCAGATGGCGCACCGGGACGAACGCCGGCCGAATCGCCGGCCGGAATTCCGCGACGCCGAACCAGGGAGGAAGTCCTCATGAAAATGAAATACGTTCTGACGGCAGGCGTCGCCCTCGGCGTCCTTTCCGGCGGCCTGGCGACCGGCTTGCCGGCCTTGGCGGCCGACGAGATCAGGATCGGCGACATCAACAGCTACACGCGGCTGCCGGCGCATACGATCCCCTACCGGCGCGGCGCGACGCTGGCGATCGAGGAAATCAACAAGGCCGGCGGCGTGCTCGGCAAGAAGCTGGTCCTCGTTTCGCGCGACGACCAGGGCAAGCCGGGCGAGGCCGTGAAGGTCGCCGAGGAACTGCGCTCCCGGGACAAGGTCGCGCTAGTCTCCGGCTCGCTGTTCTCCCATATCGGGCTGGCGCTGGCCTCCTGGGCCAAGCAGCGCAAGACGCTCTACCTGGCGGCCGAGCCGCTGGCCGACGCGCTGGTCTGGGCCAAGGGCAACAACTACACCTTCCGGCTGCGCCCCTCGACCTACATGCAGGCGGCGATGCTGGCGGCCGAAGCGGCCAAGAACAAAAATGCCAAGCGCTGGGCGACGATCGCGCCGAACTATGCCTACGGCAAGGATGCCGTGGCGGCGTTCCAGAAGGTGCTGAAGAAGCTCCGTCCGGACGTGACCTTCGTCGGCTCGCAATGGCCGGGCCTGTTCAAGATCGACGCCGGCGCCGAAGTCCAGGCGCTCGCCGCCCGGAAGCCGGACGCCATCTATAACGTCACCTTCGGGTCCGACCTCGCCAAGTTCGTCCGCGAAGGCCGCACGCGCGGCCTGTTCAAGGGCAAGCTGATAGTCGGGCTGCTGACCGGCGAGCCGGAATATATCGATCCGCTCAAGGGCGAGGCGCCGGTCGGCTGGCTGGTCACCGGCTATCCCTGGCAGGACATCAAGACGGCGGCGCACAAGAAGTTTCTCGCCGCCTACCAGGCGCGCTGGAAGGACTATCCGCGCATCGGCTCGATCGTCGGCTACAACACCATGCTGGCGATTCAAGCCATGCTGAAGAAGGCCGGCTCGACCGATACCGACAAGATGGTCGCCGCCATGAAGGGCCTCAGCTTCGACGCCCCGACCGGCCCGATCACCTTCCGCGCCGTAGATCACCAGTCGACCATGGGCGCCTATGTCGGCTGGACCGTGCTGAAGGACGGCAAGGGCACGATGGAGCGCTGGCAGTATCTCGACGGCGCGAACTACCTGCCGTCGGTCGAAGAGACCAAGAAGCTGCGCAAACAGTAGCGGCTCCTGCCGCAAGGCCGGCAGCCCCGGGCGAAGGGCTGCCGGCTTCCGGCCGCCGGCTTCCGATGCCGGCGGTATCCGCTATTCACTGAACGCCGGGCGCTGCCATGGGTGAATTCGTCGTCACGCTGCTGACGGGCCTTTCCAGTGCGGCCGCCCTGTTCCTGGTGGCGTCGGGCCTGTCGATCATCTTCGGCGTCACGCGGATCGTGAATTTCGCCCACGGCTCCTTCTATATGCTCGGCGCTTATGTCGGCGTGACCGCGGTCGCCGCGGTCGGCGGCGGCGCGGTCGGCTTCTGGGTCGCCATCCTGCTCGCCGCCGCAGCGGTCGGCCTGATCGGCGTGGCGATGGAAATCCTGCTGCTGCGCCGCATCTACCGGGCGCCGGAGCTGTTCCAGCTGATCGCGACCTTCGGCGTCATCCTGGTGATCCAGGACGTCACCCTGTGGATCTGGGGTTCGGAAGATCTGGTCGGCCCGCGGGCGCCCGGCTTCACCGGGGCGGTCACCATCCTGGGCCACCGGCTGCCGGAATACGATCTCGTGCTGATCGCGGTCTCGCCGCTCGTGCTGGCCGGCCTGTGGCTGCTGTTCAACCGCACCCGCTGGGGCACCCTGGTGCGCGCGGCGACCCTCGACCGGCAGATGGTCTCGGCCCTCGGCGTCAACCAGCGCTGGCTGTTCACCGGCGTGCTGTTTCTCGGCTCGGCGCTGGCGGGGCTGGGCGGGGCGATCCAGCTGCCCAAGGGCGGCGCCGACCTGCTGATGGATTTCAACATCATCGCGGCGGCCTTTGTCGTCGTCGTGGTCGGCGGCATGGGCAGCATCGGCGGCGCCTTCCTGGCCGCCATCCTGATCGGCCTGCTCCAGACCTTCGGCATCCAGATTTTCCCCAACAGCACGCTGATCCTGATGTTCCTGGTCATGGCGGTGGTCCTGGTCTTCCGGCCCTGGGGCCTGCTTGGCAAACCGGAAATCCCCGGCCACGGCGTCGTCGAGGCGCCGGAAGCGCCGCTGCGCCGGTCCGGCCGGGGGCTGCGCGTCGCCGGCGCGCTGGTCCTCGCCTTCCTGCTGCTCCTGCCGGTCGCCCATCTCGCCGTGCCCTCCGCGGTCGACGATTTCTTGCTGGTGCTGGTCATCGACATCATGATCTTCGTGCTGTTCGCCGCCGCCCTGCACTTCATCATGGGGCCCGGCGGCATGGTCTCGTTCGGCCATGCCGCCTTCTTCGGCGGGGGCGCCTACGCAGCGGCCCTGCTGGTCAAGTTCGCCGACGCGCCGATGGAGATCGCCTTCTGGGCGGCTCCGGTGGGCGCGGCCCTGCTCGCCATCCTGTTCGGCTGGTTCTGCGTGCGCCTGACCGGCGTCTATTTCGCCATGCTGACCCTGGCCTTTGCCCAGATCGCCTGGTCCATCGTGTTCCAGTGGGGCGAAGTCACCGGCGGCGACGACGGCATTCTCGGCACCTGGCCCTCGGAGTGGGCGAGCAGCCGGGTCGCCTACTACTACCTCACCGTCGGGTTTACGGTCGCCGGCCTCCTGGCGCTGCGCCGCATGCTGTTCGCGCCCTTCGGCTACACATTGCGCGCCGGGCGCGATTCGGCGCTGCGCGCGGCCGCCATCGGCATCGACATCAAGCGCCACCAGTGGATCGCCTTCACGATTTCCGGCGCATTCGCCGGCCTCGCCGGGGCGCTGTTCGTCTATTCCAAGGGCAGCGTCTTCCCGACGGAGATGGAAATCGCGCGCTCGTTCGACGCCCTGCTGATGGTATTGCTCGGCGGGGTGCATTCGCTCACCGGGCCGATCGTCGGCGCGACGGCGCTGACCTGGCTCAACGACCTGTTCAGCGAACTGAGCTACTGGCGCTTCCTGCTCGGCGCGACGATCATCGCGCTGGTGCTGCTGCTGCCGAACGGCCTGGCCGGCCTGGGCGACAGCTGGGCCGGCCGGCGGCTCGGCCTGGCGTCCCCCGGATCGGTGTCCGGGGCAGGCGATCGGGAGACGCCGGCATGACGGCCCTGCTCGAAGTCAACCGCCTCTCCAAGGCTTTCGGCGGCGTGCGGGCGGTGCAGGATGTCTCCTTCTCGGTCGAACCGGGCGAACTGCTCGCCATGATCGGCCCGAACGGCGCGGGCAAGACGACCTGTTTCAATATGCTGATGGGCCAGATCCGGCCGGATCATGGCGCGATCCTGCTCAAAGGACGTGACGTTGCCGGCCTGCCGCCGCACCGGATCTGGCGGCTCGGCGTCGGCCGCACCTTCCAGATCACCGCCACCTTCTCCTCCATGACCGTGCGCGAGAACGTCCAGATGGCGTTGATCAGCCACCGCAACGCGAGCCGCAGACTGTGGCGGCCTGCCGCCGGGACCGAGACCGCGCAGGCCGACGCGCTGCTCGAACGGGTCGGCATGGCGGAGCAGGGCGACCGGGCCTGTTCGGTGCTTGCCTACGGCGATCTCAAGCGGGTCGAGCTGGCGATTGCGCTGGCCAACGATCCGGAATTGCTGCTGATGGACGAGCCGACCGCCGGAATGGCGCCGCGCGAACGGGTCGAACTGATGCGCCTGGCCGACGAGATCGTCGCCGAACGCAATATCGGCGTGCTGTTCACCGAACACGACATGGACGTGGTGTTCGCCCACGCGCACCGGATCATGGTGCTCAACCGGGGCGAGCTGATCGCCGAGGGCGCGCCGGAGGCGGTGCGCGCCGACGAACAGGTGCGTGAAATCTATCTCGGCAGCTCGGTCCGGGCCGGCGGGGCGGGCGCGCCATGACCGCGTCCGTTCCCGGCCCGGTTCTCGAGGCCCGCGACCTGCACACCTATTACGGCGGCGCGCATATCCTGGCCGACCTGTCCTTCGCGCTGCACGACGGCGAGGTCGTCGTCCTGCTCGGCCGCAACGGCGCGGGCAAGACCACGACGATGAAATCCGTCATGGGGCTGGTCCCGATGCGCGCGGGCCGGGTCATGCTGGAAGGCGCGGACATCACCGGCCGGGAGCCCCATGTCATCGCCCGGTCCGGCATGGGCTATGTGCCCGAGGACCGGCGCATCTTCGCCGACCTTACCGTGATGGAGAATCTGGAGGTCGGCCGCCAGCCGGAACGGGCCGGCACGCCGGCCTGGACGCCGGAGCGCCTGTTCGGGATGTTTCCCAACCTGGCGGAGATGCGCACCCGGCCGGCCGGCCGGATGAGCGGCGGCGAGCAGCAGATGCTGACCGTCGCGCGCACCCTGATGGGCAATCCGAAGGTCCTGCTGCTCGACGAGCCTTCCGAAGGGCTGGCGCCGGTGATCGTCGACCAGATGGTCGCGACGATCCAGGCGCTCAAGGCCGAGGGCCTGTCGATCCTGCTGTCGGAGCAGAATCTCCATTTCGCGACCGCCGTGAGCGACCGCGCCTACATCGTCGAGAAGGGGCGCATCCGCTACGAAGGCAGGATGGACGCGCTTGCCGCCGATGCGGAAGTGCGCAACACCTATCTGACCGTTTGACCCGTGCGGAACGGGGAGGAGGAACCGCCATGAAAGCCGATATCCGCAAGACCATGGTGCTGGTCGAGGACACCCGCAAGGAAATGGGCCGGGCGATCGACCCGCCGACCCGCCGCGCCGTCGCGATGGCCGTGATCGCCAACCCCTTCGCCGGCGAATATGTCGAGGATCTCGAACCGCTGATGGAGATCGGCGCAGAGCTCGGTGCCTACCTGGGCGAAAAGGCGGTCGCTGTGCTCGGCATCGAACCGTCGGCGGCGGAGAGCTACGGCAAGGCGGCGGTGGTCGGCGAGCGCGGCGAGCTGGAGCACGCCGCCGCGATCCTGCATCCGCGGCTCGGCGCGCCGCTGCGCAAGGCGGTCGAGAAGGGCGCCGCGCTGGTGCCGTCGTCCAAGAAACGGGGCGGGCCGGGCACGCCGCTCGACGTGCCGCTCGGCCACAAGGACGCCGCCTATGTTCGCAGCCATTTCGACGGCATCGAGGTGCGGATTCCCGATGCGCCGGGGGGCGACGAGATCCTGGTCGCCGTCGCCGTGACCGACAGCGGCCGCCCGCTGCCCCGGGTCGGCGGCCTGACCGCCGACGAGGCCGTGGGCGAGGACGGGCTGCGTTAGGGCGCCTTCGAGACGGGGCTTCGAGACGCGGTCCTGCGGACCGCTCCTCAGCCCCTCCTCAGGATGAAGCCCTTCGAGACGGCTCAGGCATTCGCCTTCGCCTCCTCAGGATGAAGCTGAATGGGTCAAGTCACAAGTTCCTTCGTCCTGAGGAGGCCATTGAGGAGGCGCGAAGCGCCGTCGCGAAATGGCCGTCTCGAAGGACGGCGCATCGAATTCAACACGGAGACCACGCTATGAGCCTCACCGTTTCCACCGCGCCGCCCAAGGGCAAGTCCGTGGTCCGCAATATCGGTCTGATGCTGTCCGGCGATCTGGCGCAACCGATCCTGGACGCCGACTGCATCGTGGCCGTGGACGGCCGGATCGACAGTTTCGGCAAGGAAGCCGATCTGAATACCGGCGGCGCCGATACCGTCATCGACGCCAGGGGCACGACGCTGGCGCCGGGCCTGATCGACAGCCACGTCCATCCGGTGTTCGGCGACTGGACGCCGCGCCAGAACCAGTTCAACTGGATCGACAGCTTCCTGAACGGCGGCGTCACCACGATGATCTCGGCCGGCGAAGTCCATCTGCCGGGCCGGCCCAAGGATATCGTCGGCCTCAAGGCGCTCGCCGTGACCGCCCAGCGCGCCTTCGACGCCATGCGCCCGGCCGGCATGAAGGTCCATGCCGGCGCGCCGGTGATCGAGAAGGGCATGGAGGAGGCGGATTTCGCCGAGATGGCGCGCAACGGCGTCAAGCTGCTCGGCGAGGTTGGCCTCGGCGGCGTCAAGCAGGGCGAGGAAGCCAAGCAGATGGTCGCCTGGGCGCGCAAATACGGCATCCAGAGCACGATCCACACCGGCGGCCCGTCGATCCCCGGCTCCGGCCTGATCGACAAGGACGTCGTGCTCGAGGCCGACGCCGACGTGATCGGCCATATCAACGGCGGCCATACCGCGCTGCCGCTCGACCAGATCCGCTGCCTGTGCGAGCAGTGCTCGCGCGCCGTCGAGATCGTCCACAACGGCAACGAGCTGGCCGCCCTCTACGCCATGCGCACGACCATGGCGCTGGGCCAGCCGGAGCGCATCATCCTGGGCACCGATTCGCCGGCCGGCTCGGGCGTCCAGCCGCTCGGCATCCTGCGCCTGATCGCCATGCTGTCGAGTATCGGCGAGGTGCCGCCCGAGATCGTGTTCTGCTTCGCCACCGGCAACACGGCGCGCATGCGCGACCTCGATGTCGGCCTGATCGAGGAGGGCCGGGCGGCCGACTTCGTCGTCATGGACAAGGCCCAGCACAGCGCCGGCGGCACGATCCTCGAATCGGTGCGCATGGGCGACGTGCCGGGCGTCGGCATGGTGATCGTCGACGGCGCCGTGCGCTGCGGCCGCTCGCGCAACACCCCGCCGGCGACCACGCTGCCGGAAGCGGTAGGGTAGGGGAGGGCCGCCCGGCAACCGGGAGCGTCAATCGGCGCAACTTTCCTCCGCCGACAGGGCGCTGAGCGATTCGCCTTGCCAAGGGATTCCTCTGCGAAACGGTTTCGAACCGCAAAAGTTATCCTTCCCCCGCTTCAGCGGGGGAAGTCCCGGAGCGAAGCGGAGGGGATGGGGGTGTTTCGGGGCCGCCAGAGGAGTCTCCTTGGGGCGACGTGCGTCTCGCGGCACGCCACCCCCACCTGGCCTCCCCCTCTGAAGAGGGGGAGGTATGGCGCCGCGAATGCGCGCGGCTTTTTGCAGAAGAATCCCAAGGGGAGGGGGACGCGCTGCTTTGCCTGCCTGGATCGATACATGGCTCTTCGCAAAAGAATCCGCAGGGGAAAGAATTGGAACCTTTACCTTCAACTATGCCGCCCCGGATCGTCGCTGCGCTCCGACCGGGGTGGCACTGAGGGGGTAATTTATGCCGTCGGCTATCGGAACGGCAGCAGGCCGCGAACGCTTAGTTACAGACGAGACGCCCAATCCTTGGCCCCCCTTGCCGCCGCCCCGCCATACCGAAACAGCGCACCGGTCATGACTCGCCCCGCTGAAGCCTAGCCCCTATGTTTGCCACGCGGCGGCGCTCGGGCGGGCGCCGTTCGTTTGTGGGGAGGTGAAGCGCATCATGGACGGCGGCGGGGAACGGCATTACGGCATCGGCGACCGGGCGCCCCGCAAGGAAGACCGGCGCCTGCTGACCGGCCGCGGCCGCTATGCCGACGATGTCCGGATCGAAGGCGCGCTCGCCGGCCATGTCCTGCGTGCGCCGGAGGCCCATGGCGATATCCGCACCCTCGATACCGCCGCCGCCGCGGCTATGCCGGGTGTCCGCCTCGTTCTGCGCGCCGAAGACCTGATCGACTTCGGCTGCCGGCCGTTCCCGTGCCGGCTGCCCATCAAGGGCCGCAACGGCGAAGCCATCGCCGTGCCGGTCCGCCATGCCCTGGCCCGGGGCCGGGCCCGCTTCGCCGGCGAACCCGTCGCTTTCCTCGTCGCCGATACGCTGGAGCAGGCGCGCGACGCCGCCGAGGCCATAACCCTCGAAATCGATTCCCTGCCCGTCCTGCTCGATCCGTGGCAGGCGCTCGAAGCGGATGCGCCACGCCTCCACGACAGCGTTCCGGGAAATCTCGCCCTCGACTGGGCCGGCGGAGACGAAGCGGCAACGGAAAATGCCTTCGCCGGGGCCGCCCACGTCACCCGCCTGCGCATTGCCAGCCAGCGCGTCGCACCGACCCCGATCGAGCCGCGCAGCGGCGTCGCTGTTTGGGATGGCGAGACCGGCCGCTACACGCTGCACACCGGCGGCCAGGGCGCGTTCGGCCTGTCCCGGACACTGGCCCATCTGCTCGGCGGAGAATCCGGCGACGTCCGGGTCCTGATGGAGGATGTCGGCGGCTCCTTCGGCATGAAGGGCGGCGCCTATCCGGAGCATGTCCTCTGCCTGGCCGCCGCCCGGCTGACCGGCCGCCCGGTGCGCTGGCGCGACGACCGCTCCGACAGTTTCCTCGGCGACGCCGCCGGCCGTGACATCCATGTCGACGGCGAACTGGCGCTCGACGCGGACGGCCGGATTCTCGCCATGCGGCTTACCGGCGTCGCCAACATGGGCGCCTTCGTTTCCGGCGTCGGGCCGCTGCCCGGTTCGACCAACATCCTCAAGAACGGCGCTTCGCTCTACCGCATTCCGGCGGCTTTCGTGAACATGCGCTGCGTGCTGACCAACCAGAATCCCGTCGCCGCCTACCGCGGCGCCGGCCGGCCGGACGGCAACCTGTTCACCGACCGGCTGGTCGACGCGGCAGCGCAGGAGACCGGCAGGGATCCGGCGGAATTCCGCCGCCTGAACCTGCTCCGGCCCGACGAGCTGCCCTACACGGCGGTGTCCGGCCAGGTCTATCGCGAGGGCGAATTCGAGGCCGTGCTGGACAAGGCCCTGGCCGCGGCCGACGCGGCCGGCTTGGCGGCGCGCAGGGCGGACAGCGAAGCGCGCGGCCTGGTCCGTGGTTTCGGCGTTGCCAGCTATCTCGAAGCGACTGCGCCGCCCGGCAAGGAGATGGGCGGCATCCGGTTCGAGGCGGACGGACGGATCACCTTCATCACCGGCACCAAGGATTACGGCCAGGGCCACGAAGGCACCTATGCCCAGGTGCTCGGCGAGAAGCTCGGCGTGTCCTATGACCGGATCGGGCTGCTGCAGGGCGACAGCGACGCCTTGCTCCACGGCGGCGGCACCGGCGGCTCGCGCTCCCTGATGGCGAGCGGCAAGGCCGCGGTCGAAGCGGCCGACGCGGTGATCGAAAAGGGCCGGACGGCGTCGGCGCACTATCTCGAAGCGGCCGTCGCCGATATCGAGTTCGGCGGCGGGCTGTTCCGCGTCGCCGGCACGGACCGCGCCATTGCATTGCACGACCTTGCGGCGCGCATGAAAGCCGAACCCGTGCCGGGCGAAGGGCTGGACAGCCTGGATGTCGGCCTGGTCGTCGAAACGCCGCCCTCGGCCTTTCCGAACGGCTGCCATATCTGCGAGGTCGAACTGGACCCGGAGACCGGCGCGATCGCCGTCGACCGCTACGTCGCGGTCGGCGATTTCGGCACGATCGTCAATCCGATGCTGGTCGAAGCGCAGATGCACGGCGGCGTGACCCAGGGGCTGGGCCAGGCGCTGATGGAAGACGTGGTGCTGGACGGCGAGGGCCAATGCCTGAACGGCTCGCTGATGGATTACTGTATCCCGCGGGCGTCGGACCTGCCGGATCTGGAGCACATGATCGTGGGCGATCATCCGGTGCCGACGGAGACCAACCCGCTAGGCGTGAAGGGCTGCGGTGAAGCGGGGACGACCGGGGCGCTGCCCGCGGTTGCCAACGCCGTCGCCGATGCCCTGCAGCAATGCGGCGTCGCCGGGTTCGACATGCCGGCCACGCCGCACCGGATCTGGCGCCTGCTGAACGGCGCGGCGGATTAGCCGGAAATCTCTCGCGGCGGTTGCGGGACGCTTCCCGCCGCC
>LXNJ01002085.1_pt1 | contig 11192 bp, 7 predicted proteins | sample 809081 | NCBI WGS metagenome assembly LXNJ01 (sample SAMN04870510, study PRJNA318959) | sponge metagenome | biome: sponge; feature: marine sponge reef; material: water | host: Petrosia ficiformis | place: Greece: Milos, Mediterranean Sea | collected 2013-05-29 | depth 5-7 m
TGTTGGAGCCTTCGCCGCCGCCCGCGAGGCCCCAGGGCCGCTCGACGGAGCGGCCGATGCTGCAGTAGGTGTGGGCGTCCGCGCCGGCCACCTCGAACTCGCGCACCACGCCGAAGCCGCCCCGGTGGCGCCCGGCGCCGGCGCCCTCCTCGACATTGAGCGCGTAGCGGCGGATGGCCAGCGGGAACTTCGCCTCGAAGAGCTCGACCGAGTAGTTGTAGGTGTCGCCGTCGGTGGTGGCGATCAGCGCGCTGGTGCCGTCGGCCGTGGCGGTCGCGCCCCAGCCGCCGATGGCGGGCTCGATGTGGACGTAGACCTCGCCGCTCTCCGGGTCGCGGCCGTAGAAGTAGGTGCCCGCGAGGCTCATGTAGGAGCCGGCGCTGAAGCGCTCGGGCGCGACCTCGGCCAGCGCCTTCCAGGCGAGCTCCGAGGCATGGGCCGAGCCCTCGTAGTACCAGCCGGTGGGCGCGGGTTTCTCGGCGGTGAACACGGTGCCCGGCGGGCAGACCAGGCTCACCGGGCGGAACCAGCCCTCGTTGGAGGGCGCCTGCGGGTCCACCAGCGACTTGAAGACGGTCTTCACCGCCGAATCCAGCGCGCCGAAGGCGCAGTTGATGGGCCCGGCCACGCTCGGGCTGGTGCCGGTGAAGTCGAAGACGATGCTCTCGCCGCGGATGCGCACCTTGACCGCGACGCGAAAGCGCTCGTCGGTGATGCCGTCGCCGTCGATCCAGTCCTCGGCCGCGTAGTCGCCGTCGGGGAGCGCCGCCACCGCGGCCCGGCTGAGGCGCTCGCTCGCCTCCAGGATGTGGCGGAAGGTGCCCTCCACCTCGGCCGCGCCGTAGCGGGCGATGACCTCGCGCAGGCGCGTCTCGGCGATGCGCACGGCGGCCAGCCCTGCGTTGAAGTCGCCCAGCGACTGCACCGGCAGGCGCACGTTCTCGCGGATCAGGGCGATCACGTCGTCGATGGTCTCGTCGTCGCGGCAGACGCGGATGCCGGGGAAGCGCACCCCCTCCTGATAGATCTCGGTGGCCGCGGGCGAGATGCTGCCCGGCACGGCGCCCCCCACCTCGCTCCAGTGCGCCACCGAGATGGCGAAGGCGAAGAGGCGGTCGCCTTCGAAGATCGGCTTGATCAGCGCGATGTCGCAGCTATGGGTGCCGCCCTCGAAGGGGTCGTTGGTCATGAACACGTCGCCCGGCCGCATGGTCTCGCCGTGGCGGCGCACGATCGAGCGCACCTGCGGCGCGAAGGTGCCGGTGAAGAGGGTGATGCCGTTGGTCTGCACCACCAGCTCGCCGTCGGCGTCGCAGAGGCCGCAGGCGAAATCCAGCACCTCGTAGATCACCGGGCTCATGGAGGTCCTGGCGATGACGATGCCCATCTCGTCGGCAAGCGCGAGCAGCTTGCCGCGCACGATCTCGCGCGTGACCCGGTCTGCGCCGGTCCCGGTCCCGGTCTTGCTCATTCCGCCTCCCCGGGCGCGGATTGTTCCCGAGCGGCGGCCGCCGTGCAAGGCGGCGGGCGATCGTTGGAGCAATGTCCGACCGGACGGGGCCGCACCCGGATGGCCCCACCTCACCCCGGCCCTCTCCGCCACTCTTTCGTATCCCTCAGGCGCATCGCGCGCCCTGCGCGCGTATCCGCGCATCGCGCGCCCTGCGCGCGTATCCGCGCGACGCGCTCGCTCCGCTCGCTTGGCTTGGGGGTGGAGAGGGAGGACCAGCCGGTGCCGCCTACGTTCCCCCTCCGCCTTCGGGGGAGGGGGACAGGGGGAGGTGGGGGATCGTGACCCCCCAAGGTCGGATCGTGGTCTAGGAGACGAGGCGGTAGCCGCCGCCCTCGGTCACGAGCAGGCGGGGATCGGAGGGCTCGGCCTCGATCTTCTGCCGCAGCCGGTAGATGTGGGTCTCCAGCGTGTGGGTGGCGACGTTCGCGTTGTAGCCCCACACCTCGCTCAGCAGCACGTCGCGGGCGATCACCCGGTCGCGCGCGCGATAGAGGTACTTGAGGATCGCCGCCTCCTTCTCGGTCAGGCGGATCTTGCCGGTGCCGTCGGGCCGGACCAGCAGCTTCGAGGCCGGCTTGAAGGTGAACTCGCCGATCGTGAAGGTCGCGTCCTCGCTGTGCTCGTGCTGGCGCAACTGGGCGCGGATGCGCGCGAGCAGCGCACCGAGGCGGAAGGGCTTGGTGACGTAGTCGTTGGCGCCGGAATCGAGGCCGAGGATCGTGTCGGCCTCGCTGTCGGCTGCAGTCAGCATGATGATCGGCACCGCCACCCCGGCCCGGCGCATGAGCTTGCAGACCTCGCGCCCGTCCATGTCCGGCAGGCCGATGTCCAGCAGGACAAGGTCGAAGCCGCCGGTCTTGACGGCGTCGAGGGCGGCCCGGCCGCTCGCTGCCCCGCCGGTGGCGAACTCCTCGTACATGTGCAGTTGCTCGGCCAGCGACTGGCTCAGGGCCTGGTCGTCGTCGACGATCAGAATCCTCTTTTGTGCACTCACGGCCACCTGCTCATCGCGCGACCCCGGCGGCCGGAAGGGGGGAGCCAGGGGCGATCGATCTGTCGAAACGATCCGATGTTTCCATGGAATAAATTGCGTTGCGTCTTCGATTATCCCCGCGGAATTCCCATCGCGAACGCCTGGAACGCCACGGGGCCGGTCGGCAGGACCGGCAGTATATCACGGGGGCGGGCCCGTCGTACTCGTGCAGCGGGAGCGAGCGCAGAACCCGGTGCGATCCTGACCCGTCGACCGGTGCGCGCACCGGGTCGCGGCCCTGACGGCCGACGCGCCCGCTCGCCGCCCTCTCCGTGGCCCGGGGTATTCGGGTGCCAATCGGCAGTCAGCAGCGCGAGGACCGGGTGGTCTCCCGCAGGATATCCGCGAAGGTCTCGGTTACCAGCGTAAGCTGCACGCCGCGGCGAATGACCAACTCGATCCTCGTGTTGAGGCGGTAGGTCGCGGGGAGAATGCTGCGCATACGCCCGCTCTCCACCCAACGTTCGGCGTAGGAGACGGGCAGATAGCCGATGTGCCAACCCGACAGGATGAAGAATGCCACGCCTTCGATCTGGCGTGCCGCCGCGGTGGATTGCAGCTCTCCGGTGAGCGGCGCGACCTGTCGCTCGGACAGATAGGCGCGGTGAGCGAGATCGGCCGCGAGCAGGTCTTCGGGGGCGAACTCGTGCGGGGCCCGGTCGAAGAGCGCGTGCCCCTTGCTGCAGTAGAGCTCCACCGGATCGTCGTAGAGCGCCTCGTAGATCAGGCCCGGGCGATGCTGGTGGAACACGCCGATCCCCAGGTTCACCCTGTTCTCCAGGACGGCGCGTTCGATCTCGTCGGGCGCCAGTGTGTGAAAGTGGATGTGGACTTGCCGGGCCCTGGCCCTGAAGGCCCGCAGCACGTCGGCCATCGGGTAGCCGCGCTCGGTGGCCCAGTTGTCGATCGCGCCGATCGAGAGCTCGCCGACCAGCTCGCCGCGAAGCGCGCCCACCGTGGCGCGGAAACTCTCCAGCGCCGTCGCGAGGTTCTGGCAGGCCTCGTAGACGATCCGTCCCTTGTCGGTGAGGCGGAAACCGGCCCGGCCCCGTTGGCAGAGACGCATGCCGAGGCGCTTCTCCAGGTCGCCGATCTGCCGGCTGATGGTGGACTGGCCGACGTTCAGGGCGACCTGCGCCGCGGCGAACCCGCCGCACTCCACGACCGTCATGAAGACCGCGAGCATGTGAAGGTCGGCCTTGTGAAGACGGGGGGTGGCGGTCGCGGCTGCCAGCGTCATACTTGCAGTTTAGCACATATTAACATTTTTCGAATGATATTTTATCCAACTAAACGCGATCCTATGATCGATCCGCCGACGACGGGCCGCGGCAATATTGGGCCATGGCGCTCATGCCAGGACTGGAAACAACGACCATCGCTCCGGGGGTTGGACACGCGGGCCACGAGCCGGGCGTTGGCGCTCCGATGCGGGAGAGTGCATGGCGGGCCATCGTCGTGGCCTCCGATGGCGGAGGGGCCCGGGAGAATGAGAGCCGATCGGTCCGGGCGCGCGCGGCGCGCGGACGGCTGCCGCGTCGATCCATTGCCGAGACGCCCGACATGCATGGCTCCAACCTGATGAATCCAAGGAGAATACGATGAAGATCCTCAAATGGCGCCGCAGCCTGTATGCGGCCCTGCTTCTCATCGGCGTTTCGCCCGTCATCGGCATCGCGCCTGCCCAGTCGGCCGATATCGTGGTGGGCGTTCCCAATTGGCCGTCGGCGACGGCCACGGCGAACATTCTCAAGGTCGTGCTGGAGGACAACCTGGGCCTGGAGGTCGAGCTTCAGAACGGCACCAATCCCGTCATATTCGAGGCGATGGACACCGGCAGCATGCACGTGCATCCCGAGGTATGGCTGCCCAACCAGGCGAATCTGCACGCCAAGTTCGTCGAGGAGAAGGGCACCGTCAGGATGACTCCCAACGGCGTGCCCTCGTTTCAGGGCATGTGCGCGACGAAGGCGACCGCAGACCGCACCGGCATCACCGCCATCGCCGACCTGGCCGATCCGGACATGGCGAAGAACTTCGACACGAACGGCGACGGCCGGGGCGAAGTGTGGGTCGGGGCGTCGGGCTGGGCGTCCACGAACATCGAGAAGATTCGCGCCAAGAGCTACGGCTACGACGAGACCATGGAGCTGCTGGAAATGGACGAGGCGCTGGCAATGGCCGATGTCGACGCCGCTGTGGCCAAGGATGCCAACCACGTATTCTACTGCTACACGCCCAACCACATGTTCGCGCTCTACGATCTGGTGATTCTGAACGAGCCCGAGTACGACGCGTCGAAGTGGGTGGTCATCCAGCCCACCGACGACCCCGAATGGCTGGAGAAGTCGAGTGCCCCGGTGGCCTGGGATCTGGCCTACCTGCACGTGCACTACGCGGCATCCCTGGAAGAGTCGCACCCGGAAGCCGCGGCCCTCTTGAGCAAGGTCAAGCTGACCACCGACCAGGTGTCCCACATGACCTTCGGCCTCGTGGTCGAGAAGATGAGCGCGGACGACTACGCCATGCAGTGGGCCAAGGACAACGCCGCGCTCGTCGATTCCTGGATGAAATAGGACGGCGCCGGTATCCGCGACGCCAGTGCTCGGCTTGCCCGGCTCGTTGCCAACGGTTCGTGCGACAGGTGAGCCTCGTGACGACAAAATAAGAAACCGATGCCTCCCGTGTGCGCTTGTGCGAAATGGGCGATGCTCCGGCATCGTCCCTTTTTTTGGCCGAACGAACGCGCATTCGCCGTCGCGCCGCGGGCCGGTCACGGCGGCGGATCGCCCGGTCTTCGCAGCTCCGGAGAAGGGACGGCACCGGCACCCGCCGCTTGCGCTCCGGCCCCGCGCCTGCCTGCCCGGCGGCTATCTACGCGTCTTCGCGATAGAGCGCCTGACACAGGCAATGGACGCCGCCGCCGCCGAGCGTGAACATCGACATGTCGGGATCGAAGACCTCGAACCCCAGGCTGCGCATACGCGCGTTCAGGTCCTTCGCTCCACTCATGGACAGCACGCGGTCGTTGCCGAGCGCCACGAGGTTGACGCCGAGGTCCCTGGCCTCCGCGTAGCCGACCTCCACGAACTCGAAGCCGCGCCCGCGCAGCAGCGCGACCAGCCAGTCCTCCATCGCGTCGACGCAGGCCACGAGGAGTTTCGGCGCAAGCGGCACCACCAGGCCGTCCATGTGCACGAATTCCCGCGAGATGGGCGCCACCACGGCCTCCCATCCCTGCTCCCGCACCCACGCCGCCACCTGTTCCGAGCCCTCGCGTTCGGAGCGCTCGCCGCTCCAGCCGATCAGCACGAAGCCCGGCTCGAGGATGTTGAAGTCGCCGCCCTCGAAGTGGCCGGCAGTGGCGTAGCGCCAGATCGGGATGTCGTTGCTCTGGTAGAAGCGGATGGCGGTCACGTAGTCGGCCCGCCTGCTCTTGAGCTGCATGTGGCAGATGAGAGCGCCCCAGGGACTCATGGCGCTCGAATCGCGCGCGAAGAAGTTGCGGTGCAGGACCTCGTCGGCGTCCAGATAGTGGCAGGTCACACCGTTGGACTCGTAGATCCCGACCATCTCGGCGTGTTGCGACATCGCCGTCTGAAGGTCGAATTTGACGCCTGTATGCGTCTGATTGTTTAGCGTTCGCATGACGATCGGGCCGGCGTCAATCCAGCGATAGAATGTAGGTGTTCCCAATAGAACATCCTTGAGAGGGCCATAGTCGTTCTGAATGCCCCAGGGTCGAGATGTGGCGGTCATGAGTCATTCTCCCCGACTTGACTGGCGCAATGAATACAGCATAAATTGGGTGGAGAAATCAAGACAGAATCGCTGATATGAGTGGATTAATTCGCGACTTTATCCCTATCATAGCGCCGCGCTTCGGCGAGCGAGGAGCAGGCAATGTTTCGCCCGGTTGAGTTTCGTACTCGTCGATGGCCCGGGCAGTCGGGCGAGCATCGGACGGCCGGGTATCGTCGCGCCGCCGCGCGCGCACGACAGCCATGCCGCAGGCAGGCCAAATGAGCGAGACGGTCATCAGGTTCGAGGGCGTCTGGAAGGTATTCGGCGCGCGGACCGGGGACGCGATGCGGGCGATGGCGGAGGAGGGCCTCAGCAAGGCGCAGACGCTGGAACGCTTCGGGTGCGTGGTGGGCATCGCCGACTGTTCCTTCGAGGTGCCGCGCGGAGAGATCTTCTGCGTCATGGGGCTGTCGGGGTCGGGCAAGTCGACGATGGTGCGCCACATCAATCGCCTGATCGAGCCCACCACCGGCCGCATCGAGGTTCTGGGCCGGGACGTCATGGCCCTCGGCGAAGGCGAGCTGAGGAAGCTCCGCGCCGCCCAGATCGGCATGGTTTTCCAGCACATGGCGCTCTTTCCGCACCGCACGGTCCGGGACAACGTCGCGTTTCCGCTGCAGGTGCAGGGCTTGCCGAAGGCCCGGCGCTGGGAGGTCTCCCAGCGCTGCCTCAGCCTGGTCAATCTCGACGGCTACGAAGATCGCTTCCCGAGCGAGCTGTCGGGCGGCATGCAGCAGCGGGTCGGGCTCGCCCGGGCGCTCGCGTCGGACCCGGAGATCCTGCTGATGGACGAGCCCTTTTCTGCGCTGGATCCCCTGATTCGGCGCCGTCTTCAGGAGCAGTTCATGTCCCTCTCGGCCGAGCTGAACAAGACCACGGTCTTCATCACGCACGACCTGGACGAAGCGATTCGCATCGGCAGCCGCATCGCCATCATGAATGACGGCCGGATCGTGCAGGTCGGCACGCCGGAAGAGATCGTCACCAACCCGATCGACGATTACGTGCGCGACTTCGTGGAAGGCATATCCACGCTCAAGCTGATCTTCGCTCATACCGTCATGCAGCGAATTGCGGAGTACGAACCGCGTCCGGGCGAAGACCTGAAGCGGGCGCCGAGGGCTGCTCACGATGTCGATTTGAGCGAGCTCATCGACCTGTCCACCACCACGGACCAGCCCATCGTGATTACCCAGGGCGGCAGCGACGTCGGCGTCATCGACAAGACCACACTCCTCAACGCAATCAGGGGCGGTAGCGACTGATGCAAGAGACCGAATATTCCGAAGAGGCCGCCGGACTTTCCAGCTCTGTCGGCAATTTTGTTCGCTCCCGGCAGGGATATTACAGTCGAGAGTTTGAGAAAATTCAGGCGGCGGAACAATTTCCGTGGTCGTGGAATACGACGGCTGCTCTCGCGGGTCCCTTATGGGGCGCGTCCCGGGGTTTGTGGGGGTATTTCTGGACCTTTCTGATCCTCGAAGTCCTTGCACTTGTTCAAATCGGCAGGGGCTGGTGGGGCGAGCTGGGAGCGGACAAGCTCGCCCGGTTGGAGAGACTCACCCTCAAGTCGGACGAGTTCATGGCGAAATACGATGCGGCGCTGCTCGCCGGCGATCCCGACGCGGCGTCGTATTTTAACCGCGCGGAGAACCTCAAGAAGATCGCCGGCCAGGTCGCCGAGGAAGCTGCGCTCGCGGCCGAGGGAGCGACGACGATTCTTCTCGTCGGCATCGCGCTGTTGATCGGCTTGCGCCTGATACAGGGCTTCTACGCCAATCTGCGCTACGAGAAGCAGTATCTGGGCTGGAGGGCGAATCCCTCCGCAATCGCCGCGGGCCTGAGCTGGATACGGGCCGGCCTCGGCGGCCTGCTGTGGCTGGCGATCGTGCCGCTCACCCTTTATCGCTTCACCGTCGGCACGATCGATCCCGAGATGGAACCCTACGTTGCCGGCGTCCCGATCGAGAAGGGGTCCTACTACGCGCCCGTATCCGATTGGCTCGACGCGGGATTCGACTGGCTGTCGGTGGAGGGCTCCGGCGTCTTCGACGGTGTCGTCGCCGCGATCAGCGCGGTCGTGGGTGCGCTGGAAACGGTGCTGGTCGAGGCGCCGTGGCCGGTGGTCATGACGGTCATCGTGGTCGTCGCGTGGCGGCTGGCCGGCCCCCGGGTCGCGGTGTTCACCGGCGCAGCCCTCGCCTACCTCGCGCTCTTCGGTCTCTGGGAGACCAGCATGGTGACGGTCGCCCTGCTCGGCGCCGCCGCCTTCCTCTGCGTGCTCTTCGGCATCCCGCTCGGCATCTGGTTCGGCAAGAACCAGAGGGCCTACAACGTGGCGCAGCCGGTGCTCGATTTCATGCAGACGATGCCGGCCTTCGTCTACCTGATCCCGATCATCGCCTTCTTCGGCACGGGCAAGCCGCCGGGGGTGCTGGCGACGCTCGTGTTCGGGATGCCGCCCGTCATACGGCTGACCGCTCTCGGCATCCGCGGCGTGCCGGAGAGCACCAAGGAGGCGGCCATCGCCTTCGGCTGCAACCGGTGGACGCTGCTGAGGGACGTCGAGATACCGCTCGCGCTGCCGTCGATCATGACCGGGGTCAACCAGACCATCCTGATGTGCCTGTCGATGGTCGTGATCGCCTCGCTCATCGGTGCGAAGGGCCTGGGACAGGACGTGCTCATCGCGCTCCAGTACGCGGCCAAGGGGCAGGGGATGCTGGCCGGCCTCGCGATCCTCTTCTGCGCGATGGTCATCGACCGCATCATCCAGGGGCACTACAAGCGTTCGACCTTGCGTGGCGGGTCCGGGTGATAGCGCCTCCGGGCATGGCGAGGGCAATGTGCCGGACAGGGAACGCTGGAGCGTATCCGTGTCAAAGGGATACGCTCCAAGCCGCTGAGGGGAATGGTGGAGCCAGGGGGAGTCGAACCCCCGACCTCTTGAATGCCATTCAAGCGCTCTCCCAACTGAGCTATGGCCCCGCAATTCCGGGCGCGCCGGGCGGCGGCTGGCACCCTAGGCGCTTCGCAGCGCCGAACGCAAGATCAAATGGGAATCGTCCGCCGTCTGCTACGTCGATAACCGGCCCGCCTGGGCTTCGCCGAGATCCTCCACCAGGCTGTCCTCGTCCTCATCGGCGCTTTCGTCTGCGGCGTCTGCGAGGGCGGTGTCCTCGTTGACGACCGGAGCCGGCGGCGGCGGTGGTCGGCGCCGGCTCGGCCGCACGCGCTCGATCTCGATGACGCTGCCGCACCTGGGGCATGCGATCGGTTTGCGATGCAAGTCGTAGAACTTCACGCCGCACTCCGCACAGGTGTGCTTGGCGCCCCATTCACGCTTTGCCACGCCCGCGCCTCCTCGCGTCACCGGACGACCCGCATCGTCGCCAATGCCAGTTTGGCGCCCCTCTGTCAAAATCAAATTTGCGGGCCGATTCGCGTCGCTTGACGCGGCCCGGCGCTGTGCTAGAGACGGGGCGTGTCCGACGCCATGACGATGCCATGCGCGGGCCGCAAGGGTCGCGCCGGAGAGCAATTGCCGCACCCCCTGGTACCGCACCCCCTGATCTCGTCGGCCGCCGCTCCCCTGACGGGAACCTGCGACGTGCCGGGCGACAAGTCCATCTCGCACCGGGCGCTGATGCTGGGCGCGCTGGCGACCGGCGAGACGCGCATCCGCGGCCTGCTGGAAAGCGCGGACGTGGCTGCGACGGCGGCCGCGCTGCGCGCGCTCGGGGTCGCCGTCGAGCCGGAGGGCGAGGGAAGCTGGAGCGTGCACGGTGTCGGCGTCGGCGGGCTGGCCGAGCCGGAGGAGCCGCTCGACCTCGGCAACTCCGGCACCGCGGTGCGCCTCTTCGCGGGCATCTGCGCGAGCCACGATTTCACCGCCTTCATGACCGGCGACCGCTCGCTTCGCAGCCGTCCCATGGCGCGTGTCATCGAGCCGCTGGCGCGGATGGGCGCGCGTTTCGAGGCCCGCAGCGGCGGCCGCTTGCCGCTTGCGGTGATCGGCGCCTGCGAGCCGATGCCCATCGACTACCGGCTGCCCGTGCCCTCGGCCCAGGTGAAGTCGGCGGTGCTGCTCGCCGGCCTCAACGCGCCGGGCAAGACCCGGGTGGCGGAGAGCGCGCCGACCCGCGACCATACCGAGCGCATGCTGCGCCGCTTCGGCGCAGAGCTCGACATCGAGCCGGAGGGCACGGGCGGCCGCGTCATCGCCCTTGCCGGCTATCCCGAGCTCGGGCCCTGCGCGCTCACGGTGCCGGGCGACCCCAGCGCCGCGGCCTTTCCGCTCGCCGCGGCGCTGATCGTGCCGGGCTCGGACCTGGTCGTCCGCAATGTCGGCGTCAACCCGGGCAGGACCGGCCTGATCGAGACGCTGCGCGAGATGGGGGCGGCGATCGAGACGGGCCCCGTGAGCGAGGAGGGGGGCGAGCCGGTCGCCGACATCGCCGTGCGCGCCGGCCCCCTGCGCGGGGTGGAGGTGCCCGCGTCCCGGGCGCCCAGCATGATCGACGAATACCCGGTCCTGAGCGTGATCGCCGCCTGCGCCGAGGGCACCACGCGACTGAACGGCCTCGCCGAGCTCCGGGTCAAGGAGAGCGACCGGCTGGGGGCCACGGCTGCCGGCTTGCGCGCCGCCGGCGCCGAGGTGCGGGAGCGCGAGGACGGGCTGGATATCGTGGGCCTTGGCGGCCCCCCGCCCGGCGGCGGCATGGTCTCGACCGAGCTCGACCACCGCATCGCCATGGCCTTCCTCGTCCTCGGCATGGCGAGCGGGAAGCCCATGACCGTCGACGACGGTACGATGATCGGCACGAGCTATCCGGGCTTCGT
>LXNJ01002086.1_pt1 | contig 11192 bp, 8 predicted proteins | sample 809081 | NCBI WGS metagenome assembly LXNJ01 (sample SAMN04870510, study PRJNA318959) | sponge metagenome | biome: sponge; feature: marine sponge reef; material: water | host: Petrosia ficiformis | place: Greece: Milos, Mediterranean Sea | collected 2013-05-29 | depth 5-7 m
GGCCTGCGCCTCGCGTTCGTCCTCCTGGGTGGGGTCGCGCAATGCCGCCACCGCCGGTTGCCGGTAGAGCGCGTTGTTGTCGATGTTGACCTTGGCATCCAGGCAGTGCACGTCGCCGTCGCCGGTCACGACGAGCGGATTGATCTCGACGAGCGAGCAGTCGAGATCCTGGAACAGCCGGACAAGATTGACGAAGACGCTCGCAAACTGGTTCACCTGCTTGCCCTCGAGATCCAGCGAGAACGCGATTCGCCGCCCCTGGAACGGTTGCGGACCCGTCGCGGGATCGATGGCCGCGCGGAGGATCTTCTCCGGCGTCTCGGCGGCTACCTGTTCGATCTCGACCCCGCCTTCGGTGGACGCCATGACGACGACGCGACGGCTGGCCCGGTCCACCACGGCGCCGAGATAGAGTTCCCGGTCGATAGTTGCGGCTTCCTCGACGAAGATCTTGGCCACCGGCTGGCCCTCGGCGTCCGTCTGCACCGTCACCAGGCGTTTGCCGAGCCACTCGGTCGCGAAATCGCGAACGCCGTCGAGGTCGTCAACCAACCGGACCCCGCCCGCCTTGCCCCGGCAGCCGGCGTGGACCTGGACCTTGCAGACCCACTTGCCGCCGCCGAGTTCCTTGGCCGCCTCCACCGCATCGCCGGGCGTATCCACGGCTTTGCCTTGCGAGACCGGTAGACCGAAGTCCCTAAACAGCGCCTTGGACTGGTATTCGTGCAGGTTCATGGCGTCCGCCACCCGGAATCAGACTTGGTCAACGCACCCTCCTATTGACCATGTGAATGGCGTTGCCGCCGATACCGAGCGCAGCTTCGTGCACCGCCTCGGACAGGGTTGGGTGGGCGAACATCGTCAGCCCCAGGTCTTCCGCGCTGGCCCCGAATTCCATGGCAATCACGGCTTGGGCAATCAACTCGCTGGCCTGGGGACCCAGAATATGCACCCCGAGGATGCGGTCCGTCTCCGCATCGGCGAGTAGTTTCACCAGTCCCACGCCCTCGTTGCCGGCCAGCGCACGACCGGTGGCGGCGAACGCGAAGGATCCCACGCGGTAGGCTTCGCCGTCGGCTTTCAGTTCCTGCTCGGTCTTGCCGACCCAGGCGATCTCCGGATGCGTGTAGATGACGGACGGTACGCAGTCGTAGTTAACCAGCGGCTTGTGGCCGGCGATGCGCTCGACCACCATGACACCCTCTTCCATACCCTTGTGCGCCAGCATGGGCCCGCGCACCACGTCGCCGATGGCGTAGACCTCCGGCGCGTCGGTCGCGCAGAGGTCGTCGACGTACAGGAAACCCCGCTCGTCGAGATTCACGCCGCTGTCCGGTGCCAACAGCCCCTCCGTGTACGGGACCCGACCCACCGCGACGATGAGCTTGTCCACGGTCAGGGACTTGTCGCCGTCCTTGTCCTGGTAGGCGACGACCACGCCGGCGTCGGTCACCTCGGCGCCCATCACACGGGTGCCGAGACGTATGTCCAGGCCTTGCTTGCCGAATTCCCGCAGGGCGTCTCTCGCGATGCGCGGGTCCGCCACCGGGAGAAAGTCCTCGAGTGCCTCGAGGACGACGACGTCCGAGCCGAGCCGACCCCAAACACTACCGAGTTCCAAGCCGATGACCCCGGCACCGATGACGCCCAGACGCGGCGGTACGCTCGCAAACTCCAATGCCCCGGTTGAATCGACGATCACATCGTCGGTTAGGGGGGTCGGCGCGATTTCGACGGGCACCGAGCCGGGTGCCAGAACGACATGGTCGGCCTCGAGGATCCCGGCATCCCCTTCGTGGGGCGTGAACTCCACGCGCCGCCCGGCGAGCAGGCGCCCGTGACCGGACAACTGAGTCACGCCGTTGCCTTGGAACAGGCCGGCGACTCCCCCCGTCAGACGATCCACCACGGCGTCCTTCTGGGCGATCATTCGCGGCACGTCCATGGAAAGCTCGCCGACCTCGATGCCGAAATCGCCGAAACTCTCCTTGGCTTCGGCGTACTTGTGGGAAGCGTCGAGCAGCGCTTTCGACGGGATGCACCCCCAGTTCAGGCAGGTGCCCCCGAGTGTCGGTTTGCCATCCTTGCCCACCGATTTGTCGACGCAGGCCGTCGCCATGCCAAGCTGGGCCGCCCGGATTGCCGCGGCATAGCCCGAGGGGCCCGCGCCGATGACGATGACGTCGTATTTGTCCATCTTCAATCCACTTGTCCGCGGCAAAACGCTGTCACTCGAACCAACGCCGATGCCGTATTGTCGTCTTCATTCGTCGCCAGGATGCACCGCCGCTAGAGCTCCAGCAGGATGCGGGCGGGATCTTCGATGAGTTGCTTCACCGTCACCAGGAAGCTCACCGCCTCGCGCCCGTCGATGAGCCGGTGGTCGTAGGACAGCGCCAGGTACATCATTGGCAGCGCGACGATCTCCCCGTCCACGACCATGGGTCGCTCTTCGATCTTGTGCATGCCGAGGATGCCGGTCTGCGGCGGATTCAGGATCGGCGTCGACAAGAGCGAGCCGAACACGCCACCGTTGGAGATCGTGAAGGTGCCGCCCTGCATGTCCTCGAGTCCCAGCTTGCCGACCTGGGCGCGGCCCGAGTAGTCGACGATGGCGTCCTCGATCTGGTGCATACCGAGAGCATCGGCATCGCGGATTACCGGTACCACGAGGCCGCGGTCCGTACTCACCGCGACGCCGATGTCGTAGTAGCCGTGATAGACGATGTCGTTGCCGTCGAGGGTGGCGTTCACCGCCGGAAAGCGCTTCAACGCCTCGACCGATGCGCGCACGAAGAAGCTCATGAAGCCGAGCTTGGTGCCGTTGTGGCGCTCCTGGAACTCGTCGCCGTAGCGACGACGCATGGTCATGATCGGGCCCATATCCACCTCGTTGAAGGTGGTCAACATCGCCGCGGTTTGCTGAGCCTCCACGAGGCGGGCCGCAATACTCGCGCGAAGCCGGGTCATGGGCACCCGGCGCTCGACGCGCTCGCCGGTGTCGACATCCTCCGCCGGCTCGGCGGGTTCGCGTTCGACCGGGGTCGCCGTCTCCGCGCGGGCTTCGTTCACCTCGCGCTGCACGTCGTCCTTGGTGATTCGGCCGTCGCGGCCGCTGCCGTCGACCTTGGCCAGGTCGATTCCCTCCTCGGCTGCAAGCTTGCGCGCCGCCGGCGATGCCGCGACCGGCACGGATCGGGGCGTTTCGGCAACCGGCACCGAGGGCTCGACCGCCTGGTCCGCCTCGACCTCGCGAAGCCTGCCGAGTAGATCCTCCGATTCGACCACGTCGCCCTCGGCCTTCAAGATCTCCGCCACGACACCGTCCGCCGGCGCGAAGATCTCGATCACGACCTTCTCGGTCTCGATATCGAGCAGCACGTCGTCGCGTCTGACCGTCTCGCCAACCGCCTTGTGCCACACGGCGACCGTACCTTCGGCGATCGACTCCGCGAAAGTCGGCGTGCGGATCTCGATCAGTGCTTCATCGGTCATTGTCCGCTCCAAACAGGGCGTCGTTTACCAACCTGCGCTGGCGCTGCACATGTCGTCCCGCGTAGCCGCTCGCAGGTGCCGCGAATGCGTCGCGACCGGCGTAGGTCAACGTCAAGGCAGGGTCTTGACGTTCCAGCACGCGGCGCATGTGGTGCTGGCTGGAATACCATGCCCCCTGGTTCATGGGTTCCTCCTGGCACCACACTGCGGATTCGAGCGAGCGGTAGCCGCCGATCATCTCTGCCAACTCCTCCTCCGGGAACGGATAGAGTTGCTCCAGCCGGATGATGGCCACGTTGGCGAGTCCCGCCTCGCGCCTCTCCTCGAGCAGATCGTAGTAGACCTTGCCGCTGCACATCACGACCCGGTCCACGTTCACGGAATCGATATCGTCGACCTCGCCGAGGACCGGCCTGAAACTCCCGTGCGTCAGATCTTCCAGCGTGGACACCGCCAACCGGTGGCGCAGCAGGCTCTTGGGCGTGAGCGCGATCAGGGGCTTGCGCAGTGGCCGGATGACCTGGCGGCGCAGCATGTGGAATATCTGCGCCGGCGTGGTCGGCATGCAGACCTGGATGTTGTGCTCGGCGGAAAGCTGCAGGTAACGCTCGAGGCGCGCCGAGGAGTGCTCCGGACCCTGGCCCTCGTAACCGTGCGGAAGGAGCATCACGAGACCGCACAGGCGATCCCACTTTGCCTCGCCGCTGACCACGAACTGGTCGATCACCACCTGTGCGCCGTTCGCGAAATCGCCGAACTGCGCTTCCCAGACCACGAGCGTCTTCGGCGTCGTGGCCCCGTAGCCGTATTCGAACGCGAGCACGGCCTCCTCGGAGAGCAGCGAATCGTAGATGTCGAAGGTCGTGTCGTTGGTGAGCAGGTTGAGCGGCACGATGCGCTTGCCGTCCTTCTGGTTGTAGAGCGACGCGTGGCGGTGCGAGAACGTGCCGACGCCAACGTCCTGGCCCGTCAGCCGTACGTCGAATCCCTCGGTCACGAGCGTCGCGTAGGCCATCGTCTCCGCGAAGCCCCAGTTGAGCAGCATCGCGCCCGCCGCCATCCGCTTGCGGTCGTCGAGGATCTTCTGCACCTGGCGGTGCAGCGCGAATCCCGCCGGCACCGTGTTGAATCGACCCGCGAGTTCGCGGATCCTCGAAAGCTCGACCCGCGTGTCGCCCGGGGCGTCCCAGTCATGTCCCAGGTAGGGCCGCCAGTCGACGAACAGCGAGCTGTCCGGCTCCTGGACCAGCGCAAGGGCCACGTGTTCCCCCGCTTCGAGCGTCGCGCGGTAGTCGTCGACCATGCGATCCATCGTCGCCCGGTCGATGACGCCCTCCCCGAACAAGCCCCCTGCGTACAGGGCGCGGGTGGTGGGATGAACCTCGATCTGCCGGTACATCTGCGGCTGGGTCTTCATCGGATCTTCGGCTTCGTTGTGTCCCCGACGCCGATAGCAGACCAGATCGATGACCACGTCCTTCTTGAACTGCATCCGGTAGTCCGCGGCGAGGCGGATGGCAAACAGGCAGGCTTCCGGGTCGTCGCCATTCACGTGCACGATCGGCGCACGCACCATCTTGGCCACTTCCGAGCAATACTCGGTCGAACGGGCGTCGTCGCGCCGGTGGGTGGTGAAGCCGATCTGATTGTTGATGATGACGTGTATGGTGCCGCCGACGTGGAAGCCCCGGGTCTGGGACATCTGGAACGTCTCCATGACGACGCCCTGGCCAGCGAATGAGGCGTCACCGTGGATGATGACCGGCACCACCAGGTCGCCCTTGTAGTCGCGCCGCCGATCCTGCCGGGCCCGCACGGAGCCCGTCACCACGGGGCCGACGATCTCCAGGTGCGACGGATTGAACATCAGCGCGAGGTGCATTTCGCCGCCGGGGGTCATGACGTTCGATGAGAATCCCTGGTGGTACTTGACGTCGCCGCTCACGTCCGAGTCCGGGAGGACACCCTCGAACTCGTCGAACAAGTCGCTCGGATCCTTACCTAGGATGTTGACCAGCACGTTGAGCCGGCCTCGGTGCGCCATGCCGATGACCGCCTCCACGCAACCGTGGGAGCCGAGCCTCTGCAGCGCGCCGTGAAGCATGGGGATGAGGCTCTCGGCACCTTCCAGGCCGAAGCGCTTGGTCCCCGGATAGCGCGCGTGCAGGTGCTTCTCCAGGCCCTCCGCCGCCGTCAGCCGCTCCAGGATCTCGAGCTTGGACTCGGCGTCGAGGTCCAAGGCGGCGTGTCCCGATTCCAAGCGCTGGCGGACCCACATCTGTTCCTCGGCGTCCGTGATGTAGGTGTATTCGGTCGCCACGGCGCCGCAGTAGGTGGCTTCGAGCGATACGATGATGTCGCGCAGCGTCGCCTGACCGCCGGCGAAGAACTGGGCGGAGCCGGTCTGGAACACGGTGTCGAGATCCGCCTCGCTCAAGTGGTGGTAGCCCAATCCGAGTTCCGGTGCGGGTTCCCGGTGCCAGATTCCCAGCGGGTCGAGTTCCGCCTTGCGGTGGCCGCGGTTGCGGTAGGCGTTGATGAGTTCCAACACCCGGATCTGCTTCATCTCGTGTTCGGAGGCGACCTCGGTGGCGACCCGCTCCGGTTTTGCCTTGAGCCGATTGCGACCGAGACGCTCGAAATGGGCGATGACCGTACTGTGCGGGACATCGGCGGCGACGCCGTCCACCATCGGCAGGCGGTCGAAGTCTCGGCGCCACTCCTCGGGGACACCGTTCGGGTCGTCGAGGTAGGCCTCGTAGAGTTGCTCGATGTAGGCGACGTTGCCCGCCGAGAGATGCGAACTCTGTCGCATCCGCTCAACGAAACTGTCTAGTGCGCTCATGCGTTAGCCACTCACCATCGCGAACGCGTCGGTGGGGTCAGATGCCCTGGCTGAGCAGCATCGTACGGATTTTACCGATGGCGCGGGTCGGGTTCAGGTTCTTCGGGCAGACGCTGACGCAGTTCATGATGCCTCGGCATCGGAACACGCTGAACGGATCCTCCAACGCCGCGAGTCGCTCCGCGGTGGCCGTATCCCGACTGTCCGCGAGGAAACGGTAGGCCTGCAGCAAGCCTGCGGGACCCACGAACTTGTCCGGGTTCCACCAGAACGACGGGCACGCGGTGGAACAGCACGCGCAAAGAATGCACTCGTAGAGGCCGTTGAGTTTCTCGCGGTCCTCCTGGGACTGCAGCCGTTCCTGAGCCGGCGGCGGTTTATCGTTCACCAGCCACGGTGTGATCTTCTCGTACTGCCGGTAGAACTGGCTCATGTCCACAACCAGATCGCGAACCACGGGTAGACCCGGCAAGGGCCGCAGCGTCAGCTTACCCCGGGGCGCCGCCTCCGAAACCGGCGTGATGCACGCCAGACCGTTCCTGCCGTTCATGTTGATGCCGTCCGAACCGCATACGCCCTCGCGACACGAACGGCGGTACGCGATGGACGGATCCCGCGCCTTCAAGAGCTCCAGGACATCAAGCACCATGAGGTCGCGACCCTCGGGCAGATTAAGCTCCATGTCTGCCATCCGAGGCGATTCATCCTCATCAGGATCAAATCGATAGATGCTGATCTGCATGTCGTTTCTCAATATGTCCTAGCCATTGGCTGGAACGCCTCGACGGTCTGCGGCGCGAAATTCACGGCCCGTTTGGCAACGCGCTTACCGCTCGAGAAGTAGAGCGAGTGGCACAACCAATTGTCGTCGTCCCGTTCGGTGTAGTCGTCGCGCGCATGCGCCCCGCGGCTTTCGGTGCGTGCCTCCGCGACGATGGCCGTCGCTTCGGCGACTTCCAGGAGGTTGTCGAGTTCCAGGGCTTCCAGGCGGGCGGTGTTGAACACCCGGCTCTTGTCGGGCAGGTGCGCCCTGGCGATACGCTCGCGAAGTTCGGCCAGTTCGCCAATGCTTCTACGCATGTGTTCGCCACTGCGGAACACGTTGAAGTTGACCAGCATGATGCGCTGCAGCTCACGCTTCAAGACCGCAACCGACTCGCCGTCGGCGGACTCGTTCCAGCGAGCCAGCCGCGCGGTCGCGCTGTTCACATCGTCATCGGCGGGATCCCGGTGGCTGATGCCCTGGCGCATGGCTTCCTCGATGTGGATTCCCGCGGCCCGCCCAAAGACGACGAGATCGAGCAGCGAATTTGCGCCGAGGCGGTTGGCGCCGTGCACGGAAACGCAGGCCACCTCGCCGATCGCATACAATCCGCTGACCACCGTATCGTTGCCATCGGTGCCGCGTGACAACGCCTGGCCCTGAACGTTGGTCGGGATGCCGCCCATCATGTAGTGGCATGTGGGTACGACGGGAATCGGTTCCCGGGCCGGATTGACGTGGGCGAAGGTCCTGGACAATTCCGTGATCCCGGGCAGGCGTTTCAGGATCGTCTCCTCGCCGAGGTGGTCGAGTTTCAGGAGTACGTGGTCGCTGTCCGGCCCGGCACCCCGGCCATCCATGATCTCCTGGATCATCGACCTCGCGACCACGTCCCGCCCGGCGAGATCCTTGGCCGTCGGCGCATAGCGTTCCATGAACCGTTCGCCGTCCTTGTTGACGAGATAGCCGCCCTCCCCCCGGCAGCCTTCCGTCACCAAGACGCCGGCCTGGTGGATTCCCGTCGGGTGGAACTGCCACATCTCGATGTCCTGCACCGGCACGCCGGCGCGCAACGCCATCCCGATGCCGTCGCCGGTGTTCATGAGCGCATTCGTCGTGGTCGCGTAGATCCGGCCTGCACCGCCCGTGGCAAACACCGTCGCCTTGGACTTCACGAACACGACCTGGCCGGACTCGATTTCCAGCGCGACGAGACCGCAAACGGCCCCATCCTGGTTGACCACCAGGTCGACCGCGAACCACTCGTTCAAGAACGTCGTGCCGGCTTTGAGGTTGTTCTGATATAGCGTGTGCAGGAGCGCGTGACCGGTGCGATCTTCCGCCGCGCAGGCCCGCGAGGCCTGTCCCCCCTTGCCGAAGCTCTTCGAGTGTCCGCCGAACGGGCGCTGGTAGATTCGACCCCTCTCGGTGCGCGTGAAAGGCATGCCCATATGTTCTAGTTCGTAGACGGCCTCGGGACCCACGCTGCACATGTACTCGATCGCGTCCTGGTCGCCGATGTAGTCGGACCCCTTCACGGTGTCGTACATGTGCCAACGCCAGTCGTCGTCGGGATCTTCACTGCCGATCGCGGCGGCGATGCCGCCCTGGGCCGAGACCGTGTGCGAACGTGTCGGGAAAACCTTGGAAAGCACGGCGGTCTTGAGACCCGACTGGGCCAGTTGCAACGCGGCGCGCATCCCCGCGCCGCCCCCGCCGACGATGACACCGTCGAATTCCATGGTCGGCAGACGGCTCATGGCACGACGCCCCCCAGTCGCCAGACCACCGACAACGGCCAGAGCACGTATACGAAGATCGCACCGAGGCAGATCAGTTGGTACACCGCCAAGTAGACGGTGTGGCCACGGCCGAAATAGTGCCGGCGCACATAGTCGGTACCGACCGTCCACATACCGATCCACGCGTGCATCCCGAGCGCCACCACCGCCAACGTGGTGAACGCCTTCATGGTCAGCGAATCCAGGAATCCCACCAACGCTGCGTGGTCGACGTGCGGCGTGGTCGCGAAGAACCCACAAATGCAGAGGGCATAGAGTCCCAGGACCACGGCGGACACCCGCTGCAGAACGAAGTCCGCAAGCCCGCTACGCCCGAAACTGGTGATGTTGGTTACCAAAGCCATACCGCCAGAGCCACGCCCGCCACGGCCGCCGCCCCGAGGCTGATCCAGGCACCCGCGCGCCCCCCCTTCAGCGTGTCGCCGACGTGCAAATCGAGAAGCAGGTGCTTGACGCCCGCCACCACGTGGTAGGCGAGACTCGTCAATACCACCCACAGTGCGAGCTTTCCGAGTGGAGCCGCCAGTATCGCCGCGGCATCCGCGAATCCCGCTGGACTACTTGCTGCCCGATCGAGGAGATAGCAGAGGAAGAACACGCCAACGAACAGCACGACGCCGGTGATTCGATGCAGGAACGACGCCACCGCCGTAACCGGCATGGCTATGGCGAGGCGAGACAGTGGCAGGTTGACCGGTCGGTCGGGGTTCATGACTCGTGGGCTCGAAGATACGGGCGGATCATAGCAAAGGGCGCTCGAATGGTGTCCGGTGGTGTCCTGCTTGGCTCATTGACGCAAAAGGCAGGGCTTTATACGCTCATCAGCCGGAATGGGAGGTCGTCGAATGACAGATACAACGGAGGGCGCGGCGCGGGGTCCGATACGCAGCGAGAAGCGGGAGCCCGGGCAGCCGAATCACGCCCGCCTGTATGTCAATGGCGTCGATGATCCCATCGAGCTCCCAATCCTCAAGCCGAGCCTCGGCCAGAATGTCATCGACATCGGCAAGCTGACCGGGGAAGGCTACTTCACCTACGACCCCGGATTCGTCTCCACGGCGTCCTGCGATTCCAACATCACCTATATCGACGGGGACGCAGGCACCCTTCTCCACCGGGGTTATCCGATCGAGCAACTCGCCGAACAGTCGGACTTCCTTGAACTGTGCTATCTCCTGCTCCACGGTGGCCTCCCCTCCGCGGCGGACAAGGCCGCCTTCCATGCCGTCGTCATGGCCGAACGTGGCGTTCCGGATGGCGTGCGGGCCATGGTGGGACAGTTCTCCCCCAGCGCCCACCCCATGGGAATCATGACAGCCTTGACCGGTGCGCTTGCCGCCGAATATCACGAAGGCCTCGACATCACCGACGAGGCGGATCGGATGGCAACCGCGCAACGCCTGATCGCCAAGATGCCGTCGCTGGCCGCGCTGACCTACCGGCATGGCAAGGGCCGGGGCTATCTGCCGCCCCGCGACGACCTGAACTACGCCGAGAACTTCCTCTACACGACTTTCGCCGAGGACGAGAACTACGAAATCAACCCCGTGATCGCGCGTGCGATGGACCGCATCTTCATGCTGCACGCGGACCACGAACAGAACGCCTCGACATCAACCGTGCGGTTGGCGGGTTCAACGGGCACGAACCCCTACTCCGCGATCGCCGCCGGGATCGCCGCACTCTGGGGACCGTCCCATGGCGGTGCCAACGAAGCCGTGCTCAACATGCTTGCCGAGATCGGATCACCCGACAACATCGACACCTTTGTAGCGAAGGCCAAGGACAAGGACGATCCGTTCCGCGTCATGGGGTTCGGGCACCGCGTGTACAAGAACTACGATCCCCGCGCCAAGGTGATGCAGGAGACCTGCCACGAGGTCCTGGACGAACTGGGAGTCGAAACCGATCCGATGCTGATCATGGCGCAGCGCCTCGAGAAGATCGCCCTCGAGGACGAGTACTTCATCGAGCGCCGGTTGTATCCGAATGTGGACTTCTATTCCGGCATCACGCTGAAGGCCGTCGGCATCCCCACCGAGATGTTCACGGTCATCTTCACAACCGGACGCACCCCCGGTTGGATCGCCCACTGGCGGGAAATGGTGAGCGAGCCCTACAAGATCGGCAGGCCCCGCCAACTCTACCTCGGCCAAACGAAACGGGACTACGTCCCCATCGACCACCGCTAGGTAACCTCTGATCAAGTCCGTCCATGGACTTGATCAGGAGCAAAACAAAAGCGCGGTTTTGTTTTGCTCACAAATTCAGTGGCTTGCGCCACCGA
>LXNJ01002087.1_pt1 | contig 11186 bp, 12 predicted proteins | sample 809081 | NCBI WGS metagenome assembly LXNJ01 (sample SAMN04870510, study PRJNA318959) | sponge metagenome | biome: sponge; feature: marine sponge reef; material: water | host: Petrosia ficiformis | place: Greece: Milos, Mediterranean Sea | collected 2013-05-29 | depth 5-7 m
AAGCACGACACAGAGATTACATATGGATGGTCGTCACGCGACACTGCCACCGGAGCCGGTAGCACCGACGTATAGCGTGGTCGTGAATATTCCAGTGGGGGCGATGAATAAAACAAACGGAGCTATTCAAATTTTGCCAGGATCGCACTGTATTCGACCCGTAGGAGGTGGTCCTCGAGTTCCCGAAGCACTCGAATCACTCCGAGCGAAGGTCGAGCCTTCGATCCAACCTGATGCATGTGTGGGTGATGTACTTATTCGTGACATCAGACTCTGGCATCGCGGCGTTCCGAATCCATCTGACCGACCGCGACACATGATTGCCTTGATCGTTACGGATGGAAGGCATCCTGTAAGGCACCAGCTTGAATTCCAGGTCGGTTGCGAAGACGCTCTGGAAGGTCATTCGGTTGAATCAAACGCGAAATACGCTCGTGAAGATATTGACTATCTAATAGAACCCACTCGAAGAATTTACAGAAACATACAAGCGGCGAGAGAAAAACAGGAAGTAGACAAGTCTCAGGCTCAAGACTAATCTGAGTCCCGATCGTCGCCCTCTTGTTCGTTTTTTAATTCGTCGAGTAAGCGGCGATGACGATAGCGAGGCGCAATCGCTATCCCAATCACAAGAACCAATGCAACGCCAAACACCGGCCATACGTATGCGGCGTATCCACCCATCTCTAGCCATGTCATTAGGTCGGACCTCTGCGTTGATTCGTTACGACTTCACGAACCCATTCACTACCACGTTCGCGCCGAAGCACGTATATCCGCATGTAATACAGGATCACGCCTGCGGCAAGTGCATACAACCCAATCGTGTTGACGAGTAAAGGCCAAAGCATCGACGTGTCGATACCAATTGGATTGCCGATTTGGATCGACGCAGGCTGATGTAGCGTCGTAAACCAGTCCACAGAATATTTGATGATCGGAATGTTGATCACGCCTACGATCGCAAGCACCGCTACTGCCAACGCAGCGCGTTGCGAGTTGGGGATTGCGACCCGAAGTGCAATCAAGCCTAGAAATAGGAACAGCTGCACTAGGACGGATGCAGTGCGGGCATCCCACACCCATCCCGTACCCCAAGTCGGAATCCCCCACACGATTCCACTAAACAGCGCAAATGCCGTGAGCCATGCACCCAACCAGACCGCGGATATCATGAAAACGTCAGCCATTTTCATTCGCCACACCAGGTACACGAACCCAGCAACCGCGATCGCAAGATAAATTAGCTGCGACAGGTGAGCGGCCGGAACATGCAGGTAAATGATGCGAAAACTGTCTCCCTGCAGCCGATCGGCAGGCGTGAAACCTAATCCCCACACAGTACCGATTAGAAGAGCACCAAGACCGATGACGTAGAGCCAGATGACCCAATTTTCAGCGCCACGATAAAAAAATGGGGGTGATCCCATCTTGTGAAACGTCCGCGAGAACCAATTCAACTTAATACTCCTGACTCACACGTAATAACGCTGCAATCGCAAACGGCAAGAACGTGATCGCGGCAGTAGCAATCGCAAAAATGCCAATCAATGCGAATTTAAAAGGTTCCTCCGGAGAATATCTCTGACAAGCACCCACTCCCAACAAGAGAACAGGCACATAAAGTGGCAACACTAGTAAGGCGAGTAGCACCCCGTTTCTTCCAATTCCAAGTGTCAACGTAGCGCCCAACACGCCAAAAAACGTAAAGACGACGGATCCTGCGATCAACGATAAGAACAAGATCCCCCACAACTGTAGATCAAGATTTAGCATCCAAGCACCCAAAGGTACAAGTGCTAATAAAGGAAACGAACTGATAAACCAACGAGCCGCAACCGATCCTTGCACCGTGACGTACAACGACTGTTGCTGCGCGACCATTTGCTCAAGCGTTCCGTCTTCGAAATCCTGAGCAAACGCACTCCCAGAAGCCATCATCGTTGATAACAGCAACACAACCCAAAGAACCGCGATCGCAAGCGCATTGTCGGACGCGGCGGGACCTCCTTCGATAGTCAGGGAGATCAATGAAGTCACAATAATGAAGAATGCCATCGGATTAAGACTGTCGAGCGGATGCCGCCACCCCAGTCGGAGGGTTCGATTGAAAGCGATCACAAAGGCATTCATGGCGCTTTGAGGTCAATAAATCGCGTATCAGGAAGATTCAGCGTCGAGTGGGTTGCAACGATCGCCGCGCCGCCGCGCGTCCGATGCGCCGAAAGCGACTCCTTCAACCAATCTTCAGCGGACGCGTCTAGTGAAGTCAGCGGTTCGTCAAGTAACCACATCTCGGCGTCGAGCACTCGTAGGCATGCCAATCCGCAGCGCCGTACTTGCCCTGCAGACAAGGATCCAACCGGGGTGTCACGACGCGATTTCATCCCAAGATCTGCAAGAACATCGATGAGATCGGCTTCAGCCACTCGTTGATGGGCGTTCTGCGTAATCCACTTCAGGTTTTCCATGACGGTGAGTGAGGTATTTAAGCCCGGTTTTTGACCGACATACGCGTACCCATGACCGTGATAGTCGATCGTTCCCTGATGGGCACGACGAATTCCGGCCAAGTAACGGAGTAGCGTAGTTTTACCGGCGCCATTCAAGCCTCTGACTTCAATCAGCATGCCAGGCTCGACGTCAAGACTGAAGTCCACGAGCAACGGTCGCTCAGATGCCTCAACCAATAGAGCTGATACGGTCAGCAATAGCATTGCACTACCTTCGCTGACGACAGCTTGACCATCGATTACTCACCCGGTTGCGCTTGACTGGACGCAAACTCCTCGGCCGTAAGAATATGCGTCGAGCTCGTATCTTCGTCAAACACGATGACGGCACGTTCTTTATCCAGTGCATCGAGTACGCGCTGGCGTTTTTGCGCCAGAGTGCCATCCCACACCACACTGTCGCGAGTAATGAACTCGTCAAGCAACGCATTCAACGCCTCACCCGATAAAAGCCTGTGCGAGATCTTCAACTTTCAACACCACCGATCACAAAACTAACCACGCCTCGCGAAGGGTCTCGTGCGGTCTTATTCAACTCGACAATCGAGAAATGTACGAGCTCACAATTAAGGAATCGTGAGTTGCCGGATGGGTTCTAAATCTACCGATTCCTCTAGGTCAGCGAAATCGAACAGTTCAGAATCCGCTAAGTGCGTGGGTACGACAGTTCGTATCGCGCGGGCAATGTTCTCTACTCGACCCGGTTGGATGATTTCCCACTCGCGCAGCATTTTCTTGATGACCTGACGTTGCAGATTCGCCTGTGATCCGCATAGGTCACATGGGATGATCGGATGCTTCACTGCTCCAGAATAGCGTTCGATATCTTTCTCGCGAACGTAATACGACGGGCGAATCACGTGGTGCATGCCGTCATCAGACTGCAAACGAGGCGGCATGGCTTTCATGCGTCCGCCGTAAAACATGTTTAAGAACAGTGTCTCGACCACATCGTCAAGGTGGTGACCTAATGCGATCTTGGTCGCGCCGAATCGCTTTGCGGCTGAATAGAGGATGCCTCGCCTCAGACGCGAACAGATCGGACAATAGGTCTTACCCTCCGGCGTTTTGTCCTTGACGATCGAGTACGTGTCTTCCTCAATCGCGTGAAACTCAATATCAAGAGACTCCGCATACGAAGGCAATACATCTGGTGGGAACCCAGGTTGCTTCTGATCTACATTCACTGCAAATAGTGAGAAGTCGATCGGTGCGTTACGTCGAAGCGATATCAAAACTTCAAGCAGTGTGTACGAGTCTTTCCCGCCCGAGAGACACACCATCACGCGATCGTTCTGCCCGATCATCTGATAGTCGCCGATGGCTCGGCCTACCAACCGTCTTAGCTTTTTTCGCAGTTTGTTGTGATCGATGTCGCGTTTTCGTGCTTGCGTTAAAGTCGAGGACATATTTGGATCAGTTCGATTTGACTCAACCGGCGTCACGAAGAATGGTGACCGGCGGCAAGCGAACGAGCTTTCGCGTCGAGAGATAGCCTACGCTTGCGACGATCCCACCACCGAGTAGGAACCCGGCGATCCAGATTTCAGGTCGCGCCGCATACTCAAATTCGAGCAACTGTTCTTCGATCAAGTAAAGTGAAAGTTCTGCACCCGCGATGGCCACGAGTCCTGCCATTAAGCCTAGTAACAGAAACTCTGCCGTAAGCGAACCCAGGATCAGTTTCTTGGTTCCGCCCATCGATCGTAATAACGCATGCTCTTTGATGCGACTATCGCGACTCGCTTGGATTGATGCTAATAGAACAAGCGCGCCAGAGGTTAGAACCAATATCAGAATCCACTCTACCGCCATAGTCACGCGGTCGATAACGGATTGAACTTGCTTGAGGATCGAGTCGACATCAATGACGGTCATCGTCGGATTTCGAGCGATCAATTGACTCAACTCAGATCGATGTTCGTCTGGAACATAGATCATGGCCCGATAGCTGGATGGGATGTCGTCGAACACCTTAGGTGGAAATACGAAAAAGAAGTTGAACTGAGCGTTCTCATTCCATTCAAGCGCTCTAAAGCTTGAGATTGTCACGTCAAAAACCTGGCCTTGTACGCGGAATGACAGCACATCGCCAATGTCGAGTCCCCACGCTCGTGCGTAGTCTCTCTCAATCGACACCTCCATTTCTTCGGCATCAGGCGTCCACCACTCGCCTGCGACGACTTCATTGTTGTCAGGTACGTCCTCGGACCAAGTTAGCTGACGACCCGAGGAAAGCCTCGGTCCCGGCATGTTTGGACGTCCACTTTGGTATTCGCGAACGGGTTCATCGTTCACGGCGACCACCCTTCCATCGTAGAAAGCAGCTAAGTCGCCATCCGAGGCATATAGGTCGATAAATTGGGCGACATCATCACGTTGGTCCTGCGAAATATTGAAGAGGATGTGATTAGGCGTATCCTCAGGCAGTTGTGCCTGCCATTCTTCCACTAACGAGGATCGAACAAGATACAAGATCATCAGCAACATGATGACCAGACTGAAAACCACGATTTGTCCCGTGTTTTCAACATTGCGTCGTTGGAGTCCGCTTAGGGCAAGCCGCCAGACGCTACCCGCCTGCATGCCAAGCAGACGTCCGGTTCTCAATAGCACGATGGCCACGGCGCCGAATGTGACGGTTACTGCGACGATCCCGAGTAACAACCACAGCGTGAACTCCCAGCTCCCACTGTACCAGATTAGAAGCCCCAATATGCCAGTGATAGCACACATATACGTAACCAGCGACGACATGCCTGCACGTCGAAAGTCTCGCCGTATGACACGCAACGGCGATACACCTATCAGATCTAAAAACGGTGGTAATGCAAATGCGAAGAGGCAAATAAACCCGGTAACGATGCCGGTCAATACGGGCATGATGCTTGCCGCCGGTACTTCGGATACATTGGCGAGCAGATATTCCGTTAGATACCAAACCAAGCCAAAATGAATCACGACCCCAGCAAGAAGTCCACTCGCAATGCCGACCAATCCAATAATCAACAACAGTCCAAGGCATCCCCAGAGCACCGCTCGAGGTCGAGCACCCAACGTCTTCAATATACCAACATGATCGAAATGGCGGCGCGCATAACGATTGGCGCTCAATGCGATCGCCACTCCAGCCAGTAGTACAGCCATTGAGCCTCCAATAAGGAAGAAACTCTCGGCCCGATCTAACGCTCGTCCAATGCGAGCATCGGAATCCTTGACGTTCCGCCACCGATAGCCTTCTAAGTCAGGTTCAAGCGCTCGATACAGATCACGAAATGTCGAATCGTCGCCGACAAGCAACAACCGATAGTCAATCTGACTACCCGGTTGGATTACCTGCGTAGCGTCGATGTCTTCCATACGCATCAGTACGCGTGGCGACAAATCGAGCATGCTAAAGCCTCGATCTGGTTCGGCTTCGATGATGCCCGACACGATGAGTGGAGCGTATCCGACCTCTACTTGATCGCCGAGCTCAATGTCTAACGTATAGAGCAATCGCGAGTTAAGCCATATCTCACCTGGGTTCGGGATCTCTGTGGTCTCTGTGGTAGGTCCGAATGGTTCTTCCGCAACACGGAGTTTGCCTCGCAATGGATAGTTGCTCTCAACTGCTTTGACGCTCGCAAGTTGAGACTTGGTCTTGTCTTCGCTTGACAGCACCATCGAATTGAAGACAACCATTGAGCTCGTCGTAACACCCCGATCAATCGCCTCTTGTACGAATTGGCTCGGGATTGGTTTACCCGAGTTGATGCTGCGATCAGCACCGAGAAAAACCGATGCTTCTTTCGTCATCGCTTTCTGCAAACGGTCTACGGTAAGCGTGATGGACGAAACTGTGCCGACGGCAATTGCTAACGCGACTAACAACAAGCGCAATTCACCTGAGCGCCAATCGCTGAGAATGAAGTTCAGAATGAGACGTAAATTCATGCGATAACGGCACCTGCCGCAAGTTCAGTACTTGACTGGCAACGCTCCGCTAGACTTCTATCGTGCGTTACGAGAACCAAGGTTGTTCTATTTTCATGATTGAGGTCGAACAGCAAGTCCGCGATACGATGACCCGTTTTGGTGTCAAGATTACCTGTCGGTTCATCCGCGAACAACACTAGCGGTTCGGAACAAAACGCTCGAGCGATTGCGACGCGCTGCTGCTCGCCTCCCGAGAGCTGTCGGGGATAGTGCTTAACCCGATTCGCCAGTCCAACCCTGTCCAGGTATCTGATTGCGTCTTCACGAGCGGTCCGTTCGCCACGTAGTTCAGCTGGCAACATCACGTTTTCTAACGCCGTTAAACTATCAATAAGTTGAAATGTCTGAAATACGAAGCCAACCGCACGCGCACGCACCTGCGCCCGTGCATCCTCATTCAGAGCAGAGATTTCATCACCATCAAGCCAGACACGTCCCCGCGTGGGAACGTCTAACCCCGCCAACAATCCGAGTAATGTAGTCTTACCCGACCCAGATTCGCCTACGATCGCTATTGCTTCGCCGCGAGCAATCGAAATATCAACATCCCGCAGAATGGTTAACGACGACCCCTCAAACTCAACTTCCTTCGTAAGGTCCTCTGCCCGAAGAATGGCATCGTTGTCGTTTGTTGTAGTAGCCAAGTTACTCCTTATCGGTTACTTGTGTATCGGCGCTAGCTTGGGTGCTGAGTCCGTGCAACAAGAATCCCGCACGATTTTGGTGGTCGGCGACAGCATCAGCGCAGCCTACCGAATAGACACGGATTTGGGATGGGTGTCTCTCCTACAGCAAAAGCTAGAAACCGAACGACTCGATTGGCGCGTAGTAAATGCAAGCGTAAGCGGTCACACGACCTTAGACGGCTTAGTCAGAATCGACGCTCTGCTTGATGAAGTCAAGCCACAGATCATGATTTTAGAGTTAGGCGCAAACGACGGCTTGAGAGGCTATAAGCTCGACGCGGTACGTGACAATTTGATCGAACTGATTGATCGCGCTCAGTCAAGGGGAGTTTTCGTGGTACTCGCCGGCATGCAACTACCTCCAAACTACGGTCCGCAATATGTTGACGGCTTCAAAAACATGTACGCCGAGCTCTCTACAACCATGAACACAGGGCTCATTCCGTTTCTAATGGATGGTGTCGCCGCGGTCGAAGAACTCATGCAGGACGACGGTCTACACCCAAAAGCGGAAGGTCAACCTGGTCTGCTCGAGAACGTGTGGCCGATCTTAAGTCGCTATTTGGACGAGCTTAGTACGGCCGTCGATTAGGTCTGTGGCGAACCAACGTGACGCTCGCCACGGCTTCTGGCTAGTGATTCCTGTTTCGCACGTTCTTGGAACTGCTTCTTCTGTTGCTCGCTGGTTTCGTGGAAACAGTTTGGGCAGCTCACGCTCTTCACGTAAAGCTCCGATCGTTTGTCCGAGTCGCTAATCGGTCTGCGGCAAGCGTGGCATTGATCGAATTGTCCTTGAGCAAGACTCGAATCAACAGACACGCGTTGGTCGAAAACGAAACACTCGCCTCGCCACCGACTTTCCTCCGGCTCAACCGTTTCCAAGTAACCGAGGACACCACCGACCAATTGATAGACCGTCTCGAAGCCACGTTCTAGTATCCAATTCGACGCCTTTTCGCAGCGAATCCCACCTGTGCAATACATGGCAATCGCAGATTTCCCGTGTTGTTCGAGCAAATCAGATGCACACGTCTCAAATTCAGAGAATCGACTGATTCCAATCGATACAGCGTTTTCGAACGCGCCAGCCTCGATTTCATACTCGTTTCGGACATCGAGTATCAAAACATCGGGATCAGACAACAAATGGTTCCATTCGTCGGCTGATACATGCTTTCCGACTTGATCCGTGGGCGTTAGCGACTTACCAAATTGAATGATCTCGTCGCGGGCTCTTACCTTGAGACGGTAGAAAACCGGATTGTCTCCTCTTGCCGTTGAGTATTTCGCTCGCAACGACGCGCCGATCGACGTTTCAACGACTGATACTGCTCGTTCCAATGCACCATGCTCTAGATGAGCGAGGCTAGCGTTTATGCCTTCCCGCGCAATCAACACCGTTCCAACAACTTTCAGGTGCTCGAATCGTTCGCGCAAGCGGCAGGCGAAACTGATTGGGTCCTGTACTTCAATAAATTGATAGAACGAAACGACGTTCATCGCGTATTCAATCCGCCTTCGAACCACCAAGACAAGGTGGCGACATCGGCGCTTGTCCGAACCGGCTCTCCCAATTCGCCTCTGTATACGCGTGAATTGCCAGTGCATGAACAGGACCTGAAAGCTCCTCAGCGAGAAGGTCATTAATCATGCGATGGCGATCCAACAATCGCATCCCCTCGAATTGGATGCTCACAATCGTGACTTTGAAGTGCGATTCGGATCCAGGTGCAACATTGTGATTGCCGCTCTCATTCACGACGTCTAGGTGTAACGGCTCTAAGGACGCAAGTTTTGATTCAATAGTCTCTTGGACAGTCATCAGTTTACCTCAGCCAACACAACCGTGATGTTGTCAGTACTTCCGTGTTCTCCGGCAGCGTCAATTAACTTATCCAACAGAAGATTAATGTTCGATCGATGTTCATGCATGATCTCCGACAATGTGTCATTCCTGACGAAACTTGATAACCCATCGCTGCAAAGCATGAATAAGTCTTTCGTTTTGATCTCAAATTCAGAAACGGTGGGCTTCACGACCTGACTTGGACCAATGCACTGCGTGACACGGCCGTCCGCCGGTGTTGTTTTAACGTCATCTTCAGTAATTTCGCCCTGGTCAATTTTCTCATTGATTAGATTGTGATCCCGCGTCATTTGGGTGAATTCCTCGTCTCGCAAGAGATATGCACGTGAGTCACCCGCGTGGCAGATATAGCCTAATTCCGCAACCAGTTGCAGCATGACGAGTGTTGCGCCCATCGCGCGCACGTCCGGTAACTCCCGTGCTCGTGCGTGGATCTCACGATTTGCCTGCTTGACGATGCCTTCAAGCTTGCCGCGATCCATATTTTCAGGTCCCTGCTCGCGAATCCGTTGCGTTACTTCGTCAGCGGTCATCCGTGCGGCGATATGACCTGCGTCCAACCCTCCCATACCATCAGCAACGCCACATAGCTGCAATTCCGGACGTGTCCAATAGACATCCTCGTTACGTGAACGGACTCGTCCTTTCCATGATTTGCCGATGAGAATCAATCGCGAAATGCTCGTGGCATAGACTCGTAACCTAAGCGTATTCCGTATTTCATGCTAGGTGTCACTAAAGTCTCTCGGAATACGCTTATCGTAGTCTATATTTTTGTGATTCTACGCTCGGTTTGAAGGCTCGTCGGTCATTCGTTCCATCCACCGCAGTATTACTCTCACTGACGCCGCAGAGGTCGCTCGACGAACGAGATAACCGCTCAAGCAATAATCCCGCGACGAATACACCCGAGCGGAATGGGCTGCCGACATGACGCTCATTTCTCATTCGAGGTGATGTGTCTCAAATCAAAGCCGTTCGGAATCATTAAGTCCAGAGCGCTGAAATAGGGACAGCCGCGAATCTATCTCCGAAAGGCACGGGGCGTGCGTGGTCGTACAGCACGAATCCCGCGACAAATCGTTCTCCGACATCGGACTGAAGACGACGCATTCCTTTGAAGTCTCCGCTTGTGACGGTACTACTTGCTTTGACTTCTATTCCGACGACGTACCCGTTTCGATTCTCCATGACGATATCTACTTCGTTTTTTTCTTTATCACGGAAGTGATAAAAACCCAGTCGTTCTGTGGACGCGTAAGCGATTTTTAGAAGCTCACTGAGTACGAAAGACTCCAAAATCGCACCAAGCGGACTGCGGTCTAGTCGAATCCGGTCAATATTGACGTGTTTGAGTGTCGCGAGTAAACCGGAGTCTAAAAAGTGCAATTTCGGCGTCTTGACTAAGCGTTTCAACGCATTGCTGTGCCAAGGTGGAACAACGGTCACGAGAAACAAATTAGCCAAATGGGTGACATACTCTCGCGTCGTAACGTGATTCATGTTGAGCGCCGAGCCAATGCGGCTGAAATTGACTAGCTGGCTGGACGATTCTGCAAGCACACGGAGCAATCGGGGAAGCACATTTAATAAACCGATCTGCGCGATATCTCGTACATCGCGTTGGACGATCGCCTCCACGTAGTCCTCATGCCAAATCTCGCGTTCGACAGCTGATTCCCGTGTCAGTGGTTCCGGGTAACCGCCTTTAAGCACGAGCTCGAGGAGATCATCACCGAGTGCCGTCTCTTCACTGTCTATTAATGCGTCTCCAGAGAAAGCTCGTTCGAGAAATGTTGGTCTTCGCTCACGGAGCTCTGCCTGTGCCAGCGGGAGCAACCTAATCATCGACACACGTCCAGCGAGTGACTCGGATACTCGCGGAATCGTCATCAGATTAGCGGAACCCGTGAGCAAGAATTGCCCTGGTCTAGGATCGGTGTCAACAGCGGCCTTGAGCGCAAGCAGGAGATTCGGTACCCGTTGGATTTCGTCGATCACGCCCCTATCGAGAGCACGTACAAAACCTACCGGATCCGTCTCGGCTGAAGACAACACTGTTGGATCGTCCAGATTCATGTAACGCATGTCCTTTCCAGCTATAAGCCTGGCGAGAGTGGTCTTCCCTGCTTGTCTTGGACC
>LXNJ01002088.1_pt1 | contig 11186 bp, 8 predicted proteins | sample 809081 | NCBI WGS metagenome assembly LXNJ01 (sample SAMN04870510, study PRJNA318959) | sponge metagenome | biome: sponge; feature: marine sponge reef; material: water | host: Petrosia ficiformis | place: Greece: Milos, Mediterranean Sea | collected 2013-05-29 | depth 5-7 m
CTCCGACTCCAACGGCGCCGCCGGCCGCCACACCGACAACAAGCTGCAGACCGCGCTCACGCTCGCAGGCCTCAACCTGCGTCTCCGCGAGACCTTCCGGCAGGCCCGCCTCTCGATCGAGGAGCAGGGGGTCAACATCCTCTACCTGGCGCTGGGGATGCTCCGGTGGTACGAGTCCGACAGCAGCGACACCGAGCGGCGCGCGCCACTGGTTCTTGTCCCGGTCCGGCTCACCCAGTCCAGCGTGCGCCAGAGCTTCAAGCTGTCGTGGACGAAGGACGAGATCGAGCCGAACCTCTCGCTCGAGGCGAAGCTGAAACAGGATTTCAACGTCCGGCTTCCGGAGATGCCGTCCGAGGATGACCTCGATGTCGACGCGTATCTGGCCAGGATCGAACGGGCGGTGGCGAAGCAGCCCCGCTGGTCGGTCGAGCGCAACGAGGTCCACCTGAACTTCTTCTCGTTCAGCAAGCTGCTCATCTACAAGGACCTGGACCCGGCGAGCTGGCCCGAGGGGAACCGGCCGGCCGACCACTCGCTCGTGCAACAGCTGTACGGCGGCGACGGCTTCGCGGATGAGCCGTCAGGATTCGGTGACGACGGATTCGGTGACGAGGGGCACGGCGGCGGGCATGGCAATGGCGACCTGGGCGATGCCGGCCTGCATCCGGTGGTGGACGCGGACAGCTCCCAGACGCTGGCGGTGCTCGATGCCATGAACGACCGCAACCTGGTCATTCAGGGACCGCCGGGGACTGGCAAGTCGCAGACGATAACCAACCTGATCGGCGAGGCGCTCGCCCGGGGCAAGACGATCCTGTTCGTCGCCGAAAAGATGGCCGCGCTCGAGGTCGTCAAGCGCCGCCTCGACTCGGTCCACCTGGGCGACGCGTGCCTTGAGCTGCACAGCCACAAGACCAACAAGCGCGCCGTCCTCGACGAACTCAGGCGCACACTCGCTCTGGGCCGTCCCACGGCCCGCAGCAGCACCGAGGACCGGGTGCTCCTCGAAGAGAGCCGCAATCGGCTGAATGACTATTCGCGGGCGGTCAACACGCCGGTCGCGGAGAGCGATCTGACTCCGCACCAGCTGGTTGGCCGCCTGGCGAGGCTGGAGTCGGCCGGGCTGGTCGTCGAAGGCAGGGGGCTCCCGATCAAGGGGTCGGTGTCCTGGAACGCAGAATACTTCGCTCGCCGCCGCGCTCTGGCCGGCGAGCTGCAGGGGCTGGTCGCAGCGATCGGCACCCCGTGCCGGCATCTGTGGTGGGCGTGTGGCCGCCTGCATTTCCTCCCGACCGACGTGCATCCGGTCCGCGAGCTCGTCGCCGATGCGTCAAAGGCGGTCCGCCGTCTGCAGCGGGATTCGGACGCTCTCGGCGACGCGCTTCGCCGGGTTGCAGAGTTTGGGAGTTTGAAGCGCGACGATCTGGAGAGGGCGATCCGCACCGCGCGCAGGGCGGTGGAGGCTCCGGCGCTGCTTGGGGCGGATCACCGCCACCCCAGTTGGGCGATCGAGGTCGAGCGCATCGCGGAGGTGGCAAGCGGTGCGCGCCGCTATGCCGAGGTCCGGTCCGGGCATGACAGCGTTCTCTTGCCAGAGGCGTGGGACCAGGACGTGTTTGCGGAGCGGCAGGCGTTGGGTGCCTACCGCGACAAGTGGTGGCGCTTCCTCTCGCGCCGGTACCGCAACGCGAGCCGACGGGTGCGGGGCCTCTGTCGCGACGCGGCGCCCGACACTGTACTCCAGAAAATCGAAATCGTGGACGCGATCCTGGAGGCCAGACGGCTGCGCCGCGCCATTGCCGAATCGGGCGACCTCGTGGCGCGACTCTTCCCGACGCTCACGCTGGGCGACCGCGTGGACGCGCACCACGGTTTCGCGGACGCTGCGGACTGGCTCGTGCGCCTGCACCGGGATGCGTTGGACGGGCTCGTCGACTTCGACATCCATGGGCTGCTCGACGACCCGCCCGACCGCTCCGGCCTGGGGGCGGCCGCCGACGCCTGCGAGCGCGCGCTGGAGGCGATCGGGGAGGCTGTGGATGCGCTGGGCGCCGCAATGGAGCTGCGGGTGGATCGGGTTGGGCCCGGCGGAGGCGAACCCGGCGCGGCGCTGGCAGAGCGGACATACGGGGACCTCGGTACCTGGCTGCAGGACGCCCACGCAAGCGTCGAGTCGGCCTACGACGTGGTGCGCTTCAACCAACTTGAGCGGAAGGCCTGCGAAGCGGGGATTGCGGAGGTCGCCGAGGCCGCGGCTTCACGGGAGGACGCTGGCCGGCGGCTCATCCAGTTGTTCGAACATGCGTGCTACGGCGCCTGGCTGAATCTGGCCTTTCGGGAGCGGCCCACACTGGCCGAGTTCGACGGGGCCACGCACGCAGGTATCGTGCAGCGGTTCCGGGAGCTGGACGAGGCCCAGTTCGACCACAACCAGGCACGGATCGCCGAGCGGCACTGGCAGCAGCTTCCGCGTCACCACGGCGGTGGCCAGCTGGGGATCCTCAGGCGCGAGTTTCAGAAGAAGACGCGCCACCTGCCGGTGCGGGTACTCATGAGGAAGGCGGGGCGCGCGGTCCAGAGCATCAAGCCGGTGTTCATGATGAGCCCGCTGTCGATCGCCAAGTACATCCCTCCGGGTTCGGTCGGGTTCGACCTCGTGGTCTTCGACGAGGCCAGCCAGGTGCGTCCGGTCGAGGCGCTGGGGGCGATCATCCGCGGCAGGCAGGCGGTCGTTGTCGGGGACAGCAAGCAGCTTCCGCCGACGAGCTTCTTCGACCGGATGGCCGACGGTGGCGAGGACGAGGGCAGCCAGACCGCCGACCTGGAGAGCATTCTGGGCATGTTCTGCGCCCAGGGCGCTCCGGAGAGGATGCTCAGGTGGCACTACCGCAGCCGCCACGAGTCGCTGATCACCGTGTCGAACCACGAATTCTACGACGATCGCCTGGTGGTCTTTCCGAGTCCCGACGCCGGCAAGCGCGACACGGGACTCGTCTTCCGGCACGATCCGGACGCGCACTATCAGCGCAGGGGGATCAACACCGCCGAGGCGAAGACGGTGGCGCAGACCGTCATGGAGTACGCCCGCGAGAGGCCCGATCTGACGCTGGGCGTCGCGGCGTTCAGCAACGTTCAGGCGCGGCGCATAGAGGATGAGGTCGACATCCTGAGGCGTCGCGATCCGTCGTGCGAGGAGTTCTTCGGGGGACACCCGGAGGAGCCCTTCTTTGTGAAGAATCTGGAGAACGTCCAGGGCGATGAGCGCGACGTGATCCTGATCAGCATCGGCTACGGCAAGATCGACGGCGCGTACCTGCCGATGAACTTCGGGCCGCTTAATCGGGAGGGGGGCGAGCGGCGACTCAACGTGCTCATCACGCGGGCACGCCGGCGTTGCGTTGTGTACTGCAACTTCGTGGGCGCGGATCTGGACCTGCGGCGATCGAAGGCTCGGGGCGTCGAGGCGCTCAAGACGTTCCTGGAGTATGCGGAGAAGGGTGTCATCGACATTCCTCGGGTGACGGGGCGCGAGGCCGACTCCCCGTTCGAGGAGGCGGTCGCGGCCAGGCTGCGGATGCTGGACTTCGACGTCGACCACCAGGTGGGATCGGCGGGGTTCTTCATCGATCTCGCGGTGAGGGACCCGTCGCGGCCGGGACGCTACGCACTGGGCATCGAGTGCGACGGCGCCGCCTACCACAGTGCGCGCTCCGCCCGGGACCGCGATCGACTGCGCCAGCAGGTGCTGGAGGGCTTGGGCTGGAGGATTCACCGCATCTGGAGCACGGACTGGTTCCGCAATCCGGACGTGGAGCTGGGCAAGGCCGAATCCGCGATCCGGATGGCCCAGGTGGCTGCGGCCGAGCCGCCGCGCGCCCCGTCGCCCGGGCCCGGGAATGTCGTGAAGCCCCTGGAGCGGGCGCCGGAGCCGGAAGAGCAGGTCGCCGCGCCGACGCGTCCCTACCAGGTGGCCGACCTCCGGGTTGGTCGGCTATTGGCGCCGCTGCACGAGACCCCGCCCGGCACGCTCGCGAAGTGGATTGGCCGCGTGGTCAAGGTCGAGAGCCCGGTTCACCTGGATGAGGTCGTCGTGCGGATCCGCACCGCCGTGCGCGTCGGCCGCTCCGGCTCCCGTATCCGCAAACAGATGGCGCTGGGCGCACAAGTCGGTGCGAACGCGGGACGCTACAGGATTGACGCACGGAACTTCCTGTGGCGGCTCGGCCATGAGGCGATCGAGGTGCGGCGCCGGGACGGGGAGATACCCGGTTCGCTGCGTAACCCCGGGATGATCGCGCCGGAAGAGGTAGGTGTGGCGCTGGTACATGTCGTGCGGGTCAGCTACGGGATTGAGCCCGGCGATGCGGTGCGGGAGGCTGTCCGCCTGTTCGGCTTCAAGCGCGCGGGGCGGCACATCGCCGATTACTTCCGGCAGGTTCTCGAGGAGCTTGTGGAGGGCGGCACACTGGTGAGGGAGGGGGAGTTGCTTCAATTGAATCGGTTGTCGGAAGACACACAGACCGTGATGTCAAGCTGAGTTGACAAGGGCGGACCCGACGTCGCCAATCCGAAGGTCATGCATAGATGCGTATTCATATTATCGGCTGACGTATAGTGAAGTATGCGCAAGTTGCCGTGCGGGGCTTCGCCGCAGGTGATGGCCATTGACAACACGTAACCTATCGGTTACCTATTAGTCATGGACGCCTCACAGCTCGACCGCGTGCTCGCCGCGATGGCGCATCCCAGCCGCCGCCGGATGCTCGACCTGGTCAGTTCAATGCCCGGGATGAGCGTTACGGCCGTGGCGTCGCACTTCGACGTCAGCCGCATCGCCGTTATGAAGCACCTCGGACTCCTGGAAGGAGCCGGTCTGATCACGTCCAGGAAGAAGGGGCGCGTCCGGCACCTCTTCTTCAATCCCATCCCCATCCAGCTGGTCTACGACCGGTGGACCACGCAGTACGCGGGCTTCTGGGCAGGCCGCATGGCCGATCTCAAGACCCGAGTCGAAGGCCGCGCAGAATCGGAGGAACTCAAGAGTGCCTGACACCACCCAGGTTTTCCGCATCGTCATCCACGGGTCCGTCGAGGAGGTCTGGCGGGAGATCACGAAGACGGACGAACCGATCGCCTGCTTCTTCAACTCCCGCATGGATGTCTCCGCCCTGCGTCCGGGATCGAAGCTCGCCATGCGGACGCCCAACAACGCGTACACGGGCGTCGTCGGAGAGATACTCGAGGTCCGGCCGTACCGGAGATTCAGCCACACCTTTCGCTTCACCCACCTGAACGAACCGGCCTGCACGGTCATCTACGACCTGGAGCCGGTCGAGGGCGGGGTGGAGTTCACGCTGACGATCGAGGACCTGCCGGTCGGCACCAAGTCCGCCAAGCAGATGGTGCAGGGCGGCACGATGATCGTGAACACGCTCAAGGCGGTCATCGAAACCGGCCGGCCCAGCCTGGGGACGAGGGCCCTGTTCGCTCTCTTTCGAGTGATGCAGCCGTTCTCGCCGAAGCAGAGTCGGACGGAGTATTGGCCGGTCGACTAACCCCCCTCCCGGACCCTGTATCGCGAAGGAGTTCATTCATGACTAAGAAGCGAGGAAGCCCCGCACGATCCCGTGTCCTGATCAGCGGCATGGTCGCGGTCGCGCTGGCCGCGACGGCGACGGCTTCGCTGGCGCAATCAGGACGCAACATGCAGCCCCCTCCGCACTGGCAGGTCCTGCAGCCGGACCGGAACGAAGAGGTGGAGCGCCGTTTCGTGGTCATGCGGCCCGGTTGGCACATTTTCGCGGGGCCCGCGGCCCTGCTGTCGGATCCCGGGAGTTTCGCGTCGGGCGACTTCCGCGTCACCAGCAAGATGTTCCTGTTCCCCACGCCCGAGCTCGGAACGCCCTATGGCGTGTTTCTCGGGGGAAGCCGGTTCGAAGGGGATTCGTCCAGGTACATTTCGTTTCAGATCCGGAACGACCAGCGGTTTCGCGTGGCCCACCACACCGGGGACCAGGTCCACGAGCTTGTCCCCTGGACCGAACACGCCGACATCGTGTCGCTGGAGCCGACCGGCGGCCCCGTCGAGAACCGGCTGGCCGTCGATGTTCAGGATGGCGTTTTGTCTTTCTTCATCAACGATGCCGTGGTTGCCGAGCTGTCGGAGTCGGGACTCGCAACAGACGGAGCGATTGGCATTGCCGCAGGTGGTGACCTGAGCCTTCACGTGACCGAGCTTCTGATCGGGCCGAACCAGCCGGCGGGCTAGCTGGTGGTTGCCTTCCAGGTCCGCCGCGGGAGCGACTACGACCTGAGCGGAGCTATGGGTTACACTCAGACCTGGCTTTCAGAGTGTTACTCAGATCACTGCTACACGACTAACGAGGTTTGTTGTCTGGACGGCATCGGAAACCAGTGTTGACCCTATTCCCCGATCGGGGTGGTTCCGGTTTCAGGCCGGTGTCCAGAACACCGGTGGCCTGGTTGGTTGTTTCCTCTCCGCTTTGGGCAGCGCCTCATGCGATGAACGAGTACAGGTCGGGTTCCCGGAACCGGTAACCGCCCCAATGGAGGAGGTATTTGCCTTTGTGTCGGAGGTGCAGGTCGGGGAAGATCCGGCGGACTCGATCGCCGAGGTAGGCGCGTTCGTCGAGCAGGCGAGCGGTGGCTTTGTGATCGGGGACCGATTGTTGCCGAGGATTCGCTCCTACGACGAGAACGGGCGACTGGAAGTGACGTTCGGTCGGTTTGGCGAAGGACCGTTTGAGTTCAAGAGAATCGCCGCCGTAGCAGAAACCGTGTCTGGCCGGATCGTGGTTGCGGACGGGGGGAACAGGCTGACCTACTTGTCGCGTGAGCTGTTGCCTGACACGGTCGTACTGTCCCGGGATCTGTGGCGGACGCCGTAGCTTTTGGGCCTGATCTCATACTTGGGATGTTGACGCCCGAAGCCCTTGGGCGCAATCGTCTTACCGCTAGCGCTCCCCTGATTCACCGCCTTAGCGGTCACAGCTTGGCCTGGAGCGCCTATCCGCGTCCTTTCACCCAGGTTGAAAGGCCTTACTGGCCCTCCTTGGCCACGGTGCCCATGGCAGTTGCCGGGGATTCGGTATTCGCGGCTGTTTCCTTGCTGTATCCCGTGTCCATCCTGAGCGGTGATGGCGAGGTCGTCGGCATGATCGGTGATGCGCCGCCCTCATTCCGCCAGATTCCGGTACTGGAGCCTGGTGCATTCTCGGGTGCCGCCGCTGTCGGTCAAATGCCCGAGTTCCTTGCCAGCTTCCATGTCATTGATCGGATCGACGTTGTTGCGGACTCCTACCTGATCCTGACCCACGGCCAGTTCGATCGGTTGCCTGGCACTAGGCGCCACACGTCCTTGGATGCCTATAACCGCTACACGGGCGCCAAGCTCTTCGAGGACATTCCTCTCCCGGAAGGGTCGAGGGTTCTCGGTGGTGGGCGCTACCTCTACCTGCTCCTCAACAAGGACCTTCCGCCGTGGAGGATCGCGAAGCTTCGGCCGATGGTAGAGAACTGAAGTCGGGTCGGGCACATCTACGTGAGAAAGGCTTGATGCGTAATCACATGCGCGTCAGAATGCAGGCGTTCGCGGGTCGCGCGGAACCTGCCAACGACTTTGAGACACTTTCCGATTCAGTTTAGTGAGCCCTCCTTTTCCCCCGTTGGCCAGCTCTGCGCCGTTGGCCGACGTGACGGGGAGTGCGCGGTTGATCCAGACCTCCGCCGGGAGCTCCGTGGCCTTCGGCGGGCCACCCACGAAGCGGTCGGGCCGGGCGGCGTAGGCCGCGGCCAGCACGTTCTGCCGGTGCTCGATCACCTCGGGGGCGCGGCCCGAGGTGGACCTGCCGGGGCGTGAGCAGGCCGATGCCGCCGTGGCGGTCTTCAGTATTGTACCACTGGAAGAAGGTACGGCAGAAGGGAACCGGGACGATCTCCGTGCGTGGGCACGAGCGGCAATCGAGGATATCGATGCCATGCGTTCCGAGTTCGTCGATTCCCAGAATGCGCGCGAGATGGCTCTGCTGATCAAGATCGACGATGCCTTCGCCCGTACGATCAACGCCAACGCCAACGTCACGGCCCACCTGAAGAGCTTGCTCAAGGTGGAGGAGATGCAGGACCGGGTTCTCTAGGCCAGAGGGCTGAAGGAGCTGCGGAACGAGGTCACGGACGGGACTGGCGGAAGCGTTGCGCTTCGCGGCCGAAGCGACCAGGACCCAAAAGCGGACCCACCGGAGCGAGCGGACTAGCGTGCCAGCGAACCGGGAGAAGGCACAAGGGAACTTCGACTAGGCGCGGGAAAGAGGCCGCAAGGCGGCGAACGAGGCTGTGGGCGACAAACTCGACCGCATCGTCGCCGGCACGGACGAGTTGCAGCTAGCGTTCGAGGCCCTGAAGCCGAAGGACGAGGCAAGCTACGAGCAGTTGACCGGCATCGTACGCGCCGCCGCCGACCGGAACGAATCCATCGGACAGGTTGTGGATCGGCTCAAGGCAATCGGGCAGGTGGGGCGCCGCCTGGCGGAAAAGGTTGCCGGATTGACGCCGGCGGATGTGCTGAGGGTGTTGGCGAGCGCGGAGGGGGAAGGGTAGGGTCGTCGATTGGTTGAGGTGCGGGCGCCTCGATCCTACCGTAGCCACGCTGAATCGGCTGTCACCGCTCATCGCCCCCCGGCTCCCGCATGATGGCGCGCGAACCCACACGCAATAATCGCCAAACGCTCGGCAAAATGGTTCTTTTTCTTGCCCACGGATCGGATTTGAAGTTGTATTAATTGGGGTCTTGCCGCTTTTGGTGGCCATCGACACCGGACTCATGCCGGAGCTTCCGAGACCACATCCTCAACGGAGCTAACCAATGAGACATTTGATCCACCGCCTCTCGCGGGATCGGTGATCGTGTCGCCATCGTCCCTTACCTTCCAATACCCCGGGCGAGACCGCCCGGCTCGTCGTCACAGTGCTCGACGGCATCGGAAGGGAGTACGTCGGCGCTACGGTGACGTGGTCGTCATCGGACGGAGAAGTCGCGTCTGCGGACGCTGGGGGGAGGGTGACTGCGCTACGCGAGGGCCGGGCAACGATCTCGGCGACCGCAGGAGGGGCCACCGCGACTGTGCCGGTGACCGTAGCGGGTTCGCCTCCCGGCGAGCGGGGCTTATCCTGGCCTCCGTCCTTCTCCTTGCAGAAGAGGACAGCAGGTAACATCCCTCTCAAGACAGAACAGAGCGAAAGCTGCCGAGGGCTCTCCATACCAGCAGGAGTCCACCTTAACTCTGCCCTCGGACTGTCCAACGAAGTATGACCACCTCACTCTGGAGATGACCATGGATCTTTCAACGGTTTTGACGATAGTAATTACAGCGCTTGTAACGCTAGCATTTCAAAAATTTGTTGAAAGGCTTACAGCGCTTCTTACGAAGGTGCCGCTTGAGAAACTACCGTTTGGGAAACTAATTCGTCGGAAGTCTTCAAGGGTCTACCTAAAATACCGTGCCAAGAAGCTTTGCAAGAATTACCCGGATGAACAGGCGATAGCGCCGCCTATCCCCTACAAGGAGCCTATCCCCTACAAGGAAGAGATCTGCTGGATTGGTCCCACTTACAAGGATACGCTCGCAAGAGCAGGAGCCGTGAAAGTGGATACGATGCGGAAGCCTTTTGTACTGTATGCGGATACGGACGTGATGCGTATCTTCCAAGTGCAAGCCCTAAAGCATCGTCAGGCTAAGGGACACATAAGGAGAGACGATAGCGTCATAAGGCTGCAATCGTATTCGAATAATTCAGGAGGAGCCGTTCTTCAGATCCAGAGAGCCAGGTACTCGGACCAAGTACAGTCCAACCTCGTCATGGACTGGACCGGTAACCATGCTTTGAAGAAATGGCGTTTCAACACCTTACGCACGTATTTGTCTGTCCTAAACCATGGGAAATTGGGACCATTGTGTGACCCAATGATGGCGAACACCATTGGAATTTCCGTTGTTCTTTATTATCCAACTAGTACTGGTGTATATCTTCCATATCTGCCTGGGCGCGCAAAGGGGCAGGCGGTATTTGATGGAGGTTTCCACTGTACTGCTTCAGGAGCTGCGGAGTGGTCTGACACAGGTATGACGTTCGAGGAGATTTTTGTAGAAGATATGTACGACGAGCTTTGGGAGGAGGTGGGAATAGCTAGAAAAGACATCGACGTCATGGTGCCACTTGCCCTGTGCCGTGAGTTTCTTCGTGGTGGCAAGCCTCAGATCTTTTTTGCAGGCGTCACGGAACTTTCGAAGTCTGAACTGACCGAGAGAAGGAAGTCTGCACTTGAGTTGCAGAAGAAGTTGGATGTGACCGAGATAGTGGATAAACAGTTGATTCTCTCTGATACGGAAGATCTCCGAGAGAAACTCCTGGGCGAGCCTTTGACGTTGGAGGCCACGGCTAACCTGTACTACGCTGAGAAGTTCATGGAGCAGTATAGGGGTGTACAAGTACGGGAAAACCAGTGATTACCGGAGGGCCTGAGAGCCCGCAAGTACGATTTGGATCCGATCTCACGAACACCATACGGGCCCGCGGCCAAAAAAGGGCTGCATCAAGGGGCCGATGGAGTGGACGCCCCCTCCCGACGGCATCGCGATGTGCCAAGATGGTACTGAGCGATCATTGTCGAACCATCTGAGGGAGGAGGCACCCACATGGCAGAGGTTACCATCATCGGGATCGATCTGGCAAAAAGCGAAGCTTTCAGGTGCACGGGGCGAAGGCGGACGGATCTGTGGCCTTCCGCCGCAAGCTGAGCCGCGGGAAGGTGCTGAGCTTTCTCGCTTCGCAACCGGGGTGTACAGTGGCGATGGAGGCGTGCGCCAGCGCCCACTACTGGGGCCGGCAAGTCCTGGCGCTCGGCCACGAGGTGAGGCTGGTTCCCCCGATCTACGTGAAGCCCTTCGTCAAGCGCCACAAAAATGACGCTGCTGACGCGGAGGCGATCACAGAAGCGGCACAGCGACCGACCATGCACTTCGTGGCGGTCAAGACCGAGGCGCAGCAGGCGCAGGGGATGCTCTTTGGCACGCGTGACCTCCTGGTGCGCCAGCGCACGCAGACGATCAACGCGCTTCGGGGCCACCTGGCCGAGTACGGCGTTGTGGCTCCGCAGGGCAGGGCCC
>LXNJ01002089.1_pt1 | contig 11181 bp, 8 predicted proteins | sample 809081 | NCBI WGS metagenome assembly LXNJ01 (sample SAMN04870510, study PRJNA318959) | sponge metagenome | biome: sponge; feature: marine sponge reef; material: water | host: Petrosia ficiformis | place: Greece: Milos, Mediterranean Sea | collected 2013-05-29 | depth 5-7 m
CCCGATCAGCGGCCGGGACGAGGTCGCCGACATGGCCGCCACGCTGGAGGTGTTCCGGCGCCACGCCCTGGAAGTGCAGCGCCTCAACCTGGTGGAGCAACTCGCCGACGAGCTTCAGGGCAAGAACGAGCAGCTCGAGGGGGTCCTGGCCGAGCTGCAGAAGGCGCAGGACCAGATCGTGACCCGTGAGAAGCTGGCCGCCCTGGGCGAGCTCACCGCCGGGGTCGCCCACGAGATCAAGAACCCGCTGAACTTCGTCAAGAACTTCGCCGAGGCCTCCGAGGAACTCATCGACGAACTCAAGGAGTTGCTGGACGACGTCGCCAGCGACCTCAGCGACGACAACAAGGACTACATCAACGAGATCGCGGGCGATCTGACCGGCAACGTGGAACGCATCCGCTCCCATGGCGAGCGGGCCGACCGGATCGTGCGCGACATGCTGATGATGGGCCGCGACTCCGGGGAGTTGCAGCTCACCGACATCAACGGCCTCATCGAGCAGCACGCCCAGTTGTCCTTCCACAGCGCCCGGGCCCTGGATCCCGACTTCCAGCTGGACATCCAGCAGGACTTCGATCCCGACGTGGGCTCGCTGAACGTCATCGCGCAGGACCTGGGACGGGTCTTCTTGAACATGGTGACCAACGCTGGCCACGCAACCAACGATCGCAGCCGTTCGGAGCTCGCGGCCGGCAACGGCTCCTACCAGCCGACCATCTGGCTGAAGACGACGCGGGCCGACGAGCACATCGAGGTCCGGGTCAGGGACAACGGCACGGGGATGCCACCCGATGTCATCGAGAAGATCTTCAATCCCTTCTTCACCACCAAGCCCACCGATCAGGGCACCGGTCTCGGGCTCTCGATCTCCAGTGACATCGTCCGCCGCCACGGCGGAAGCATCCAGGTCGAGTCCGAGCCGGGGGAGTTCACCGAGATGATCGTCACCCTCCCGCTGGAGGGGCCGGCTGAGGCCGCAGAGTCGAACGGCGACTCCTGGGTCTGACGCTCCAGGGTGTGATGCTCAGGCGTTCTCGGGTGAGCGACGGAGTTCGGCGCTTCCCTCGACGTTGAGGTTGGGCAGGATCCGGTCGAGCCAGCCCGGCAGCCACCAGTTGCGGGCACCGAGCAACTCCATGGTGGAAGGGACGATGAGCATCCGCACGAGGCTGGCGTCGACCGCCACCGCGGCCGCCAGGCCGAGGCCGAACATCTTGATCGCCCGCTGATCCTCCAACACGAAGCTCCCGAACACGAAGACCATGATCAATGCGGCCGCGGTGATCACTCGGGCGGTCGCGGCGAGACCGTCAGCGACGGAGTTCACCGGGTCGCCCGTGCGCTCGAACTCCTCCTTCATCCGCGACAGCAGGAACACCTCGTAGTCCATCGACAGGCCGAACAGCACCGCGAACAGCATCATCGGCATGAAGGGCTCTATCGGCCCCGGCGCCACGCCCACGAGGCCGCCGAGCCAGCCCCACTGGAACACAGCCACCAGCACGCCGTAGGCCGCACCGATCGAGAGCATGTTCATTATCACTGCCTTGAGCGGCACGACCAGCGAGCGGAAGACGGCCATAAGCAGCAGGAACGACGCGCCCAGTACGATGGCGAAGAACAGCGCTGTCCGACCCTTCAAGAAATCGCTCACATCGACCTTGACCGCCGTCAAGCCGGTGACGAATACCTCAAGGCCAGAGCCGGCGGCGGCGGGAACGATCTCGTCTCGCACCGTTCGGACCAGGGCGCTGGTCGCCTCGTGCTGCGGACCGGTGTCGGGCTGCACGACGACGATCGCGGCTCGGCCGTCGGGGCTGGGGATCGGCGGCGAGGCGAAGGCCACACCGTCGACCTGGCCACTGCCCAGCAGTTGCGACAAGGCGCCCAATGCGGCTCGCTCGGACGGCTCCGACACCTCGGCCACCAGCAACAAGGGGCCGTTGGCACCCACTCCGAACCCGTCCACGAACAGGTCATAGGCCTTGCGGGTGGTGGTCTCGGCGGCATAGTTGCTCTCATCGGCGAAGCCGAACCTCAGGACCAGAACTGGAGCGGCCAGCAGCAGAAGCAGGACGGTGCCGCCAACCGCGAACGCCCAGGGTCGGGCCTGAACCGCTCGGCTGAGCCGGTACCAGCCGGTCTCACGCAACGGCCGCCGCCGGCGGGGCCGAAGAAGCCGTCGCAGCGGGTTCCGGTCCCCTCCCAACAGTCCTGCCAACAGCACGATCGCGGCCAGCGGCAGGGCACCGAGCAGGGGATCGATGCCGGCACCGAGTCCGAACAGCGCCATGCTCACAAGCACCGCGGCGATCATGCCCCGGACGCGGGTCGCGTTGATCCGGTCGCCGAGCAGCGTCAGGAGGGCCGGCAGCAGAGTGACGGATCCGGTCATCACGACAGCCACCGCCGCCGCGACAGCTACGCCGAAACCACTGACGAAGGGGATCCCGATGAACAGCATCCCCAGGAGGGACACGACCACGGTCGCCCCCGCGAACACGACAGATCGGCCAGCGGAGTCCAGCGCGACCACCAGGGCCTGCTCGATCGGGTGACCCTCGTCCAGCGCCTCCCGGTAGCGAGTCACGATAAACAACGCGTAGTCGATGCCCACGCCCAGCCCGAGCATCAGACCGATGGCGGGGGCGAAGTCCGGCACGGTCATGAAGTTGCTCAGAGCGACGATCGCGGCGGCCCCGATCCCGACGGTCACTAGAGCGGCAGCCACCGTGGCTCCCATGGCCACCACGGAGCCCAGCACTGCGATCAGCACGAAGATCGCGAACGCCAACCCGATGAACTCCGACTCGGGCGTTTCGAGTTCCGCGAACCACTGTCCCCCCACTTCAACCTGCATGCCCGGTATCGAGCGCAGGCCGAGCTCCTCGATCAGACGGTCGATCTCCGCGCCCACGGCCTGCGCCTCGGGGGCAAGAGTGTCGGAAGGCAAGCCGACCTCCGCGTAGGCAATCTTGTTGGCCTCCGCACCGCTCCGGGCGATCTGCAGTTGCCCTGCCGGGCCGTACGGCGAGACCACGGTGGTTCCCTCTATAGCATCCACCCTGGCCAGCAACTCGCCCAGCGCTGACCGGACCTCTGGATCGTCGACGCCCTGCTCGGCCCGGAACACGATCGTGCCGCCGGGGCCGGCGCCGACGCCGGCGAAGTGGCGCTCGAGAATCTCGTTTCCGTCGTAGCTCTCAGTGCCTGCGACAGCCAGCGTCCCGCCGTAGGCCTCCCCGAGGCGCCCGGCGACGGCCACCGCCACGATGAGGATCAACAGCCAAGTCATGACTCCGCGCCAGGGATGCCGAAGACACGAACGAGCCAGCGAGGAATACATACCGGGACACTAGCCGAGCAGCCCCGAACGGCGAACTCAGGCGGCGAATCACCAGTCGCTCGACGCCGCGTCCGTCACGGCGTCGGGCAGTCGATAACTGATGCCGGTGTTGTCATACACGGATCGCTGCATCATCCCGACGAAGTTGTTGAAGCGGTGCGAGGGCGCCCCCGGAATGATCCTGGCACGAAGAAGCTGGGCGCGCCGCTGCGCCCGCACGAAGGCCAGCGCACCCACGGTGGACTGCTTCGGGTAGTCGAGCGCGTCGGCCAGCTCGTCCCCGACCAGCGCCCGAGAGGTCCGGTACAGAGCATTCAGCATCCTCTTCTGCTTGGCCGCGCCGGTGATGCCGATCAACTCGGGGACCGTGTCGACGTAGCCGTGGGCCACTGCGATCGCCTTCGGGCCCGGCCGCGACTCGAACCGGTGGGCCACCTGCCTGACTTGCTCGGCTCCGTCCTCAGTTGTGAACAGCAAGCTCTCGGGCACACCCAGCAGCCATGCGACGTAGCTCCAAATGTGCATGAAGCCCGCGCTCTCCTCGTCGGTCATCTGCACCCCGAGCTTCCGCACCGACTGCAGGTTCGCGGCCGAGAATCCGGTGGCCGCCAGGGACATGTGCGCCATGTGGAGCGGCACCCCCTCTATGGCCACGTCCCATTCATCCGAAGCAAGCAGCAAGCGCCTCATCTGGGCATGGACCAACCGGATGCGGACGGTCAGCTTCCAGCCATCGCCGCCCCGTTCCAGCCCGCCCGGCAGCGTGACCTCCACGACGTGTCTCGTGTTCTGCTTGACGCGACGCAGGTTGCCCGCCGTGCGGCCGGTGATATAGAACGACTTGCTCAATTCCTCGGTGAGGCCGGTGATGAGCGACTCGAGCACCAGGGCCACGAAGAACAGGTCGGAGTACCGGTAGAAGACGCGGGAGCCGTTCACGGCGAGGGCGGGATCGAACACGAACGGCGGTGGGCGATCCATGGCTTTGAAGAATGCGGTCACCTCGGCGGGCGACCCCCGCATGCCGTCGGTGTCCTGGTTCATGTGAGCCTCGATGATGCGGTGCGAATCGTCGGGAGCGACCTCAGCCAACGCCGCTACGGCCGCGTCTGCCGGCGGGTCGCCAACGACGGTCGTTTCCGCGTAGGCATTAGCGAGGTCGAGGTTGACCTCACGCGCCCGCGCAAGGCTTCCTGCGTACAGCTGGGGCAAGGGGGGAGATGTCACTGTCTCGACCTCCATGTAGCGAGCGCGCCATTCCGGGAATCACCCGTTGCCAGGCCGTTCACCACCACCGGGACTCCTCGGAGTGCACGTGGTCGGGGAGCTTGTAGTCGATGTCCAGCTCCTGCAGCGCCGACACTTCCAGAAGCGTGTTGAAGGCAGTGAAGCTCGACTCGCTGGCGAGCTTCGGGAACCGCTTCTTCATGAAGTGGTGGTAACGCCGTTGCATGCGGAACCATGGCAGCACACCGAAGGTGCGACCGGACGGATACTGCAGGCTGTCAGCCATCGGATTGCCGATCATGGCCCGCGACACCAGGAAGATGTACTTGGCGAGCTTGCGGCGAGCGGCCGGATCGGTGATCCCCGCGACGACCGGGGCGGAGTTGACCAGCGAGTTGGCCAGGACAACCGACTCCATGCCCGGATCGGGCTCGCACAGGCCGCCAACCCTGAAGAGTTCCAAGGCGTCGTAATAGTCGTGATAGAGAATCGTCTCAGGGATCCCCATCAAGTACCCCGAGTACCGCCAGACCGCCATGAAGCTGTCGCGCTCGGTGTCGTCGTAGGAGGCGCCGAGGCTCTTCATGTGCTGCAGCATCCTCGCCGAGAAGGAGGTGAGGGCATAGCCGACCTGGGCCGCGCTGAGCGGCATGCCCCCCGCGTCGGTGTCCCATTCGTCGGACCCGTTGAACAGCTGCCTCACCTTGGCGTGCACCAGCCGGATCCGCACCGAGAGCCTCCAGCCGTCGCCTCGTGTCTCCAAACCTCCCGGAAGGAGTATCTCGATCATGTGGCGGTTGTTCTGACGCAGGCGCCTGACCCCCTGGTCGCGCAGCCTGCCGGTGATGAAGAAGGACTTGGCGATGGTGGTCGAGAACCCCTCGACCAGCACCCCGCCGAGCATCGCGGCCAGGCACGCGGAGGAGTCCCGGTGGAAGGCGCGGATACCGCCGGTGAAGTCGCGGTAGTCAACCCAGTCCGGGACGGTCGCCAAGTCCTCGACGAACGCGTGCACCGCAGCCGGGGCATCCCGTAGTGCCACGTCGTCGGGATCCTCGATGGCCGAGCGTATGAACCGGTCCGCGTCTCTCAGCGGGACCGCTTCAAGCTGCGCCATCATCTCGTCGCACACCGGGTCCGCAACCATGGTGTGAACCACATAGTTCGTAGCCCGCTCAGGGTCCGCGGCGTACCCCCGCTTGAAGGACTCCCGGTAGTCGGACGGGATGACTAGCCGGTCGGGGTCGACAGGCTCGGGGGCGACTGGATCTGGTCTAGATACCGCTTCGTCCTCCACTGCTAGGTGCGAACCTCCCCCGTGGTTGCGCTTCCTATGACCGAATCAAGCGTAGCTACCGCGGCCTCGCAGCCCGCAGCAAAGACGACCCTAGCTCCAGGGGTAGGGGGAGTTGCTCACCGGGTGGAGCTTTCCCTCGGCGTAGCGCGACCAGCGGAAGGGCTCCAGCAACCCCTGGGGCTCGCCCAGCAGCTCCCTGGCCACCAGCGTGCCCACACCGATCATCTTGTAGCCGTGGTTGGAGTCGGCGATGAAGTAGACGTTGTCGCTGAACGTGTCGAACACCGGGAAGTTGTCCGGCGAGAAGCTGCCGATCCCGCCCGAGGGCTCGGTGCTCATGAGATGCGACTTGCCCTCGAAGCGCTTCTGGCAGTGGGCCAGCGCCGCGCTCCATGTCCGGTAGAAGTCGGCGCCCACGATGAAATCGGGCGAATCGGGCCCGTAGGGGTCGACGGCAACCTCCGAAGCCGGCTTGTCCACCACGTAGGGCATGTACCCGCCCTGCACGCCTCCGAAGTTGAAGTCGGGCTTGTAGTAGATGCCCCACGGGCCCTCGGTTACCAGCCCATCGGTGTCGTACAGCGGGGCGTCGGTGTCGATGTGGACCACCGGCGGCATGTTGCCCTCGTTGTCGGTCAGGTAGCCGGGATCGACCTCGAGGGTGCCCTCCTGCAGGCACATGTAGGTCCATGTGGGCCGCCGGTGCAACTGGCCGTCGCCGCCGAGCACATCGACAGCGAACGGGAGGTCGAGCATGGCCCAGATCTGCTGGACCCAGGGCCCCACTGCCACCACCACATGGTCGCAGGCCACCGGACCCTGATCGGTCAGCACCGCGGTGACCGCCCCGGAGGCGTCCCGGTCGAATCCCTCGACGGTCACACCGCCCACCACGGCCACGCCCTCCGCCTCGGCCTTCTGGAGCAGTCCCTTGAGTGACGCCATGTTGTTGGCGTAGCCGCCGCGGTGCTCGTGGAGCACGCTGGTGATGCCCCGGGCCTGCCAGTCGTCGAAGATGCCGCGCATGTAGGCCGTCGAGGCCTCCGCGCCCTCGATGAAGGTGGAGGAGTAGCCGATGGCCTTCTGCTGCTCGTGGATCGACGCCACGTCGGCCCGCATGGCCTCGTGGCTGATCTGCATGTAGCCCACCGGGTGGTAGGAGAAGGCCTCCGGGTCACTCTCCCAGACGTCGACGCAGTGGGCCATCAGCTCGCGCATGGCCGGCTGGAAGTAGTTGTTGCGAACCACGCCGCAGGCGATGCCCGACGCACCCGCACCCACCCCAGTCTTGTCGATCACGACCACGTCGGCGCCCGATCCTCGACCCGACGACTTCAAGTCGCGTGCCAGGCTCCAAGCGGTGGACAAGCCGTGGATTCCGGCACCGATGATCACATAGCGCGCCGCAGTAGGGAGTCCCATAGCCCTTTCCCTCCTTGAATGCTCGGCCCCGCTCGAGGCTCAGTGGCCCGCGGGGGCGGTCCAACCCTCCAGCACCGGCCGTTTCCAGTCGGTGCCCACGACCCGCGAGTCCTCGACCCACGGCCCCAGCTCGACCTGGGGGAACTTGCAGTGGATGTCCTTCAGCGTGATCCCGTAGGAGTTGCCGTCGGTGAGGTGCCGGACCAGCACCTTGCGGGCGATCTCGTCCTCGCGTCCGGGAGGGATCGGGAAGTAGATCTTCAGGAAGGAGTTCGAATAGCGGTCGAACACCGCGGGCACGCCGTCCTCCTCCAGCAGGGTGATGTCCTCGAGCCAGTTGATGTCGGGTCCGGGAGTGGCCGCCAGCAGGTCGATGTCCTCCACCAGCGACATGTCCTCCTGGTACGGGAAGCGCTTGCCCGCCAGCACCTCGGCGTCGATGGCAACCGTCCGGGTCTCCCGCGAACTCTCGCCCGTGCTCGCCGATGCAGCCATGTCAGGTCCTCTCTGTTCTCCGGAATGCAGCCATGTCACAGCCCTGCGTCGATCACATGCTTGTCGAACAGGTCCCGGATCTCCTGGAGCGTGCGCGCCTCGGTGACGCCGGGGATGTAGTTGGTCCCAGCCAGGGGCACCTTGGCCATGGCCGCGGCCTCGTGGGTGAGGGCGGCCAGATCCTCAGGCTCCAGCGAATGGATGTCGGTCTTGCCGCAGGCCCGGGCCAGCATCTGCACTTCCATCGTCAGGGTGATCAGGAAGTTGTAGACCCGCAGGGCGGCCTCGTCGACGTCGAGTCGCTTGCGCAGCTCCACGTCCTGGGTGGCCACCCCCACCGGGCAACGGCCGGTGTGGCAGTGGTAGCACTCGCCGGCGGGCACGCCGATGGTTCCCTCGTAGTCGGTGACCCCGGGGATCTCCTTGTTGCAGTTGAGCGCCATCAGCGCGGCCGTGCCCAGAGCGATGGCGTCGGCGCCCAGGGCCAGGCACTTGGCCACATCGCCGCCGTTGCGGATGCCGCCGGCCACCACCAGGTCGATGTCGTCGGCCAGGCCCACGTCCTCCAGGGCCCGGCGGGCCTCGGGGATGGCCGCCATCAGCGGGATTCCGGTCTCCTCGGTGGCCAGGTGGGGTCCGGCACCGGTCCCGCCCTCGGCGCCGTCGAGGTAGATCACGTCGGGTCCGCATTTGGCCGCCATGCGGACGTCGTCGTACACCCGGGCCGATCCCAGCTTGAGCTGGATGGGGATCTGGTAGTCGGTGGCCTCCCGGATCTCCTGGATCTTGAGCGACAGGTCGTCGGGTCCGAGCCAGTCGGGGTGCCGGGCCGGCGAGCGCTGGTCGATGCCTGCGGGCAACGACCGCATCTCGGCCACCTGCTCGGTGACCTTCTGTCCCATCAGGTGTCCGCCCAGGCCCACCTTGCAGCCCTGGCCGATAAAGAACTCCACCGCGTCGGCCAGCATCAGGTGGTGGGGGTTGAAGCCGTAGCGGCTCTGGATGAGCTGGTAGTACCACTTGGTGGACAGGTCCCGCTCCGGCGGGATCATGCCGCCTTCGCCCGAGCATGTGGCCGTGCCGGCCATGGAGGCGCCCTTGGCCAGGGCCATCTTGGCCTCCAGGGACAGCGCACCGAAGCTCATGCCGGTGATGTACACGGGGATGTCGAGCTCCAGGGGCTTGGCCGCGAAGCGCGAGCCGATCACCGTGCGGGTCTCGCACTTCTCGCGGTAGCCCTCGATCACGAACCGGGTGAGCGTTCCGGGCAGGAACACCAACTCGTCCCAGTGGGGGATCTTCTTGAATATCGAGAAGCCCCTCATCCGGTAGCGGCCCAGTTCGGCCTTCACGTGGATGTCGTTGATGACCTCGCGGGTGAAGATCCGACTCTGCCCCAGGACATCGGTGCTCTTGTTGACTTCAGACATGGCGATTCCTCTAGTGGATTACAAGCTTGCGCTCGGAGGGCTCGAGCGCGTCGTAGTTGTGCAGCTGCTTACCGCACACGAACTTCTGGAACTCGGGCGGGTCGCCGAGGCCGTGGATGCGGAACTTGCGGTCGATCAGCTCGGTGTCGTCGTCGTCCCACTCGCCGGGCACGCAGTCCACCCCGAGGGATCGAACCTTGCCGGCTACGTAGATGGCGCCGTCGTACATGGAGTCGCCCAGGTTCATGCCGGCGTTGCCGCAGATGATCTGCCGGCCCCTCTGCATCATGAACCCGGTGTTGATGCCGACATCGCCGGTCACGATGATGGTGCCGCCCTTCTGGTCGATGCCGGTGCGGGCCCCGACATCGCCCTTCACGATCAGGTCGCCGCCGCGGATGGCCGCGCCGGTGAGCGAGCCCGCACTGCGCTCGATGGTCACCACGCCCGACATCATGTTCTCGGCCACCGACCAGCCCACCCGACCGTTGATGGTCACCTCGGGGCCGTCGATGAGCCCGCAGGCGAACCAGCCCGGGCTGCCCTCGAAGTGGATGCGGCAGCGTTTGAGGATCCCCACCGCCAGCGAGTGCTTGGACACGGGATTCAACACGGTCACGTCAGTGATGCCGTCGTTGTAGATCAGCTTCCGCAGGGCCATGTTGATCTGCCGGATCGTCAAGTCGGCCGCATCGAAGCGGGCCCGGCCTCCGTCGACCTCGATGTTGTCGGGCATCTCGGCACGGGGTTCCACCAGCCCCCGGGCGTCGTAGCTGACTCCGCTGCGGGACCCTGAGCCTGGCATTACCCGACGCCCCCGACGATCGACCCCCGGGTGATTACACCTGCCATACCAGCACCTCTCGCTCGTAGGGATCGCGGGTCTCCACCTCGCGCTTGACCAGGGCCCGGATGGCGACCTCCTCGGTGGCCACCGCCACCAGGGCGTCGGACTCGAACAGCACCAGCGGCTTGGCCGCCATCTCGTCCTTGGCGATGCCAAGCTCGTTGCCGGTGACGCACACGTAGGTGAACACGCCGTCGAGGTCGTCGAGGCTGTGCTTCATGGACGTCTCCAGCGACAGGCCCCGGGCCATGTACTCGGCCAGGTACACCGCGATGATCTCGGAGTCGCACTCGCTCTGGAAGCGATGGCCGTGCTGCTCCAGGCGGCGGCGCCACTGGTGGTAGTTGGTGAGCTGGCCGTTGTGGACCACGGCCACGTCCGCGAAGGGGTAGGCCCAGTAGGGATGGGCGCTGGCCAGGTCGACCTCGGACTCGGTGGCCATGCGCACATGGCCGATGCCGTGGGTCCCCTGGAACGAGCCCAGTTTGTACTGGCCGCTGACGGTCTCGGCGTCACCGAGATCCTTGATGATCTCCAGTGAGCTGCCGAGCGACAGCACCTCGCAGCCGGGCACGTCCTCCAGGTAGTCGGCGAGGGCCTTGAGGTCCCCGCCGTAGCGGATGGTGGCCCGGAACGCGTAGCCGGTGTCGCTGGTGACGGTGGCCACCTCGGCGCCGATCTTGGCCAGGCGGCTCTCGACCTCGGCCCGGTTGCGCTCCAGACGCTCCTCCATGCCGAAGCCGGTGCTCTTGTTGGGCTCCGCCAGCACGAAACGGATCACGACCAGGTCGTCGGCCGGTCCGTACACCGCGTAGCCGGTGGAGTCCGGCCCGCGGTGCTTCATCGACTGGAGCATGGCCGTGAGTTCGGCGCCGACATCGGCGGTGCCGTCCCGGTGGATCACGCCGGCTATGCCGCACATGGTTCTACCCCCTTGTGGAAGTTGTCTTGAGTCCTGTTGCTCGGGTCTCTGTGCCGTTAGGGAAGGACGTCCAGGTACTCCTCCACGTCCCAATCCGTCACGGTGGCCAGGAACCGCTCCCACTCGTCGTTCTTGTAGTGGAAGAACACCTTGCTCATCTCGCCCGGCAGCGCACGCATGACAACCTCGTCG